>NICF_comb_assmDRAFT_10003402_pt1 | contig 11550 bp, 8 predicted proteins | sample NewIslPassag4_SG_FD_11279 | JGI IMG/M metagenome (IMG submission 11279) | reverse complement strand
ACACCTCGACGACATCGTCGAGGTGTCGGTCAACACGCCTCACGGCTTGCCGGTGTACTTGATTTCGACGAAGGGCACAATCTTCGCCTGCTTCGGCCCGTAGTCCAGGTAGACCTGGTCGTTTTGCCACCAGTTTCTGACCATGACCTGTTCGGAGATGACGCCCCTGGACAGTTGGAGATTTTGCAGAGTCGAGCTGTATTCGATAACGATCCGGTTGACGCCGTGCTTGAGGTACGGGCTGATGTCGATCACCGGCTTGATCAGGTTGATGCCGCCGGTGTACAGGTCCTTGCCCACCAGGGGCACCTGCTTGCCGGTGCCGTCGTCGATGGTGGGCTTGCCGACGCCGCCGACGTTCTTCTTGACCTTGGTGGGGTTGGTCGAGACCCGGCCGCCGACCTTCTGGCCGTTGATCCAGACCTTCATGCTTTCGGTCAGCTGGTCACCGAAGTCGAGGTAGGCGCCGCTAGCCTTGCTGGCGTCCCAGGTGAAGCTCGCCTCGTAGCGACCAGTGCCGGAGACCGTCCTGCCAATGGCCGGGATGTTGTTCCAGGTGGTCAGCTTTTCCAGGTTGACATTGATGGATGTCTTGACCGTCGAGGTCAGGCGATTCACGGTTGTGACACCGTTGATGGTCTCGGTGCGGACCAGGTCACGTTCGGTGCTATTGGGCCGCCACGATTCGACCGTCAGATTCCAATCGGTGATGTCGTAGGCCGCCGGCACAGTGACCGTGTTCTGGTACTGTTTGCCGTTGCTCAGCTTCGTCGTCACCTTACCGCTGGTGATAGCCCGCACGACCACCCCCTCGGGGACGGCGTACGCCGAGTCGGCGTTGGTGGAGACGATGTGCAGCTCCTTTTGCAACTGTCCCTTCTTCACCTTCTCGAAGGCGAGCAGGGCGATGTTGTTATAGTCGAGGTCGATGGGCACCACCGTACGGCCGTTTTCCCACCTGAACGTCGCAAGCTTGGTCACGTTGCCTGTCCAGGCATCGATGGAGTACGGGACGAACTCGCCTTCCACCACGAGATCGGTCTTGATGTTCGTGCCGTGGTTGGGTGCGTCGCGGACCTCCGGCCTCAGGCTCTGGTCGTGGTAGGAACCGTCGCAGTAGTTGTAGACGAAAACGTAGCGGTTGCCGTCCTTGTCCTCACGCGTCTGGGTGAGCAGCTGATGGTTCGGTTTCGTGTATCCGACGTACGGGAACACGTCCAGTTCCCGCAGCTTGGCCATGACGTTGTCGTGGTAGCCGCCGGGGGTGGCGCTGAAGTAGTCGTCGATCGCGTCGAACACGGTGGCGGTCCGGACGGTGGGTAGCTTCTTCAGCACCTGGATGGTTTTCGCGAGTTCTGCGTCTTTGCCGTCGTTGAACGGCGTCCGCGAGGCGGCATTCCCCAGGATGACAACCTTGAGGCCCTTCCTGGCCCACTCCAGTATCCTTTTCGCACCGTCGAGGTCCAGCCAATCCTGGTAAAGGACGATCGCCTTGTAGCCGGCCGGCTCGATGGTCTTGGTCTTGGGGTCGAAGCGGACGCCGTCAGCGAACAGGAACTTTGGGCTGAAGTAGTCGTAGGTGTATCCGTTGTCCTGCAGCTCGGTGGAGCGATAGTAGACGCCCATGTGAGCGAGCTGCCAGTTCATCTGCGAGACCTTGGGATTGCTTCCGTTGTTCTCCGCCCGGAAGGCCATGCCCTGGTTCCAGTTGTTGTGGATGAAGCCGACGTCGGAGCGTGCCTTGCCGGTTTGCATCAACTGCTGGACGCGACCCAGGTGCGCGTTGTACTCGTCGTAGTCGCGTGCACCGGGGTGCCGAGTGCCAGGGTGGAAGAAGTTGCGGCTGTAGCCGGGCCAGTTGTAGTCGCCATACGCGAAGTCCGCAGCCCACACGTGCCAGATCATTCGCTGGAAGCCGGCGGCGTACGCTCGGTAGAAGTCCTTCACCTGCAGTTGGCGCGACACGTACTGCGGCAACTGGGCGCCCGACTCGGACGAGAGTACCTTGTTCGTAAGCTTGGCGCCGCCCGTCCAGAGCCGGAAGATGTCCACCTGGTCGTACTGGTTGAAGTTCTCCGCCTCTGGGTAGTCCACGGCCAGGATGGGCTCCGAGATCTCAAAGGAGCGGCCGTAGGAGATCTGGGCACGGGTCTTGATGCCCACCGAGTTGAGCCACTTTTTCAGTGGCACCAACATTCTCTCCACGTATAGGTCGGTGAGTACATCAAGAAAGTCGTTGATGATCTTCTCGCGCAGGTTGGCGTTATCGGCGAGGTCGTACGTCCCTTTGGCGCGATCGATGTATGCGTTGTAGACCGCGTTGACCTGAGGCAGGCCGTACATGAGGAATACGTAGGGCATGATGTCGTAGCCCTTGCGCTTCCGGAACTCCGCAGCCATGTCCTCGGCCCACCATGTGATTCCGGACGGACCGGGGTTGATCTCAAGTGAGTCCATGAACAACTGCACGTCGCCGCGCCGAATCTTCTTCAACAGCGCGGGATCGCTCAGGTAGTGCTTCTCCCAGAACTCCCTCAGCGCCGCCACGCCGCGCAAATCGAAGTAGTTGGTGGCGTAGCTCGGCAACACTGCCGGGCCTGAGGCCTGATACGTCCCCTGGGTCCAGATCGCGAAGACCCGGTAGGTCCCGTCGCCGGGAGCCGTCCAGTTCACGTTCTGTGTCCACACATCCGCACCCTGCGTGACCTGCAGGTCAATACGGGTCCCGGGAACGACGACAGTGTCGGAAACCGCTTTGTACGCGTAGGCGGTGACGAATCGCGCTCCCGTGCGCCGTGCGTTCGTCGGAGGCGCAGGCAGAATGGCTAGGGTCTCGCCGGCGTTCACCAAGCTGGTGCCCAGGGTGAGGTTTTGCATGGCCGCCTGGCTGTCGGGATCCAAGCCGGGCACGTTGGAGGTCGACCAGTTGGTGCCGGAGGTGAGATAGACGCTCATACCTAGGTCGAGGAGCTTGTGCATCATCAAGTTCCACTTGTGAGCCCACATCTCGGAACCGTAGGCATAGACGTCGTCGGGCGCGCCTGCGTCGTTCTGCATGCAGAGTTCCACGCCCCGGAACCCACCGTCGTACAGCGCTTGGATCTGCTCCAACAGGGTCTCGTCGGTATGCGCCGCATCACCCAGCCACCACCGCACGTCGCAGCTGAAGATGCGGTCCGGGTCGACGTACTTGCTCTCCAAGTACTGCGCGAAAGCCGTGGGCTTTGCGGGCGCCGGAGGCTTGGGGGGTGTCGGGGGCTCGGGGGGTGCCGGAGGCTTGGCAGCGGCCGGGTCGGATCCAACGACCCTACCGGCAGCCACCAACGCACCTGCTGCGGCGACTCCGCGTAACACCGCCCGGCGAGAGACGGAACTGCCGATGTTCGACCCGTCCTTTGTTGTGTCGCTCAACGCACTACCCTTCCACTAGGTCTGAAACGTTTCAGACGATAGTACGTTTTATCCAGAGCTCATTATGTGAGGCGGCAGAGTAGCGCCCGTCGATTTGCCGGACGGTCGCGACTCTTTGATCATGAAACGTTCTAAGGGCCCTCTGTTTGCAGAGAGTAGGTGCCACATCCGCGGTGGTCAAGGATTTCTCGCTCGTTGCGCCGGGGTTTCCGGTCGCCTGCGCAGCAAGCGAGTCCTCGCGCGAGCCATGCGTCCGTATACGGTGGATCAGGCTGCTCCTGGGAGGCTGCGCATGCGCTCAGCGCCGAAGCTCATCGTCCTACACGCTCGGCACATTGGCGGGGTCGCCGGCGTCCTGATACAGCCAGCCGGCGAACTCGTTGTAGCGGCAGGCCAACCTCAGCAGGTCGTCACGAACATCGCGGCCTGGCAATCGCCCACCACGACGACACCATCGCCGATGCAGTCACCGACTGGCTGACCTACGGCCTGAGCGGGCGAGCCTCCGCAACCCGGGAAAAGTGCGCCCACCTGTGCCGCGCGCACCTGTTGCCCGACCTGGGCGCCCGCAAGCTTCGGGACCTGACCGCTCAGGACGTCGACCGATGGCTTGCCGACAAGGCCAAGATCTTGAGTACCCGGTCGCTGCGCGAACTGTACGCCTGCCTCAACCGAGCGATCGCCCGAGCGATGGCCCGCGAGCGGGTCAAGCGCAACGTCGTCGCGCTGTGCACGATCCCCAAGGGCCAGCCGGGTAGGCCCTCCAAGTCATTGACCCTCGAGCAGGCCAAAGCCCTCCTCGACGCGGCCGAGGGCACCCGCCTGCACGCCTGCGTCGTGCTGTCGCTGCTCACCGGAGCGCGTACCGAAGAACTGCGCGCACTGACCTGGGCACACGTCGACCTCGACGGCCGACCCAACCACAACCCGCCGCTGCCGCCCTGCATCCACGTGTGGCGCTCCGTGCGCGCCGGCGGCGACACCAAGACCCGCAAATCCCGCCGCACCCTGGCTCTGCCGCAGTGCTGCCCTCCGCCTGCACCGCCAGCGACAAGACCGCGACCGTGCCCAAGCCGGCAAAGACTGGCACCACACCGACCTCGTCTTCACGACCTCCGTCGGCACCGCGCTGGACACGGCCAACGTCCGACGATCATTCCGCCGAATCGTCGCCAACGCCGGGCTCGACCCAGCCGACTGGACACCCCGGGAACTGCGCCACAGCTTCGTCTCGCTGCTCTCCGACAGCGGCGTCAGCCTCCAGGACATCGCTGACCTTTGCGGGCACTCGGGGACCATCGTGACCGAGAAGGTCTACCGCCACCAACTGCGGCCCGTACTACTCACCGGGGCCGAGGCCATGGACCGCATCTTCGCTCGCGAATGAGGTTGACCGCGCTGGTAGTCACTCAGTTAGACACCCAGCCAACAAAAGAGGCCATGTCCATCGATGGGGCATGGCCTCTGAGCTGCGTGGGCGATACTGGGATCGAACCAGTGACCTCTTCGGTGTGAACGAAGCGCTCTCCCGCTGAGCTAATCGCCCGCAACGGGCGTTCACTATACCGGATCGCGGAGCGATCATCTACTTCAGTGGGTCGTGATGTATCGCCAGAAATCGGCCCAAAGGTCTATTCCGAAGCTGTACTTGAGGGAGAGCATCGCCACAATCCCGACGAAGGCGACGCCCATCGCCCCGACCAGCATCCGGATCGGCAAGGGCTGGACGCCGATCCAGCGCAGCCAGCGGGACAACTGCTGGCGGGTGAAGCGCAGCAGGTGCCGGGCCCAGACGAACTCGATCGCCCAGATGCTGAGGCCCAGCAGCACCAAGGCCCAGCCGGGACCGGGCAGCGGGATCAGGGCGACACCCACCACGAGCACGGCGGCGCCGAGCAGCGCGACGCCCACCCGCAGCGCGAAGCGTCCGGTCGGGTTGGCCCGAATCATCCGGTACGCGGTCCGGACCACATCGCGCCACCGTTCCCAGCGCCTGCGTGCCGGTTCGACCATGCTGACCGCGCTGTGCGGCTCGCCGGCCATTTTCACCCCCTGCCCCGTCACTCCCGCAGACGACTGGACGTTACCGGAGTGAGCCGACCTCTGAAGAACACCTGACGTCAGGCCGACCGGTAAAGACTCAAAAACTGGACAGAAGTATCTAAAGGTGCAGTCCTAACTGGCCTGTCGATCTGTCATCCCACTACTGGGTGAGATCAGTGTATGGCGGAGCGTGAGGGGCAGTATCACCTGAGTATGGGAAAGGCGGGGTGTCCGATGCCCCGCTTGGGGCGCCGGGGGGAGTACGTCATGAGTGCCATTCGTCCGACGACCGTCGAGGTCGAGACTTCGCTGCGGCTGATCGCGCCGGACGCCACCGCGCTGCCGGTACGCGCCAGTCTCCGCTACGACCCGGCCGACCCGTACGCAGTGCACGTCCTCTTCCACGCCGAGGCCACGGGGGGCGAGGCGGTCAGCTGGTCCTTCGCCCGTGAGTTGCTGGTGACCGGGCTCGACGAGCCGGCCGGCATCGGGGATGTCCGGGTGTGGCCGTGGACGACTCCGCGGGGGGACTTCATCGCCCTGGCCCTGTCCTCGCCGGACGGCAACGCGCTGTTCGAGGTGCCGCGCAGCGTCCTGGTGCGCTTCCTTCGCCGCACGTACGTCGTGGTGCCGCGCGGCCGTGAGGCCGAGCACCTCGACGTCGACACGGCGGTCAACCGGCTGCTCGCGGGGCGGTAGCCGCAGGCTCCGCGGGGGGTGCCGATGACCCGGACGCCCCCGCGCCCTGGCCGGACTGCTCCGCCTTGGAGTCGACCGGCGCCGCGAGGATCGCGGTGCCGTACGCGCAGATCTCGGTCCAGAACTCGGTGAGCACGCGGTGGTCGAAGCGCATCCCGATGATCGCGTTGGCGCCCCGCTTCTTCGCCTCCTCGATCATGGCGTCGATGGCCTGCTGGCGCCAGGTCGTCATCACCTTGACCCGCCGCGGGTTCACCCCGCCGTCGAGCGCCTTCAGGCCCTCGGAGAACGGGTTCTGCGTCCGCACGACGACCCCCATGACGTAGCCGTACACCTGGCAGATCTCGTACCCGGGCAGGTCGTCGGTGGTCACGACCACGCACCACTCCGGCGCTCCCGACCGTGACCGGTGGATGCCCATGCCCGCCCTTCCCCCGCTGTCGAACCCCGGCCGACGGCGCGGACGGGAAGGGTGGCGCGCCGCGGCCGCCTGAGACAGATCTACCCGATGACATCAGGGGCAAAACATGAAAAACAACGTTGTTTACGCGAAAGGGCTAAAGGGCAATAACCGCCCATGCACGAGGTCGAGCAGCTCGTAGGGGCTGAATGGCGACCCGGTCGCGGCGACGAGATCATCGTGCGGGATCCCGCTGACGACACACCCGTGAGCCGTGTGCGGGCCACGACCAGCGACGACGTGACCACGGCCGTGGAAACCGCCCGCTCGGCCGCGGCCGACTGGGCGCGCACCCCCGCCGCCCAACGCGCCGCGGCGCTGGCCGCCACCGCCGACGCGCTCGCTGCCGAGGCGGAACAGCTCGCCCTGCTGACCACACGCGAGATGGGCCGGCCCGTCGCCCAAGCCCGAGCCGGCGTGCACGCGGCCGTGGCAACCCTGCGCCAGTACGCCGAACTGGGCCCGCTGCACCGCGGCCGCTCCCTCGCCGGCGATCTGGACGCCACCGACCTCATGGTCCACGAGCCGCTCGGCGTCGTTGGCGTGATCACCCCGTGGAACGATCCGACCGCGGTGAGCGCCGGGCTGCTCGGAGCCGCTCTGGTCACCGGCAACGCCGTCATCTACAAGCCCAGCGAGCGCACCCCGGCCACCGGCTGGCGGCTCGCCCAACTGTTCGCCGCCCACCTGCCCGCCGGCGTGTTCTCGATGCTGTGCGGCGACGGGCGCGTCGGGGCCGACCTCGCCGGGCGCGAGATCGACGCGGTCGCGCACGTGGGATCCACCGCCGCCGGCCGCGCGATCGCGCAGGCGTGCGCCCGCACCGGGGCGAAGGCCATCCTGGAGAACGGCGGCAGCGACCCCCTGCTGGTCGACGCCGACGTGGACCCGGTTTGGGGAGCCGGCCAGGCCGCACTCGGCGCGTTCGCCAACGCCGGCCAGTTGTGCGTGTCGGTCGAGCGCATCTACGTCGTCGAGACGATCGCCGAGCCGTTCGTGTCCGCGCTGGTCGATCTCGCCCGTGCCCTGCGGCCGGGGCCGGGCACCGACGCGGAGACCGAAATCGGCCCGCTCGTCGACCGCCGCCACCGGGACCTGGTACACGCGCACGTGACGGCGGCCGTCCAGGCCGGCGCGCACGCCATGTGCGGCGGCCGGATCCCCGACGGCCCGGGAGCCTTCTACCCGCCGACCGTGCTCACCGGGTGCACCGACGACATGACGGTCGTGCGGGAGGAGACGTTCGGCCCGGTGGCCCCGGTCCTGACGGTCGGGTCGTTCGACGAGGGCCTGGTCCGCGCCGCCCGCTCGCCGTACGGCCTCGCCGCCACGGTGCTCACCGGCTCGATGGCGCACGCACAGCGCGCCTGGCGCGAGCTACCCGTGGGCACGGTGAAAATCAACGACGTGTTCGGCGGCGCGCCCGGCGGTGCCGCCCACCCCCGCCGCGCCAGCGGCCAGGGGTTCGGCTACGGCCCGGAGCTGCTCGACGAGCTCACCCACACCAAGGTCGTGCACGTCGAGCCGCCGCCCGGCTAGCGCCGCCACTGCCAGCCCGATGCGGTTCTACCGGAGCGTGAAGCGGACCGGTAGGCGCTTGAGGCCGTTCTGGAAGTTCGACCGCAGGCGAACCGGGTCACCGGCCGGCTCGACGGCGGAGAACCGGTCCAGCACGGCCGCGAACATCGCCCGCATCTGGAAGCGGCCGAGTGCCGCGCCCAGACAGAAGTGCGGCCCGTGGCCGAACGCCAGATGGTCGTTGGGTGAGCGGCCGACATCGAACACGTCGGGATCCGGGAAGACGCGTGGGTCACGGTTGGCGCTGGTGAAGTAGACCACCACCTTGTCCCCGGCCTTGATGTCCACCCCGCCCAGAGTGGTGTCGGTCGTCGCGGTACGGCGGAAGTGGATCACCGGCGTCCACCAGCGGAGCATCTCCTCGACGGCGGTGTCGAGCAGGGAGCGGTCCTTGTCCAGCCGCTCCCACTGGTCGGGGTGCTCGAGCAGGGCGACCATCCCACCGGGGATGCCGTTGCGCAGCGTCTCGTTGCCCGCCACCGCGAACAGCCAGAACAGGTTCTCGAACTCCTCGACGCTGACCCGCCCCCCGTCGTCGTCCACCTGCTGCAGCAGGATCGACATGACGTCGTCGGCCGGGTGGCGCCGCTTGTACGCGGCCAGCTCGTGGGCGTACGCGTACAGGTCGGGTATGCCGCCGCGGGTGCGCGGATCGGGCATCCGTCCGTTCGCGTCCGGTTTCGGCCGTACCCGCAGCGCTGCCCGCGCCATCGGCGTGGCGGCCTCGACGGTCGAGGCGAAATCGCTGGCCGAGTACTCCGGGTCCTGGTAGCCGATGACCCGGTTGGCCCAGTCGAACATCAGGTAGCGGTCCGACTCGGGTACGCCGAGGATGTCGGCGAGCGTCCACAGTGGCAGATCCGCCGCGACCTTCACGAAGTCCGTCACGCCGTCGTCGGGTACCGCGGCCACCAGGTCACGGGCGCGAGCTTCGATACGGTCCTTCAGTGCGGCCACGGCACGCGGGGTGAACGCCTTGGTGAGCAGGCCGCGCAGCCGGGTGTGCTCGGGCGGGTCCATGTTGAGCATCATCTTGCGGACCCAGGCGAGGTCCTCCGGTGTCGCCGGGTCACGGATCTGAGTCGCGCCCAGGTGCGAGCTGAACAGCTTCGGGTTGCGCAGCACCGCCTTCACGTCGGCGTGCCGCCATACCGCCCAGTAACCCGGGCCCGCCGGCCACGAGTCGACGGCTGGCTCCTCCACCCATGTCACCGGCGCTGCCTCGCGCAGCCGGGCGAACTCCTCGTGCGGCACACGCATGACGTAGGTATCCGGGTCGAAGATGATCTTCGTGTCCACGACTCTCCTCCCGGGACCGGCACCTGCGGGTGGGAGGCAGCGTAGCGGGTGACTCGCGAGTTGGGTACCAGGATGTTTCCTCGTCACGGCTTCGCCGCAGAGGGCTTGACGTGCGCATCAGCAACGTGAAACATGCTCCCCACCGCGAGAGGACACCCTGCGGCCGGAAAGGCAACCATGGCTCGACGTATTCGACGCGCCGCCGCGGCGGCGTTCGCCGCTGCCCTCATGACCACCGCGTGCGCCGCCCAGGAGAACCAGTCGGCATCGGACGAGATCCCCATCGGCGTCAGCATTGAACTGTCCGGGCCCGCCCAGGTACAGGGCGAGGCGTACCAGAAGGCGTTGCAGCTTGAGGCTGACCGAATCAACGCCGAGGGCGTGAAGGTTGGCGACCGGACCTACCGCATCAAGCTCGTGGTACGCGACAACAAGAGCGACCCGACCGAGGCGCTCCAGGTCGTGAAGTCGATGATCGACAACGACAAGGTCGTCGCCATCGTCGGTGGCGGCTCGTCACCGACCACCATGTCGACCGTCGACACCGTCGAGAGCAGGGGCGTGCCGACCGTGTCGATGGGCTCGTCCGGGGCCATCGTCGCGCCGCCCGACAAGCGCAGGTTCGTGTTCAAGACCCCGGCCAACACGAACCTCGTCGTCGACACGATGATCGAGGAGTTTCAGCGGCAGGGCATCACCAAGATCGCTTTGCTGTCGGTCGACAACGCCTACGGCCAGGCCGGTCTGGGCGCGATCGAAGCCGCCGCCAAGGCGGGCAAGGTGCAGCTCGTCGCCAGCGAGAAGTTCACCGACGCGGACAAGGACTTTACCGTGCAGGTGACCAAGCTGGTGGCGGCCCAACCAGAGGCCATCGTGGTGTGGGCCATCCCCCCGGGCTCGACGATCGCGGCGAAGAACATCAAGGCCAGCGGCTTCACCGGCAAGGTGTTCTTCGACGCGGGTGCGGGCGCGGAGCTGTTCATCAAGGGCGCGGGCGCCGAGTCCGAGGGCATGTACATGGTGCACCCGGCCGTCCTCGCCGGCTCGAAGATCACCGGAGACTCGCCGGCCGCGGCGGTGCAGCGCGAATTCTTCCAGCAGTACTCGGCCAAGTACGGGAACTTTTCCGGCTTCGCGCCGTACGCCGCTGACGCGTTGCGTCTGATCGTCGCGGCCATCGAAAAGGCGGGCAGCCTTGACCGCACGGCCATCCGGGACGCGATGGAGCAACTGACCTACGACGGCGTCACCGGTCGTTACGAGTTCTCCCCCGAGAACCACGGCGGGGTCACCAAGGACTCGCTCATCCTGCTGACCGTGCGCAACGGCACGTGGGAGCCCGCACAGTAGCGATGGGACAGCTCCTGCAGTTTGTGGTCACCGGCCTGGCCACCGGCGCCACCTACGCGGTGGTCGGCCTGGGCATCGCGCTGGTGTTCCAGGTCACCGGAGTGATCAACTTCGCTCAGGGGCACTTCGTGATGCTCGGCGCACTGACCTTCGCGATACTGGAGGAGAACGGAACATCAGCGGTGCCGGCGGCCCTGATGGCGCTCGCCGGCACCACGGTGATCGGGCTACTCGTCGAGCGGCTCGTCATCGCTCCGGCCCGCGGCGCCCAGATCGACCGGCTGATCATCCTCACCATCGGGGCGGCCATCGTCATCGAGGGTGCCGCGCTCGTCGCGTTCGGCACGCAGCCTCGAGTTGCCGCGCCGTTCACCGAGGGCGTCGTACGCTTCGGCGGCGTCAGACTGGAACGCCAGTACCTGTGGGTCAGCTTGGCCACCATCCTCGCGGTGGCCGCCGTGTGGGTATTTCTGACGCGGACGACCCTGGGCAAGGCGATGCGTGGTGTCGCGATGGACCGTGAGGCGGCTCGGCTGATGGGAATCTCGCCTCGTCGTATGTCGCTGCTGGTCTTCACGCTGGCCGCCGCGCTCGGCGCGATCGGAGGTGTCGCGCTCGCGCCGATCCAGCACCCCGATCCGGGCATCGGTATCGCACTCGGGCTCAAGGGCTTCACCGCCGCCGTCATCGGCGGGCTCGACTCGCCGGCC
>NICF_comb_assmDRAFT_10003393_pt1 | contig 11566 bp, 11 predicted proteins | sample NewIslPassag4_SG_FD_11279 | JGI IMG/M metagenome (IMG submission 11279) | reverse complement strand
CAGGTCCTGCTGCCACAGCTCCCGGGGGGAGAGGTTGACGCCGAGCCGCAGCCGGCGGCCGCTCTGCCGCCAGCGCGCCGCGGTCCGGCACGCCTCCTCCAGCACCAGCTGGCCGAGCGGCACGATCATGCCGGTCTGCTCGGCGGAGAGGATGAACTGGTCGGGGAGCATCAGGCCCAGGTGCCGGTGCCTCCAGCGGGCCAGGGCCTCGACGGCGACCGGTCGCCCGCCCCGCGCCAGCGCGACGACGGGCTGGTAGTGGACGGTGAACTCTCCCCGGTCCATGGCCTGCTGGAGCGCCTCCCGGACCCCGGCACGCTCCAGGGCCTGCGGGGTCGCGGCGGGGTCGAAGACCTCGCAGCGGTTCTTGCCCCGCTGCTTGGCCCGGTACATCGCGAGGTCCGCCCTCCTCATCAGGTGCAGGGCGCCGCGGTCCTCGCCGCGTCCGGCGGCTATCCCCACGCTGGCCGCCACGCAAACCCTACGCTCTCCGGCCGCGATGGGCTCCCGCAGATCCTCCAGCAGCCTGCGGGCCACCCGGAGGGCCTCGGAGGCCCTGGAGTCCTCGAGGAGGATGCCGAACTCGTCGCCCCCGATCCGGGCCGCCGTGTCCCCGGGCCGCAGCCCGGAGCGCAGCCTGCGGGCGACCTCCCGGAGCACCTCGTCCCCGGCCTCGTGCCCGAAGGTGTCGTTTATCTCCTTGAAGCCGTCGAGGTCCATGTACAGCAGCGCGATCGCCGCGTGCCGGGACCGGCACGCGGCGTGCTCCAGCCGGTCGAGAAAGAGGGTCCTGTTGAGCAGCCCTGTGAGCGGGTCCATGAGCGCCTCGCGCAGGAGCTGCTCCTCCAGGGCCCGCCGGCCGGTCACGTCGCGCACCACCACGGAGACGCCCACGACCCCTTCGCCGGTCCTGGCGGGCACGAGCGTCAGGTGCAGCCTCCGCCCCCCGGAGCAGGGGATCTCCATCTCCCGCAGCTCGCCCCGGAGCGCGCCCTGCACGGCGCGCGAGACCATCTCCTGCTCGCCGGGCGGGACGAGCCGGAGGAGGCGCTCCCCGCACGGTTCCTCCGGGAGGAGTCCCCGTAGGGAGCCGCTCGTCCCCAGCACCCGCCCTCCGGCGTCCAACGAGATCACACCCTCCGGCGCATACCGGAAAAGCTCCCTGTAGCGCTCTTCCCTCAACGGTCTGGCCCCGCTGCCGGCCACGCCTACCACCACCGATCGTTCCTCTCCGCCTCTTCCCTCTGTGCAGGTTCCCATGCTATGCCGGGAGGGCCGGGGCGCACATCCCCCATTTGAGTGATTTCGGTCGCGCTTCGTGCTCCGCCGTCCTTCTGCGCGGGGGCGTTCCGCTTATCCGGCGCGACCCGGGCCCTGCAAGGCGCTACAATCCCTACCGTATGGCCAAGGTGAAGGTCTGCGGGATAACCAGCGTCGAGGATGCCCTGGTGGCGGCCGGGGCCGGGGCGGACGCGGTGGGGTTCGTCTTCTTCGAGCGGAGCCCGCGGCGGGTGGGGGTGGAGCGGGCGCGGGAGATCTCCGGCGCGCTCCCCGGTGGGGTGCTCAGGGTCGGGGTCTTCGTGAACACCCCTCCCGAGGAGGTGCTGCGCGTGGCCTCCCTCGTGGGGCTGGACTACGCCCAGCTGCACGGCGACGAGGGCCCGGAGGAGGTCCGGAGGGTGCGGGAGGGGGGGCTGGGCGTCATCAAGGCGCTCCGGGTTAGGGATGCGGGCTCGCTCTCCGAGATCGAACGCTACCCCGAGGCCGACCTCTTCCTGCTCGACGCCTGGAGGGAGGGGCTCTACGGGGGGACCGGGACCCCCTTCGACTGGGAGCTGGCCAAGAGGCTGCGGGGCTGTGCTAACATCGTCGTCTCCGGAGGGCTCACGCCCGAGAACGTGCGGGCGGCCATCGAGCGCCTCGACCCGTACGGGGTGGACGCCTCGAGCTCGCTGGAGGAGGCGCCCGGCAAGAAGAGCGGCGAGCTGGTGCGGAGGTTCGTGAGTGCGGCAAAGAGCTGAGAGCGGCTACTTCGGCCCCTTCGGGGGCCGGTACGTGCCGGAGACCCTGATCCACGCGCTCGAGGAGCTAGAGGAGGCCTACGAGCGCTACAGGAACGACCCGGAGTTCGTGGAGGAGCTCGACTCCCTGGCGCGCGACTTCGTCGGCCGCCCGACGCCGCTCATGCTCGCCTCCCGGCTCACCCGCAGGTGGGGCGGGGCGAACGTGTGGTTCAAGCGGGAGGATCTGGCGCACACGGGGGCGCACAAGATCAACAACACCCTGGGCCAGATCCTGCTCGCCGACCGGATGGGGAAGCGCCGGATCATCGCCGAGACCGGCGCGGGCCAGCACGGGGTCGCCACAGCGACCGTCGCCGCCCTCTACGGCAAGGAGTGCGTCGTGTACATGGGCGAGGAGGATACGCGGCGCCAGCGCCTGAACGTGGTGCGCATGAAGCTCCTCGGGGCTGAGGTCGTGCCCGTGCTCTCCGGCTCGCGCACGCTCAAGGACGCTGTGAACGAGGCGATACGCGACTGGGTGACCAACGTGGAGGACACCCACTACATCATCGGGAGCGTGGTGGGCCCCGCGCCCTACCCCAGGATCGTGCGCGACTTCCAGACGGTCATCGGGCGGGAGATAGAGGCGCAGGCGCGCGAGCGCTTCGGCTCGGACCCGGACGCGGTCGTGGCCTGCGTCGGGGCGGGCTCTAACGCCATCGGGGCCTTCCACCCGTTCGTCGGGCGCGAGGGCGTGAGGCTCGTCGGGGTGGAGGCCGCCGGGCGGGGGCTTGCGAGCGGCGAGCACGGGGCCTCGCTCGCGGAGGGCAGGCTCGGCGTCCTGCACGGGGCCAAGAGCTACGTGCTGCAGACGGAGGCGGGCCAGATCCGGGAGGCGCACTCCATCTCCGCCGGCCTCGACTACCCGGCCACCGGCCCGGAGCACGCCTACCTCAAGGACGAGGGGCTCGCCGAGTACGCCAGCGTCACCGACGAGGAGGCGCTGGAGGGCTTCACCCTCTGCTCGAGGCTGGAGGGGATCATCCCGGCGCTGGAGTCGGCGCACGCCATCTACCACGCCGAGAGGGTGGCGAAGGAGCTGGGGCCGGGCAAGAACCTCGTGGTCTGCCTCTCCGGGCGGGGGGACAAGGACGTGGAGGTCGCCGCCGCCGCTCTGGGCGTCGGCGCGGAGGAGGCCTCCGGTGGACGGTAGGGAGCGGCTGCTCGGGGCCTTCTCGAAGGGGCGTCCGGCGCTCATCCCCTACCTCACCGCCGGGTACCCCTCGCTGGAGGGGGCGCGGGAGGTGGCCCGCGCCTACCTGGAGGCCGGGGCCGACGTGCTGGAGATAGGGGTTCCCTTCTCCGACCCGCTCGCCGACGGCCCTACCATACAGGACACCACCGCGCGGGCGCTCGAGAACGGCGCGGACATGGACTACTGCCTGGGGCTCGCCGGGGAGTTCTCCGGGCGGGCGCCGGTGGTGCTCCTCGTGTACTACAACCTGATCTTCGCCCGGGGCGTGGAGCGCTTTGTCCGGGAGGCGGCCGGGGCCGGGGTCTCGGGCGTGGTGGTGCCGGATCTGCCCGTGGACGAGGCCGGGGAGCTCGCGCGGGCCGTCGAGAAGGGGGGGATGGCCTTCTGCCCGCTCGCCGCCCCCACCTCCACCGACGAGCGCCTGGAGAAGATCGGCTCCCTCGCCTCCGGCTTCGTCTACTGCGTCTCGGTGGCCGGGGTGACCGGGGTGCGGGAGAAGCTGCCCCCCGGGGCGGTGGAGCTGCTGCGGCGGGTGCGGGCGCGGGTCTCCGCCCCGGTGGCGCTGGGCTTCGGCATCGGCTCCGCGGAGGCCGCGCGGGAGGCGGCCGGGGAGGCCGACGGCATCATCATCGGCAGCCGGCTCATGCAGCTCGTCGGCGAGGGCGGGCCGGAGCGGGCCGGGGAGTGGCTGAGGGGGGTGCGCGAGGCGCTCTCCCGGACGGCGGGGAGGAGCCATTAGGAACTGGCTCAGCAGGCGCCGGCAGTACGCCCGGAGCGCCCCCGAGACGGAGAGCGGCGTCCGGGCGATGGACGCCACCGTGTTCACCAAGTGCGAGCGGTGCAAGCAGCCGGTCTACGAGAAGGACCTGAGGGCCCGCTTCAACGTCTGCCCCAACTGCGAGTTCCACTACCCCCTGCCGGCCCCGGAGCGGGTGCGCCTGCTCACCGACGCGGGCAGCTTCGAGGAGCGCGACGGGGAGCTGGCCGCCGGCGACCCGCTGGGCTTCGAGGGGTACCCCGACAGGCTCCGCTCCGCCCGCGAAAAGACCGGGCTCGGGGACGCGATCCTGAGCGGGGTCGGCGAGATCGGGGGCCGCAGGGTGGCGCTCGCCGTCATGGACTTCCGGTTCATCGGGGGCTCCATGGGCAGCGTGGTCGGCGAGCGGGTCGCGCGGACCGTGGAGCTCGCCCGGGCGGAGGGGCTTCCGCTCGTCACCGTCTCCGCCTCCGGTGGGGCCCGGATGTTCGAGGGGATCTACTCGCTCATGCAGATGGCCAAGACCAGCGTGGCCCTCTCCCGCTTTATGGAGGGCTCAAAGCCCTACATCTCCATCCTCACCGACCCCACCTTCGGCGGGGTTACCGCCTCCTTCGCCACCGCGGCGGACATCATCATCGCCGAGCCGGGGGCCCGGGTGGGGTTCGCCGGGGCGCGGGTCATCGAGCAGACCACCAAGGAGAGGCTCCCCGAGGGCTTCCAGACCGCGGAGTTCCAGCGGGAGCACGGGATGGTGGACAGGATCGTCCACCGGCTCGCCCTGAAGGGGGATCTGGAGCGGCTGCTGGGGTTCGTGGGGTGATGCTGGACTTCGAGCGGCCCATAAAGGAGCTCGAGGAGCGGATCGCCGAGCTGCACCGCCTCGCCGGGGAGAGCGAGGGGCTGCAGGCGGAGATCTCGCGCCTCGAGGAGGCGCTGGAGGCGGCGAGGCGCAGGATCTACACCAACCTCTCGCCCTACCAGCGGGTGCAGGTGGCCCGCCACCCCGAGCGCCCGAACTTCCGGGCCTACCGGGACGCGCTGTGCGAGGACTTCTACGAGCTCTCCGGCGACCGGCACTACGGCGACGACGCGGCGGTGCGCGGGGGGTTCGCGCGTATCCGGGGCCGCAACGTGGTCCTGATCGGCCACGACAAGGGGGCGGACGTAAAGAGCCGGGTGGAGGGGAACTTCGGGATGGCCCACCCGGAGGGCTACCGCAAGGTGAAGCGGCTCTACGGTCTGGCCGCCCGCTTCGGGCTGCCCGTGGTGACGCTCGTGGACACCCCCGGGGCCTTCGCCGGCCGCGGGGCCGAGGAGCGGGGGCAGGCGTGGGCGATCTCGGAGGACCTCATGGCGCTCGCCGCCGTCCCGGTGCCGGTGGTCTCGGTGATCATCGGGGAGGGGGGCTCCGGCGGGGCGCTCGCGATGTGCCTGGCGGACTACCTGGGGATGCTGGAGAACTCCTACCTCTCGGTTATAGCGCCGGAGGCGTGCGCCTCGATCATCTTCCGGGACTCCTCCCGGGCGCCGGAGGCCGCCGAGGCGCTGAAGCTCACCGCCCGCGACCTGAAGGAGCACGGGGTCGTCGACGAGGTGCTGCCCGAGCCCCTGGGCGGGGCCCACAGGGACCCGGAGGCCGCCATCCGGGCGGTGGGGGAGGCGCTGGAGCGGGTGCTCGCCGGGGTGTCCGGATCCTCCCCGGAGGACCTCCTAAAGAGGCGCTACGCGCGCTACCGCAGGATCGGCTCCTACCAGCGGCTCCCCGGGCCGTCCTCCGGCTAGCGGAGGGCGGTCAGCGCTATGGCGGCGAGGACGCAAACGAGCGCGGCGAGCCCGAAGAGGAGGGCCGCCCCCCTCCCGAGAAAGACGAGCGAGGCGTACAGGCCCCCGAGCATGGCGAGCGCGAGGGCGTAGGCGACCATCCACGCCGGGCCGCGCACGCTACCCTTCTTCGGGGAGGTACCGGTTCGTCATCACCTCTTCCACCTCCACCGGGCGCGGCAGCACCCGGTTCTCCACCGCCCACCGGACGTAGCGCCGCCACTCCTCGGGGTCCTGGTATCCTACCGCCTCGCCGGGGTCCCTGAACAAGGGGACGGTGAGCTCAAGGGTCTTCTCCACCGTCTCGGGGTCGAGCTCCGTGTTGGCCTCGAGCAGCGCGTCGCGGGCCGCCCGGGGGTGGCGGAGGGCGTACTCGTGACCCCTGACCAGCGCCCGGACGAACCGCCGCACCGCCTCCGGGTTCTCTCGGGCGTAGGCCTTGCCGGTGGCGACCACCAGCTCGTTGTAGTTGGGGACGCCGACCTCGTTCAGCCGGATCACGGTGGTCTCGAACCCCTCCTGCGCCAGCTCCACCGCCTCGATGTTCCAGTAGGCGTCCACCACGGCGTCCACCCTCCCGGAGGTGAGCGCCGGGCGCAGGTCGTAGCCCACGTTTATCTTCTCCACGCTCGAGGGGTCCTTGCCGGCCTTGCGCAGCACGGTGTCGATGGCCGCCGTCCCGAAGGACTGCCCGGCGTAGCCCACCTTCTTGCCCGCCAGGTCCTTTGGGCTGTCGATGCCGCTCTTTTCGAGGGCGATGATCGAGTTCAGCGGGTGCTGCATGATGGCCATCACCGAGAGCACGGGGATGTCCCGCGCGGCGGCGTTCAGCACCTCGTTCTCGTAGGAGATGCCGAACTCGCTGCGCCCCGCGGCGACCAGCTGCAGCACCGAGGCGGGGTCGGAGGGCTGCCTTATCCTCACCCGGAGGCCCGCCTCGCGGAAGTACCCCCGCTCGCGGGCCAGGTAGACCCCGGCGTGGTCGGCGTTGGGGTACCAGTCGAGCGTGAGGGTCACCTCCTCGGGGCCGCCCCTTCCGCCCCCGCCGCAGGCGGCGAGGGGGAGGAGCAGGGCCGCGAGGAGGCAGAGCAGGCGAAGGGGCTTCACGGGCGTCTTCCTCCTTTCTGTCGGGAGCGCGTCTCTTCCGACCTCAGGGTCCAGGGGGCGAGCAGCCGCTGGGCCAGGGCGACCAGCAGGAAGAGCGCGACCCCCATGGCCGAGAGCAGGGCGATCTCGGCGAACATCCGGGCTATCTCGAACTGGTTTTTGTCCTGGATCATGAGGAACCCCAGCCCCCGGCTGGAGCCCACCCACTCCCCGATGACCGCCCCGATGACGGAGTAGGTGGCGGCCAGGCGCAGCCCCCCGAAGAGGAAGGGCAGCGCCGCCGGGAGCTCGACCATGAGAAAGACGCGCCGCCTCCCCGCCCCGAAGGAGCGCATCAGGCGGACGAGGTCCGGCTCGACCGACCGCAGGCCGTCCACCGTGGCCACGGTGACCGGGAAGAAGCAGAAGAGCACGACCACGAGCACCTTGGGGAGCGGGCCGTAGCCGAACCAGGTGACGAGCACCGGGGCTATAGCGATGACGGGCAGGGTCTGCGAGGCCACGAGCCAGGGGTAGAGGGCCCGTTCGGCGAGCGCCGAGCGGTTGATGAGCAGGCCCGCGGCAGCCCCCGCCGCGGCCGCGCAGCAGAACCCGGCCAGCGCCTCGGCGGCGGTGGGGGCGGCGTGCTCCAGGAGCAGCCCGCGCGAGGCCCACAGGGCGCGGGCGATGGCGAGCGGGCCCGGAAGCAAGAACGCGGGGACCCCGAAGAGCCGCACCAGAAGCTCCCACGCCGCCAGAACCAGCAGCGCCAGCGCGGCCGCCGGGAGCGCCCTCCTCACCCTCCCGCCACCCCCAGCGCCTCGAGCAGACGCCCCTTGAGCCGGGCGAACTCGCTGGTGGTCTCGTCCCGCATGGTGCGCGGCCGCGGCAGCCCCACCTCCAGCTCCAGGGCGACCCGGGCGGGGCGCGGGGTGAGCGCGACCACCCTGTCGGCGAGCAGCAGGGCCTCGTCCACGTCGTGGGTGACGAGCACGATGGTGGCGGCCAGCTCGTCGCGGACTCCGAGCAGCCACCCCTGCAGGTCGCGGCGGGTGAGGGCGTCGAGGGCGCCGAACGGCTCGTCGAGCAGCATGGCGTCGCGGCCGAGCAGGGCGGTCCGGAGCAGGGCGGCCCGCGAGCGCATCCCGCCGGAGAGGGCCTCGGGCGGGGCGTCGGCGAACTCCTCGAGCCCGAAGCGCGCGAGGGCGGCCCGCGCCTGCTTGCGGGCCGCCTCTCTCGGCGCCCCGGCGGCCTCGAGCCCCAGCGCCACGTTCGCGACCACGCTCCTCCAGGGGAGGAGGAGGTCGCTCTGGGGCATGTACGCCACGAGCCCCGGGCGGGTCAGGGGCCTCCCGTCGAGGAGCACCTCTCCCTCGTCGGGGGGCTCGAGCCCGGCGAGCACGCCGAGCAGGGTGGACTTGCCGGCCCCGGAGGGCCCGATGAGGGCGAGGAACTCGCCCGGGGCCACGGCGAGGTCCACCCCGTCCAGGATGCGGACCCCGCCCCTGGCGAGCCGGACGCCCCGCAGGCAGAGCTTAGGCGGGCCGGGCTTCTTTGCTCTTTGAGACAGCTTCCCTCCCTCCCGGGGCGCCGCGGGAGGGAGCGGGGAAGAAGGCGAAGGGGCCGCGGGGGGAGGCCCCCGCAGCCCTCTCGCGCCGTCCTCGTGTGTCTCTCAAAGCTCTCCCTCCGCCGGCATTACCCGGATCAGGTTCCTCGGGTCGGCGCGGCCCCAGCGCCCTCTCAGCTCCCTGCCGGGAGCTCCCCGGTTCTTCTTCGCCCGGATTCTACACGCTTTCCCCCTGGCTCTCTAGCCGAAGAAGGTCTTCAGGACCCCGTAGAGGTCTTCCGGGACGGTGCGGGTCTCCCCCGTGGCCTCCTCCAGCGGGACGGTGACGATGTCGCTGCCGCGCAGGGCGACCATCTTGCCCCACTCGCCGTTCTTGACCGCCTCGGCGGCCCGCAGGCCGTAGCGGGTGGAGAGGATGCGGTCGTAGGCGGTGGGGGTGCCGCCGCGCTGCAGGTGCCCGAGGACGACGTGGCGGGTGTCTATGCCGGTGCGCTCCTTGAGCTCTTTGGCCAGCGTCTCGCCGATGCCGCCGAGGCGGACGTGCCCGAACTCGTCGCGCTCGGCGCTCTGGGTGATGTACTCCTCGCCGATGGTGACCCCCTCGCTCACCGCGACGACGCCCCAGCGCTCGCCCCGCTCGGCCCGCTTCTTGAAGAGGTCGGCGATGGCGTCGATGTCCGGCTCGACCTCGGGGATGAGGGTGACGTTTGCCGCCCCGGCCAGCCCGGCCCCGTAGGTGATCCAACCGGCGTGCCGGCCCATGATCTCTACGACCAGGATGCGCTCGTGGCTCTTTGCGGTGGTCCTGACCCGGTCGAGGGCCTCGGTGGCGATGGAGACGGCGGTGTCGTAGCCGAAGCAGATGTCGGTGCCGGAGAGGTCGTTGTCTATGGTCTTGGGGCAGCCGACCACCTGCACCCCGAAGTCCTTGTGGAGCCGGCTGGCCACCCCCAGGGTGTCGTCCCCGCCGATGGCCACGAGGGCGTCGATGCCGAACTCCTGCATGTTCTTTACGACCTTCTCGGCGTCCCCCTCCTTCTTGTACGGGTTGGTCCGGGAAGAGAGGAGAACGGTGCCGCCCTCGTCCAGGATGTAGCGGACGCCGTCCACGGTGAGCTTCTCCACTGAGTCCTCCTGGGGGGCCAGGAGCCCTCTCCAGCCGCGCTTTATGCCGACGACCTCGTAGCCGTAGTCCTCGACGCACTTGACGGTGACGGCCCGGATCACACCGTTCAACCCCGGAGCATCCCCGCCGCCGGTGAGCATGCCTACCCTGCGTACCTCAGCCATCTCCGTTCTCTTCCTCCTCCTGTGGTGACGCCTTCGGAGAACCCAGTCTAGCAAACGCCTTGTCCGCGTCTATGTGGCCGGAGATGGGACCCCTATGGTGTGGTGGCTAGACGGTGCACCCCCGCCCCATCCAGCCCACCTGGACGGGCCTGCCCTCCTCCACGATCACGGGGACGGTCCGCATGCCGCCCGTGAGCTTTAACAGGCGCTCGTAGGCCCGGCGGTCTTTCTCCACGTCGTACTCCACGAACTCCACCCCGCGCCACTCCAGATCCTCCCGAGCGGCATCGCTGTAGGGGCAACCCGGCGCGGTGTAGAGCTCCACCCTCATATATGTTCTGATTCTAGCAAACTCCTGAAGGCTCGGGTGCTCGGGTAGGGCGGGGACCGCGAGCGAGGTGCGGCCTTCCCGGCTCCGGCAGCCCGAGGAGGTTGCACGCCGCAGAACGGGTGGGCTGGTTCAGAGGTGTGCGGCTTTGTCTGCCCCGCCGATGCCGTCTTTGTGCCACGACCACTTCCCCGGTGAGCCGTCGAAGACGACCCGGTCGCCGGCGGCCAGCTCGCCCGCGAGCAGGGCACGCGCGAGGCGGTCCAGTATCTCGCGGTCTATGAGGCGCCGCAGCGGGCGGGCGCCATATTCTGGGTCGTGTCCGGCGCGGGCCAGGGCCCTCCGGGCGGCGGGGGTGAGGTCCACGCTGACGCTCCAGGCGCCTAGCCGCTCGCAGGCGCGCTGGAGCTGGAGCCCGGCTATTTCTTCCATGTCTTCGACCGAGAGGGGCGAGAACAACACCACGTCATCGAGCCGGTTCAGCAGCTCGGGGCGGAAGAGCCGCCGGACGTGCTGCATGAACACCTCCGGTGCGCGCTTTCCGGCTCCCCTGGCCTCCCGGGAACCGGCGTTGGAGGTGAGCGCCACCACGGTATGCCGGAAGTCCACGGTACGGCCATAGCCGTCGGTGAGGCGGCCGTCCTCGAGGATCTGGAGCAGCAGGTTCAGCACGTCGGGGTGGGCCTTCTCGGCCTCGTCCATGAGCACGACAGAGAACGGGCGGCGCATGACGGGGTCGGTGAGCTGGCCCGGCAGTTCGAAGCCGACGTATCCGGGTGGAGCCCCGATCAGGCGCGCCACCGCGTGCCGCTCCATGTATTCGCTCATATCCACGCGCACTAGTGCTTCCTCGTCCCCGAACAGGAACTCCGCAAGTGCCCGCCCGAGCTCCGTCTTCCCGACCCCGGTAGGCCCCACGAACAGGAACGACCCCAGGGGGCGCCGCGGGTCGCCAAGACCCGTGCGCGCCCTCCTGAGGGCGGCGGCGACGGCCCGGACGGCCTTCTCCTGGCCCACAACCCGCCGGGCGAGCACGTCCTCTGCGCCGAGCCACCGTCCCTCGGAGCCCGCGCCCGGAAGGGTCGCGTCCAGACCCCGGAGCGGGAGGCCGGTGCGGGCGGCGACGGACTCCAGCAGCGGGCCACGGTCGACCTCTGCCTCCCCGTTCGCCCGCGCCAGGGCCGCCGCGTGGTCGAGAAGATCCAGCGCTGCCCCCGGGAGGGCACGCCGCCGCAGGTAGCGCCGGGCGAGCCGGACGGCGGTCCGCGGTGCGCCGGGGGAGAACCGGAGGCCGTGGTGTCTCTCCAGGGCCGGTAGCCGGGCGGAGATGACCTCCTCGCACGCTACATCGTCCCACCTGGGGATCTCCACCGTCTGGACGATCGTCTCCCAATCTGGGACCGCCCGCGCCAGCGTCTCGCGCTGCGCGGGCGTCAGCGGCAGGACCCAGCCCCCC
>NICF_comb_assmDRAFT_10003392_pt1 | contig 11570 bp, 11 predicted proteins | sample NewIslPassag4_SG_FD_11279 | JGI IMG/M metagenome (IMG submission 11279) | reverse complement strand
GTCCGTGAGCAAGCTTTTCCGGACGTACCGCTAGACACAGGGTGGAAAGTCTTGGGCATGGAGTCTCAAGGGGCGTCCTTCGGGGGGTTGCCCTTGCAATTTTCAAAAAAACGCCAAAAATGAAGATTTTCCAACGGGCCGCGACTCGCTTGCGCAACGATCTCTCGGCGACTGGAACGCTGGACAATTGGGAAAGAACCAGATTAAGCACGCCGAGAACGTTGTGCGTGCAATGGGTGCCGTTAGGCCCGGCAGCCGGTGTTTTGGGTTATCCCAGGCGGCTGGTGCGGCGAATGAGAAGGAACCGTCGGTAGGGTAGGTCCATGATCGAGCAGATATCTGTGGAATTGCGATCACCGGGTGGGAAGCGGAGCAACAAGCGGCTCCGCGCTGCGGGGAAGGTGCCCGCCATTCTTTACGGCCACAAGCAGGAGAATATCTGTCTGAGCCTGCCACGGGATGCTTTGGCGGCCGCCGTTCGGCACGGGACGCGGCTTATCCAGTTGACGGGGGCCGTTCGGGAGCAGGCGTACATTAAAGAATTGCAGTGGGATACATGGGGGAAGGAGATTCTCCACGTCGATTTGACGCGGGTCACCGCCCACGAGAGGGTTCGTACGGAGGTGCCCATCGAATTGCGTGGGGATGCGCCGGGCGTGAAAGAAGGCGGGCGTTTGGCGCAGCATCTCCACAGTCTCCAGATTGAGTGCGAAGTGGACAAGATCCCCGAGAAGTTCGTGGTCCTGATTACGGAGCTGGGTCTAGGCGGAGCGATCACCGTCAAGGACATCCCCTTGCCGGAAGGGGCCAAGGCCCTAGTGGATCCCGACGAGGTTGTCGTGGTGTGCCATGCTCCGGCCGGCGAGGAGGAAGCCGAGGAGGCGGCGCCCGCGACCGGGCCTGCCGAACCGGAGGTCATTGGACGCAAGAAAGCTGCCGAGGAAGAGGAGGAGAAGAAGGAGTAGTGCAGGCTTGAGATTCCGGGAGTTGCGGTGGCGTGTTCCGGATTGGGGAATGGCTGCGTTCGTGGTGGACCTCCTGGAGACAGACCTCGACGGAACTGCCACCTATGAAAGTCGTTGTGGGGTTGGGGAATCCCGGGCGACAGTACGAAGGTACCCGCCACAACGTCGGGTATGAAGTCCTTCGGGAGCTTGCCCGTCGGTTCGCCGAGGGGCAGCAGGTGAGGCGTCGGTTTTCGGGCGAGACGCTCGACGTTACGATAACGGGGACGAAGGTCCTCCTGCTCAGCCCGACGACGTACATGAACCGCAGCGGGCAGAGTGTTGGGCAGGTAAAAGATTTTTACAAGCTTTCGACTGACGACATTCTGGTGGTATGTGATGATTTGAACCTGCCGCTTGGCAGGTTGCGGTTTCGGGCGAGAGGTTCAGCGGGCGGGCACAAGGGGCTGGCGGATGTCATTCGGGTGTTGGGGACGGAGGCCGTTCCGAGGTTGCGAATCGGAATCGGGGCACCGCCGCCGGGTCAGGATGCGGTGCGGTTTGTCCTTTCCCGGTTTACGCCGGAGGAAGAAGCAGTCATGCGGGAGGCGTATCGCCGTGCCGCCGATGGAGTCGAACTCTGGGTGCATCAAGGCATACAAGCATGTATGAACCGCTATAACGCGGGCGATCGCTGACGCTGGTCAGTGACGCCGCATTTGGAGTGGTGCGGGTCAAAAGATTGAGCGCTCCGTAGTACGTGCAATTGAGTGGAAGGAGTGGTCATTTGGCGCAGAACTTTTACGAAGGCCTTTACATTCTGGATTCCAACAAGTTTGCCCGTGACCCCGATGGTGTGGTCCGGCAGATCACAGACGTTCTGACGGAATACGGCGCGGAGATCCTGGTGAGCCGTATCTGGGAGGAACGCCGTCTGGCATATCCGATCAAGAAGCAGCGGCGGGGGACGTACTGGCTGATTTACTTCAAGTGTGACAGCTCAAAAATGGATGAGATCCGCCGCCGCTTGCAGCTTGCACCGGATATCCTGCGGTTTATGCACATCAAGATCGATCCCCGGATTATTGACGTCCTCGTGGAGCACGCGCGCGGCGGCCAGGTGGCCGTTCGCACCGTGTCTGAGGCGGATCTGGGGGTGGATGAGGCGATTGATGACGAGGCGGATGTGGAGGAAACGGAAGACGCCGACGTCGTGGACGATTGATTCCGGCGAGCTTTACGCGTGCAGCACGCTGCCTTCAGCGTGTGCTCGCACATAGGTCACGGCTCGGGGACCTCGCGGGCGGGAGGTGGAAAGTATGGCGAGTTTCAATCGGGTGATTCTGGTGGGAAATTTGACGAGGGATCCCGAGGTCCGTTACACGCCGAGTGGAACGGCCGTTTGTGATATCGGAATTGCCGTTAACGAACGGCGGAAGAGTTCGACAGGGGAATGGATTGAGGAAGTTGTCTACGTGGATGTGACGCTTTGGGGACGGACGGCCGAAGTCGCGGGAGAGTACCTGACGAAAGGGTCGCCGGTGTTGATCGAGGGGCGTTTACGCCTCGACACCTGGGAAAAGGAGGGGGAAAAACGCTCCAAGTTGCGCGTTGTGGCGGACCGTATGCAGATGCTTGGAGGACGCGCGGCAGGAAATAATGTGGGCACCGGAGGTAGGGCCGCAGCCGCGGGGCCGGGGAGCGGAACTCCCGCGCCGGATGTTGCGCCGGTTGAGGATTTTCCGCCAGAGGATGATGTGCCGTTCTGATGCTGAGCCGATATTGGCGGCGTGGCGGGCCTTTTGCGGAGGACAGGTGAGAGCGGCTTTGGCGGAAACGCTGAGGCGGTTGATTCGACAGGCGAAAAGACGCACAAACAGACGAGCCCTTTGACAAGACGCAGAACAATATTGGGTTGAGGTTGGCTTATGAACCAGGTGAAAGGCAAGAAAAAATCCCGGCAGCATGGGGATCGTGGATTGCCGCGAGGTCCTCATGGGGGAGTGCAGCTTCTGCTTGTCCAGAATGTGGAGCACCTCGGAAAGGCGGGGGATGTTGTCGAAGTCAAACGGGGTTACGCCGTGAATTATCTTATTCCCCAGGGGCTCGCCACCATCGCCACGGACCACCATAAACGCATGGTGGAAAAACACAAGGCCCGCTTGCTGGAGATCGAGCGGGCGCGGATTTCGAGTCTACGGCAACTGGCGGAAAATATCTCGCAGATGAGTATTTCCATTGAAGCCAACGCCAACGAGGAAGGCCATCTCTATGGGTCGGTGGGACCCAACGAGATTTCCAAGGCGTTGAAGGCGCAGAACGTCAACGTATCGCCGGATCAGGTTCGTTTGCAGGGCCCCCTCAAGGAACTTGGTTTGTACACGGTACGGATCCACCTTGGGCATGAGATCGAAGCGGATCTCAAAGTGTGGGTGGTTCCCACGGTGGGTGACACTCAGCCGGGTGGTAGAAAGTAACCAGTTTGCTCGCGTTCGCAGAGTTAAACTTTTGATCCCCCGCTGGGGGATTTTTTTTGCGCTCTGGTCACTACGCGCGTTTTGTGGCTGGCTCGGCTTCTCTCACTCATAGGTTGATGGGGTTTTGACATCGCTCGTTCCGGCGGGCACAATGGGGCTGTTTCTGAGAGCCGTTTTTCGAATCGGGTATGAGACGGTGAAGTGGAAACCTGGGAAGGAGAGTCTGCGATGAAAGCTGCTGTTGCCGAGTGCCGCCGTCGATGGATGACAGTCCTCTTCGCATGCTTCCTGTTGCAGGTGGTTCCGGCCGCCGTCGCCGAGGAAACCAGCACCCACTGGCCTCTTCCGCGGGCGAAGCCGGAAGATGTCGGTCTTAGAAGTGATGTTCTCTCGAAAATCCGCCCCCGGATGGAGCAGTTTGTGGCCGACAAAGAAATTGCCGGGGCCGTGACACTCCTGGCCAGGGAGGGAAAGATTGTCCACTGGGAAGCGGTAGGTTGGGCGGATCTTGATGCCAAAATTCCTATGCAGAAAGACTCTCTTTTCCAGATTGCGTCAATGACCAAACCGATCACAGCGACAGGACTCATGATCCTTGTGGACCGCGGTAAAGTGCATCTGGATGATCCCGTGGCCAAGTACCTGCCCGAATTCGCAGAAATCAAGGTCAATGGCAAACCCCTGGAAAAGCCGCTCCTTGTCAGCCATTTGTTGACCCACACTTCCGGATTGACCGGGTCGCAACGGACGGAGACCACTTTGGCAGAGACCGTGGCCAAACTCGCGCGAGGCGGCTTGAGCTTCCAGCCGGGAGAACGCTGGGCCTACTCTCCAGGATTGACGGTTTGCGGGCGAATCATCGAGGTGGTGAGCGGTCAGTCCTACGACGAATTTCTCCGTCGTGAGATTTTTCAGCCCTTACGGATGAAGGATACCACGTTTGTCCCGACGGCAGACCAGCGATCCCGATTGGCCCGCGCGTACCAGAGGACACCGGAGGGCAAACTCGTGCCGGGTGGCGGGGCCATCTGGCTCATTGAAGATGCCGGTGTGCGGGCCCCCAATCCTTCTGGGGGATTGTATTCCACGGCTGCCGATCTCGTTCGCTTTTACCAGATGATTCTCAACGGGGGTGAGCTGGAGGGCACACGCATCCTCTCTTCGGAGGCGGTGGCTCGCATGACGCGCGTGCAGACTGGGGAGCTCGTCACCGGATTTACGCCGGGCAATGGATGGGGATTGGGTTGGTGCGTCGTCCGCCAGCCTCAGGGCGTGACGCGAATGCTTTCCCCGGGGACATTCGGCCACGGCGGGGCATTTGGAACACAGGGCTGGATCGACCCGCAGCGCAAGATGATCTTTATCCTACTCGTTCAGAGAACCAATTTTCCCAACTCCGATGCCTCACCCGTGCGCGAGGCGTTTCAGGAACTGGCAGTCGCCGCTCTGACGGATTGATTCCCCCGCACGACAAGCAGATGGGCCATCGTAGCTCATTCGGGGACTCGCCGCGTCATGAGAAGGCTCACCAGATAGACCCCGCCGGCGGCGAGAACGACGGCCGATTCCGGACTCACCGCCGTGCCGTACACCGCAATGCGGGGCAGTGTGGTCACAAGTATCCCCAGGAGTGTGGCACCGGCCAGCAGCGCGGGCATGCCGATGACGAATCGGGCAACCGTGGCAGCAGGCAGGCTCAAAAGAGCAATCACCAGGATCAGACCCACCACCTGGGTCAAGCAAATGACGGTCAGCGCGACCAAGCAAAGAAGCAACAGATTGATGACCAGAACCGGCACGCGTTGGAGGGCCGCAAGCTGTTGATCCAGGCACACGGCCATGAATTGCTTGTGAAAAAGCAACACCGTCGCGAGAATGACAACGTCCAAAATCGCCATCCAGGCCAGTTGGGACCGCGTCACGTAGGCCAGATTGCCGAACAGATAGCTCATCAATTCGCCCTGGTATCCGGGCGTGTACTTGATAAGAAGAATTCCCAGCGCCATACTCACCGCCCACAGTGCCCCAATGAGGGTGTCGGCGTGTTCCGCTCGCTTTTCGTTGATCACACCAATGATGATGGCGGCCAAAAGCGCGATGGCGGTGGCTCCGTGAACCGGTTCCAGCCCGCCGAAATAGGAGGCGGCTCTGTATTTCAGAAAAAGGGCGATGCCGACTCCACCCACCGCGATATGGGCAATGGCGCCGGCGAGGAATACGATTCTCTTTGTGATCACGTAGGGCCCGATGATACCACAGGCCAATCCCGCCAAAACACCTGCCACCAGTCCATTGATCAGAAATGGATTGACGGAAAGGTCCTGAAAGAATTCCGTCATGGCTCCTCCATCTTTCGGCCTGGGGGGGAATGTGCCGGAACACAACCGTGATCGCATCCGGGATCATTCAGAGGACAGCAGGGAGCGTGTTGGACGAGGTGTACGTGTTCTCCGTAAAAAGTCGCTATCGTGGACCGTGTCACTTCTGCCGCTGAGTGCACGGTCAGCCGTCGATTGAGGCACGCCACCCGTTTGAGGTGCGTCGAAACGAAACCGATGTCGTGGCTGACAATGACGATGGGGAGTTCTTCGTTCAGGGCATGGAGGAGATCCGTCAGATTCTGTTCGACGTAGGGATCAATTCCCGCAGTGGGTTCGTCCAGGAGCAACAGTTTGGGCTCAGCGGCGAGAGCCCGGGCTATCAAAACGCGCTGCCGCTGACCTCCCGACAGTGTGGCAAGCCGTCGGTGGGCCAGATCGGCCGTCCCCGTCAGTCGGAGCGCGGCCAGGGCCTTCTCGCGGTCTGCGCGACTGTAAAAGAAACCCCACCGCGAATGGCAGATCCGACCGGCGAGCACAATATCCAGCACGCATGCAGAAACGGACGTATCGACCCTGGCGTGCTGGGGTACGTAGCCGATGAGGTGTCGGACCTCGCGCGGCGGTTTNCCGAACACGCTCACCGTTCCCTGTTGCGGTTCTAAAAGNCCCAGAATAATCTTCAGCAGCGTCGTTTTTCCGCCACCATTGGGACCGATGATTCCCAGAAAATCGTCCTGATAAATCTCCAGCGAAATATCTTCAAGAACCGGCTCCAACAGGCCCCCCGTAGGCGAACGGTAGGAAAACGTCACATGTTCCAGCCGTGCCACCACGTTTGAGGTGGTAAGCGGCGGATCGGGAGACGTTTTCGAAAGCGATGCAACAAAGGACATCGTTTCACCAGTTTTGGAAGAAGGTATGTCGGCAGGCCCACTGATTGCGGCAAGCGCCTATTCACTTTTTCGCGCCGGGGCTCTCCATACTTTCACGATACGCGGAGACGAGGCTTTCAGCAACGTGCCGCAGTTCGCTGGGAAGATCCTCAGCCAGAGGATCGGCGGTCACCAGTCGCAGTCCCGCCGCCTCCGCGACAGCGTGCGCTGCCCGTGAGGAAATCTGCGGTTGGACGAACATCACTTTGATTCGGGCACGCTGCGCTCGACGCTGGAGTTCAGTGATCTCGCGATCCGAGGGTTCCTTTCCGTGTGTTTCCATCGCCACCTGGATCAGCCCGTAATCTTCGGCGAAACACTCCCAAGCTGGATGAAAGACAAAGAACTCCTCTCCTTTCAACGGCGCCAGCTTTTCCCGAAGCTCCTCGTCCAGTTGAGTCAATTGCATGCGCAATCGCTCCCAGTTGCTGCGGTACAGCGCGGCATTGCTTGGATCGAGCTCTTCCAGTGTTTGTGCCACGATTTCTCCCATGGCCAGAAGTCGTCTGGGGCTGAGCCAGGTGTGGAGGAACCCGTCATGCTCATGAGTGCCTGTGTGATCGGGCTGCTCGGGAGAGGATTCCCTCCGCGCTGCAGGAGCACCCGCATGAGCGTGGTCGTCACCAGGTGAAAATTGTGGGGCATGACCCGAATCGGGCGACGGGGAATTTTCCCCCTCGTGGGGAGTATGGCCAGGGTCTGCGTGGAAACGGGAAGTCTGGGCAAGAGACACAACGCGAAGGCCGCTCCGCTGGGAGATCGCTCGGCACCACGGACTGTTTTCCAGGGGAAGTCCGATAGAAAAAAACACGCGAGAGCGTGCCAGCCGGGCCGCGTCGGCGTCGGTCCCGGTGAACGTGTGCGGGTCCTGGTTAGCGGGTATCAGCACGACACACGACACCCTTTCCCCTCCGATCTGACTCACCAGCCATTTCTGCGGAGGGATCGTAACGGCTACCACAAGAGGGCCAGCGTCGCTGTGCCGGTTGCCAGCCCGGCAGCCCCCACAAAATAGGGAGACAATACCCAAAAAGCCGAGGAAAATCGCAATAAAGCTGCGGAACACGCAAATCTGCTCCGAAACAAGGTTGCNCAACAATTCACCAAAAAGGGTGGGATCCGTATCGAAGGTGGCCANATTTGCATTATTGAGTGGTGNCCCCAGCCTGGCAACCGGCCGCTGGNAAGCACGGCATGACGCCGGCCGCNGTTCGCGGGAGAAGCGGTTTGTCCGTCGGTGCCCCGAAACGTGCGCCCNCTCAACCGNATCCAGAGTGANCCCCCCGAGCGGAAACCATTTTTTTNAAACCAGCAGCCAGGCAGCGTGCAACTCGAGCACGAAAGAGACATAACGGGAGAAAGAATGAGGGATAACAAGATCGCTATTTTGTTTGGCAGAACTATAATATTTTTTAACTGCTGTGTCAAATGTAACCGAAAACGAGTTTCGGCACTCGGAATTGATTGGGCAAGCTGAAGAGGACGGAAGGCCTGTGTCGANTCTNTGGCTCNTGTGACGGCGGGTGGAAGACGATGTCGCCTGAAAAGACGGTCAACCTCGAACAATTCGCCGCTGACGCAGACAAACCCTCGGCCTCTACGTTCTCACCCGCGGAGGCCAAACGGATTGTGCACGATCTGTTTGCCCGTAACCCCGTTATTTACTGGGTGGACTTTCTCGCGTCTTTCGCGGTGGGGTCGGTCTGTTTTGCGGTCGTGCGTCGGAGTCCGCTGTTTTCGCCGCAACAGATGGTGTGTTTCGTGATTTCGGCCCTGGCGTATTATCGTGCGGCATTGTTTATCCACGAGATTGTGCATTTTCCCCGGGGGGTGATGACCGCATTCAAGGTCGTCTGGAACATTTTGTGCGGAACACCGTTTCTTTTGCCCTCGTTTGTGTATCAGACACATCACGACCACCATCGCAAGACGACTTACGCCACCGATCGTGATGGTGAATATCTTCCCTTTGCCCGGCGGCCGCGCTGGGAAATCGTCAAGTATCTTTTGTCCAGTTTCATCATTCCGCCGCTTGTCGTATTTCGTTTTGCTATCCTCAGCCCGCTGGCGTGGATCAGTCCGCGGTTTCGCGCGTGGGTGCATGCCCATGCGTCTTCCATGGTGATTGACCCGAAGTATATCCGGCCGGAACCCACGCCTCGCGAGCTGTTTTGGATCCGAGTCCAGGAGGCGCTGTGCTTTCTCTGGGTGTGGGGGGTGTTTCTGGTGCCGCCGATTTTCCTGGGACGGTGGCCGATCCCGTTCCTCATCCAGGCGTATGCCACAGCCGTGCTCGTCGTGCTCATTAACGCCCTGCGGACGCTTGGAGCGCACCGGTACGCCTTCGAACCGCATCCGGTGGAATTTTCCGAGCAGGTCCTGGATTCCCTGAATTATCCCTATCGCTGGTGGATCGCCGAATTATGGGCACCTGTGGGGCTCCGCTACCACGCCGTGCACCATTTGTTTCCCTCCATGCCGTACCACAATCTCGGGAAGGCTCACCGGCGATTGATGGCGGAACTCCCCAGTGATTCGCCTTATCGGCAGACGATTCGGCGATCTCTCCTCGCTCAGTTGAGAGATCTGTGGCGAGAGGCGGGGAAGGCCTCCCTGTCGCGTGCCGGATCCCCGCGTTGATCACACTGGTTCTTTTGGCAGCGAAAATCTGCTGGCCAGCTTAATAGCTGCCATCCGCAAGGACAGTCAATTCTTCCGGCACGCAAGTGACGTGTATCGTCGTTTGCGTCAGGGGCTTGATTTTCGGGACCTAGACGGCTGCAACAGCGCGGCGGCCCTGAGACTCCACCAGTCCGCGATGCGGCTGACAAGAACCGGGGTTCCTGGGACGCAAAATGCTGATGGATGCAAAACCGTGCTGGATAGCGGCCTGTCAGCACGGCCGTGCGGCTCGGTGAACAAACGGGATTGAGGACATTGAACTGGAGGAAGTCCGTGCCTTCCCGGGCGAGACGATCGATGTTGGGCGTCTTCAGCCAGGGATGCCCTTGACACGACAGATCACCCCAGCCCCAGTCGTCGGCGAAGATAAACAGGATGTTGGGACGCGGGGCTGCCGGGTTCACGGCGATGGCTGAACTCGAACCTGCGCACCAGACAGCGAGGACAAAGCTCGCAACTGGGATGCAAAGGGCCTTTCAGGCAATCACTTCCACTCAATTCGTGCCGTCTTCGCTTTCACATCGACAAACACCGAGGCATGCGGAAATTCACGACGGAACGTCCAGCCGGAACGCTGGGCATCTCCCAGGGGCGGACCGAGGGGTCGCTCCAACTCGGGATACACATCCAGCGTTCCGTGGCGATCCGTGTATCCCCACGAGTAGCAGAAAAAGGAACCGGGTCGGGCCGCCACGAGAAAACAAGCCAGGGGAAACGTGAGGTTGCGCCGTGCCAGCTCCAGCAGCTCCTCATGGGGCCGTTTCATCATCGCGCTATCCAGCCAGGTGAAAACGGGCCAGCCCTTGAGCACGACAAACTTTCCTTTCTCGGCCGCTATGGCCATGGTTTCCATGTCGGCCAGGATATCTTCAGGACTGACGGAGTTGAACGCGGCGAAGTGTTCGATCATCACCCCGTCGATCCCTTCCCAATCGAGAATCTCACGGAAATCGGTGCCCCGTGTGCCGTTGGCCAGCACGATCTTGTCATCTCCTATCTTGCGCTTGGTCAGGGCGACCATCTCACGGAGTCCCGCGACGACCGCGTCGGCTTTTTCTTTGCCTACGATGCGGGCGAAGGAAGGAACGAGCGCCTGCGGCAACGCATCGACGAACACACCGTCGAGCGGCGCCCGTTTCAGCTCCTCGGCGACCACGTTCGACCACCACTCGCGGAGCGCTGGTTGGGAGGGATCGGGCCGAGAAACACGATCTGTCTTGTAAACGATATTCCCTTCCCGGTCACGGAGGGTCCATTCATCGCGATATGTCTTGAAGGCTGCGTATCCCGGCCAGTTGATGAACGCATTGAAATAGAAAAGAACCTTCAACTTCGGATTGCGTTGTTTCAATCGCCGGGCGGTCTCTGCGATGCCCGCCTCGGTGCTGCCATAAACGGCGGCCCCGTGACCTTTTTCCAGCGTGATCAGTCGGGCGTGCGATGCGAGGAAGTCCAGTTCCGCTTCGGTCAGATCGGATGTCCGCTTGCCGAAGTGGATGCATACGGGCACACGATCCCACGAAAAACCTGTCAGGGCCACGGGATCTGCACCCAGACAAATGCCGGCCCCGCCTGCCAGCGCGACGAGGATGGCTGCGAAGAATAGTCGCTTCAATGTGTCCTCCCCAGGTGATTCTTTAGCCGGTGCGGGTGCTGCCGTGGTTCGTTAAACCAGCAACAGCCGCACAATTGTGATTATTTTGCACGGGAAGATGTCCGCTATCAAGCGGCTAAAGTTTTTCGTTTGACAAGCCGAATACATGACCTATTTTTCATTACAGAGGCGGCCTTTGAGAGTGAGCGAAAAGACGCTGGACTCGATGGGCCGCTGAGAGGACGGCCGAAGGGTCGTCGCCGGACAGGGTTGGCAACTCGGTGGGTGGTCCCCGAGAACCCTGTCGCCAACGGCCTGTCGCCTCATCCTCGATAAAGGCAAACCGGTCGCAAGGCCGGGGCGCAAAGCTACGGGCCGGGTGGTTGCATCCGGTCGCCGGGCTGCCGAAGGGATGATGCGGTCTGAAGGCTGACCTTCAGGCTCCTGCCTGCCGACAACCGGGACGTGCCGGGGACGGCGAGGCGCGTCTGCCGATACGGTGGACGGGCATCGCAGCTCACGGGGAAGAGGCATCGGTTTTGGGTGTTGTCGGGATGCAGACGGTACGGGACAGGCCGGCGTCACGGGAGCGTGGCGTGTACCGTCGATCCCCCTTTTCC
>NICF_comb_assmDRAFT_10003390_pt1 | contig 11572 bp, 7 predicted proteins | sample NewIslPassag4_SG_FD_11279 | JGI IMG/M metagenome (IMG submission 11279) | reverse complement strand
CTGATCGTCAAGAGTCGAGTCGAAGTGATCGTGAATGCGGATGTATTCCAATCGCCGGACCTACAGTCGATTTCCCACGCTATGACCCGCGACTCGCTGGGCGAAGCTGGGAAGGTCGTCTGGGATTTTCTGCACCTGTGTGCCGAGCGGCGCTATGAGGAAGCGAATGCCTTTCTTGTGCCCGGCTGCGTGATGGAATTTCCCGGTGGCTTGAAGTTCAGGGATTGCAGGGAGCTGTCGCAGCGTTCGTCGACGGTCTATCGTTGGGTGGCGAAGGTGTTCGAGCGCTTCGAGGAGTATGCGACGGCGGACGGTACGGTCGTGTACAACTTCGGGACGCTGTTCGGGCAGTGGCTCGATGGTACGCCGTTCGAAGGGATCCGCTATATCGATCGCTTCGTGATCCAAGATGGCAAGATCGCCGATCAGAAGGTGTGGAACGACTTAGCAGTTGCGGCTGCGCGCAGATAGTAGCAGGAAGCGTAATAGGACGGAGGATGCTTCCATAGTTGTGTTGTGCATGGATGGTTGGGAAGCCGAGCAGCAGCCGTGCTAGAGCGCGCGGCCCTCAGACTACAGTCCAACTGTGCCCTCCCCCTCCCTGACCCTCCCCCGCTTCGCTTCGCTTGCGGGGGAGGATCGTTTCTCATCTGCCCGCTCCGCTTCACTCGCGGGGGAGGGGTCGCTTCTTATCGGCCCGCTTCGCTAGCGGGGAGGTATCGTTTGCCATCTGCCGCTCCGAGTGATCATCTCCCATCGTCCGGCTTCGCTTTCTTTTCGTGCTGTCGTGCTCCGGTCGGGTGGTCCGGAGGCCTTTATCGATATCGGCGTTTTCGTCCTTGGGTGATGGTTCAGATCGTATACAAAGAAGGTGCGTGATGACTTGACGACCGTAACGTACGCGTGAAGATGTATACGTGGCCTTCTAGCTAACGCACATCGTCAGCATCGTATCAGCTGCTCGTCGGGCTCGGGACCATCATGAGCCCAATTGCTGCGAGCGCAGTATCCCCACTCTGGTTCGGATTCGCGACCTTACCCCCGATCGATCGTGCGGTGTGCGACCGCGCGAAGCATCGTGGCACGTAGAAGACAGGGGGGAGCATGTCCATCGTGAACAAGCGAGCGCAATGGTTGAGCTGTTGCGCGTGTGGTGTGTTGCCGTTTTTGGCGGCGTCGGGCGACGCTGCGACTCCAGGGGAGGCGCGAATCGAGCTGGAAGAAATCGTGATCACCGGCTCGCGATTACGCGCTCAGGATCTGGAAGGTCCCGCGCCTGTCGTCGTGCTTGGCCGTGAGGAGATCGAGCGACTCGGTGCGTCAAACCTGTATCAGGTTATCGATTATGTGTCTCAGCAGCCGTACACATTCGAGGAGACTCGCAATTTCGGAGGCGCTCAGTTTGCGGAACTTCGCGGGGTGGGAGTGAGCACAACGTTGGTGCTCATCAACGGGCGGCGCGCGATAGCATCCGGAGCAAATATCGCAGCCAATGCCTTCGACCTGAACACGATTCCGCTGGCGGCGGTCGAACGGATCGAAGTACTGTCGGATTCGGCGTCAGCAGTATACGGCGCGGACGCGATGGGAGGAGTGATCAACATTATCCTGAAGAAGGAAATCGCGCGTCCGGTACTGGAGTTGGAATACGGCGGGGCGCATGGTGGAGCGGAGCAAGTTCATGGGTCCTTGAGCGTGGGCGCTTCAAGCGACCGCCTGCGCGGTTCATTGATTGTCGATTACTACTCCCGCGACTACTTATTGGGCGAAGAGCGTGATCTGTGGCGGAACCAAGATTTCCGTCGTTTCGGCGGTAGCGACCGCCGTTCATTGAACGCCAATCCAGGAAACGTCGCATCGCTAACACCAGGGAATCTTCCAGGGTTGACGACCTCATTCGCCGCCGTACCCAAGGGAAGCAGCGGTGTCGGGCTCGAGCCCGGAGACTTCGAGGAGACAGCAGGGCAGAGAAACTACGAAAGCTTGTATCGATTTCGATCGATCGTGCCAAAGGCGGAGCGATATAGCGCGGCCTTGTTGGCTGAATGGGACGTTCTTCCACACACGGCCGCCTTTGGCGAGGTTCTGTACGCCGATCGGCGTAATGAGACACAGGTAGAGCCGGCGTCGCTCGCGGGTACGTTGGTGCCGGCCTCTAATCCATTCAATCCGTTCGGTGTCGACGTGTCTGCCAACCTGTTGCTTACTGGTCTAGGACCGAGACACACCGTGGTAGAGTCGGAGTTGTTGCGAACAGTCGTGGGAGTTCGAGGAGCACGTGATCGTTGGGCTTGGGAACTATCGGTGCTCAACACAGAGGAAAACGCACGCTCGTGGAATACGAATACCCTCGACAGCGCGCGTATGGCAGCAGCTCTGGCGGAGACCGATCCCTCTCGCGCCTTTAACCCTTTTCAAGACGGTCCAGGAGGGAGTCCGGCGCTCTTGAAGTCGCTCGTCGCGGAGAGAGTTATAAGCGACTACACATCTAAGGCGACACAGGTGGCTGGTTTCATTCGTGGCGATCTGTTGTCGCTTCCTGCCGGCGAAGTAGAGGCGGTCATCGGCGCAGAGTGGCGAGTCGAAGATGGCTTCATGGATTCGCCACCGATCTTAGTCTCGGAAGATCGCCGTGCCATAGCAGCGTACGGTGAGATGCGCATGCCTCTGGTAAGTCCTTCGATGGGACTCATGGGGGCTCACAGGATCGTCCTCAATGTTGCTGCACGCTATGACAGGTACAGCGATTTCGGTAGTACCTTCAATCCTCAGTATGGGCTGATGTGGTATGTTACGCGCGGCTTGCTCGTCCGAGCGTCCTACGGGGAGGCATTTCGGCCTCCGTCTCTCTTCGAACTCTACTTTCCTAGATTAGAGTTTCCAGGGACGAGAGTAGTAGATCCGAGACGGAACAATGAAACCGTTACGATCAACACGATCGCCGGAGGGAATCCGGACCTGAAACCCCTGGAAGGGGAATCCTTATCGACAGGGTTCGTGCTGACACCGTTCAGCGGCTTTCGTCTATCGGCGACGTACTGGCGCCTCAAGATGACAGACCATGTTGCCACCTTATTGTCGCAAGTGGTCCTGAACCATGAGACGCGTTTCCCGGACCGAGTGATTCGCGAGGAACCGACGCTCGAGGACATCGAAGCGGGATTGCCCGGGCGTGTGGTAACCGTGGACACATCCCGAGTCAATTTTGGTTTGTTAAGAACCAGCGGTCTCGATGCGCAGGTGTTCTACGTGTTTGATACGCCTATTGGCGTCTTTACACCCAGCGTGTCTGCGACGTGGGTGGACTCATATGTCGCCGAGGAGGCTCCAGGCACTCCTGCCGTCGAACGAGTTGGGTCGGCCAATGTGGCAGGCACGATTCCGGAATGGCGTGGTGTCGTAGCCCTTGGCTGGAGCTGGCATGGCTTTAGCGCCACGCTGAACGCTCGATATGTGCACGGGTTCAAAGATGCAACATTCAGTGGTGAATTGCTTAACCGTCGCATCCCTTCCCAGACTTTGATAGATGCACAGGTATCACTCGATCTCAACGCGATTGGTATCGTACGCTCCGGATGGCTGAAGGGATTCAGACTGACAGTTGGAGCGCGCAACGTATTCGATCGTGCGCCGCATTTCTCGGATATGAGCGCTGATGGATATGATCTCTCACAGGGAGATCTTCTGCAGCGCTTCATATATGTGCGTCTCGGCAAGATCTTCTAGAGACCGAGGATGAGCACACGATTGAACCGTAGCTGCCAGCTCACTCGAGCCGGCAGGTGCATAGCGTTTCTTTCCCTCACTTTGGTCCGGTGGTTGTCTGCCCATGGTGCGGGGGAGCCGGGACCGCTCACGATCGAAGCGGCGATCGAAACCACTCGTGCTATGACGGACCGTAGCGGTCGCGCGGTGTTCGTGTCATCAGACAACCAAAGGTACGCGGTCCTGCTTATCCGAGGTGATGTTGCCAACGACGGTGTGTGGGCAGAGTTGCGTGTTGGCAAGCTCTTGTCGCTGGACGCTGCAGACCCAAAAGTTGTCGCTCGTTTCTTTACACGAGGACTAGGACGGAACTACGGACAGCCGCCTGACGCGTATCGCATTACTTGGCCCACCACTAATGCACCTTTCTGGATCGATGAGCGGCACGTTGCGCTCGTTTGGTCGGACGAGCGCGGCACGGAACAGCTTTTCGGTATTCACGTTGAGACCGGTACTCTTACGCAGCTTACGGCTCAGCGTGGTCATGTGCGTGTGGCAGCCGTTAGTCCAAGAGGACAGTTGCTGTTTGCCACAGTCATCCCCTGTGAGCCGAACAATACTTCGGAGCGTCGAAGGAGGGGTCAAGTTATCGAGGCGGCAGACGTTTTCGAGCTATTGTTCGGATGTAGCGCGCTGAATGCGAGTAACTCCGTATGGTTCCTGTCTGACGCGGAGACAGGTGGGAGGCAAATTGCTTTCCATCGTGGAGACGCTATTAGCTACTTCCCGTCGCGGCTTGCAGTTCCGGTTTTCTCGCGTGACGGAAACTTTGCGCTTGTCTCCAATACGCTAACGAGCGTAGACACTCCACTGGATTGGAGTCGCTACACGCAGCCGCACTTTCGCAACATCTTGTCCGAAAGAGAGTGGAATCCCCACGGAGGTTATGCAAGACAGCTCCAGCAACTGTTCGTCGTGGATATGCGCGCCGCATACGCGCGACCGTTGTGGAACGTGCCCATGAATGTGTGGTACGTGGCACACGCCGCTTGGTCGCCAAGCGGTAGATCGGTGCTCGTTGGTCCGACGTTCCTCCCGGTGGAGCAAGCGGATGAGGCGGGGCTGGTGGGCGAGGCCGTTGCGGAGATCGATGTTCGCACCGGAGCTTGGCGATCGTTGCCCGTCCCAAGAGACGTCGCTACGAACATGCGCGAGATCCGCTGGCTGGACGAGAACAATGTGGAGATCGCTGCCTCAAGCACAAGTCACTTATTTGCGCGAAGTGCGCAAGGTTGGAAGTTCGCATCTACGCGCAATGCGTCGAACGATGCGAAGCGAGGTCCGCGCATTCGAGTTGAGCTGCGTCAGGACCTGAACACGCCGCCGGTGCTGTACGCGGTGGATACTCGCACTGGTCGTGAGCGCCTGCTGCTGGACCTGAACCCAGAATTGACCTCCAAGTACGCGCTTGGGCGAGTGGAGTGGTTGGATAGAGAAGTACCGGGAGGCCGCTGGGAAGGTCGGCTCTACTATCCAAGCCGCTACGAGGTCGGCAAGCGTTACCCCTTGGTCGTTCATACGCACACCCTTGCAGGCAAGCACGAGTTCTCTTTGTACAGCAAGGGAGGTGCACAACCGGCGCTCGGCCCAGGTGGCTCGGTGTACATTGCACAGACGCTCGCTGGACACGGATTCTTTGTTCTGCATGGGCGCTTCGTCGATCAAAATCCAAGCGCCTCGCTGCTGGTGAGAACACAACGCGAGCTGGCAGCGCTCGAGCACGTGATCGATCGGCTCGTGGCCGAGAGCAAGGTCGAGCGGAGCCGTGTCGGTATCATGGGGCACAGTGCGTCCGGGTGGCTCGCCAGCTATGCGCTGGCGCACTCCGACTTTCCCTACGCAGCCGCGATCACGGATGACAACAAAGATGGAAGTTACCTACAGGCGGCCCTCGCGGCCTGGGATATGGGCTTGGGCGCCGAGATGATTGGCGCGCAGCCCTTCGGTGAGGGTCTGTGTCAGTGGCTTCGGTGGTCGCCAGCGCTCAACGCGGAACGTATTCGCACGCCGCTGCTAATGACGGTGACCTCGCCGGGATTGGAGATCGGCGCCTGGGACATGTTCTCGCGCTTGCGGCACTTGAGAAAGCCGGTCGAGCTCTATCTGATTCCAGACATCGAGATAGGCATGCACGGGTTGCAAAATCCAAGACAGATCCGCGCGCTTCAGCAGCGTGCGCTCGATTGGTGGCGCTTCTGGCTGAAGGACGAGTTGGATATGGATAGCGAGAAAGCTCGTCAGTACGCCAACTGGAGCAGGTTACGTCTGCTGCGCGATCAGGACCGCGAGCAATGGCAGCAGTCAGCGGCTGCCCGCGTGCCATGCACGTAGCCATAGCTCCGTATCCAGGTGACGCAGAATCTCGCCAGGGTAGGCAGTGCTCCGAAACGCAGAGGGCGAGAGGGCCTGTTCAAGCGCGTCCCGGTCGAGGATGCGCTCGCGAACGAGCAAGCCGTCGAGCAGCATCTCGCGTAAGTAATGCACGTTGGCTTCGACCAAACGTTCGGCATAGCCAGGCGCACGATCCTTCCATTCGCGATCGAGAATGGCGTGTGGCACGTCGCCCCGGAAGGCGCGTCGCGCGAGGCCGCGATCGCGACCGCCAAGGAAGTGAGTGTAGAGAGGAATCCTCAGGAACAGCTCGATGGCGGGTTGAGAATAGAGCGGAGAGACGATTTCCTCGACTGAGGCGTCAGGGTCCAAGCTCGGGTCATAGAACTCGGGATGATAGGGCAGCTCGCCCAACCGCCTGATGACGGCCCAGGGCACGTCGGGGCAGTCGTGGAACCAAGGATGGGGAAAACGTTCCAGCTCGGCGATGCTTTCTCGAACCTCTCGACTCACGAGCTGGCTGGCCTCTGTTATCGCTTGCCGCTGATCCCGCATGCGAGGCCCGGCGAGCCAGATCATCAGCGAGCGCAGCAGCACATACCACTGTGGCAGCTGCAGCGCGTGCGCGACGTGACCGGCGACTCTAACCGCTGACAATCTCGGCCCGTGTCGTTGCAGGTAGTCAACCACCGCAAATGCCTTCGAATCACCGCAAAAGCCAGAGTCGCCGCCGAGCCCGGTGAAGACCGCCGTTGCCGAGCATCGCTTGATCAGCGAGCGCTCGAAGTCAACGCGCCACAATAGATGCAAGGCGTTTGTAGGCTGGATCGTAGGCTGAAGGGGAGGCAAGGACTTGAGCCGTACACGCTGGGGGTTGAGCGCTATCTCAACGTGCTTGCAGCCGACGAATTGGGCCACCTGCCGTGCCCACGGGCGCTCGTCCGAGCGAGCGTCAGGCTCGAAGTACGTGCAGGCAGTGATCTCAGGCTTTGAAGGTGCGTCGCGGAGACATCCGAGCACGATCGAAGAGTCGAGCCCGCCCGATAGCCGATGAACAACACTCCCGTGCGAGCTTACCCAAGCATGGGTGCAGGCACGCACGGTGTTGCGAACCATCCTGGCTGCCTGCTCCGGTTGCTCAAGCTCGTCAGCGTGTGCCGCGAACCGCATCGGGTTCCACAGCAGCGCGCGAGCGTGTGATGTGGCGGGCGCATCAGCGCGGAACTCGAGGCGTTCCCCGCCATATACTCTGGATATCCCTTCGAGCGAGCTCGCAGTCTGATTGCGACCTCCGCTGAGCGCGTGCTCGCGGACGTAAACCAGGCTTGGGGAGAATTTAAGCCCGAGCCGGACGCAATCGGCGATGCAGGAGAAGACGATGGTCACGCCACCAGATCGAGTGATGAGACAGGGAAGAAGGCCGCAGGGATCGTTCAGCACCCAGCGTGTGCCAGAGCGTGGCTCGCAGAAGAATGCGACGTAGTTGCCCCAGTAGTGCCCGATCAGGTGTTCTCCTCGCGACTCGAGGATGAGTCTGGTGGTGTGCTCGTCCAAGGCGTCTACTTGTGTGGTGACGCCCGCTAAAGAAGTGGAACGATGGAACAGAGCACCGAGCACGACGCCGCAATCGTCGTGCATGCTATGGATTCGAAGCGATCCAGAGGGCGCGCCAGCGCAAAGGACCTGCAGGCCTCGTGCCCGCATCACGATGTTCCAGCTCGACGATGAGGCGAGTAGCTCGACTGCTAAGCGGTTGGCGTCTTGTTCCTGGTGCACGATGTCCGGCTGCCAGACGAGCGCTAGATAGCGAAACATGGCGGTTCCCTCGCATCAGACCACTAGAATCGGTGTGTACTCGAGCACGTGCTCTACGCTGCCATCCAGCACTGTGTCCCCGAGCTGGACCCAGCTGTGGGCGCCCCATGGCTTCACGCGCACGCCGATGACCCACATAGGGAAGTGCCCAAAGCGGCTGAGGAAATCGACGAGTGAGAGGGCGTTCAGAAGGCAACGATCCTTGGCGGTGAACAGAAAACCTCTCAGCCGATGAAACTCTTTGAGCAACGTCACGAGATCATATTCCGGCCGCAGCCTGGCATTCGTCTCGCTTCTCAGTCTTCGTTCAGCTAAATCGGTCGCGATCTCGAACAGCGAGGTCCTCCGTAGCTTCCATCTGGCTCGGAGGTGTGCGATAGCAAACGCAGCGACAATCTGAGGCGAGTCCAATGAGAGTCTGTCGTGATCTGGAACCAATGGGCGGGTCGCTGGCACGAGCTCGTGCTCTCGTGTAATGAACACGGAACGCGACGGCGCGCGCGACAGAAGGCCGCGGCTGACGAGCGCTTCGGCGACGTGTTTCGCTTCGGCGGAAGTCCCGGTGGGCAGCGGCTCGTCGCCGCGTGTCGCGAGCTCACGCGCAATTTTCGAGAGAAGCGCGCTCTCGCGACGCGACAATCCAAGGTAGCGGTTCCTCAGTAGGTCCAGGAACACAAGGCCGGCAACGGTGTGACAAACGCGTACATGCGTCGGCAACCAGTATTCACGATGTCGCGGACTCCTGACAGTCGGTTGCGGAAAAAGGTCAGCATCGGCGTTCACATGCCCCGCTGAACGAGCTTCCATCTCAAGACTCCTTTCTCGCGGGCGAGGTGTGCAGAAACCTGCACACCTCGCCGCTCCCGTCACAGATCGAGCGGTACCTCAGCAGGCAGCTGAGCATTGTCCCGGATGGGACCTTCAGGCGGCTGCTTGGTTTCCTCAACCGCATCACCCAGATCGAGGATTTGAACATCGTTCATGACTGTGTCCTCCTTGAATGAGTAAACAACTGCCATCCGCGGTGGCGGATCGAACGTGCATAGAAGCAGATGAGAAGTCAACAGGGATTTTCGAAAGATATTCGAGGCCGGAGTGCGCGTGTCTCGATAGAGATGTGGGTGCGGATGGCGGTGAGGAATAAGCGCGGGGAATCAATGCATTGCGCTGTTTTCTTTCGACGAGAGAGAAGCGCGAAATGTCTAACTAGACAAATCAGTTAGCGAATCTAAGACATTCCCTGAATCGTGGGCGTTTGATGTTTTGACGTCATTCTGCGCAAGCCCTTGCGAGAGCCGTGTGCTTCCGTGTCGTGCGCCCGTCTTGCCTTTCCTCGGCTCGCAGTGCTCACCTCGAGGACCTGTTGGTGGTCTCCGGCAAGGAAAGCACATCGGTGTCCGGCGGGAAACCCGCTATCGCGCTGGGCAGGACGCCGCGCGTCAAATGGCTGCTGCCGTGGCAAATACGATCGCCAGAGAGCCTGCGCGCCGTTGATATCGAGACCGGCTAGTCGTGACTGACAAGCGCTCAAGGATTGAACTGAGCGTCCATCCATGCAATGCGGGTCTGCAACCAATCTTTGAGATACGCGATCTCGCCCTCGTAGGAGCCGGTGACGACGGCGTTAGGCCACACCCACTGGTTGGTCGAGGATGGACCAGCGGTTGAAGTTGTTGGAAGCACCCAATGCGAGTGCAGCGGCGGATTCGTCGATGTAATCGAGGATCGTATCAAAGTGCTCTACCTTGAGCTCGTTCCACCGTGCTTTGACGCGTGTCTCGAATGCTGGATCCTCGAAGAGCCTGCTGATCCAGCGGCTATTGCGAATCCACCAACCCGTCGGATCGTCGTTTCCATTGTAGTTGATGTTCCCTGCAGCGATGTCGAAGTCCCACAAGGGGCCCATGAAAAGCTTGCCCTCGCGTTGCTTGTACATCCAGCAACTGCTCCAGAAGACTGCATCGTTGTTCTTCAGCAGCTCGTTGACGAGATACCAATTCACGAAGGAATCGACATCGATGTACGCCGCATACCCAGTGAGGGGATCGGCAAAGTCGCTCGCTAGGATGGCGTCTTCCGTTTGCTGAATGTAATCCCAGATATAGCTGAGCTGTTCGGGCGTGGGTTCCTCGGGCGTGTCGAGCACGAACGGTACGCCGAGCCGGGTCACGTAATACACGTCGCCGTCGAGGCGCTCGTCGACTTCCAGCAGATAGCCTCCGGTCAGCGCGCTCCCGGAGGTGTCGAGCTCGTTCAGCTCCGGAATATCCACGCGGTGCGCGGCGACTTTGATGCCTTCGCCGAGCTGGTACACGCCGAGATACTCATCATTTACGAAGAGCTCGACGGAACGAAACCGCGGAGACCACGCAAGTCCGACGCGATGACCCAACTCAAATGCCACTTGATTGCGCAGCAGGCTCTTGTCCGCATAGTTGGCGAGGAGTACCCAATCGCGGTCGGCAGGCATGCCGAGCAACGAGGTCTTCTCGTCGAGCTTCAACTTATAGGGTTTCTTGGGCATGGCCCAGGTGGAATTGCCGCGGCCGCGAATGCGCAGCGGAACGCTGAGCGCTGCAGCGTCGGTGCCGTTGGGATCGATCGTCAGGGTCGCGCTAACGTACTCCGCTTTGCTGACTATGGGTGCCGAGCCTTCTGTCGTGATTCGCACGATGGGCAGGTCGGTGGCGGTCGGTACGAATTCCTCTGCGGGCGTTCGCCGGAACTCATGCAGCGACTTGCTCACCGGCCATGCCTCTCACGACGACTTTGAGCTGCACGCGTGCGATTCGTTTTTCATTGCATCGCGTCGGTATGATGATCGTGCCTGTCGTGGCGCTGGTAGACGAGTGGGACCCAAGAGCTGCGCACTCGTGTGTCGTCGCTGCGTCATCGTTGCTGGTGAACAGGAACGCGAAGAGTCGCACGCTCGAGATGGAGAAAGTCGTTGGAAGTGTCCATTCTACTTGCAGCGGTTGTCCAAGTTGGGCGTCAGCCAAGGCGGTTCCAGTTGGACGGACGATCGCGATTTGCTCGTCAGCAGGAAGCGGCGTCGGTGCGGCGGGGAGGGAAGCGCGGTCTTCGTTCTCGTTACTGCTGCCGCACGCTTGCAGAAGCAACACCGATGCGGCAACGAACCATGATTTCAGTCGGCTCAGGCGATCAGGCTGGAAATGACGTGCATTCATCGTGTCGGTCGAGGTGATGGGCATCGCATGTGCACGTCGCGAACGCAGATGTAGAGAGTTCGCGGGATGCGCGGATCCAACCGGCGTAGCGGCATTGATATGGGCGGATGTTTCCTGCCGATGATGGTGTCGGTGTCGTCGGCGGCGCGAACGGCGGCGGTGCATGCTCACGTTCCTTATGGGGGGTGACGGCCAGGTCATCTTGGTGGTCAGCATGCTCAGCATGCTCTGAATCACCTGTAGCAAAAACTGTACAGCAGGGTCGTTGTCACGTCTACAGAAAGGCATGTTTCGCGGAGGAATGTACGTACGTCCACGGCGAGATGGCTCGTCAATGTGCAGGCCGGTGGACAGAGCAACAAAAGCAGAATCGTTTGAAATGCTGCACTGCGATCCTTCTCAGTCGGGGCGGCCACCGGGTGCAGTGCGCTCTGCGTGGTGATAGCGCAGATGCGTGGTGATAGCGAAGAAAC
>NICF_comb_assmDRAFT_10003386_pt1 | contig 11582 bp, 6 predicted proteins | sample NewIslPassag4_SG_FD_11279 | JGI IMG/M metagenome (IMG submission 11279) | reverse complement strand
GACAGCGAAGAATTTCTCGAATTGGGGGTGGAGGAATACCTCCAAAGGCCGGGTATCTGCGTTGTGGAATGGGCGGACAGGGTGGCGGACGTGCTTCCCCCCGATCGGCTGGATGTAGAGCTGAGCATCGTGGATTCGTCCACCCGCCGCGTCATTCTAAGGCCTTTGGGGGAACATTACCGTCAGGTGGCCGGGAAAATGATATCAATTTGGCATCACTACTCTGGAGCAAACAAGTGTTGAGATCAAACTGACAACGCCGAGCACGGGCTCCAAATCCTCGCGCAGTCCTGGGCCGGTCTCGTGGGACGTGCCGGTTGTTTAATCTTATGGGAGTTCCTCCAACGGCTTGGCCATTGCTCGACGATATCTTAGCAGGCTGGAATATGGCCGCTGGGATCACCAAAAGCCGCAAGACGACCAACTAATGCCGTCCGGCGAGGGATTCGACCACGCCGACGGTACGCAATAGGATGAATGGGGGGATAAACTATCACTTGCGACTCCCACCTGGTGGGCTTAGGGAGTAATGGTCATGAAGCGATCCAAACTTTTTGCCACGGCTGTTCTGGGATTTGTCATGCTTTTCGGCGTTATGACCGGATTACCGAGCACCTTCGCACAGACGACGGGGAGTAGCCTCTTTGGCACCTCGCAAACTCTGGGAAGCAGTCTCACGCCGGGCACCAGCACGCGGATTTCCGGGAGCAATCGGGCCAGTACGGGGTTAGGCACCTCAACTTCCATTCCCATTACCAGCGGCCAATTCATGAATATTCAGTCCGTCAACATGGCGGAGCAACTCTTTGGAAGCTCGGATACCTTCGTCGGGGCGGAGGCTTCCGAGGCGTTTAATCCGCTGAGTGTGCAGGGCACCGGGACAAGCCGTTCCGGCATGACTTCCGGGTTGACAAGTCGCGGCTCTCTTTCCACGTTGGGGCGGAGCACCCTGGGGACGTCGCTTCTAGGTGGCCGCAGCCTTTTGGGTTCCAACCGATCCACGCTGGGTTCTCGTACCTCCTCGCGATTTGGAACTGCGGGACGCGGTCGCACGCAACGGGATATTATTCCCTCCGCACTTCGGGTGGGATTCAGCGCCCCGCAACCGGCAGCTCAAACGGTGTCGCAGGAATTGACAGCCCTGGTTTCGCGGGTCATCAGCCAGCGATCGGCCAACGGCACTCCGCCCAATATTCAGGTGGCCGTCGAAGGCCGGACGGCGATCCTCAAGGGGACGGTTCCCTCAGCGAATGATCGGCTTGTGCTGGAACGGTTGCTCCTACTGGAGCCGGGAATTGATAAAGTTCAGAACGAACTGGTGGTTGGTGGCCCAACCGGCCAATAAGCGTCCCCGGACTGACGGGAGCTTCCGGCGGGGAGTACGTGAGCGGGCTTCCCGGTGGCGACCAGCGGTGAAATTGAGGCTCTCCAGGTCGGGAGGTTCTTTCCCCGTTTGCTTTTGCCTCCTGGTCACTGTTCTGCGATCCTGGGAGCACATTGGCCGGTGACGCGGATTCGAGGGTGGATGATGCCCGGCCCGGGGGCGACGTAACAGATCCATCGTTCTCCGAAATGGTGGGACCGGTTGGACCCACCTGCCCGTGACGCGAAAGGTTCAAAGTTAACGTCTGCATCCGCCGTCGCGCCGTTGCACCGTTGTCAGACTGACCCCGTTCAGCTTCGGGATTGTCCGACGTGGACGAAGCCTTACTTTCCCGGGCAGCCGTCCCAGCGGCCGGGATGACTCCGGCCGATCCACTTGTCCCGCTTTGTGTTGTAGAAGTCGGCACGACCGCACGGTCCTGAACGACCTTGTGTTGAGCCGTGGGTTGCGCTGCTGCCCCATTCTGGCTTGCTGCCCGGCTAGAAAGGAAGAATCCAAACCGGGGAGGAAAACCCTCGCCTGCTCGCTGACCACCGATGGACCATTTTCCGGAATAAACCGGGCGATGAGGCTGATTCGCTGGGCTTTGGGGGAAAATTCATCCCAGGGAATCAGGATGTTGTAGGACGGTCCCAGTTTGGAGTCCGAGTAAACCTTTTCCAGTTGCTCATTGGTGAAGACAAATTTCCGCACGGGCTTCAGGTTCTCGGGCGGTGGTAAATTGTCGTCAAAGGCATAGACGACCAGGGTTCCCCGTACTTTCATGGGGCGACTCATGTCGGCCGGGTAGAAATAAACGCGACCGCCGAATCCCCGATAAGGGGGGCCGGAACGGCGTTCGATGAGCGCTTCTGTCCAGAACACCACAACGGACTGCACTGGCTTGTCGGAAGCCTCTTGCCACGGAATATTCCGCCGCAGGTCGAACCGCGCGCACCCAACCGCCAAAGCCGGAAGGGCCGCGAGGGTGCAAATCCAGAGCGGCAAATTCCCGGTTTGTGCCCCCGGCTTCTCGCTGACGGTTCCATCCGGGGTTGGGGTTTTGCTTCCTTGCCAATTCCACCGCATATGTGTCGATCTCCGTATCCCGGATTTCCGTTATGCCGACGTCCTTGGATGTGCCGTCCTATCGTCCCGATGGCGATCCCGTTGGGCGTGTTCTTGTAGCACCGGCAGACGCACCAGTTTCCTGCCGAAATGGATTGGAAGGATCGGCCGGGGCACTATCGGAGATATGGCTGACACCCACCTGTTCGGTCGGCGTCCCATAGCCAGGCGTTGGAACGGGAGCTCCCAGGATGGGCGACGGGCTAAACTGGCTTTGTGCATCGTTCATCGGCTGCGTGGGTTGCGCTCCCGAAGGTGCGGGCGTGGGAATCACCTCCTGCCGTTCGGTGCTGGGGGTTGCCGGTGTGGGCATGGGCCCCTGTTCGACGCTGCCTGTAGCGGGCGGGGCCATGCCGTCGTGAAGCGCCACCACATCCGCCAGACACCAGTGCATCCGGGCGGCTTCGATCTGTTTCACACGCTCGATGTCCTCTTCGGATCGGACCACGTGTGGCGTGAGAATAATGAGCAACTCGGACCGCGAGGATTCGTCAATGTCGTAGCGGAAGAAATGTCGCAGGATGGGAATATCACTCAGTCCAGGGATTCTCCGGTTAGTCACCGACCGGCTCTTGGTAATCAGCCCGGCCAGGATGATTGTCTGACCATCGGCCGCGCTGACCGTAGTCTGGGCACGCGTGGTGTTGATTCGCGGCGAGCGAATGACCTGCCCGGCAGCAGAGACCGAAATCGGTATCCCTTCAGACTCGGGACCGACATCGGATTTTTCCGCATTGATCTCCATCACCACCTGACCATCGGGACTGATCCGCGGGCGAACCAGGAGGATCAGACCGGTGTTGGTGAAACTCACGCTGTTCACCTGCACGTTCTGCGTCACAGAAGTTCCGGTAATCGTGGGAACCTGCTGACCAACCTGGACGAAGGCCGGCTGATTGTCCAGGGCCATGACCTGCGGCCGGCTGAGAACGTCCAACCGGCGTTGCTGACGGAGTGCGCGGATCAATACGCTCACCGCTTCGCTGGATGCAGAAAGCACCATACCGCCGAAACCGAGCGTGGAATTCCCACGGCCGACCCCGAAGTTGGAGATCGCCTGGGCACCGACCACATCCGGCGATGGCGCGGAGGTGTTGTTACCCAGCGGACCTGTGCTGTTGAAGAGGAATCCCGGCACCCCGGCAACGCTGCGGTTGAAGAGGATCGGGTCCTGAATACCCAGCTCAATGCCGAACTCGTCCGTGTTGCTCAGTTGCACTTCGGCAATGAGCACCTGGATGAGGACCATGGGCGGCCGCTCATCAAGCCGCGTGATGATTTCCACGATTTGGTCGTAGTATTCCGGCGTGGCGCTGACGATGAGGCTGTTGCTCACCGGCTCCGGAACGATGACGACTTCTTTGCTCAGGAACTCAAACGTGCTGAAGGCATTGACGTTTAACTGGCGGACCTGCCGCTCATTCGTCAGATAGGTGTTGATGGCGCTGGCCACATCGTTGGCCGGGGCATTTTTCAGGCGGAATACCTCCGTCTTTCGCTTGATAATTTCCGATTCGTCAAGCCTGAGGAGAATGGCTTCCACGACGGCCAGATCACCCGCTGATCCGCTGGCGATGATGCTATTGGTCCGCACGTCCACGGCAAATCGCAAGGGAATCAGGGAGCTTTCGCCCTCTTGTGCCCCTGTTCGGTAAGCCGGCTGAGCGGCTGCGCCGGCGGCTCCCGCAGTCACTGTGAGCGTTTGCCCAAACAGGGTCTGCAACATATCGGCCAGGGCCTGGGCATCTCCGTTGACGATCGTGAACACTTTAACCTGGGCTTCCGCCGACGGGAGCCGATCGAGTTCCGCGATAAGAGCGGCAATGAGGGGCATGCTGTCGGAAGGAGCAGACACTACCAGAGCATTGGCACGCACGTCAGCGGTAATCCGCACATCCGTCACGATCCCCGATTCGAGCAACTGTTTGCCTTCGGTATCGACGGTGAGGAACCGCAGCCGGGTGGAGCGGATTTCCTGCTGCTGCTGCTGCCCTGCCGCCTGTGCTGTGGTCACCTGACCGGTCGCCGTCTGTCGAAGCGCTCCTGCCGCGCCTGTGGCTGATATGGCCTGTTGCAGAACCGTGGCCAGTTCACTGGCCAGCGAGTTTTTCAGCGTGAACACGCGGATTTCATTGACCGCCTCGGTGGTGGGCACGTCCAGCTTGGCGATCATTTGCTCGATTTCGAGCATATCCCGAGGAGATGCCTTGACGATCACCGTGTTGGACCGGAAGTCCGACGTGATGAGAATCCTTGTTCCCAAACCTCCTCGGTTCTGATAAAAGGTCGTCAGCCGTTGCTCCACCGTGGTAGCCGAGGCGTGCTTGAGCGGGAACACTTTGAATTCGGTTTCGGGTGAAACAGGCCGATCCAGCTTCCCGATGAGCTCCAGGACGGTGCGAATCGCTTCCTGACGCCCCACCAGAAGAATGGCGTTGGGTTTGACCAGGGCGATCATGGTGATGGGGCCGCGTCGAGCGGCATACACGGCCTGATAAACCTGGTTGAGGATCGTCAACAGGGCCTCGCAGTCCACGTGGCGGAGGAGCACCACGCGGATTTCCGGTTCGGTCTCCACACTGAGTTCTTCGATTTGCCGGATGATCTGCATCACCCGTTCCACGTCCCGCCGATTACCCCGGATCACCAGCACGTCCAGTCCCTCGAGGTATTCAATCTGGACCGGTCCAACAAGACCGCCTCCTCCGGCGGGCGTCTCCGCACCCGGGGCCTGCTCCGCACCGGGGGCCGGTGGTTGCGGCTGTCCTTCGGCGGGCGGCGGCTGGGAGGGCTGCGTCTGACTGGGTTGTGGCGGCTGTGATTGTTCCTGGTTCTCGGGCTGCTGGACCTGAGCAATCAGATTCGTGCCGATATTCTCCGCTTCGGCTTCGCTGGCCGTGGTATTGGCCACGCGAACCGCCCGGGTCAATTGGTGCACACTTTCTGCCTTGGTAGCACTGAGCGGAACAAGCCGCACCGTTCGTGTTTCCGTGTTGGGAGGTCCATCCAGCGCGTGGATGAGCTGGCGGGCAGCAGGCATCGCCCAGGCAGGTCCCCGCACCTGGATGCGATTGGTCTGTCGGTCGAAACTCAGACTGAGCTTTTCCCCGGTCCGCAGCGTGATTTGATAGCCAGACGGCTGAGTCGACCCGGGCGCTAGCACTGGCTCCAGGGCCGGTCCAAGGGTTTCCTTAAGAAACGCTTCGACCTGCGCCACCTGTGCGTTCCACAAAGGGGCGTCCTCGGTGATCTGCAGGCCGCTGGAAACTGGTGCTGAGTGCGGGCTGGTTTGACCGGTGGCCGGGCCTGCCGCACTCCCCGCGTTTGCCGGTGTAGCCGATCCGATTGGGCCGGGAAGCGGTGGCAGCAGTCCATCTGATGGCGTCTCGGCGCCGACGGGGAGAACTCGCACCGGGCCTCCCCTCCCGGAGAGACTCGCCTGACCCGGTTGTTGGTTCATGACCATCCCTGCAATAGCCATTTGAGCGTCTTCCGGAGCCACCACGAGAAGCTGGGACGTGCGGTTGTCCACCGTAATGCGGACATCCTGCCTGCCTGCATATTGGGCGCGGAGCTGGGAAGCGATGGTTTCAATACTTGCCCGCGGGAGAGGGTAATTCTTGACCACGATGGGAGGATTTCGAGGAACCTGCTGGGTCGAGCTCTCAGGTGACGGCTGGTCCAAAGCCCTGATGACGCTGCTCACCACTTGCAGGTCTTGCTCCGTACCGGAGATCAATATCCGCTGATTCTGAGCATCAACGGTCACCCGCGCGGAAGGCGAAAGAAGCTGGCGGATGACCGGCTCGATTTGCTCCGGCGGTGCATGTCGGAGCTGAAATTCTCTGAAGGGAGCGTTTTGGGCAAAACCCCGTGAAGCAACCAGACAGAGACCCGCGGCCAGGACGATGACCAATCCCGCTTTGCCAAGCCACGCAGCGACNGGGCCNTTGAGCCGTGCAATCATGGAATGCCCTCGACTGTCTTGAACGCCTAACAACCTCGTGTCAACAAGGAGACCATCGACACCACCGTCCAAGCCCGTGTCATCCTCATAATCGGCAAAACTTTCCCAGTCATTCACAAAGACTTTATCGGTTAGACAAGATTTGACGACGAAAGACGAGAACAGAGAAAGCCGGGAAAGAATGAACAGATTAGACAAATTAAGAAGAGAACTCAAAAACAGCAGCTTGAGTTCGGCTATTGGGCCGCTTTGCGACCTGCCCGCCGAGTTCGACCGCGAAATTGCTCCTGCCACTTACGTATCTTTTCGAATGCCTCGAGCGGCGTCAGGCGGTTGAGGTCGAGTTCCCGCAGTTCTTCCACAAGAGGATGTTCCAGCGGTTCGAAGAAAGTAAGCTGAATTGCCCGGCCGTCACCTGTCGTCAGCTCCCGGGATGGTCCCGCCAGTGTCTTACTGCTTCCCAAATGGGCCGACTCCAGCCCCATCAGGATCTCCTTGGCCCTTTCGATGACGGGACGGGGCACCCCCGCAAGCTGGGCCACATGGATGCCGTAACTTTTGTCTGCCGCGCCGGGAACAATTTTGTGCAAAAAGACGACCTGGTCCTGCCATTCTCGGACGGCCACGTTGTAGTTCTTGACTCCCGGCAGGAGTTCGGCCAGTTCCGTCAGCTCGTGATAATGGGTGGCGAAAAGAGTCCGGCAACCGATCCGGTTGTGCAGATACTCCACAACCGCCCAGGCCAGCGAAATGCCGTCATACGTGCTTGTGCCCCGGCCGATTTCATCGAGAATGACCAGGCTCCGTTTCGTGGCGGAGTTGAGAATCCGGGCGGTTTCGATCATCTCCACCATGAACGTGCTGCGGCCACGGGAAAGATCGTCGCTCGCACCGACCCGGGCAAATACCCGATCTGCTACACCGATGGTGGCCTCTTTCGCTGGAATAAATGACCCCATTTGTGCCATAATGACAAGCAGCGCAGCCTGCCGGATGTAGGTACTCTTGCCCGCCATGTTGGGTCCTGTGATGAGAATGACGGGCGCCGCCCCTTCTCCACAATGAAGATCGTTGGGCACAAAGGTCCCTTCTGGTTGCGTGAGGTCAAGAACCGGATGGCGGCCCTCCAGGATCTCCAGAACAGGCTCTTCTACCAGTCGGGGACGGCAGTAGCTCCGTTCTCTCGCCAACTCAGCCCAGCCGGACAAAACGTCAAGTTCGGCCAGCGCTCCCGCCGTGGCCTGGAGGACTCCCCGATGGGCGAGCACGCTCTCGCGAAGTTCCACAAAAAGCTGGTATTCCAGCTCCTTGGCCCGCTCGTCCGCCGAAAGGACCTTTTCCTCGTACTCCTTCAATTCGGGTGTGATGAATCGCTCGGCGTTTTTGAGCGTCTGTTTGCGGAAATACTCGGGAGGAATCTTATCCCGGTGTGTGTTTGTGACCTCGATGTAATAGCCGAAAACCTTGTTGTAGCCTACCTTCAGAGAAGGAATTCCCGTTCGCTGAATTTCCTGAGCCTGATATCGGGCAATCCATTCCTTACCCCCACGGGCTAACTCTCGGAGCTCGTCCAGTTCGGCGTGATAACCATCTCGGATGAAACCTCCCTCCGTGGCAGCGAGTGGACACGGGTCCACCAGCGCTGCGGAGAGACGGCTCTCCAATTCCGGACAGGCGTCCACGGTTTCCCCGATCATGCGGAGTCGATCACTCTCACCGGTCGCCAGAAGTTCCTTAAGCGGTGGGATCTGGCGCAAGCTCTTCGCCACACTCAGCAGATCGCGAGGTGTGCAGCGCCCCGTGGTGATGCGTGTGATCAACCGCTCCAGATCGAACACCCGGCGGAGATGTTCCCGAATTCGCTGGCACAGATCGGGACGTTCGAGCAACTCGGCGACCGCATCCTGACGCTGGCGAATGGCCTCAATATCGGTCAAGGGGGCAGCCAGCCACTCGGCAAGCAGACGCGCCCCCATGCCGGTCACAGTCCGATCCAGGACCCACAGGAGAGTTCCCTCGCGCTGGCCTTCGCGCATCGTTCGCACGAGTTCCAGGCTCCGCCGAGTGGCCTCGTCGATCTCCAAAAACCGGCCGGTCTGATACCGAAGCAACCGCTCGATGTGCGGCAGGCGCGTCTTCTGCGTCTCTTCCAGATAATCAAGAATCGCCCCCGCTGCACACAGGGCCGGTACATCCTGAGCGTCGTCCCAGGAAAAGCCAAAACCCTCAATAGCGCGGGCTCCAAACTGGCGTGTTAAAAGTGGCTCCGCATGGACCGGCGAGAATACCCACGCCGGCCGCCGTGTGACCACCACGCCGTCCAGCCCCGGGAGCGTTTCCGAAGACTCTTCCGGCCAGAGGACTTCCGAAGGGTGAATTCTCACCAATTCGTCAAGCAGACTTGCGCGGGGAAAAACACCGGCATAAAACCGGCCCGTGGAGAGGTCCACCCAGGCCAGGCCCAATGGATCGCCCAGCGTCACGGCGGCGAGAAAATTTGGCTCACGTGGATCGAGAAGGGCCTCATCGGTGATCGTTCCCGCCGTGACGATGCGGGTGATTTCCCGCCGCACCAGCCCTTTGGCCAGCTTAGGGTCTTCCACCTGGTCACAGACGGCCACACGAAAACCCGCCGCGAGAAGTTTCGCCAGATACGACTCAAGTTGGTGATGAGGAAACCCTGCCATGGGGATGGCGTCCTCGCCTTTGTCCCGACTCGTCAGGGTGAGATTGAGCGTCTGGGCGGCGATTTTCGCGTCATCGAAGAACAGTTCGTAGAAGTCTCCCATGCGGAACAGAAGGAGCGCGTCGGGGCACGCCCGTTTCGCCTCCAGGTACTGCCGCATCATGGGAGTGACTCGTTCTTCCATAAAAGCCGGATGCAGGTCCGAACAGAACGATCAAGGATTCCAGGCCAAGTCGTCGCAATCGGGAAACCCTTTACTACCATCATAAAGGGTTTCCACGCGGCGCATGAAGGACGAGGGACGGTCGTCGGAGAAGGGGCGGACCACCCCAAGCGAGCGGGCCGATCAGACAATTAGCCGCTCTTCTTCCTGGTTCGTGCTGACGGTGATTTCTCCGGCATCTTCCAGGCGGCGAATGATATCCACAATTTGCTGCTGAACCTGCTCCACATTGGAAGCCCGGACCGGCCCGAGATACTCCATCTCCTCCTGCAGAAGAGCCGCCGCCCGACTGGACATGTTCTTGAGAATCTTTTGCTTGAGTTCGTCGCTGGCTCCTTTGAGGGCCATGGCCCACTGCGAGTTTTCGACGTGCTTGAGAATCGTTTGAATATCGCGGTCGCTCAGTTTGGTGATGTCTTCGAACACGAACATGAGGCGGCGGATTTCGTCCACCAATTCCGGATCTTCCTGCGCGAGAGCATCGAGGATGTGCCGTTCCGTGGCGCGGTCGATCACGTTGAGGATCTCCGCCACCGTGGGAACGCCCCCGGCGTTTTCAAACCGCTGGCTCATCACGCTCGCCATGCGGGACTCGAGGCCCTTTTCCACCTCATGGATGATGTCCGGGCTGGTCTGCCCCATCGTGGCGATCCTTTTGATGACGGCCACCTGACGTTCTGGTGGCAATCCCCGGATGATCTCCGCCGCCTGATTGGGGGACAGATGTGACAGAATCAGGGCGATGGTTTGCGGATGCTCATCAATCAAAAACGTGAGGAGGTTCTGGCTATCGACCTTTTGAAGGAAGGCAAACGGCAGGGCCTCGATCGACTGTTTGACGGCCTCCAGCGTGGCGCTAGCGGCTTTTCCGAGGGCCTGCTCGATCAATTCCTTGGCCACCTCCAGGCCGCCTTTTCCCCCAGTCAATTCGGCCGGGCTAGCCTGCGTGAATTCTCGGAGAGCCTGTTCCTGCTCTTCCGCCGTCACCAGCCCCAGGCGTGCAATTTCGATGGTCACGGCCTCAATCTGCTTGGGTTCCAGGCGCGTGAGAATCTGTGTGGCCTGCTCGCGGGGCAGGCTCATGAGAAGAATCGCTGCCTTTCGGATATCGCCGGCCATGACGGATGATTATTTCCCTCGCCAGGCTCAAGCCCACTGGCCAACCTGCCCCGTGGCGCACTCAACGCATTCGGCCTTTGGCTACCGGGGACGCGGCCCTTTTGCGCCCTTCACCTCAAAGGAGCGTCACTGTTCTTTTTCTCGCCTTCAATCGTCGCACGCTGGTGGGGACACAGGAATGAACGTGTACACCCCAAAAAGTCATCGGCTTGTCCCAAAAGAATTTCTGAGGGCGAACAGGGCTCAACGTTACTCTAGGAAGAATAGTTAATTTGTAACCCCAGCAAAACCGTTATATTCTCTCCAAACAGCCCTCTCTTACACCTTGTCTTGCCATTTTGCCCAGAAAAAACGGGCAGTTATGGCTCCAATCACCACCTGTGAGCTAAGTATTGATGAGGAGCTTGCGGGACAGGCAAGCAACTTCACGTCGCGACGTTTTTAGAGTATTTCGGCTCCAAATTACTTCTCAAGTGGGCTTTGGCTCATATTCTGTCGAGCCGTTTTTTCGGATCTTTGGTACTGTCCTCTGCTTTCCAGGTGGTGAGTCTTCACATTTTTTGGAGGAATGAACCCGTGAAACTGCAAACCAAAATCATGGGCTTGTGTGCGGTCGGCGTTGTGTTGACCGCCTCGGTAACAGTCTCCTTGGTCTTCATCAACAAAGGTCGACTGGGCGCCCAGGTGCGAAAGGAAGTCGATCTCCTCGGCCAGGATAACTGTCGCCAGGTAGCGCTGGGCGTCCGCAACATGCTGGAAGTTTACCACCGTTCATTGCTGGCCAATCTGGACCGGGCCCTCAACGCTGCTTCGGACCTCGCCCGTAACCAGGGGGGGTCTCCATTCACCCCGAGGAAACAGTCACCTGGCAGGCCGTGAACCAGTTCACCAAACAGAGCCAGGCGGTGCAGCTTCCCCGGATGTATATCGGCAATACCTGGTTGGGGCAGGTTACCGATTTCTCCACTCCGGCCCCGTTTGTGGATGAAATCACCAAACTTACCGGCATGACGTGCACCGTCTTTCAGAGGATGAATTCGCAGGGAGATATGTTGCGGGTGACGACCACGGTTCGCACGGAGCAGGACCGCCGAGC
>NICF_comb_assmDRAFT_10003371_pt1 | contig 11603 bp, 10 predicted proteins | sample NewIslPassag4_SG_FD_11279 | JGI IMG/M metagenome (IMG submission 11279) | reverse complement strand
GCGGATTCCGCAGCCTGGGCGGCTCCGAGCGTTCCCAAACCCACCAGGACGAGTCCGCAGGCAACCATCCTAAAGATCACTTGCCGCATCGCAAAACCTCCTTTTTCATCGCAGTATCGTTGTTGCTTCCATCGAAGGAGTACCCCCTGCAGGCTGGAAATGTCAATCTCCGACGCCGAGTTTCTACATCGCAACGGCCGCATATCATCTACTTCTTGGCGTATTCTAACACCTGCCCTTCGCTGAGCAATCGCTGGCGAAGCTGGTCATACGGGACATCCTGGACGGCGACCTGCCGGGAAATGGCAAGATCGGCTGCCGCCGCGGCGGACTGGCCCAATATCATGAACACGGGCTCCATGCGAATGGAACCGTACGCCACGTGAGTGGCCGAAACACACACGGGCACCAGCAGATTCTGGCAATCTTCCCGCCGGGGCACGAGTGATCCGTAGGCGATCGCATAGGGGCGGGGTGTCGGCACGCCGATGTCCCCCTCGTTCTGCACATAGCCTTCCGGAGTGATGTAGCGCTGCACGTTGTGACTATCAATGGTGTATGAGCCCATCCCAACAGACTCGGGAGTCTCCTTTTTGCCCAGCAGGTCGTGCTCGGTCATTACGTAGGTGCCCACCATCCGTCGGGCTTCACGAATGTAGAGCTGGTAGGGCCAGTGACCGTTGTCCACGAATTCATCCTTGGCAAGCCCCCACCGGCGCATTTCTTTCTGGACATCCTCCGGCACCCGGGGATCATTGGCGATGAAATAAAACCACCCTTTTTGATATGTTTCGTGCTCCTTGATGATTTCCCGCCGGCGTTCATAGCTCGCCTCGGGATAATCGTAGTTGTATCCGATATTATCCGTACTCATCGGGCCGTGGTTGTTGGTATCGGTCTTTCGGTTGGGAATGGGATCAAATTTTGCGAAAGTTTCCCGCCACCCGGCCTCGAAAATCCGCACCAAAAGCTCGTACTGCTTTGGATCGTACCCCTCCGGCCTGGGAAAAGGGACACGATTTTCCGGTATGTCTGTCAGGCACAATCGAAAACAGTAGGCCTGAACCCGATGATCACCCTGGCCGTATTCACCCGGTGGCTCAGTGCTGATCCGCGGGAGAACACCGCTGCTGGGATCTCCCGGAATCCAGTAGGCGCTGATGGGTTTCTTCAAAACACCAAAATGATGGCGATGATGGAGAACCCCGATTTGCACACCCGCCCATTTCTCACCATATTCGCTCTGGGACTCCCGTCCCACGCGATATCGACATCCCGCCGCGGCCATGAGGTCTCCCTCGTATGTGGCGTCGATGAACACCTTTGCTGCGAACACCTTTCCACTCAGCATCCGAATGGTGTGGATCCGCCCTTGCTGTTTCACGACGCCCTTTTCGCGATCCAGCCACTCGTCCCGAAAAGTGGGGATTGAATATTCATGGACAAAATCTTCGAAAACCGTTTCTGCGACGTGAGGTTCGAAAATCCACATCGTGCGGCGTTCACCGTCGATCGCCGGGGTCCCCTGCCCCCGATTGCCGTACTCCTCCCGTTTCTGCCATTTCCAGGCTTCCGGCTTTTGATAATGTTTCCAAATACGATGGTAAAACTCCCGAGCGAGCCCGCCGATCACAGCTTTATTGCCGGTATCAGTCCAGCCCAGACCGCTGCTGGACATCCCCCCGAGATGTTTTTCGGGACAGACAATCGCCACGCTCCGACCCAGCATGCGGGCCTCAACGGCAGCCATCACACCCGCCGAAGTGCCGCCGTAGACGACAATGTCGTATTGATAGATACTCTGTTCTGCCGAAACACCGGTCCACTCAACCAGGGTGAGGACACCAAATACCCCAAGCAGCCGAAGCCATGCCATCATGGAAACTCTCCACCTGTATTGTCACGCTGATTCCGGGGAAAAACACTCGCGTGAGTTGCCATGATAACAAATTCTGCGCGGGCTCACCAGCATGTAAATCGGGGCGTTCATGGTACTTTAACCTGTGCATCCTGTTGCAATGAATTCTTCTCCGACTCACACTATAGAAAGCCTCCCGGCGAGAAAAGCGGCCGCCGCTTTGGATGAATCGGCTTTCAGGATATTACTCATGCCCCTGACACACGGGCCGAAATTAACCTCCGTGGCGTTTTACATCATGGAAAAGCTCGAAACAGCGGTAACCGTTCTGGGGAAGGTCAGCTCGAATCTGGGGAGGTCATGATGATGAACTGCGACAGATGGTGGAAAACCTGGGCGACGGTTGTCGGAGTATTGTGGTGGACCACCGGAATGGTGCCCGACGCTGTCGGTCAAGCGGCCGAGCAGTCCCGGCCCAACATCCTGTGGATCACCTGCGAGGATATCGGTCCCCACCTCGGCTGCTACGGTGATTCGTACGCCGATACGCCCAATCTGGACCGGCTCGCAGCCAAGGGCACGATTTACACCCGGGCGTGGTCCACGGCACCCGTCTGTGCCCCTGCCCGAACGGCCATCATCTCGGGAATGTATCCGAGCAGTACGGGGTCAGAACACATGCGGAGCCTGATCACACCACCAGAAGGCACCAAGTTCTATCCCCAATTTCTGCGAGAAGCGGGTTACTACTGCACGAATAACAGCAAAGAAGATTACAACCTTGAAAAACCCGGTCAGGTATGGGACGAGTCATCGAACAAGGCACACTGGAAGAATCGGCGGCCCGGCCAGCCGTTCTTTGCCATCTTCAACTTCACCGTAACTCACGAAAGCCAGGTGCGGCGACGTCCCCACGAATGGATTCACGATCCCGCCAAGGTCCGTGTCCCCGCGTACCATCCAGATACGATCGAAGTGCGACAGGATTGGGCCCAGTATTACGACAATATCACGACCATGGACCGCATGGCCGGCGAAAAACTGAAAGAATTAGAAGAAGCGGGCCTGGCGGACGATACGATCGTGTTTTTCTATGGGGATCACGGGCCGGGAATGCCGCGATGTAAACGATGTCCTTATAATTCGGGGCTTCAGGTGCCGCTTATTGTTTATATCCCTCCAAAATTTCAACATCTGGCCCCGCCAGACTACAAGCCGGGTGGACGGTCGTCCCGGCTCGTGTCGTTTGTGGATCTCGGCCCCACACTTCTCAGCCTTGTGGGAATCAAACCGCCCGCCTATATGCAGGGACGGCCATTTCTCGGCGTTTACGCTGCGGAACCGTCTGCGTATCTGTTCGGTCTGCGCGGTCGGATGGATGAACGCTACGACCTGGTTCGCAGTGTTACGGATGGGCGATTTGTTTACATTCGGAATTTCATGCCCCATCTTCCCTGGGGTCAGCACGTCGAATATATGTTCGAAACTCCCACCACGCGAGTATGGAAGCAACTGTTCGATGAGGGGAAGCTCACCCCGGAACAGGCCTACTTCTGGCAGGTCCCCAAAGCCACCGAGGAACTTTACGACCTCGCAACGGATCCCGACGAAGTTCACAACCTCGCCGACAATCCCGCCTACCAGGAGAAGCTGAAAGAGCTGCGCACCGTCCTTCGCGAGCATATCCTGGAAACTCGCGATGTTGGTTTTCTACCAGAGGACGAAATTCATACCCGCGCTGGTAGTGGGTCGCCGTACCGGTATGGTCAGAGCAAGGAGTATCCGTTAGAGCGAATTCTCCAAATGGCGGAATTGGCCTCGGATCTGAAGTCAGATGCCGTTGATAAACTTGTTCAGGGTCTTCAGGATCCCGACAGCGCCGTCCGATACTGGGCAGTCACAGGGATACTGGCCCGAGGTCAAAAGGCCTACGACGCCGCCCGCGAACCGGTCCTCCATGCCCTGGAGGATCCCGCCCCCAGCGTCCAAATTGTGGCCGCCTGGACGGTGGGCCGATACGGCTCCCCAGAAGAGCTGCGCCGAGCACTGGACGTTTTAAAAACTTTCGTCGACTACGATGGAGAAGGTCCGTATCTTTCCTTGCTGGCCCTTAATGCACTGGACGATCTCGGCCCCAAGTCGGAACCAGTGAAGGCTATCGTGGAAAATTTCAATCCTAAAATTCGTCGCGAACACGCTCGATTGGGCGAGAATCTATTCAAACTTAAACGAAGTATTCTCGCCAAACTTTCCGGAGATACGACCACTGACAAACCTAAGAGAGCGACGTAACAGGTTGCCAGGAAGTCACGGCGCCGCCTCGGCGGGCGGTGGTCGAAAATGATGAGAACCACAACATATTAGAACGCGGTAGGGGCGTCCATTAACCACCCCTACCGCGTTTTTCTCAACTGCTCAGGGCGATCGCTCCCTGATCCGGAAAGCCGTACGACCAACCGGACGAAAACACCGGGCCATCAGGCGGGCAGTCAACTTATATATTCTCTCGAATCAGGCTGACGAGATCGAAGCACTTGAGGATCTTCTCCATCGATCCGACCTTCTCAAGCAGTTGTCGCACATCTTCCACCACCTGTCGTGCGGATTCCACACTCCCATGCTGCCGGATGAAGCTGACCACCTCCTGGATGGCCGCATCATCAGCCGTGGCGGAACCCCCAACCTTTCCCAGCGCCCGGGATTTTCCACCCTTGACAAACTGGTACCCGCAACTCTTGCACTCCACCGCGCGGGCAGGATTAATGGCTCCACAGGCCTGACAGCGCTTCCGTCCACGACCGAGCTTTTCTGCTTTTCTGGGCATGATGCGTCATCTCCTTTCGAACTACTAAAACGAACACTATACACTACTGGAACAACGCACAATGTTTACACTAACTGAGAAGAACAGCAATGTGGTTAGCACTATTGGAATACCGGCACGTTGTTTTTCAAGTCCATACACCATAAACTTATACCGAGAATTACAAAAATGCAAGATGCCTATTCTTCAAAAAATTCAAAATCGTGAGTCGCTTTGAAATCTCCAAAATGTCGGCCACAAACTTCCATAACACCGCCCCGCTGTGCGGCAAGCCTCCAGTCAAAGAGTATTGGCCACTCTCCTCATTTAACACGCTCGGTCTTATACGACGTTATTCAACTCCGAAAAGCGTGATCTCATCGAAATTGATCGCGTCCAGCCTGAGCAGGCACGATAACTGTGCCCCTCCGTGTTTGACGGACGCCGTGGTAGGCGTCCCTCCAATAGGCCCGGTTCCGCCCGGGTCACGCCCCTGGTAAAAGTAATTCATGAATTGCCCCTATAACATATCGCGATCGAACGATGTTTCGTTGACCTCCATGGGGCGTCACCGGCCAGCCCTTCTGCAACCCTCCTGAAAGAGTCCGCTCTTCAGATCCGCTTGTTAATGTTGGGTTATCCAGTCCGGATTATCGGACATGACAAGCGCGTGCCACCGTTCGGAGATCGCATCGCTCCAGCCAGATGGAAATAGTGCGCCGGGCTTCGGACAGCCCTGCTTCTCCGCCCTGCTGCCAGGGTGCTGGCGGATGCCCGACGCGGTCGTTGAGCGGCCTCAGGAAGTCCTCCCTCGAGCATCCGCTGTCGATTGAACTCTCGGAAACATCCAAAAAATTGTGATGAACCGATTCTTTTCCGGCGTTTTACCGGTCTACCATCCGGCAACGACTTAATCGGTATGTCCTTCCCAAATTCCTTGCCGTGGTGCGTGTGGGGCAAACTGTTCAGAATTCCCGGATTGGATCCTGCCGTTCCAAGTCGCTGCGGCTTGGATTTTCCGCCAGCCGATTGTGGATAACAGGATGGACCCACCTCGATCCAGGCGTGGCGACCGACTCTGCCGCGGCGGGAGTGCCAATCACTCCGCATTCAAAAATCGACTCGCGGCGATCCGGTCGCGGTCTCCTGCGGGTGGTGACTCGCAGGCCTGGCTCGTTGCCCTTCCACGGAGCGAAGGGGCACGGATGTCGGAAGCGCAGGTTGGCACGAGTTTTGTCGCAAGCTATGTTTTTATCCTAAAATGACGGGTGGACCATGGCGACAGATTTGCAACAATGGTTTATTGGTAACGTTGACGTCGTGGTAGGACGCCCTACCCAACCTTTTTCCATGCTAGCGCGACCGACTACACTGCACCTTGCCCATAGTCTGCCGTACGGGGCCATTCTCCGCGAGGATGGCGTCCAGTTTGTCATTTTCAGCCGTTCGGCAACGGGAATGCGCATCCTTCTCTACCGGAATGTGGAAGATCCCGATCCCTATGAAATCATCTCCCTGAACCCTCACGACCACCGATGGGGCGACGTTTGGACGATATTCGTGCCCGGTCTCAAGGCGGGACAACTTTATCACATCCAGGCGGATGGCCCCTGGGCACCGGAAATCGGTCACCGCTTCGACTCGAAGGCCCGGTTGATCGACCCCTACGCCAAAGCCCTGGCGGGGGATTTTCTGCCTCCGAAAGACGGCATCATCAGGCCCCCCAAGTGCGTCGTGATTGACGACGAGTTCGACTGGCAGGGCACGCGCCCCATACGACGGGAGCTTTCCGAAACCATCATCTACGAGATGCACGTCAAGGGGTTCACCCGGTCGCGGACCAGTGGCGTACAATTTCCCGGCACATATCTGGGGGTCATTGAAAAAATCCCCTACCTCAAATCGCTGGGGGTAACAGCCGTTGAACTGATGCCCGTCCATGAGTTTCCCATCCTGGACATCTATGGCCAGAAACCGGCTCGTCCCAATTACTGGGGCTACGACCCCCTGGCCTTCTTCGCCCCCCACCGCGGTTACGCGGTGAGCAAAGAACCCGGGGCGCAGGTTCGTGAATTCAAAGAAATGGTTCGAGAATTACACAAAGCCGGGATTGAAGTCATCCTCGATGTGGTCTTCAATCACACCGCCGAAGGCAATGAAAACGGTCCCATTCTGAGCTTCAAGGGTCTGGAGAATCGCGTCTATTACATGCTGGACAATGGCGGTAGCCGCTACAAGAACTACACGGGCTGTGGCAACACGCTCAATGGAAATCACCCCATTGTGCGGGAAATGATTTTCCATTGTCTGCGCTACTGGGTCCACAATTATCATATCGACGGCTTCCGTTTCGATCTGGCTTCGATCCTCAGTCGGGACCGGGCAGGTAATCTCGTTCCCAATCCTCCTGTGGTCGAAGCGATCGCGGAGGATCCTCTCCTTGCCGATACAAAAATCATTGCGGAAGCCTGGGACGCCGCGGGGGCCTATCAGGTCGGCACATTCGCGACCCTCTGCTGGCCGGACACCTTCGATCACTGCCGCTGGGCAGAATGGAACGGCCGCTACCGAGACGATGTCCGGCGGTTCTGGCGAGGAGATCCGGGCATGGTGCCTGCGTTCGCCACGCGACTTGCCGGTTCAAGCGACCTCTATCAGCCTGGCGGGCGCTATCCCTATCACAGTATTAACTTCATTACGTCCCACGATGGCTTCACCCTGAACGACCTCGTCAGTTACAACCACAAGCATAATGAGGCGAATGGCGAAGACAATCGCGATGGTGATAACAACAATAACAGCTACAATTACGGAGTCGAAGGCCCCACCTGGCATAAGGGGATCGACCTTATTCGGATGAGACAAATCAAGAACATGCTGGCCACCCTTTTTCTCAGTCAGGGTGTGCCCATGATGCTTTTTGGGGACGAATGCCGTAGAACCCAGCGGGGAAATAACAACGCGTATTGTCAAGACAATTCGATTTCATGGTTCAACTGGAAACTCGTCCATCGCTATCGGGAACTCTGGCGATTCGTCCAGGCCCTGATTGCCTTCCGTAAACAGGAGCCGACGGTCCGACGCAAAGATTTTCTCACCGGTCTGCCTGTGCGGCCGGGCGGGTTGCCTGATGTGAGCTGGTTCAACCCCATGGGCGGCCCCGTGGATTGGGCCAACGCCGGTCGCAGCTTGGTCTGTCTTCTTGCGGCATTTCCCGAAAGGGAAGATCCCAATCGTCCTAATCACCATATCCTCATGATGTTCCACGCGGCTCCAGAGCCAGCGCGCTTTGTGATCCCCGCGGTCGCCCGGGGACTCGCCTGGCGACTGTTCATCGATACCAGTCGCATGTCCCCCAACGACATCTATCCCAACTTGGACGGTCCGCCACCTCCTGTTGATTGGTCCCTGACGCTGCCCGGACGGACGCTCGTGTGCTACGTCGCCCCGGACCTGCTGTGAAGGAAAGCCGTGTCCTCGATGTCGATGGAGACCGGCTGATTTACTTTCCCACGTGGGGTGAACACCTGCGTCCGCCCGCCCACCATTGCCCGCTGCCAAATACAATAGATAGATCCGACTTTGACCCGATCCGGGAACAAGTCGGCATTCAATTTGTTGGTTTTGCAGAAAAGAAAGATATTCACTTTACACTTGGGACGTCCCATGGCACAGCGCGTAAAAATCACCACAGCGGCCAGCCCCGGTGAAGTCGAACTGGCTTTTGAAGATACGGGGAGCGGCCTGCCTGTTCTTCTGGTTCACGGCTTTCCCCTGGATCGGACTATGTGGAAAGCCCAATGGGAAGGCCTGAGCAATGAGTATCGGGTGATTGTTCCCGATCTCAGAGGATTTGGAGAAAGCCAGGTAGTCCCCGGCGTGGCCACCATGGAGATGATGGCGGATGACCTGGCAGGGCTCTGCGACCATCTTCAATTGACCGGCAAAATCGTACTGGGTGGCCTGTCGATGGGCGGCTACGTGGCCTTTGCCTTTGCCCGAAAGTATAGGGACCGCCTGGCTGGTCTCATCCTGTGCGACACCCGTGCGAGGCCTGATACGTCAGAAGCGAAGGAGAACCGACGGCGCGTTGCCGACCGAGTTCGCCGGGAAGGCCCCGGGTTCATCGCGGACGAAATGATTCCCCGCCTGTGCTGCGAAAGTACGTTTCGCAATCGCCCGGAAGTGATCGAAAAAATCCGCCAGATGATCGTCTCAGCGCCGCCGGAAGGTGTGGCGGCAGCCGCCCTGGGAATGGCGGAACGGCCGGATTCTACCGATCTTCTGCCTGCTCTCTCGTGTCCAACGCTTGTCCTGGTAGGACAGTTTGATGCCATTTCGCCACCCGAGGAAATGGAGGCGATAGCACGGGCCATCCCGCAATCGCAGTTCGTCGTGGTTCCTGATGCGGGTCATCTCGCGCCAATGGAGCAGCCAGATCGGGTCACGCAAGTAATCCGGGAATGGCTGAGAGGCCTCAACGTCTAGCGGGGGACCCATGCTCATTTAATCCCCGTGATTTTATGACACCTTTCAAGCTCCCCAGGTCATCACCCGGCTTACCGAGCTGCCGATGTGCGCGTGACAAACCGGGTGTCGCGCGGATGATAGCACTCCCCACCCGCCAGTGAGTTTTGGGTTGGAAAGGAAGCCGTGCCGAACTCGTTGGCGTTCGGACTAGGGCAAGCGAATCACTGTACGGCTTTTGACCAGGGCGAAGTCGTCAGGAAAAGTGTGAAACGCCTGTACAAGAAAGCTTTTTGCCCGCGTCTCGTAATAGAGAAAGCTCATCGCGCCGAGCGGCATTCGTCCACTCGGATCGAAGCGAAAGAACAGTCCTTGCTGAGGTGCCTCACGATTCAGCTCATGCTGAAACATCCAGAAGACTTCGGGTGAGACATGTTCGAGCTGCACTTCCCACTCGTAGGAGACGCCACCTCTCCCGACGAGCTGGTCCCGATGCTCCCCTTTGATATTGTGGAACATGAGACGTCTTTTGGTCGGCAGCGGATGCAACGCAGAGGTCGCGACCTCAGTCCAGGTCAGTCCTTCGTAATTCCAGGTGATGACGTGACCGGTGTTGGTGATCGCCAGCCGCACCTCGTAGCCCCCGCGACTGACCTGTCGGGTGGCGCGAATTTCAAACAATTCGGGATGAAGCGGTCTGCCGTAAAGGCTGAACGCCAATTCTGTAACCCGAGGACGAACAGTCAGCACAGCTCTATCCCCTCTTCTATGCCCAACACACGGATGTGCCGGCTTCTTATGCCATCTTACGTCACCGCTACGTCCACCGCGGGACGCCATTGCATTTCTTCGTGAACGTTTCATCGGTTATTATAAGCGGTCTTCGCACAGGCAACAAAGGGAGTTTTCTGGGCTTTCTGTGTGTCCATTTCACAGCGCCGGGAAGCGGTCGTTTTATCTTGACAAATTCGTTTCATCACGTTAGCGGTCGGCAAGAAAAAGCAATCGACCGGGCATCCTTCCCGGTCGATCAGGACCCTCTTGCGCTACCCGAGACGAACGGTTCAAACATCCTTGTCGGACCGTTCGTTTAGCCGCCAGAGGGTTGAGGGCTCTCGGTCCATGGTGACGATCGTCTAACGGTTGAATTCAACACCGGCAGTCACACCGTTGATGAACAGGTCCTGTGTGTTGTGCTCCATAGTAATTCCCATGTCGGGTACACGATAGAGGATCATGTTCGAAGCTCGTGCGATGCCGTCCATCCACAGACCTGTCCAACCGACGCTCAGGTTGATCTTGGAGGTGACCTGGTACTTGATGGTGGCCCGCAACTCGGCACAGGGTGCCCACTCTTCTTCCGTCGCGCTGTGGCTGAAGCCGGTTGCCCGCATGAAGAGGGGCACATCTTCGATGGCACCCAGGCCAGGGGTCAGGCGGCTGCCCAGCACGCCCTGCTGTTTGATGTTCTGGAAATTGAACCCTGCAAAAAACCGGGCCTGTACGTCGAACGTCCAGCGGTTGTAGCTGCGGAAGAATCGTCCACCGATTTGCGGTCCCACGACGTGGTTCTCTGCCTTGGTGAACCAGTAGCTGTCGGCAAGAATACCNACCCGGGTCGGNAAACCNACCCCATTCGGATCGTTTTCGGNNAGNGTNGGGTCGTAAGGGACGTAGGAATATGGCGCCCAGACGTTGAAGTCCTCATTTAACTCAAAGTACCGGACACCCAGGAAGAGTTCCCAGGTCGTGCCACGTCGAGTGGGATGGAACCGATAAATGTAATTCAGTTCCGTGCTCCAGTTCTTGACGAGGTTTTCCATCATGACACCCCAGGAAGGTTCCGGCAGGGTGTCGGGGTCGCCGCCTTCATCTGGTTCCAGGTCCTCAATGAACGGGGCGTTGAATGTGACAGGCAAATTCTGGATATCAGTCAGGGCTGGATCGACATAGCCCTGAAGCAAACGGAAGGTTGGCGGCGGGCCGAAGGGCGGATCGTCGAATACGATGTCGGCACTAGCCACGCCATGGGTNCGACCCAGTGTGGAGAGGTAGTAATAACTGAAGAGCCATCCCTGATGGTCTTCAATGTATCCCAGNTCCACCCGACTTCCATCAGTGAANTTGGAACCGATAAAGCTGTTGTCCAGCGTGTTACTCTGAATCCGCGAAATGCCTGTGTCGTAGAAGACTTCCCGTGTGAGACCGGGATAACCGATCGTCGTTACGTCCGGTTTGGAAATGCTCCAGCGGAGGTACTCACCGCTGATGAAGAACCCCTCGTTGGCGCGCCGGCCTCCTCCGAATGTGTCAATCTGTGCAGGCGCGAAGTACTGCATGTCCTTGACCTGGGCTACGGCGGGGGTTGCCATTGCCAAACAGGCAGCCCAAACAATCAACCGCGTTCGGGTGTGTTGGAATCGCATAGTCCTGGTCCACCTCAATGTCTGCTAATGTCCCGTTCTCCCCTGTGGA
>NICF_comb_assmDRAFT_10003366_pt1 | contig 11611 bp, 11 predicted proteins | sample NewIslPassag4_SG_FD_11279 | JGI IMG/M metagenome (IMG submission 11279) | reverse complement strand
TAACGGCACGCCAGACCGTTATCGGCCTTGTCCGCACCGCCGGCATCCGCTTTAACGGCTCCGGAAACCGCTATTTGCGCGCTTCGCGCGACTCCCGCGCCCTCCATCCGCCATTTAACGGCACGCCAGACCGTTATCGGCCTCATTCGCCCCGCCGGCATCCGCTTTAACGGCTCCGGAAACCGCTATTCGCGCGCTTCGCGCGACTCCCGCGCCTTCCATCCGCCTCTTGCGGCATCGGGGACCATTAAACTGCGCTTTCCGCCTTCTCCGCCGAAATTACGCCCGTCCGGTCCGCTCCTCCTCCGCCATCGCCAGAAAACGGCCGAGCAGCCGCATGCCCAGCTCGCCGCTCTTCTCGGGATGGAACTGCATCCCGTACAGCTTCCCGCGGCCGACGATCGCCGTGACCGGACCGTGGTAGTCCGTCGTCGCCAGCAGATCGCCTTCATGCCCCGGAAGCGCGTGGTACGAATGCACGAAATAGACATGGCCGGGTTCGAGCCCGTCCGTGAGCGGATTCTCCCGCTCGAACTTCAGCTTGTTCCAGCCCATGTGCGGCACCTTGAACGAACCGCGGAACCGGACGACGCGCCCGGGCAGCAGCCCGAGGCCTTCATGCAGCCCGTGCTCCTCGCTCTCGTCGAACAGAAGCTGCATGCCGAGGCAGATGCCGAGCATCGGCTTGCCCGAACGTGCGAACTGCTTCGCCGCCTCATCGAGCCCGGTGGCGCGCAGATTGCGCATCGCGTCGCCGAACGCGCCGACGCCGGGCAGAATCGCCCCGTCCGCGGCGAGAATCTCGGCGGAATCGCCGGTCACCCGCGCTTCGTAGCCGAGCCGTTCGATCGCCTTGCTGACGCTGTGCAGATTGCCCATGCCGTAATCGATGATCGCGATCATCCGTCACAGCACTCCCTTGGTCGACGGGATGCCCGTCACCCGCGGATCAATGCCGGTCGCTTCGTCCAGCGCCCGGCCCAGCGCCTTGAACACCGCCTCGATCATATGGTGCGTGTTGCGCCCGTAGTGCACAATGACATGCAGCGTGATGCGCGCCTCCAGCGCCAGCTTCCACAGGAACTCGTGCACGAGCTCGACGTGGAAGCTGCCGACCGTCTGCGCCGGGTACTCCGCCCGGTACTCGAGGTGCGGGCGGTTGCTGACGTCGATCGCCACCTGCGCGAGCGCCTCGTCCATCGGAACGAACACATTCGCATAGCGCCGGATTCCCCGTTTGTCGCCGAGCGACTCGAGAATCGCCCGCCCGAGGCAGATGCCGATGTCCTCGACCGTGTGGTGGTCGTCGACATCGACGTCGCCGGTTGCCTGCACCTTCAGATCGAAATGTCCGTGCTTCGCGAACAGATCGAGCATATGGTTCAGGAACGGCACGTCCGTCTCGATCGACGTTTCCCCTGTTCCGTCGATCGCGAAGCTCAGCTTGATGTCCGTCTCGCCTGTTTTGCGGGCGATGTCCGCCGCGCGTTTGACCGGTTCCGTCATCGCTTCAGCCTTCCTTCACTAAGAACTGAATCTCTCAATATATAATGATAATTTTACAACCCGCCTCTATCGGCGCCGAGCACCGCCGGAGCGCGTCGGCACGCCATGTTCGCGCCTGCAACCGCGCCGCGTACCGTTGCGGAACGATTTCCGCACGCGCGGCATCATTGCTCCTTCCGCAGCCGGACTTCCACGGCCCGGGCATGGGCTTCCAGCCCTTCCCGGCGGGCCAGCGCCATGATCTTGCCGCCGTGCGCCAGCAGCGCGTCCCGGCTGTAGCGGATCACGCTCGACTTCTTCACGAAGTCGTCGACGCCGAGCGCCGAGGCGAACCGCGCCGTGCCGTTCGTCGGCAGAATGTGGTTCGGCCCGGCGAAATAATCGCCGACCGGCTCCGTGCTGAACGGCCCGAGGAAAATCGCGCCCGCGTTCTCGATCCGTCCCACGACTTCCATCGGGTCCGCCGTCATGATCTCGAGATGCTCCGGCGCGAGCCGGTTGACCACCGCGATGCCCTCGTCGAGCGATTCGACCGTCAGGATCGCGCCGTAATCGTCGATCGACTTCCGCGCGATCGCGGCCCGTGGCAGATCGGCAAGCTGCCGCTCCACCTCGTCCGATACGGCCCGCGCAAGTTCAGCGGACGGCGTCACGAGCACGGCGGACGCCATCTCGTCGTGCTCCGCCTGCGACAGCAGGTCGGCCGCCACATAGACGGGATCGGCCGTGTCATCGGCCAGCACGACGATCTCGCTCGGCCCGGCGATGCTGTCGATGTCGACCGCCCCGTACACCTCGCGCTTCGCCAGCGCGACGTAGATGTTGCCGGGACCGCAAATCTTGTCCACCGGCGCGATCGTCTCCGTGCCGTACGCGAGCGCGGCGATCGCCTGCGCGCCGCCGATCCGGTAAATCTCCTTCACGCCCGCTTCGGCCGCCGCCACGAGAATGTACGGATTGATGCCAGCCTCGCCGCCCGTCGCCGGAGGTGTCACCATGACGATCTCCGGCACGCCGGCCACCCGCGCGGGAATGACGTTCATCAGGACGGAAGACGGATAGGCCGCCTTGCCGCCCGGCACGTAGACGCCGACCCGCTTCAGCGGGCGGACGATCTGGCCGAGCAGCGTGCCGTCCGGCGACGGCTCCATCCACGACTTCCGCTTCTGCTTCTCATGGAACGCGCGAATATTCGCTGCCGCTTCCCGGATCGCCGCGAGGAACTCGTCGTCCACCCGACCGTACGCCTCCCGGATCTCCCCATCGGTGACCTTGAGCCCGGAAGGTTCCAGCTTCACGCCGTCGAACCGCTCCGTATACCGCAGCAGCGCCGCGTCGCCCTCCGCCCGCACCGCCGCGACGATCTCCCGCACCGCCGCGTTCTGCTCCGGGCTGCCGTATTCCACTTCGCGCTTCAGATCGAACGCGCTCGCCGCCATGATGCGCATGGCCTCCACCCCTCACCGTGTATGTGCCGCCTGCAAACTGGTGCACAATTGCACCAAATTCGCGCCTTCAACACCGAAATCGGCTCAATGGGTGCATAATGCACCAAATCCGCGGACCAATCTTCCGCAACCGCCCAATTTAGTGCAAAAAAGCACCAAATACTCGGATCACACTTCCAGAATCGCCCAATCCGGTGCATAAATGCACCAATCCCGCGCGCCAAACACCGGAACCACTCTGTTCCGGCGCATAAATGCGCCGGACTCACCGCGCCTGGCCGGCTTTTCGACCGCCCTTTACGACCGGGCGCCGCGCTGCAGCGTCTGCTGCAGCCGATCGCACAGCGCCTGGATCGCGTCGTTCTTCATGCGGTAGCTCACCCGGTTCGCGATAAGCCGGCTCGTCACATCGAACATGACCTCCAGCTCGACGAGGCCGTTCTCGCGCAGCGTCGCGCCGGTCTCGACCATGTCGACGATCCGGTCCGCAAGACCGACGAGCGGCGCCAGCTCGATCGAGCCGTTCAGCTTGATCACCTCGACCTGCTGCCCCCGCTCGCGGAAATACTGCGACGCGACGTTCGGATACTTCGTCGCCACCCGCGGATGGATGACCGGCTTCCAGTCCGGCAGCGCGATCACCGACATCCGGCACTTCGCGATGCCGAGGTCCAGCAGCTCGTAGACGTCCTTGTTCTCTTCCATCAGCACGTCCTTGCCGACGACGCCGATGTCGGCCACGCCGTACTCGACGTAGGTCGGCACGTCGACCGGCTTGGCCATGATGAACGACATCCCCGCCTCGGGAATATCGAAGATCAGCCTGCGGCTGTCGTCGAAATCATCCGGGATCGGCAGCCCGGCGTCCCGGAACAATTGCGACGCCTGCTTGTAGATTCGCCCCTTCGGCATCGCGACCATCAACGTGTCACGCACCATCATCGCCTCCGCCCGCGTCCGCCGATCCGAAGAAACGCTCGAACCGTTCGTATGCCGCGCCGTTGTATCGGACCGGTCCGCCGTCCGAAGAAATCCGCTCCAGCGCCTCGGCCTCCGCGGCCGTCATCCGCGCCGTCACGGCAATGCGCCCTTCGGCCCGCTGCCGGCCCGCTTCCGCAAGCGCGGCCGCCCGGCCGGACTCGTCGTAGCCGATCAGCGTCCGGCCCCGGCCCGACTCGTCCGCGCCGCCTTCGACAAGATCGAGGAAGCGCGTCGTCTTCAGCGCGAAACCGGTCGCCGGAGCCGGCCGGCCGAACTGCGCCAGCAGATTGTCGTACCGTCCCCCGCTCACGACGGGAAAACCGAGATCCGCCGCGTACCCTTCGAACGTCATGCCGGTATAATAAGAGAAGTCGCCGATCATCGTCAGATCGATCAGCACATGCTCCGTCACGCCGTACTCGCCGAGCACGTCCCAGATCGCGCACAGATGGTCGATCGCCGCCCGCGCCGACGGGTCATCGCTCAGGCTCTTCGCCTGCCGGCACGTCTCCTGGCCGCCGCGCAGGCGCAGGATGTCTTCCAGCTCCCGTTCGGCCCGCTCCGGCAGACCGAGCGAACGGAGCCGCTCGCGGTAGCCGACGTGATCGCGGCTGAGCAGATACCCCTTCAGCTCGGCCTGCGGCTCCGCGCTGCCGCTGAGCTTCTCCGCCAGCAGCCCGTTCAGGAAACCGACGTGGCCGATCGCGATCTTGAACCGGCTCACGCCCGCCGCCTGCAGCGAAGCGATCGCGAGCGCGACAACCTCGGCGTCCGCTTCGGGCGACGGATCGCCGATCAGCTCGACGCCGGTCTGGAAGAACTCCGCTTCCCGTCCCGCTTCCTCCTCGATCGCGCGGAACACGTTCGCGTGGTAGGAGAGCCTGAGCGGCAGCGGCGCATCCTTCAGCAGCGACGCGGCGACGCGCGCGATCGGCGCCGTCATGTCGGAGCGGAGCACGAGCGTCGTGCCGCGGTTGTTGAGCAGCTTGAACAGCTTGCTGTCCGACGTCGCGCTCGCGACGCCCACCGTGTCGTAATATTCCATGGTCGGCGTGATGATCTGCTCATAGCCCCAGCGCCTCATGCAATCGAGCACCCGCTGCTCGACATGGCGCAGCTTCGCCACGACATGGGGCAGGTAATCCTTGACGCCGGCCGGTTTCTCGAAACCTCTCGGCTTGGCCATTGTAACGGTCACCTTTCAGTATACTTCATTTCGTTAAAGCGTTAATATGTTACCTTGCTACCAAAATAAAGGATATGTTCGTATCGTAACACTAAGAGACGGCCCCGTCAAGCCGAGACCGCCTCCAGAAACCGCTTCCGGACAGGATTTTGCAACTGCCCGTTATCTCCCCGTCCGTCAGCTCCAGGCCATTCACCCGCAGCATCTCCCTGAAATGGCTGCAGCAGCCGCGGATATCGCTGACCACCGGCGTCCGGACCTTCTTCACCCTCGTCGCTCCATCCTTGCCCGCAAACCAATACCCGCAATTTCCGGCAACAAGGCGGCCCCGTCCAGCCGAAGCCGCCCGTCCGTCGCACTCAACCAAAAGCATTCCGCCAACTCGCGCAACGAAGACCCGATGCCGCCGCCATCGCCCGCATCATCCGATTGCTCGGCCGTTCTTCCCCCGCCGATCCCCGCTCAAGTCCGGTACCGCCGCTGCCGGATGGCCCGGGCGAACAGCCCGACCAGCAGCGCCGCCAGCGCAATGCCGCCGGTCCACAGCATCGCGGGCTCCGTCGCCTCCCGCGTCGAACGGTTCCGCTCGGCCGGCTTATCCTGCGGCACGAGGCGCTCGTAGATCGTCTTGACTTTCAGACCGAAGCGCGCGAGGTACCGATCCACTTCCTCCTGGCTGTAATAGGGCGATTCCGCCCGGCCGTTCTTCAGCCGGATGTACCCGTGATCGCCGCCTGCGATCGCATGGCCGCCGTCCGCCGTCTTCCGAAGCAGCACGAGATAGGTCTCCCCTTTGCCGGGGAGGCCTCCGCCGGCGTTCTGCGGGACAATGGCCGTCAATTCCGTTTTTCGCATGAGTCCGCCCTTGAGCGGAATGTCGACGCGGAACGCGTACCGGCTCTCCCCGCCGCCGTCCGCCGCCCGGCCCGTCACCGTGCCCACGAACACGATATCCGAGCTGATCGACAATTCGTCCAGCGTCTGGACTCGCAATTTAAGCGCTTCCACATCGCGGGATGCGTAATTCCCGTTGTAAAGCACCGCCCACAGGGACAGCGCGATGACCAGAATGGCCCAGACGCGCCGGCCCGGCGTCCGACTCCGGTGCACGCCCGCACTCCTCCCCGCCCATCAATATCCATTATTAAGACGCGCGGGGAGGGGCGAACGTTTCGCTGTAATGATCATTTTTTCTTCAGGATAACAGCCGCGTGCTTCAATCGCGCGGCGACCGCTCCTTGCGCAGATCCCGCAGCGGATTGCCGCCGACGAACGCGCCCGGCGGCACATCCCGGTGGACGACGGAGCCGGCCGCCACGACGGCGCCGTCGCCGATCGTCACGCCGGGCAGAATCGTCACGTTCGCGCCGATCATGACATTGTCCCCGATCACGACGTCGCCAAGCCGGTATTCGCGGATCAGATACTCGTGCGCCAGGATGGTCGAGTTGTAGCCGATGATCGTGTTGCTGCCGACCCGTATCCGCTCCGGAAAAAAAACATCCACCATCACCATCAGGCCGAACGCCGTATTGCGCCCGACCTTCATCCCGAGCACCTTCCGGTAGATCCAGTTCTTGAGCGGCAGCGAGGGACAGTAGCGGGCAATCTGGATGAAAATGAAATTCCGCACCGCCTTCAGCCGGCTGACCGTCGAATAGATCTGCCACAGCGAATTCGGTCCCTCGACCGGATATCGCTCCACGTTCCTCAAGGCGTCTCCCGCTCCAATCCCGCAAGTTCGTACAGGTCGCGCATGTCCCGGATGATATGCCGCGCGCCCGCGTCCAGAAGCACCCGCTCGCCCTTGAGCGACCAGGCGACGCCGACCGGAACGGCGCCGGCCGCCAGCGCCGACTTCATGTCGGCCGGACTGTCGCCGACCATGAGCGCGCGCTCCGGCGGAGCCGCCAGTTGCTCCAGCGCCTTGAGCACCGGTTCGGGATGCGGCTTCGGATGGGTCACGTCGTCGAACGCCACGACCGCGTCCATGAAGCCGTCGATGCCCGTCAGCTTCATGCCGCGCATGGCCGTCATCCGAAACTTCGTCGTGACGACGCCGATCTTGATCCCGGCAGCCTTGAGCCGCTCCAGCACCTCGGGCACATGCGGAAAAGCCGTCACAAGCGCGTCATGCTCGCGCAGATTGTATTCCCGGTACGCCTCGACCAGATCGTCGACGTTGTCCCGCCCGGTGAAATGCCGCATCTGATCCTTCAGCGGATTGCCCATGTGCGGAATGATGTGCTCCCGCCCGAATTCCGGCGGCATCACGCCGCTCAGCGCGTGCAGAAACGAGCGGATGATCAGTTCGTTCGTGTCGAGGATCGTCCCGTCCAGGTCAAACAGAACGGCCGCTGTCTTCATCTTGACGCAATCCTTTCATGCTGCCCTTGTCTTCCGTCTGCGCGTCCTCGGCATGCCGCTCCGCTTTCCCCGGCTTGTCCGGCGCGTCCGTCCCGGATCCGTCGTTCCGGGCTTCCGGGGCATCCGCCGCGGATGCGGCATCCCGGATGCTTTCCGAACCCCCCGTCCCGGATGTGGCATTCCGGCCTTCCGACGCATCGGTCCCGGACGCGCCCTCCGGGCCTTTCGACGTCCCCGTCCCGGGTGCGGCATTCCGGCTGTGAGGCCCATCAGCCGCCGATCCGGAACCCGTATCCGGCTTGTCCGCATCGCCCGCTTTCCGCTCTTCCGCCGGATCCTGCCCGCCGGTTTCGGCTCCCTTCCCCTGCAGCGGCAGGGTAACCGGCCCGTCGGGCCGCCTCACGGTGATTGGATCGACATAGCGCACCGCCGCGGCGCCGCTGAGCCGCCGGTACGCGATGAGCGCGATGCCGCCCAGCACGAGCAGAACGGCCAGCAGCTGCGACGTGCGCACGTTGCCGTAGTTCGGATCCAGATACCCTTGCTCGAACAGCGCGGTCATCGGCGTCCACAGGCCGTTCAGCAGCGACGCCAGCCAATCCGGTCCCTGGAAGGCCAGGCTGTCCGTCCTCAACCCCTCGACGAAGAACCGCCCGGTCGAATACCAGACGAAGTAGCCGAGGAAAATTTCGCCCGCCCGCACGAACGTCCGGCGCCGCAGAATGAACAGCAGCACAATGCCCGTCAGGCTCCAGATCGACTCGTACAGGAACGTCGGATGGCGGTACAGACCGTCGATATACATCTGATCGACGATGAAATCCGGCAGATGGAGCGTGTTCCGCAGGAACGATTCCTCGACCGGGCCGCCGTACGCCTCCTGGTTGACGAAGTTGCCCCAGCGGCCGATCATCTGGCCGATCAGGAACGAGGGCGCGCAGATGTCGGCCATCCGCCAGAACGGATAACCCTTCACGTATACATAGATGCCGCCGCTCACCACGGCGCCGATCAAAGCGCCGTAGATCGCGATGCCGCCGTGCCAGATCGCGAAGATCTCCCAGAGGTTGTCCTTGTAATTCTCCCACTGAAACGCCACGTAATAGGCGCGCGCCCCGATCAGCGCGCACGGCGTGCCGATCAGCATCAGATCCATGAACAGATCCGACGTGATGCCGAACCTGCGCCCTTCCCGGATGGCGAACAGAAGCCCGAGCAGCGCCCCGAAGCCGATGATCGTGCCATACCAGGTCAGATTGATCGGACCGAGCCGGATGAGAACCGGATCAATCGCCAGTTCGAAAATGCGCATGCGCCCGTCCGCCCCCTTGTCAGAAATCGTCCGCGTCTTCCGCTATCGTCTCCGTCAGCTTGTTCGTGAATTGGAGCGCGGCGTTGTACCCCATCCGCTTCAGCCGGTAGTTCATCGCCGCCACCTCGACGATGACCGCGAGGTTCCGGCCTGGACGGACCGGCACGGTGACGAGCGGCACGTCCGTATCGATGATGCGGGTCATCTCTTCGTCCAGCCCGAGGCGGTCGTATTGCTTCTCCTGCTGCCAATTCTCCAGCCGGATCACCATCTCGATCCGCTTCGTCGTCCGGATCGCGCCGGCCCCGAACAGCGTCATCACGTTGATGATGCCGAGCCCGCGGATTTCGAGCAGATACCGGATCAGCTCCGGAGCGGAGCCGTACAGATGGCCGTCCGAAGTCTGGATGATCTCGACCGCGTCATCGGCGACGAGCCGGTGGCCGCGCTTGACCAGCTCCAGCGCCGTCTCGCTCTTGCCGATGCCGCTCGAGCCCGTGATGAGCATGCCGATGCCGTACACGTCGACCAGCACGCCGTGGATCGTCGCGGACGGCGCCAGACGCTGTTCGAGGAAGCCGGTCATCTTGCTGATCAGGTAGGTGGTGGCCATGTTGGAACGAAGCACGGGGATCTTTTTCAGATTGGCCTGTTCGATCAATTCCTCGGGCACCTCGAGGCCGCGCGTGACAATGATGCACGGCGTCTCGTCCCGGCACAGCAGGCTCATCCTGTCCTTCCGCGTCTCGCGATCGAGCGTCTGGAAGAACGTCAGCTCGGTGCGTCCGAGTATCTGGATGCGCTCACCCGGATAGTGGTCAAAATATCCCGCCATCTCGAGACCGGGACGGTGCAGGTCGTCAACCGTGATGTTGCGGTTCAAACCTTCGGCGCCCGCCACGACCTCCAGTTGATGCTGCTTGACCAATACGGACACTTTAACGGCTTTTGCCAACGTCCTGCCTCCTTGCCGCCTGCGTTCGCGGCGCTGATGCTGAATGGAAGCCGCGCGGCTTCCGCATTCCGCCAACTACCATCGTAACCGATCGGAAGCGGTTTGCGCAATGCGTGGGCGCGCGCGGCCCCGCGCGAAGAACAGCAAAGCCGCCTCGATGCGAGGCGGCTTCTTGCGGATTCAGCGGATCAGTTCTCGAAGACGTTCAGTTCCGTTTCCGGATCGAACAGGTGGATCTTGTTCATGTCGATCGCCAGCTTGACGTTCGCGCCTTCCTTCACGTCGGAACGGCCGTCCAGGCGGGCGATGACGGTGTCCGTACCGAGGCCGGCCAGGTAGACGTTCTTCTCGTGGCCGAGGTTTTCCACGACTTCCGCGAGCGCCGACACGATGCTGTTCGGCGAAGCATCCATGAAGATCGGCTCGTCATGGAAGTCCTCCGGACGAACGCCGAGGATGACTTCCTTGTTCACATAGCCCTTCTCGCGGATGATCGACGCCTTGCCTTCCGTCAGCACGATGTCCAGGCCGTCAGCCTTGAAATGCACGGCGCCGTCGCGCTCGTAGAGGCCGCCCTTGATAAAGTTCATCGAAGGCGAACCGATAAAGCCCGCGACGAACAAGTTGATCGGATGGTTGTAGAGCGTCTCCGGCGTGTCCGCCTGCTGGATGACGCCGTCCTTCATGACGACGATGCGGTCGCCCATCGTCATGGCCTCGATCTGGTCGTGGGTGACGTAGATAACCGTCGTCTCAAGACGCTTCGCGAGCTTCGAGATTTCCGCCCGCATCTGCGTCCGCAGCTTCGCGTCCAGGTTGGAGAGCGGTTCGTCCATCAGGAACACTTGTGGTTCGCGGACGATGGCGCGGCCGAGCGCGACGCGCTGGCGCTGACCGCCGGACAGCGCTTTCGGCTTCCGATCCAGCAGATGTTCGATATCGAGAATTTTGGCCGCTTCGCGGACACGCTTGTCGATTTCGGATTTCTTGAATTTCCGCAGCTTCAGGCCGAACGCCATGTTCTGATAGACGTTCATGTGCGGATACAGCGCGTAGGATTGGAAGACCATCGCGATGTCCCGGTCTTTCGGCGCAACGTCGTTCACAAGACGATCGCCGATGTACAGCTTGCCTTCCGTGATTTCTTCGAGTCCGGCGATCATCCGCAGCGTCGTCGACTTGCCGCAGCCGGACGGGCCGACGAGGACGAGGAATTCCTTGTCCTTGATGTCGAGGTTGAAGTCCTTGACCGATGCGACATCGGAGCCGGGATACCGTTTGTAGACGTGTTCCAGACGTACGCCTGCCATGCGTTTCTTCCCCCTAAGCTCTTTTTGAGAGTGCTACAAACATCTTAGCGTAACGCAGGCGCTTGTGAAAATGCACAAACCCTACAAAAATCACGGCTTCCTTTTCGTTACTTTGTACAATAACAGCAGGAGCTTCACCAGCACGGCATCCCGGAACAGGCGCACATCCAGCCCGGTGTCCTGCTTCAGTTTGTCCAGCCGGTACAGCAGCGTGTTGCGGTGAATGAACAGCTTCTTCGCCGTGTCGCTCACGTTGCAGTTCATCGCGAAGAACGTCTCCAGCGTCGTCACGATTTCCGGCTCGAGCAGCAGATCCGACCTGCTTGCGGTCTGCTCGATGAACCGGAGCCGCTGCTCTTCGGGAATGCTGCTCAGCAGCCGCTCGAGGTGGATGTTCCAGGGAAGATGAACCATGTCCCCTTGATGGAAACGCCGCCCGAGCGCGACCGTCTCGCGCAGCAGGAACACCGTCTCGACGACCGCGGAGGCCGGCTCGATCGGATGGGCGACCGCGATATGGTTCTCGCCGAGCCATTCGCTGGCCAG
>NICF_comb_assmDRAFT_10003359_pt1 | contig 11633 bp, 9 predicted proteins | sample NewIslPassag4_SG_FD_11279 | JGI IMG/M metagenome (IMG submission 11279) | reverse complement strand
CCCCTTGGCGATTTGGAACCGGTGGGTGCCGCGGGATTCCAGATCCCAGATTCTGTGGCAATTCGAATGGCATACGCTACTTATAACACTTACGTGGAGAAGCGAGACTTTGACGTTGGCGAGGAATGAACCGCTGATCCATATCCATTTTTCGCTGGGATGTGTCAGACACCAAGGTTCAATATGTTGTAGCGACAATTCATAAATTGCCGCCACATTTTTACGGCAATTGAACTTGGCAGATAAATCCCGCATTTGGATTGCCCAACGTGGCAATGTGGACCTGACAGGCGCGCCCTCCGAGCTGGTTTTCACTTCCGCGGAAGGTCTCGGCGAGGCGCGGTTTGCGCGTCGCGGCAGTGGAAAAGTCGGGATGGGGCAGGCCAAACCCGAGTTGCATGGCGTTTCGCCTTCGGCTCATAATAACAATCTAAATTGGCAGGATGGCCTTGGCCAAAGGGATTGCACGGATTTCCGGAAAGCTAAGGGGACTGAAGACGTGACCAAACTAACCGGAACTGCGGGATGCCGGGTATTTGATGGTTTCACAGGAGCCGGCATTCGATAGGTCACTCAACAGATAGGGAATGGCTTACTGGTAATTGGCCGGAAGACGCGTATAATTTGCTCAAGCCTTTTCCAGCCGGGCGATCGTGAAGGTCGGTCTGGTCTCGGCGGAGGTGGGTTTTCAGGTGTGTGACTAGTTGTGTTTATGGAGGTTTTCCAGTGGAATTACCCAAACGTGCCAAGAACGACCGTTTTACCGTGCCCGGAAAGTACCGCGAGCTCGAACGCAGCGTGCGGGAACGGGCTGTTAAAGAAGACATCCCCACGCTGATCATTTATGCTTTTGACCGCAGAACAAGTATCGGACCATTCGTGATGGTCCAGGACATCATGATTCCGGGCGCGCCCCGGGCGCTGGCCTCGGCCATGTATGCGGCTGGATTCCGCAAGATTCGCGTGGTGATGCAGCAGTGGAATCCGAATATTCGTCCCAGCCAAGCCCGAATCGATGGCGAAGTCCCTCAATTGCTTTTGGTTTCCAGCATGCAGATCCATAGCGCCCGGGCGTACGATCTGATTCGAGATGCCTGGACGCTGGGCGACCAGCGCCCGCTGATCATCGCCGGGGGTGCCAAGGCGATCTACGAACCATGGGATTTCTTCGGCCTTTCCAACGATGGAACGGTAGGTGCCGATGTGGTATGCACCGGTGAGGAGTACGTCCTCCTCGAACTGCTCGACCGAATCCTTGAAAACAAGCTGCCCGGCGAGCACATCCGGTCCGCATTTGAGCGGGTGCGAGAGGAGGGCCTGCTCAATGACATCCACGGATTGGTTTTCCGGCCAGATCCGCCACGTGGCCATCCAGAGTACCTCATCGACACGGGTGTGCAGCGCCTGGTGCAGAATCTGGACGAACTTCCCCTGCCGTTCGATGCCCTGGGACTGTTTGAGCCACCGCACAAAAGGACGACGCTCTCGCCTGAGCCACTCCCCGCGGAGAAGCTTGGGAAATACGCAAAGGTCCTGGCGGTAGTCACAACCCACGGGTGCAAATTCCATTGCCCATATTGTCCCATTCCGGCGTACAACCAGGACACGTTCCGGTTCCGCAGCCCGGAACGGCTAGTTGAAGAATTCACAGGAATTTACAAACGCTCGGGAATCCGGTTCTTCTTCGGCACCGACGACAATTTCTTTAACAATCGGCAAACGGTGGAGGAAATTTTCTCCGTGATGGCCAAGGCCGAAATTGATCGTAAGCCGCTGGGTGAGTCGATCATTTTCGCCACAGAAGCCACGGAATTCGACGTGCACAAGAACCTGGATCTCATTCCCCTCGCCCGAAAGGCAGGCCTGCGGAGCATCTGGTTTGGAATCGAAGACCTCACCGCGGATCTTGTCAAGAAAGGACAGTCGCCGGAAAAGACCATCACGGTCTTCCGTGAGCTCATCAAGCATGGGATCGCCCCTATGCCCATGATGATGCATCACGATAATCAACCGCTGTGGACCTGGCGGAGTCTCCGTGGGCTGATCAATCAGGTCGGCTTCCTGCGGAAAGTGGGCGCGATCACGTGCCAAATTACTCTCCTAACTCCCTCCGTGGGAAGCAAAGGATACGAAAAGCCCTACCAGGATGGCATCGTCTGAAGCGAGTGGCGGGACAACCCGTGGAGGACTATCACTACGACGGCAATCGTGCCATTGCGACGGCGCATTCCAGCCCGCTGCAAAGGCAACTCAACATGCTTGCGGGATATATCGCGTTCTATAATCCTCTCAATCTGCTGCGGGCCCTGCCGCGGTTCGATCCCCTGTGGGCCGAGAGAGTGTTCACGCAGATCCACGGCATGATTGGCGTCGTGAAATCGGTGTGGAACGCCCGACACTGGCTCTACCAACTGGCAGTGGGTCCGCTGGAATATCACGACGCACCCCCGGGCCCCAAGTACCCGTTGATCACCCCGACCCGGGCCATCCAGCCTTCGCCGGTGCCTGTGCTTCAGGGCTGATCCATGGAAACCGCTGCTGAAAGCGGTGTCAAACGGTGGGCACTCGCCCTGGTGCTATTGTTCCTGATGGTAACCCCCACGGTATCCGCCGTGGGGTATTTTGTTTTGGCCGAGGAACTGCCCTCTTGGATTCAGCAAGCCCTTTACGCCGCAGCGAAGCTGGTGATGCTCCTTCCCGCTGCGTGGCTTGTGTGCGTGGATCGGATTTCTCTCCGGGTCCCTGGTCCAAGACGTATCGAAGTTTTCGCCGGCTTGGGGTTTGGGATTGCGGTGGCAGCGGGTATGGGGCTGCTTTACGTCTTTCTTTTCAGGCCCATGGGCGTGTTCAGCGAGGCCACCGCAGCCATTAAAAACAAAATTATCGGTTTCGGAATAGACACGCCGAGTCGATTTTTAGCCTTTGCGGCAGTCATTTCGGTGGCACATTCTTTCCTGGAAGAGTACTACTGGAGAGGATTTGTTTTTGAAAAATTACGGCTTTTTCTGTCAGCCGAAATGAGCGGTCTGCTCTCGTCGGTGGCGTTCACCGGGCATCATGTCCTCATTCTCGGCAAATACTTCGGCTGGGGCTCGGTCTATCAGATTCTTTTCTCAGTTGGCGTAGCCATTGGTGGTATCGTCTGGTGTGTCATGTTCCACCGCTGGAGGACGCTCTACGCCCCATGGATCAGTCATGCCTGCATTGATGCCGCTATCTTTGCGATAGGCTACGACCTTTGCCGGCAAATCTTTTAGGGGACACGAAGCCGCCCCGAAAAAGACTCCTTAAAAGACTCCTTTTCGCTCACGGCACGAAACCGACAGCCAAAAAATCCGCGTGGATTACCAAACCAGAACATTTACGCAGAGACAAATTGATCACCACCCTATCGCACACTGAGTAAAAATATCGCACAATTGCACTAGCAAAGTCATTGACATGTCACTTCTCCCAGGATAAGCTATTCTACACGGGACCAGGCAATTGGCTGAGGGTGTTACGGCTTTGGCTGCGGTATTGGTTCTACTCTAGCTGGAGGTGACTCATGCGGATTGGTGGTTGTTCTCATCGGCAGGCGTTTACGTTGGTGGAGCTGCTTGTCGTTATCGCGATCATTGGGATTTTGATCGCTCTTCTGTTACCTGCCGTTCAGGCCGCGCGAGAGGCCGCCCGGCGAAGCCAGTGTTCAAACAATCTGAAACAGATCGGCCTGGCCATCCACAACTTCCATGATGTGAACAAGGTTTTCCCCGTCGGGCAACCCGACGACGACAACGACAACTACGCCTGGGGGGGCTTATATCCTCCCCTTCATCGAACAGAAGCAAATGTACGACACGCTGGTCAGCGGGGGAGCCGCCCTGGTCTATATTCCGGGCGGAGATAATCGCCTCGTTCACGGGGCGATTCGAGAAATTCCCGGGGTCTCCCCTGCCCTGCCCACCGGTCACCCCGTTCAAAACACGGACTCCTACAACTGGTGGTGCCAGGTCAGGAACAACCATGGCAATCCAAACAATCAGCGGGGTGTGGCAGCCAAGACCATTCTTCCCGCCTTTCTCTGCCCCAGTGATGTTCTTCCCAAGGAAGATAACGACGGTTACGGGAAGTCCAATTATTGCTGCTGCCTGGGAAGCGACGAGCCCTGGTCGAGTTACTTCATCGCCAACGGTGCGACCAGTTGGAGTCGGCCGTCGGGCGCCACTGAGCAAAACGGCATGTTTCGGCTGGCCCAGACCAACAATTTCCACTACGTCATGACGTTCGCCGATATCACCGACGGCTCAAGTAATGTCATCGCAGTGGGAGAAGTCTCGGAAACTGCCAATGTCACACGGACGATGATCGATCGGGTGTTCCCGCTTTGGGCCGGTGGAAACAACAACTGGCAGGGACAGTGGAGAATTTCTTCCTGGGCCCGACTGGTCGGTCCTTTCGCCTATTTAAACAACAAGGAGGTGAATAACATCATCAACAGCCTGAGCCCTTCCGATTACAGCTTCGGAAGCAAGCATCCCGGGGGAGCGAACTTCCTCTTCGGAGACGGATCCGTGAAATTCATTTCCGAGACCATCAACACCACCCTCTACGCCCGGCTGGGTGATATCCGAGATGGGAACCCGGTTCAGGTGCCGTAAAGCCACCGAGTTCGCGCAACCGCCGGGCAAATCTTCTCGGAGGGAGCGTCCGGCTCACACGTGACTATTTGGAAATCTTGGGAAAGGACGCCGCTTCACTGGCCAGGTTTTGCTGCCTTCCAGCCGGCTTCGAGCTGCTGATGAAGCTGGGCAACAAGATCTTTGTATTCCGGTCGCCCAGCCAGGTTGACATTTTCGAGCGGGTCTGTGGTGTGGTCGTACAGTTCGACCGCCACAGGCTCGCCTCCGCCTGACGGTCGCCACTCGGTGTACCGATAACGGTCCGTCCGCATGGAATAGCCCATCACCTTCCCCCGCGGATACTGGCTGAAGGCGGCCTTTTTCCAGGGGCGTTGGGGATTCTCGAAGAGTGGAACGAGGCTGGTTCCTTCCAGTCCCTCTGGAATCGGCAGGCCGCAGAGTTCGCACAACGTTGGATAAATATCCACGAATTCGACGAGCGCATCCGTCTTGGCCCCGGGATGTGGCTGGCCGGGCACCCGGAAAATGAGGAGACTCCGCGTGGCAGTTTCGAAATTCGTGTGTTTACACCACAGACCATGATCGCCGAGGTGCCAGCCATGATCGCCCCACAGGACCACGATGGTTGAATCTCGCAGCCCAAGGCGATCCACCTCGGCCAGCAGACGGCCAATCTGGGCGTCGACATAGCTGGTTGCCGCATAATACCCGTGTACCAGGTCGCGTGCCATCGAGTCCGGCAGAGGGCCCACGGCAGGAATCCCTTGGTAGGCGCGGAGTTCGCCCCAGTTCGTCAGGGCGATGGGGGGACAATCCTTGGGCGGAAACGGATTCGCCGCCAGAGGAATGTCCTCTTTTCGATAGAGGTCGTAGTATTTTTTGGGCGCCACAAAAGGAAGGTGCGGCTTTAAATATCCTACCGCCAGAAAGAACCGGCGATCTTTAAGCTCCTGCAATAGTTCGATGGCGCGGTTGGTCGTCTCCCCGTCTGGCAGGGCGTCATCGGGGACATCAGGGTCTTCCCACGCCGGACCATACACCCGATACTGGGGTGCCGACAACCGCAACGGGATGCCGGTTTTGGGATCCCTCTCCAGCACGCGAGTGGCCGGTCCCGCCTTCTTTCGCATCTCTTCCCGACGCCGATCCAAATCCGCCAGCGTCTCAGGTTTGCCATACATCGGCTTGCTCGGGGACCAGTGAGGAACGCTCCAGCTTGCTGGGTCGTCCAGCCCACCGTGATAAATCTTGCTCAGGCCCTGTGTGTGGTACCCATGATTTTTGAAGTGCTGGGGTAACGTGATCACGTCTGGTAGCGTTTTCCGGAAATGTGTTTGCAGGTCATACACCCGAGTCGTGTCCGGTCGGCGCCCCAGCAGCAGCGAAGTGCGCGAAGGGCTGCAAACCGCCTGCTGGCAATAAGCTCGATTGAAAAGCAATCCCTGGGACGCCAGCGCGTCGATGTGGGGCGTCTTAATGATGGGCACCCCGTAACATCCCGCTTCCGGCCGCAGATCGTCCACCGCGATCATCAAGACGTTATACTTGCCGAACGGCTTGTTTGCCGTCTCCGAAGCGAAGGTTCCCTCTCCACCATGGCGCACCCCCGCCAGCGCCAACGTCAATACCGCCAGCAAGGGGCTGGCAGCCCTCAAAAAGTTCTTCATGGCGACACTCCTGCGAGAAAGTTTACCCAATGGCCGAATCGGCGACTGCCTCACAATTCGTGTTTTGTCCGTCGGCCTGTCAAAGACAACATTGCAATCCTGGTTGCCCCAACATCAATAGCGCGATAGAGTGCCATCGCACGGCAGAAATTTCCCGCTGATTCCGTCAGGCATGAGACATGCTCCCCCGGTGGCATCCTCGGCCTGAAGTGTTGCACGCAAAATCCACTGGGAAAAGCATTGGCCTCCCAGTACGTCGGGGCGACACTTTCGCGATTCTTCCCTTACGACCAACCCCGGACAAAAAAACGCAGCGGGCTTTTCGTCACCACCGAGCGGTTGACGCCCCGCCACTCGGGGATTACTGTGATATTGGCCAAATGATCACGATGGCCGGCGAATGTAGATTTCTTGAACATGTAGTTGTCCCAGAGAAAGCAGCAGACGGAGGATGCCCCATGAAGAAGCTACTCGTCGCAGTGACTGAAATGTTTGTGCTGGCTGTTTCCCTTAATTTGCTTTATGGCACCTGCGTTGGGGCCGAGGAATTCCGTGGAAAATGGAAACCCCTCTGGGACGGCAAAACCTTTAAAGGGTGGCATACAATCGGCGTCGGCACGTGGACTATCGAAGATGGCGCGATCGTCGGCCGTAAGAAAGCGGAAGAAAAAGAGTTTGGACATCTCGTCAGCGACGATGTGTTCAAGGATTTCGTGGTCCGACTTAAATTCAAGGTCCTCCAGGGAAACAGCGGATTCTATTTCCGCGTGGAAGAAAAAGGCTACAGCGGTGTTTCTGGCTTCCAGGCGGAAATCGCACCCGACGCCAACACCGGCGGACTTTATGAGACGAATGGTCGGGCATGGGTGGTCCAGCCTTCACCGGAAGTCGTTAAAAAGGCGTTCAAGCCCAACGAATGGAACGAGATGATCGTGGCGGCCAAAGGTGGGGACATCACTGTTTGGGTGAATGGGGTGAAAACCGCCGAGGTCAAAAACGATCCCGGCCGGCGCGAGGGTCATTTTGCCCTCCAGCTCCATGGCGGCAACGACATGCTCGTGATGTTCAAAGACATTGAAATCCTAGAACCTGAGGAATAATAGCGTCAAGCACATTAGCGGGACGATCGCACATCGCCGAGCATCGTTTCGCTATGACACTGAAGTTGATCATTCCATGCGGCTCGCACGGCAGAGGAGGTTGTCTGTGCGCACACCTCATACGCTCACTGCGTCAACCCTGATGGGAGCCCTGGTGTTTTTGGGACCGCTCGCCCTTGGCCAACCCACACCTGCACCGGATGAATTCGCAGCCCGCGAACGATGGCTGGCAGAGCATCGTCCCGGCAAAGGCTCTCGCTTGCCCTTCTCGTTCCGTTATGGCGGGCAACCTTCCGACAACCTATTGCCGCGATGGAACCTTCAGGAGGAGGCCAAGCCTGCGGAGGAGGGACGCGAACAACACGTTTACACCTGGCGTGATCCCCTGACGGGTCTGGTTGTCCGCTGGGACGTCACCATTTACCACGATTTTCCCGTCATCGAATGGGTCCTGGAGTTCAAGAACGACGGTTCGGACACCTGTCCGATCTTGGAAAATGTTCTGGCGATGGACGAGTCGTGGGCGCGACAGGGCCAGGCCGAGTTTGTGCTCTATCATCATCGTGGCTCTCAGGCTTCACAAAGGGACTATGAACCTCTCGTAACTGTTCTTTCCTCCGGTGAAGCCAAACGATTGGGCGGAGCCGGCGGCCGGCCGAGCAACACCGACTGGCCGTACTTCGACATCGCCTACGACGATGGGGGGCGAACCATCGCCGTGGGCTGGCCGGGACAGTGGCTGGCGAACTTCACCCGTGAAGGCGAACGCCAGCTGCATCTCCAGATCGGACAGGAAGACTGCCATTTGCGGCTTTTGGCCGGAGAATCTATTCGCACGCCCCGTATCGTCATCCAGTTCTGGCAGGGAGACCGCATTCGGGCACACAATCTGTGGCGACGGTGGATGATGAAGCACAGCATGCCCAAACTAGGCGGTCAGCTCCCGCCGCCTCAATTTGTGGCCTCTTCCTCCCGGGCATACGAAGAGATGATCCACGCCAACGAGGAAAACCAGATCATGCATATCCGCAGGTATCTGGAAGAAGGCCTCAAACCCGACTACTGGTGGATGGATGCAGGCTGGTACATCCAGGAGCAGGGCTGGCCACAGGTCGGCACGTGGGAGGTGGACCCACGCCGTTTTCCTCGTGGTTTTAAGCCCATCAGCGATTTCGCTCATGCCCATGGCGTAAAAATCCTCGTTTGGTTTGAGCCCGAGCGTGTGATGCCCGGGACCTGGTTGTACCAGAACCACCCCGAATGGCTGCTTTCGCCGAGCGGCCGAAATCACGCCCTGGCTGGGATGCGGGCATGGCGCAGCCGATCTTTCACAACTCCCGACCCCAACGTAAGTTGCAACCTCGGAGATCAAGTATGCCGCGTCGCTGGGATCGAGTGGACGCCGGGACGCCTTTCGTTTCATCCCGGCCCGAAAGGGGAATTCAGCGTCGTCCGATTCACCGCCCCCTCTCCGGGCGAATACCGTATCAACGCCCGCTTCCTGGCTATCGACCAGCAAACCACAACTTCGGTTCATATCATGCGGAACAACGAATCCCTCTTTGAGGGCAAAATCCGTTTGGATGGTGCCGGGCCTGAAGCCTCCTACCAGGGCACCGTCACGCTCCAGTCGGGAGAGACGCTCGACTTCGTGGTGGGCTTCGGTAACGGCAGTTACATCTGCGATTCTACCGGTCTGGAAGTTCTCGTCGGCGGACCGGATGGGCGTGTGTTCCACGCAGCCAAGGACTTCAGCCCTGAGAAGAACCCAACGGGCGTGTGGTCCTACGGATGGATGGCGGCGGGTGCTCGACCTGATCCGACGACCTTCAAACTCTATGACCTGCCGGCTCAACCCGAACACGAAGGTCCACGCCTCCTTGACCTGGGGAACCCCGAAGCCCGGGAATGGTTGACGAACCATATCGATCGGCTGATCACCGAACAGGGAATCGATCTCTATCGAGAGGATTTCAATATCGATCCCCTTCCCTTCTGGCGAGCCGCCGACACACCCGACCGCCGAGGCATCACGGAGAATCACCACATCACCGGGCATCTTGCCTACTGGGACGAATTACGGCGTCGCCATCCCACCATGCTCATTGACTCGTGTGCCAGTGGCGGCCGCCGAAATGACCTGGAAACGATGCGACGGGCAGTCCCCCTGTGGAGAAGCGACTATGCCTATGAACCCATCGGCCACCAGGGCATGACTTACGCGCTGAGCTTCTGGCTTCCTTATCACGGCACTGGCACCGTGGCCTACACCGGCGCCCCGTATTATGGTTCCGGGCCAACCCCAGTTCAGCCCTATGCCTTTTGGAGTAACGCGGCTCCCAGCTTAGGATGCGGCATCGACATCCGCGTCAAAGAATTGGACTACGAGACGCTCCGCCGACTCTATCGACAGTTCCGCGAAATATCTCCCTGTTACTACGGAGATTATTACCCACTTACTCCTTATAGTCTGGAGAAAAACGTATGGATCGCCTGGCAGTTCGACCTCCCAGAAGAAGGCCGCGGCATGATCCAGGCGTTTCGCCGCGACGAAGCCCCGGAGCTCGCCGCTATTCCGACTTGGTGGCCTCCAATCTGATGCCAGCTACAATCTAAAGGCGTATGATTCGGACTGGAATCTCACGGAAACAGGCCGCACGTTGATGGAAAAGGGCTTTTCACTGGTCGCCAAGGAAGCTCCCAGCGCCATCGTGATCGTGTACCACAAAGTTTCACACCAGGCCAGCGGACCGGCGCGGGCGTCAGAATAACGTCTTCTGCGTCGGACGGTCGAGCAGGTACGCCTCCCATCCCCGCACTTGAAGGTCCCGCACAAAACATTCCGGCCCATGGGTGGTGTAGATGACACGTGGGCGAACCAACTCGATGAGTTCCAGTAATCCGTCGTAATCTGCGTGATCCGAGAACGGAAACGCCAGATCCACCCCCAGCCGGTAGCGTGCCGAGGGGTCCATAGCCCATCCTGTCACCGCGATGCGGCATATGTGGTCGTTGACGAGGTCCAGCTTCGTACCAGGCGATACAACCAGCACTTCGCCCGGACGCATTGTTCCATCGAACACTCGGTATCGGCCCACATTGACGCCAAATGACTCGTAGATACGACTGATGTCGGCCACATGCCGATGAACGGCTAGAGTTAACCCCGCATCGCTGAGGCGGCGAGTTACCTCCTGCGCCTTGCCCAGCGCATAAGCAACAATAACGGGTGTTTTCCCCTCCTCGAGAAGCCTGAAAATCGTATCCACCAGATCACGAAAAACCACATCCTCCGGTGGGAAGCGGTACATCGGGTGGCCGTATGTGCTTTCCATAATCAGGATATCGGCAGCGACGGGCTCTGCCGGTGGGACTGTGAATGACCGTCGTAACTTGAAATCGCCGGTGTACAGGAGTCGCTCTCCGGCATATTCCACCAGGAGCATTGCCGAGCCCAGGCAATGACCCGCGGGATAAACCGTCAACCGCACTCCCGCCCAGTTGATGGACTCGCCATATCGCAGAGTGCGAACGGTCCGCGGGCCGAGACGATGGTTTAAAAGAGCGGCCGTCTCTTCCGTGCAGAGGACATACTCGTGTCGGGCAACATGATCAGCATGCGCGTGCGAGACAAAGGCGCGGGCCTGACGAAATCGGGCATCAACCGCCAGATCAACCGGAAGGAGTTTGAGGGCTCGATCGTAGTAAAAAAGAAACTGTTTGGGCATAGCTCCGGCGTCTATTTTCGCACCATGACGAACCGCACCGGTCACCATCTCCCCCGGTTGTAGCTATCAGGTGGCCGCACGTTTTTCCCAATGGTCTTGTCCATTGGACATACTGCTCTCGAAAATGTCGGACCCGCGACCTCCGACACATTCTCGCGTTTCATCTACTGTCCGGGACGCGGACGTCCACACGGGTTTACGCAGGAGCAAGACGCAGACCGCAGGAATCCGCTTGTCACATCCACTTTCGGAGGGACGTGCTTGCCACGTCCGGTTTTAGCATTCGATGAACCATTTTGCCCTCACGGGCATGGCAAGCGTGCCCCTCCGAAGGGCTTTCCGAAAGGAGCGGTTTGTCAAGTTCATATCCCAGCCATGGATGTTCCACTTCATTGACAGGGTCCGCTTGCTTATTTGGATTTCCATTTAGCCGCAGGAGCAGTTCATGAATTGCCCCTACAGCCCATGGTGTCCCCGGCATCTCATCGGCTTTGTAAGAGTGGCGACGGATCAGCC
>NICF_comb_assmDRAFT_10003358_pt1 | contig 11634 bp, 10 predicted proteins | sample NewIslPassag4_SG_FD_11279 | JGI IMG/M metagenome (IMG submission 11279) | reverse complement strand
CGAACAGCCGCCTGCGCGCGTAATCGAGCACGGTCGAGCCCGCCGCCGCCGCGAGGATCGCCGCCAGAAGATGGGAACCGCCGGTATTGTACGTGAACACCGTCCCCGGCATATGCGCCACCGGCCTCGACAGCACGAACCGGACGGCGTCGCCGCTCCGCCTCATCGCCCAGTACGGCTTGTCGAAATCGGGCCAATCGATGCCCGAAGTCATCGACAGCAGATGGCGCAGCCGGATGGACGCAAAGCCCGGATGCGCGTCCGGCGGCAGCGCCAGATAATCCGCGATCCGATCATCCGGGCTTCCGATCAGACCGTCGCGGATCGCGATGCCGATCAGGAGCGACAGAATGCTCTTGGTGACGGAGTAAACCGCCGACAGCCTGTCGCCGCCGGCATCGTGCCAGGACCAGATGACGCTGTCCCCTTCGGCCACCGCGACGCTCCGCATGCCGCGTTCCGCCAGAAGGCCGCGCATCGCCTCGAGTCTCTCCATGTCCCAGTCGATGCGGCTCATCGCTTCCCGCCGGCTCCTTCCGCGTCGTCCGGATCGCCGTCCGGCCAGGCGCAGGCCAGCGGCACCGGCGGGAACCCGAGTTCCCGCGACCAGACCGAGAGCTGCCCCGCGTGATGCGCTTCATGCTGCGCGAGCCATCGCAGCAGATCGCCGAAGACAAGCTCGGATTCGGTTCCGTCCTCGTTCCGGACGATCCGGATCTCGCGGTCGCGATCCGGCGTCCAGGAGCCGACGATCTCCTCCACGAACGGCCTCAGCCGTTTCGACAAATGATGCAGCGCGTCCAGATCGGCGTATTCCGCGAAATCGTAGTGATGCTCCGTGCCGTACGCGTAACGCCGGATCCAATATTGCTCGATATCGACGATATGAAACAGCGTGCCGAGGATCGAGCCCGAATCGCCGCTTCGCGGGACTTCGAGTTCGACCTGCGGCACGTCCATGCACCAGCGGAACCATTCTTCACGCATTCTCCAGTTCAGTCTGAACAGCTCGAGCATCGAATGTTCTCCTTCCGCTTGTCCCTGCCGCTTGCCTCGCGTCCGTCCGCCGCTGGCTGACGGAACCGTTCCTCTCGTCCCCGTCCGCCGGAGCGGCCGGCCCGGACAACGCGCGTCATATTGGCGCGCCCGTTTCGCCGTTGCGCGTCCGTTTCATCGTTGCGCGCGCATTTTCCCGGTGTGCATCCGTTTCGCCGTTGCGCGTCCGCAACAGCCGTGCTATCATGACCGGCGTAAACCGTGCGCCAGGAGGTTGCCCCGTGACCGATCGGAACTATCGCGGACGTTTCGCGCCGACCCCATCCGGCGAAATGCATATCGGCAACGCCCGGACCGCGCTCCTCGCCTGGCTCGACGCGCGCAGCCGCGGCGGAACGTTCATTCTGCGCATCGAAGACATCGACCGGCCCCGCTGCAAACCGCATTACTACGGGCTGCTCATGGAAGATCTCCGATTTCTCGGCATTGACTGGGACGAGGGGCCGGATATCGGCGGGCCGTTCGGCCCGTATGTGCAATCGCACAGGCTCGGGGATTACGAGGAAGCCCTGAAGCGTCTCATGGAGCGGAATCTGCTCTATCCGTGCTACTGCAGCCGCGCCGAATTGCTGTCGATCGCCAGCGCCCCGCACGGGCTCGCCGGCGAAGGTCCGGCGTATCCGGGCATCTGCCGCAATCTGACGGACGAAGAACGCCGGGAGCGGGAGAGCCGGAAAAGCCCGTCGCTCCGGTTCCGGCTGCCGGACCGCGCCGTCTCGTTCGAAGACGGCGCGGCCGGTCCGCAGCGGTTCGCGCCGGGCGCGGGCGGCGATTTCGTCGTCCGACGGGCGGACGGCATCGTCAGCTATCAGCTGGCGGTCGTTGTCGACGACGCCGCGATGGGCGTCACCGACGTCGTGCGCGGCGCGGATCTGCTCGATTCGACGCCGCGCCAGCTGTTCCTGTTCGAGGCGCTGGGCTTCGCGGCCCCGCGCTACGCGCATGTGCCGCTGCTGTGCGGCCCCGACGGCAAGCGCCTCGCGAAGCGGCACGGCGCGCTGTCGATCCGCGCGCTGCGCGAGCGGGGCGTCCGGCCGGAGACGATCGTCGGCGCGATCGCTTCGGTCAGCGGCCTGCACGACCGGGCCGAGCCGATCGCCGCGCGCGAGCTGATCGGCCGGTTCCGGATGGAGTTCGTCCCGAAGGAACCGGTCATCGTGGACGAGCGATGGATTGCCGCGCTGACCGGCTGAACGCTTCACGCCGGGATGCCCGCGCAGCTCCGCGTCTGCGGATTCAAAGCCTTCGCCGCAAGGCTTCGCGTGCCGCTATCCTACAGCCGGCTGCGGTTGTCGAACGTCTGGACGTAGCCGTTCCACCGTTCGTCGTCGAGCTCGGTCTCCTTGTAACCGCCGGCGGTGTACTCGTGCACGACGTTGCGCCAGAACTGCCGCGCGGCTTCATGGTCCCGGCGCTGCTTGATCTCCCACAGGCCGGGGTAGGATTCGAAGATCTCGCGCACGACGGCTTTGCCGATCGAGCGGCGGCGCCATTTCCGCAGGATGAGCATGTCCGACAGGTGCCGCGTCTGGGGCGTGCGCGGCTGGACCAGGCTGAAGCCGTTGATCATCGCGAAGCCGGCCGCCTTGCCGTCGATCCGGATCAGGATCGGCAGCCTTCCCTCCTGCCGGCCTTCCGCCGTGAAATAATGGTCGAAATCGGGATAGTCGAATATGCCGTGGTCGTCCGGGTCCGCGCCGCTGAACTCGCTGATTTCGTGAAGATAGAGCTGCATGAGGTTGCGGAGCAGCGGCTTGTCCCCGGTGCCGGCCGTGATCAGCAGAATCTGGTGGCCGCCGTGATGGATGATGTTCATGGCATATTCTCCCTCCCGTTCATTGTTCGATACAGCCCACAAGACAAGCATAACGGATCATTCCGCGGTTCTCAACCGGGCAAGGACGCGGCCGCGCCAGGCCGCCGGCGGTAGGCGACGGATCCTTGCCAGGCCGCCGCGATCAAAACCCGGCCCCCGTTCATGATTCCGGACCCGACCGCCGCGATCCTGGACCGAAGCCGCCTCCGTTCGCGATCCGGGCCCGTTCCTCGCGATCCCTGCTCAGGCCCCGGTCCCGGTCGCGGCCCGAAGCTGCCGCAGCGACCATGGGCCGAAGCCGCCTTCCGTTCGCGATCCGGCCCCGTTCCTCGCGATCCCGGCTCAGCCCCGGTCCCGGTCGCGGCCGGACCTGACCGCCGCGATCCCGACCTTTGACGCTCCTCACCCCGCTACCGTCTTCGCCTCGCGCTTGACGATCGCCTTCGATTGCCACGCCTTGCTCTTCCACCTTAAGAACAGAACGATGCCGCGCACCCATTCGTCGGCGATGAACGCCGCCCATATGCCGTACAGCCCGTAACCGAGCCGGATGCCGAGCAGCCAGGTCAGCGGCACGCTGAACAGCCACATGACCAGCACGGACGATATCGCGGTAAAGCGGGCGTCGCCGGTTGCCTGCAGGCAGCGCTCGAACATGATGTTCAGATTGCGGCCCGGCTCGAGCACGAAGCTGAGCAGGAGCAGCGTCGATCCGATGCGGATGATCTCCTCCGAATCGGTGAACAGATCGAGCAGCGGCGCTCGGAACAGGCTGATGACCGCGCATGCGGCCAGCGTGATCACGAAGCTGCGGCCGAGATTCAGCAATACCTGGCGGTACGCCTCCTCCTGCCGCCCCGCCCCGACGAGATGGCCGACGATGATCTGCATGCCCCTCCCGAGCGAGATGCAGAGCGTAATGATGATGAACACGATGTTCATCGTATAGATCCGCGTCGCCAGCATGACCGAGCCGAGGCTGGTGATGATGGCGGTCGTGATGAGCTGGGTCACGTTGTAAGACAGATTGTTGATCGACGCGGGAACGCCGATGCGCAGCACCCGCTTCACGTCTTCCGGCTTCCACCGGACAAGATCCCGCCGCGACACGGCGACGCCGGCGGCGCGGCGCAGCAGATACAGGTTCACGCACATGCCGATGAACTGGCTGACGACCGTGGAGATCGCGACGCCGGTCACGCCGAGTTTCGGGAAGCCGAACGGACCGAAGATAACGAGATAATTGCCGATGATATGAATAACGTTCATGCCGAGGGCGACGAGCATTGTCTGGCGGGTCAGCCCGTGCGACTGGATGATCGCGACCGCGGCGGACATGACGGCTTGAATGAACAGCCCGCCGCCGGCAATGGTCAAATACCGCGTCGCCAGCGCATGAAGCTCGGGATCGAGGCCGAACAGCCGGAGCAGGCCGCCGCAGAACACGACGACGCAAGCGCTGACGAACAACCCGAACAGCAGGTTGATGGCCAGCGACGATCCGGTCAGATGCCCGACATCCCGATTGAGCCCGGCGCCGAGATATTGCGAGACGACGACGGCCGATCCCATCGCCACGAAATTGAACAGCAGCATGCCGAACATGAGAATCTGATTGGATACGCCGACGGCGGCCACCGCCTCGTCCGAAACCTGGCTGAGCATGAAGGTGTCGGTCATGCGAATGAGCACCTGCAGGGCGGATTCGATGAAGATCGGCCAGGTGACGGCCGCAAGAGACAGGCCGATCGCATCGCCCCTCGAACGCCCGGCCTTGCCTGTCTCAGGATTCAACGTGATCAGGCTCCTTCATTTCACAAGAACAGATAGTTCCGTCTTCCGTTTCAAAGTTCCACCTCAATTGTCCGTCCCTCCCGGCTGCTCAATAACCCGAGCTCGATCAGCCGGATCACGCTGCGCGCTTCCTCCGGCCTCACGGCGAGCTCTCCATTTCCGTTCACCGCGTCCCGCACATTCGCATAATAATCCTGGTACGCCCCGGGCAGCGTCTCGATCTTGCCCGAAAACCGAAGGCCATCCCGCTCAACGTCCAGCTCGCCCCATCTCTCTTCGGGCTCGCGTCCCCATTCGGGATCGGTCGGCTTGCCGCCCGCCCGGAGCGCGCCCTCCTGCGGGTCCTCGCCGTATTTCACGAACGAGCCGTTCACGCCGTTCAGCCGGTAGCGGGGGCCGGGGATGCGTGCGACGTTCGTGGCGGAGAGCCGCACGATGAGTCCGCCCTCGTATTCGAGCGCCGCGTCGAAGGCATCGTCCGCCTCGACGCCTTCGCGCTGCGTCCTTATGTCCGCCCGGATCGTCTTCGGCGCGCCGAACAGCGTGAGCGCCTGGTCGAGGAAATGGGATCCGAGATCGTACCAGACCCCGGCGCCCGGCGCCGCGCTTTCGCGCCATCTGCCCGGACGGGGCTGCGGTCTGTAGCGGTCCCATCGGAACTCGGCGGACACGAGCCGGCCGAGGCTCCCGCCGCGCACGATCCCGCGCACGGTCATGAAATCGCCGTCCCATCTGCGGTTGTGGAAGACGCTGAGCACAAGCCTGCGCTCCTTCGCAATCGCGATCAGTTCATCCGCTTCCGAAGATCTCACCGTGAACGGCTTCTCGACGACCACATGCTTTCCGGCGAGCAGCGCGTCGCGGGCAAAGGTGAAATGGTCGGTGCTCGGCGTCAGGACGACGACGATGTCGATATCGGGGTCCGCGTAGAGATCCTTCGCGTCGCGCACGATTTCCGCCTGCGGCCAATCCTCTCTCGCCTTGTCCGTCCGGCGCTCGACGACCTTCGCGAGGTTGAGCCCGGGAACGGACGCGATGATCGGAGCATGGAACGTCCGCCCGGCGTAACCGTAACCGATCAGCCCGACATTCAGCGTTTCCTTCATCGATATGTCCATCCTTTCCCCGTAATGTCGACGTCATGCCGCAGTCGCATGCCGCGGTCCCGCGGGTTTGCGGTCCGCTCCGTCCGCGCTTCGCGCAATATGCAAACGCCGCCTGTCCGGAACCGGATTCCGGCAGGCGGGCGCGATGAACGGATCAGTCCGCGTACGGGTATACGAGATTCCATTGCGCGCGGATCGCATCGAGCGTCCGCATGATGTCGAGCGTCTCATCGAGCGGCATGATGTCGCTCTCCTTCCGGCCTTCGCGCAGGCAGCGCATCGCCTCCATCGCTTCGAAGTTGTAACCGCGCGTGTCGCGGTCATCCGTGAACGTCACCGGTTCTTCGCCGTGCACGAGCAGCGTCGCGGATTTGGTCCACAGGAAATCCGGAATGCGAATCTGGCCCTTCGTGCCGTACAGGATGGCTTCGGTCGACGTCTTCAGGCGAACCGCCGCCGCGACCTGGGCTGCGCGGCCGCCTTCGTATTCGAACAGCGCGGCGAAATGCTCATCCACATCCGTCTGCCCGATCCGGGCCACCGACGAGATCCGTTTCGGCTGACAGCCGAAAACCATGGAGGCGAACGATACCGGATAGATGCCCGCGTCGAGCAGCGCGCCGCCGCCGAGCTCCTTGTTCAGCAGCCGCCCTTCGGGATTCCAGCCGGCGTCGAAGCCGAAATCGGCGGTCATCAGGAGCACATCGCCGATTCTGCCTTCCTTGAGCCATTCCCGCACCTTGACGATCGGCGGCAGATAGCGCGTCCACATCGCTTCCATCAGGAAGACGCCGCGCTGCCGGGCTTCCCGGATCACTTCCTCGGCCTGCTTCGCGTTCATCGTGAACGGCTTCTCGCACAGCACGGCCTTGCCGCCGCGGATCAGGGTCAGCGCGTTGTCCCTGTGCGCGGGATGCACCGTGCCGATGTAGACGATGTCGACTTCGGGGTCGGCCGCCAGCTCCTCGCAGCTGCCGTAGGCCCGCTTCGCGCCGAATTCGGCGGCGAACTTCTCCGCCCGCTCCTTCGAGCGCGAACCGACCGCGACAAGCTCGGCGCCTTCGACCTTCTTGAGATCCTCCGCAAACTGGCCCGAGATCCAGCCCGGCCCCATGATGCCCCACTTGATTGTCCGTTCCGCCATCCTACCGCCTCCCAAACGATTCGGTTCATCGAAATGTCACGGGTTTCATGATAACACGCGTTCACATTGGCAGGCAATGCCTCTCTGTTCGCAAGATCGTTCATTTTTCTTCATCAATATATCAGCCGCGCCGAGCGAAGCTCCCGCTCGTATTCCGCGAGCTTCGGCAAACCCGCCTCCCGCGCTTCGCGGACCGCCCGATCGATATCGTACGGCACGCGCACCACCTGAATCGACCAGGGCGCCGCGGATTCGCTTCCGAGTTCCCCTTCCAGCATCGCATAGGAAGCCGCGGGCAGATGGTCGAGCGGATGGCCGACGCTGCCCGTGTTGAACAGCGCGCGGCCTTCGATGTGCCGCACATAGGCGTGGTGGATGTCGCCGTACCCGGCGATGTCCGCCGCCGCGGGACTTGCGCATTCCGGCGACGATTCGAACAGCGACCGGAGGCGCTCCTCCCCGTCCCAGGGCTGTATCCGTTCATGCACGCTCCGGGGCGACGCGTGAAACAGCCGGACCAGCCGTCCGCTCAGGACGAACTCGATCGCAAACGGCAGCGCGCCGATCCATGCCATCCGCTCCCCGCCGATGACCGACAAATGCCAGCGCAGCGCATCGGAAGCGGCATCATGATCGGCCGTCCGCGCGAAATAATCCTCCCAGTTCCCCCGGACCACGGACGAACAGCGCCTTCTGACCAGATCGATGACTTTGTCGGAGGACGGCCCTTTGCCGATCAGATCGCCCAGGCAATGGACCGTCCCGATGCCGCGCGCCTCGATGTCCTCCAGGACGGCTTCCAGCGCGGGCAGGTTGCCGTGGATGTCCGAAATGACCGCGATCTTGTCCAAACTTAAACCTCCGCTTTGCATGTAAACTTGTCAATGCCTGCGCCGAAGCCGCAGCGTCATGAACGCGAAAGCGGCGGCCGCGAGGGCGGCGAGCGCCGTTACCGCCGGGAACAGCCATCCGCCGGACGGATTCGCGCGGGTATCCGGCGACGGCGGCGGCACCTCCCCCTTGCCGAGGAAGGCCAGATCTTCAGCCGCATGCTCCAGCGGAGCCGTGCGGGTGCACGGCCCGACCGACAGGCCGAGCAACGTCTTCTCGGCATAGACGATATACGAGTCGCCCGTGACGAATCTTGCGTTGCCCGCCGTCGTGCGAACCGTCACCCTGTCCTGATCGACGCCTTTCCAGGCTTCGGCCACGCGGAATGTCACGTTCAACGGATCATCGGAAGACCCGATTTTGGATTTGTTGGTGTTCTCCACCGACAGCACAACGCCCGAAAATACGGCGTCGCTTCGCTTCAGCGCGGTCTCGGGCGTCGGCATTTCCGCGCAGGACGCGTCGGCGGGCGCGGGTTCCGTGACGAGCATCAACACCGCAAGCAGCGGCAGTATGGAGAACAGAATCAATCCGCGGCGCAACTTGATTTTCCCCCCCGATAACGTTCATGCCGCCGGCGCAATGACCGGCGGCAGCGGCGCGCGCACCCTGCGCGCGCGGGACGAGCCGGCCGACTCCTCCCGTCCTCTCTTTAGACGACGCCGATGAAGAAAATGTTTCCGCCCCGCCCAAAAATCCCATCCGTTACCTGCCCACTTCCACCGCCGCGATGACGACGTACATCAGATCGTTCATGTCGCCCTTCTCGGGAATGACGATGCCGCTCGTCGTCGCCATGCCGCCATCCGTCACCTCGACCGTCACGTCGCCGAACGGCAGCTCCGCCTTCACGGCGTCGATGTCCAGCCTGTCGTGATCGCACGGAACGGCCAGCTTCACCCTCACCTTCATGCTGCGCAGCGAGCCGTCCGGCAGCATGCTCCGGATGCCCGGCATCGAGTTGCGATGGATCGCGTCGCGCACGGCGCGCACCGCCGCGGTCGTCACGTTCTGGCCGTGCAGATCGGCGCCCATCCCGAGCTGGACAAAGAGCAGTTGTTCCATCCGCCATCCCTCCGTCCCATGGATTGCATTGCCGCGTCAAGCGGGTTTCTTTTTCACCGGATCACAGGTTGAACCGCCGGATATGCGTCCATAGCCCCTCCGCGGCCAGAATCGCCTTCTGCCGGGGGCCGATCAGATCGAAATGCGGATACGCGCCGCGCCGATGGATATAGGCGGGATTCAGCGCCCACCGTCTGCACCACGCCTCCAGCAGGTCCAGATCGGCACAGCCGACCTTCGTCACCGTCGTCACGCCCGGAAAGCGCGGATCGAGCCAATAATGGGTCAGATAGGCGATGCGGCCGGATGCGACCTCAGCTTTCCAGGCTTCGAGTTCCGCGCGGCTGATGCCGAACGCCATGCTACTTCCGCTCCTCCTGCGCCTTCGGCCGCACGCGGCTCGTCGCCGTCGCCCCGGCCGGATCGTCGGGCCAATAGTGCTTCGGGTAGCGGCCCTTGAGCTCTTTCTTCACTTCGAAATATCCGTTCCGCCAGAACCCCTCGAGATCCCGCGTCACCTGCACGGGCCGCATCGCCGGCGACAGGATGTGCAGCGTGAGCGGCAGCCGGCCGTAGCCGATGACGGGCGTCCGGACCATGCCGAACAGTTCCTGCAGCCGCGCGGCCAGCACCGGCGCCGAAGGATCGGAGTAATCGATCGCGATGCGCGAGCCGCTCGGCACGCGGAAATGGGTCGGCGCCTGCTCGTCCAGCTCGCGCCGCCGGTTCCAGTCGAGCAGCGATTCGAGCGCGGCCGCGAGGTCGATCCGCTGCAGGTCGTCGAACGATTTGCATCCGATCGCGTGCGGGAGCAGCCATTCCTCCAGCGTTGCCATGAGCGCTTCGTCCGACACGTCGGGCCAGGTCGGGTCGATGCGGTGCAGCGCGGCCATCCGTTCCCGCAGCTGCCGCGCCTGCTTCGTCCAGGGCAGCCTGTCGAGCCCATCCGCGCGAAGCGCCGCGATGAGCGACGCGGCGATTTCCTCCGGCCCGGCATCGTCGAGCGGCGCCTCCTTCAGGATCAGCGCGCCGAAGCGCGTGAGCTTCCGCGCCTTGACCGCGCCCGACTGACGGTCCCATTCGACGGAGCGCTCTTCCCGGATTTGCCCGGCAAAATGTTCCGCAAACCACGCCTCCTCGAACGGGGCCGCCAGCCGGATGCGGGAATCCGCGCCCGCATCGTCCAGCTCGGCCGCGACGATGAACGGCTCCCTCGCGAGCGGCGAGCTGGCGGGCAGCGCCGCTCCCCGGCCGATCGCGAGCGTGTAGGCTGCATCGTTGCTCGGACCCGGTAAAGCATTCCGGCGCATGCCGATCCGATCCGGATAAGCGAAGCCGAGCAGCAGGCCGATCAGCCGGTCGTCGGGGGCGGCGCCTTCGGGAATGCCGAACTGCCGCATCAGATGGGCCGCCTCGGCCGCCGCGCGGCGGGCCGCGCTCTCATGGACGCCGGAGGTTATGCCGGAGGTTATGCGGCCTGCCGCCGCCCGAATCGCCTCCAGACGCGGCTGCAGCCGGATGTCGGCGCCGTCCGGCCCCTGGCCCGCAAGCACGTCGCGCTCCCCCAGCAGCGCCGCCAGTTCGCACGCCAGCGCGCCGGCGCCTTGACCCTGTTCCAGCGCCCGGAGAACCATGTGCGCCAGACGGGGGTGCAGCCCGGTCTCCGCCATGCGGCGGCCGTGCGGCGTGAGCTTGCCTCTGTCATCCCGCGCGCCGAGCAGCCTGAGCAGCTCCGCGGCTTGGGCGAGCGCCGGACCGGGCGGCGGATCGAGGAACGGCATCGCGCGCGGGTCCGATGCGCCCCAGGCGTCCAGCTCGAGCAGCAGCGGCGCGAGATCGGCTTCGAGAATCTCCGGCACGATCGCTTCCGGCATCGCGCGTTCCTGCTCCTCGGACCAGAGCCGGTAGCAGACGCCGGGACCAAGCCGGCCGGCGCGGCCTCGGCGCTGTTCGGCCGAATCGAGCGAGATCGTCGTCGTGACGAGCCGCGTCATGCCGGTGCGCGGCGAGAATTTCGGCGCGCGGCGCAGTCCCGAGTCGATCACGACGCGGACGCCGCCGACGGTCAGGCTGGTCTCGGCGATCGTCGTCGCGAGCACGATTTTGCGGACGCCGGGCTCGGGGTCGGCCAGCGCCTTGTCCTGTTCGTGCTGCGGCAGCGCGCCGTACAGCGGCAGCACCGCCGCGCCTTCCGGCTCGCCGAGCATCGCCGCCGTGCGGCGAATCTCCCGCTCGCCGGGGAGGAAGACGAGCAGGCCGCCCTTCTCCTCCCGGAGCGCGCGGCGGATCGCCCGGACGACATGCTCTTCCAGCGGCACATCGGCCGGTTTCGGCATGTAGCGGGTTTCGACCGGATATTGCCGGCCTTCGCTGGCGACGACGGGCACGCCGCCCATCAGCGCCGCGACCGGCTCCGCGTCGAGCGTCGCGGACATGACGAGCAGGCGCAGATCTTCGCGCAGCGCCTGCTTCGCCTCGAGGCACAGCGCCAGGCCGAGGTCGGCGTGAAGGCTCCGCTCATGGAACTCGTCGAAAATGACGATGCCGTACGGCTCCAGCGACGGGTCCGACTGCAGCATCCGGGTGAGCACGCCTTCCGTCACGACCTCGATCCGGGTGTCGGGGCCGACCCGGCTCTCCATCCGGATCCGATAGCCGACCGTCCGGCCGGGGCGCTCGCCGAGCAGCGACGCCATGTAGGCGGCCGCGCTGCGCGCCGCCATCCGGCGCGGCTCGAGCATCAGGATGCGCCGGCCGGCAAG
>NICF_comb_assmDRAFT_10003355_pt1 | contig 11636 bp, 10 predicted proteins | sample NewIslPassag4_SG_FD_11279 | JGI IMG/M metagenome (IMG submission 11279) | reverse complement strand
GCACGAATGCCTGTGGACGATGCGGCGCCCGAACGATCAGGAGCGGAGGGTCGGGATCTCGCCGGGCGGATGCCACTTTACGGGCATCGCGTGTCGCCACGGCTCGCCGGGGTAGGCCGAGATCTCGGCCACGACGGGATCCTCCAGGTAGAGGAGATCGGTCGTCCGCATCTCGATGTAGAGGTCGTGGCGGCCCGCGGGGACGAGGACACGGTCGGAGAGCTCGACGTCCGCGTCGACGATCAGCGGAAGGCCCCAGAGCCCGCCGAAGGGCGGAGCGGCTCCGAACTCGCAGCCGGGGAAGACCTCGAGCTGGCGCCCCTCCTCGCAGATCACGGCCTCTTCCGCGCCGAGGAGATCGCAGAGCGCGTCGAAATCCACCTCGGCGTCTTCCGGGATGGCGCAGAGAACCTCGTCGCCGCCGTCCAGCTCCACGAGCACGGTCCGCACGCGCTCCACGACCAGCTCGTCCTCGCTTCGCGGTGGATGGACCTCCGCCTCCTCCTCGGACAGGAGCCGGACGGGGATGCCGTTGACCCGCAGGTAGCGCTCGATGAATGGGCTCAGCATGTTCGGGATGCGACCTCCGCTCCGCCGACAATCTAGCCATCCCCTTCCGGCGTAAAACCCCGTGGGGGGCCCTGCGGGCGCCTGCCGGCTCGCCTGCTTCCTCGGATTTCGCCCATGCTCGGGTGCTTGGAGGTCGCTCGTGTCCGCGCTTCGCTCGCTCTCGGCGTTGCTCGCATTTCTCCGAGCTCGGCGACATGCCCAATCCCCACGGTGAAGTTCCGGGCACCGGCGAGTATCGGTCTTGCTCGCTCCCCACGGCGGATGCCGGCAAGCCCTGCTGCACCTCCGACGGCTGCGAAGGGCGCTGTCGACCGCGGCCCGGAAGCCTTCCTGGCAAGCCGGCGCGGGGAACCTGCTCGTCCGAGACCATGCCGGGCTGCTGGTCCCGGTACGACGAGGGCGGCAACTACCTGGGCGACGTCTGCATCTAAAGCCCCCTCGGGGTGAAACCGCCCCCCTCTCTGGAAGACGTGCGGTGCCGATCAGCGAGGTGCCGTTCGTGCGGCCTTCTCGGAAAACGAAGGGAAGCGGCGAACGCCCGCGCTCTCGCTACTGGATCGCCAGCGCGACGAAGTCGGCGGCGCGGTGGGCGAGGGCATAGATCGTCTCGCTGGGGTTGACGCCGAGCGAGGTGGGGAAGACCGATCCGTCCACCACGTAGAGATTTTCCACCCGACGGTGGCGCAGCTCGGAATCCACCACGCAGACCTCGTCGTCCTCGCCCATGGGGCAGCCGCCCATCTGGTGGGCGCTGAAGATGGAGTGACGGTGGGCGCCGTAGGGAGCGCGCTCGAGCCTTTCCAGATCGCGCTCACTTCGGACGATCACCGGGTCTAGATGCAAAGAGCGCACCTCTACGGCGCCGGCGGCGAGCTGGATCCGCGCCATCTCCACCGAGGCAGCACGAAAGGCCTCCTCCAGCGGTTTGCGGATGGGATACGAAAACCGCATCCGCCCCTCGCGATCGATCGTCACCCTTCCGCCCTCGTCACCCGGAAGAAATCCGTCGATGGCCAGGGCGATGAGCGCCTGCATGTGCGAAAGTCGAGACATCACCTCGAACTGCGAGGCGCCGAAGGCGGGCGAGGCCGTGGCGGCGAGCATGGGGTGCACGGGCGGCGTCTCCAAGAAGAATCCCATCCTCCCCTCGCCGCGGTCCGCGAAATGGTGCGAGACGATGGACTGGGGCGCGCCGTAGTAGCCGTGGATCGGGTGGTCGAAAAATGCCGCCATCGCCACGGTGGGATGAAGGAAGGTACGCCGCCCCACCTTGCCGTCGTCGAGCCCCGAGCGAAGCAGAAGCGCCGGAGTGTTGAGCGCGCCGGCGCTCAACACGAGTGCTCGCGCCCGCACGCGGATCTGTCGTCCCGTCGGCCGGCCGCTCTCCGGATCCACCGCGAGCCCCAGGACCGACCGCGCCCGCCCCTGCGCCATCTCGATCCGCTGCGCGCGGACGCAGGCGAAGAGCTCCGCGCCGGACTCGATCGCATCGGGGACGTAGGTGAGGTGCATCGCCTGCTTGGCGTCCACGGGACAGCCCATCCCGCAGTAGCCAGTGTTGGCACAGCGCCTCACGTTGCGCCGGAGGGGGCCGACCGAGTAGCCGAGCCGCCGGCACCCGTCGAGGAGCACGCGGTTGTTGGCGTTGGCCAACGCCTCGGGCCACTCGGCGATCGAGAGCCTCTGCTCCACCGCCTCGAAATGCGGAGCGAGCGCCTCGGGGGTCCAGCCACGCACGCCGAACTCGCGCGCCCAGTGCGCTAGGACGCCGTCGGGCACGCGAAAACAGGTGGTCCAGTTGATCACGGTGGAGCCGCCCACCGCCTTGCCCTGGAGGATGGTGATGGCAAGGTCCGAGGTCGAGCGCAGACCGCGGTCCTGGTAGAGCGTGCGATAGGCCTCGCCCTCGTCCATGCGAAACTCGCTGCGCGTGCGGTAAGCCCCCTCCTCCAGGAGAACCACCGACAACCCTTTCCTCGCCAGGCCTGCCGCGATCACGGCGCCNCCCGCACCCGAACCGATCACGCAGACATCGCGTTCGATCTCGAGGTCCGCTTCGAGTCGGTGATGAACGCGCGGGTGGTTCATCGGCTCCCGTCCAGGCGCGGCGGGCCGGGGTAGCCGGTCGCCGCAAACGTTTCCGGGCAGGTGAAATACACGGCCATGCACAGGCCGTGGATGGCACGATACACCATGCGCCGAAACGACCAGGCGCTGGTGCGCCACGCGTCGAGCACCCGGTCCTGCTGCTCGGACGAAAGCCGCGTGAACGGAAGGGGTCTGCCTTCCAAGAGGAGGCCCGCGAGGCCGCTTTCCACGAGCAAGAGTGCGCGGCGGAAATCGGCGGCAACGGCCGGATCCCCCTCGGCCAGGAAGGCGTCGATGCGCTCGGCGAGCCGAAGGTCGGCAGGCCTCGGAAAGCCGGGACGCGGCGGCAGCATGCGGTCCGCGATCGCGGCGAGCACGGAAAAGCTCCGGTCGTCGAGGACGCGAAGCGGAGCCGAGGGCGTGCGAATCCGCGAGGGCAGAAGCGCGAGGCCCGCACCTCCGGCGAGAAGGAGAAGGCCCCCGCCCACTCCGGATCGGAGCAGCGTCCGACGGGAGATGGCCATGGCGGGACGAGCCTAACAGGCCCCTCCCGCCGCGGCCAGGTCCAGCTCAGAAGAGAAAGGTGAGGTGCGCGCCGAAGGTGATGAATTGGAGGACTGGGTCGACTTCCAGCCAGTTGTACGCCGCCTGAACACCGAGCTTCAGGTAGGGGATCGCCGTGAAGTCGAGGGCGGTGCCGACGTCGATGGCCACGGCGTCGTCGTCCGAGTCCTTGAAGTTGTGCCGGCCCCAGCCCACGTGCGCGAAGATGCTGGGCTCGAATACGTCACCGGCCATGATCCGCAAGCCGCCGAGGATGCGGATCACCGTGTCGTCCTCGCCAAAGCGATCCCATTCGAACATGCCTTCCGGCACCACTCGGACCGAGCCTGCGTCGAAGCCCAGACCGAGCCGACCGGCGATGCCGATTCCCAGATCGCGATCGGCGTCCGTCTTGAAGACGCCGTTGACGTCGCCGCTGATCATCAGGTCGAAGTCCACGGCGTGCGCCCGTTCCGGGGTGCCCGCCACGAGCAGGACGCCCGCGATCGACGCCATCGCCCAACCCCATGCTCGCAACCACTTCATCTCGCTTCCTCTCGAGCTTTCGACCGCCACGAGCGGCCTTCCCACCACGCCCCGTGTCCAGAAGTGGGCGCTACCGGAAACTTGCGTGCGGCGTGCACGACCGCCACTGCACCGTTGGGGGGCGAAGGCCCGCCTGGAAGCCGGCGCCCGTCGGACCTTTGTGTTAAGCTCCGTGCGGATGAGGAAGGTCGCGCTGGTGGCGCTCCTCGCCGCTCTCGCGGGCGGTGCGGGGTTGGGTTGGTTGGAGCGGGCCGTGCGAACGCCGATGCGGCCGGGCTCCGAGGAGATGGTGGTCTGGGAGGTCCCGCGTGGCGCCACGGGGCGATCGCTGGGAGCGCGGCTCGAAAGGGACGGCCTGATCCGGGCGGAGTGGCTGTGGCGCTACCACCTGTGGCGCCGCGGCGGGCTGGCCGCCAAGGCGGGCCGCTTCGAGATCGGCCCCGGCATGTCCCTGGCGGAGATCGCCGCCGCGCTGGAAGGCAATCCCCTTCCGGAGGACGAGCCCTTCGTGATCGTGGAGGGCTGGAGGCTACGCGACACGGACGAGGCCCTGGCCCGCAAGGGTTGGATCGAACCCGGCGCGTACGTCGCCGCCGCCTCCGATCCGTCGTGGGTGCGCGCACCCTTCCCCATCGACGGCCGCACCCTGGAAGGCTACCTCTACCCCGAGACCTACGGCATCGTTCCGGATCGCTTCGACGTGCGCGAGCTGGTGCAGCGCCAGCTCGATACATTCGTCGAGCGCTTCTGGAAGCCCCATCGCGAGGAGATCGAGGCCAGCGGACGAACGCTGCACGAGATCGTCATCATGGCCTCGCTGCTGGAACGCGAGGAGCCAGCCCCCGAGAAACGTCCGCTGGTGGCGGGGATCCTGTGGAAGCGGCTGGATGCCGACATCGCCCTGGGCGTGGACGCCACCAGCCGCTACGAGTTGCCGCAGTGGAACGATCGCCGGGCATTCCTGAAGCGCCTTCGCGATCCGAACGACGAGTGGAATACGCGCCTGCGGCGGGGGTTGCCGCCGGGTCCGATCGGAGCGCCCACGCTCGAATCGCTGGTCGCGGCGCTCCGTCCCGAGCAGAGCCCCTACTGGTACTACCTGCACGACAAGGACCGCATCCTCCGGCCCTCGCGCACCGCCGCCGAGCACGAGGCCCTGCGCCGCAAGTACAACGTCTACTGAAAGCGCCTCGAACGACGCCGGCCGCGCGCACGCACGGCTCGTTCTTCCAAGATCCGAGCGTCGGCCTGCCAATTTCCGGATGCAGACTTCCGAAATCCGGAGGTTGGCCTTCCAAAATCCGGGCGCCGTACTTCCAAAATCCGGACGCAACGCTCCCCAATCCGGGACGCCCACTTCCAATTTCCGGGAACCTCGAGGGAAGGCGTGCGCGAGTCCCCGAACTCCGAAGCGGCCCCTGTGCTCGAGCGGCTTCGTGGAAGCCCGAGTCCAGGATGCGCTCGCCGATACACCGGTCGTGAGGTCGATCTCGTGGTCGAATGGGACGACGGCCGCATCGCGGGAGTGGAAGTCAAGGCCTCGGCCACCATCACGAGCCGAGACTTCCACGGCCTGCGGACGCTCGCTTCGGCCGAGCCGGACCGCTTCGCCTTTGGCGCCGTCCTCTACGATGGCACCGACGTCGTCCCCTTCGGGAAAAGCTCGCCGCCGTCCCCCTTTCCTGTCTCGCCAGCTAAGAGCGTCCATCGCGGGCGAGGCGGAGGCCGGCGGGGTAGGCGCGGATGTGGGGCTCGAGCCAGTTGCGGAAACATGACCGGGCCATCAGCGAATGGCTGAGGTAGCTTCCGCCGCGCAGGACGCGGTGCGCCTCGCCGAACCAGGGCTCGCTGTAGCCGCGGTAGGGACAGGGCCGAAATCCCGGGTAGGGCAAAAAGAAGCTCGAGGTCCACTCCCAGACGTTGCCGGCCAGACCGCCGGCGGGTGCGGTATCGCCGCGGCGCATCCCGAGATTGGCCCACGACAGATCGCCGCCGGGGAAGCGGTGGTCGCGATCGCCGCGGGCGGCCCGCTCCCATTCGGCCTCGGTGGGCAAGCGTCCCCCCGCGAAGCGCGCGAAGGCTTCGGCCTCGAAAAAGGAGACGTGCGCCACGGGATGGTCGTGGGCGAGCGGCACCCATCCACGCAAGGTAAAACGGCGCCAGCTGCCCTCGGCATCGCGCTCCCAGTGAAGCGGCGCCGAGATCCCCCGCTCGCGCACGAAGGCCCAGCCCGCTTCGCTCCAGAGCGAGCGCGTCTGGTATCCACCGGCTTCGATGAACTCGAGCCACTCGCCGTTGGTCACCTGGCGCCGCGCCAGGAGAAACGAGGAAAGGTGCCGACGATGCGGCCGGCGCTCGTTGTCCCAGCCGTCGGGATCGTCCGCCCCCATCAGGAACGAACCCTCGGGAAACGAGTGCCACCCCTCCTCCGCTGTGGCGCCATCGTTTGCAACCGATTCGACCGCGCGAGGGAGACGGAGAAGCAAGCGGGCGATGGCGATGATCTCGGCGTGCTGCCGCTCGTGGTTGGCCAGAAATCGAAACACCCAGCCGTCTTCGAGAAGCTCCGATTCATGATCCCTCTCCGCGAGGCGAGCGCTCAGTTCTCGGACGCGCGCCGCGTACTCGCGGATCGCGGAAAGCGGCAGAAGCCGGACCGAGCGCGTCTCCTTCGGGCTGCGGAACGAGTCGAAGAGGGCGTCGTGCTCCGGGGCGATCGGCGGCCGCCCCCAAATCCTTCGGTGCAGCCAGACCTCCTCCTGCCATGCCACGTGGCCGAGATGCCACCCGATTGGGGAGAAATCCGGGTCGGGGCGTGCCCGCGCCTGCGCGTCGTCGAGGTCCTCGGTGATCCAGAGGGTGAGAGCCCGCGCGCGCTCCATCTCCTCGAAGAGTCCCGCCACCATTCGAGTTTGACCTCCCCTGGCGAATCGGATGGTGCCCGGGCGCACGCGCGCCTCCGAGCCGGTCGCAAACAACCTACTTCGGCGAGGTTCGCGCGTCGCAACCAACTCCAGACGGGGGCCGTTCACATCCGGACGGGGGTTCGTCTTTTCCGCGCCGCCGCCGAATCTTCTGGGGGAGGCGCGTGTGCAGCAGCTGGAAGGGGCACCAGACCGACTGGTCGTCGAGGTCCTCCCGCGTCGAGCGTCGACGCTCGCGCACGACGTGAAGGTGGGCCTCACCGCCACCCCCAAGTGGCTGCCCTCCAAGTACTTCTACGACGAGGCCGGTTCACTGCTCTTCGACCGCATCTGCGAGACGGAGGAGTACTACCCGACCCGTGCGGAGGCTGGACTGCTCGCGGCGATCGCGGAGGAGGTGATGGCCCGCGTTCGGCCCACCCACCTGGTGGAACTCGGTTCGGGGCCGGCGCGAAAGGCGCGCATCCTCCTCCGAGCCGCAGGTCTACGGGGTGTGCGCTGCGTCTACGTTCCCTTCGACGTCAGCGATTCCATGCTCCGCCGGAGCGCGCGAGCCCTCCTTCGCGAGTTCGACTGGCTGCGCGTACACGGGCTCGTGGGCGATTACGACTTTCACCTGGAGAAAATGCCGCAAGGCGGGCGCCGCCTGGTCGCCTTTCTCGGCGGCACGATCGGGAACTTCACCGAGGAGGAGGGCGCTTCCTTTCTCGGGCGGATCGCCTCCACCTTCGGCGAGGACGATCGCCTCCTGCTCGGCACCGATCTGTTGAAGTCCCGCGCAGTTCTCCACCGCGCCTACAACGATGCGCAGGGGCTGACCGCCGCCTTCAACCGCAACATCCTGCGCGTGCTCAATCGGGAACTGGGCGCAAACTTCGTACCGGAGCGCTTCGCCCATCTCGCCTTCCTGCACGAAAGGGAGGCGCAGATCGAGATGCACCTGCGCGCCCGGGAGGCGCACGAGGTGCGAATCGAGCACCTCGGCCTGCGGATCCCCTTCGAGAAAGGAGAGACCATCCGCACGGAGATCAGCCGCAAGTTCACCCGGGAATCGGTGGAGCGCCTCCTGGCGATGGCGGGGCTGGAGCTCGAGGCGTGGTTCGTCTCCCCCGAGCCCTCGTTCGCGCTCTCCGTCTCCCGGCGCGCAAGGGGATCGCGAAGCAGTAGGATGGGTGCATGAGATTTTTCCTTCTCGCCCTGGTTCTCGCCGCCTGCGCCGGCTACCGCCCCGTGCACGTGGAGGCGCCGGACCTCTCCCGCGAGGCGCCGCCGACCCTCATCACCGAAGTCGACGTCTTCACCGGCTTCGACGAATTCCTCCTGCACGACATGGACGTGCTGCTCGTCGGCGGCCGGGTGCGGGGGATGGTGCCGACCGGGCAGCACGAACTGGAGGGCCGGGTGCAGATGATCTCGGGCAAGGGGAAGGTCCTGCTCCCCGGGCTCGTGGACATGCACGTCCTGCTCGGCGACGGAGATCCACGCCGCGCGCTGGAACGCATGCTCGCGCAGGGCGTGACCACCGCAGTCGTGTCGGGGCACGATACGGACGTCGAGACGCTGCAGCGGAGGATCGCCGCGGGCGAGCTACCCGGGCCACGCCTGTACCGCTCCACCCGTTCCATCCGCGGCGAGGCCGAGCTCGACGCACCCTACCGCCTGGAAGCGGTGCAGCGAGTGGAAAGCCCCCTGGAGGCGGCCCGCGCGGCGCGACGCGACCTGGAGCGCTACCGATCGGATTTCGTGCGGATCGAGTGGACGGCCGATTTTACCGAGGAGATGGCGCGCTCGGTGGTGGCAGAGGCTGCGGCCTACCGCAAGCCGGTCTACGCCCTGGCGCCGACCGCCGACGCCTCCCTCCTCGCCGCGCGCTCGCGCGTGGCCCTCCTCTTGGCGCCGCCCTGGGAGGATGCCCTCGACCGGAACCAGGCCCACGCGCTCTCCATCTCGGGCGTACCGGTCGTCACCGCCCAGGGCCTGTGTGCCGGCCGGCCCCTGCCCTGCGCCGAGCGGCTGCGGGGAAACCTCCGCGCGCTGCGCGAGATCGGCGTACCCCTCCTCGCCGGCTCCGGTACGCAGCCGGGCGCCGACCACGATCTGCACGACGAGATCGAGGCGCTGGTAGAGCTGGGGATGCCACCGGCCGAGGCGATCATGGCGGCCACGCGCCTCCCCGTCCGCCTCCTCGATCCCACGGCGAAGTTCGGCGTGGTCGCTCCGGGCGCCTACGCGGACCTGGTTCTCGTGGACGGAAATCCGCTCGAGGACGTCCGCGCGCTGAGGCGCGTGGTCGCCGTCTGGCAGGCCGGGCACCTGCTGCACCGGCTCGACGGAGAGATGGCGAGCGACGCGGCACCGGGCCGAGGATGATGCCGCGAGTGAGGTGGCGTGGACCGCCCACCGCAGCCGGTTGCGTTACCGCAACAGCCTCCTATGATGCCGCCCATGCCACCCTTCGATCCCGATGCGCCCGCCGAGCCGGGCTCCGGAATCTACGGTCTGACCTTCACCCCCGAGGAGGCGAAGGTCGTGGTCGTCCCCGTCCCCTTCGAGGCCACCACCTCCTATGGCTCCGGAGCTGCCAGGGGCCCCGATGCCGTCCTCGCCGCCTCGCACCAGGTGGACCTCTTCGACCTCGAGCTGGGCGAGTTCTACGCCGAGGGGATCTCCATGCTCGACGCCGATCCCAAGGTCGAGGCGTGGAACGACGAGGCCGTCGCCCTCGTCCGCTCCATCGAAGGCGAGGAGCTCGACGAGGCGGAGCGCGCCCGGCGCATCGCCCGTGTCAACGAGATCGGCGACCTCCTGGCCGACCAGGTCTACCGCGAGGTCTCGCGCTGGCTCGACCAGGGCAAGCTCGTCTGCGTGCTGGGCGGCGATCACTCGGTACCCTTCGGCGCGATCCGCGCGCACGCCGAGCGCCATCCGGGCATGGGCATCCTCCACGTGGACGCCCATGCCGACCTGCGGAAGGCCTACCAGGGCTTCACCCATAGCCACGCCTCGATCTTCTACAACGTGATGGAGCGTATCCCCGAGGTGGCGAAGCTGGTGCAGGTGGGGGTGCGGGACTTCGGCCGCGGCGAGTACCTCTACATCCAGCAAAGCGGCGGCCGCGTCGTCACCCACTTCGACCATGCGCTGGCGCGCGAGCGCCTCGCGGGCACGACGTGGAAGGAGCAGGTCGACCGCATCGTGCGCGACCTGCCCGAGCACGTCTACCTCTCCTTCGACATCGACGGGCTCGAGCCCAGCCTCTGCCCGCATACCGGAACACCGGTACCAGGCGGGCTGAGCTTCTACCAGGCGTGCGAGCTGATCGCCCGAGTGGTGGAGAGCGGCCGCACCATCGTCGGCCTCGACCTCTGCGAGGTCGCGCCCGGCCCCGAGGGCGACGAGTGGGACGGCAACGTCGGCGCGCGCCTGCTCTACAAGATGATCGGCTGGGCGCTGCGCAGCCAGCGCACCTGAACGCGCCTTTGTGCGTTGGGCCGACTCGAGCGGCGAGCACGCGGCCCCGCCGCTCGTCGAGGCGAAGTTGCGCGGGCCGTGTACGGGCATCACCCGCGCAAGCGACGCTTTCCACGGGCGCGCGCGACGCGCCGCGTGTGCGCCGCCGAAACGCCCGTCCGTTGCGGCAGGCCGCTCAGATCCGCAGGCCGAGCTGCAGGCCGTAGGAAGGCCAGCTGTAGTCCTCGTCGGAGAGGAAGATCCGGGAGTGTCCGTATCGGGCACCGATGGTGAGCGGCCCGAAGAGCGGGAACTCGGCGGTGATGTCGCCCTCGAGGAGGAATCCCGATCCGCTCGTCGACTCGCCCGCTTCGATCAGCCCCTCGCGGGAAAGATCGCCGACACCCACGCGAACCGACGCCGAGAGCGCCACCACGAAGTCGACCGTGAGCCGGGCGCCGATCGAGCCGTGCAGGATGCGGTCGTCTTCCGAGCTGGCCGTGCCCAGGCGAACGTGGGGGCCGAGGCCGACGGGGCCGAACCCCAGCAGGTCCATCCCCGCGCTCACGCCCAGGCCAAAACCCGTCGAATCCGTCTGCGAGGGCGCGACCGCGTTCGCGTCCACCGCGAGCGTCAGATCCGCGAGGGCGGCCGAGGGAAGCGCCGCCACCACACCCACCACCAGAGCCAGTCGCAGTGCGCTCATCCTTCACCTTCCACAGATGGACAGCCCGGGGAATCCTATCTCTGCTCGCGCTCGCCGCGAAGAAAGAAGCGCGCGTGCTAGACTCGTCCGGTCTCGAACCCGAGTCCGAACACAAAGGAGAACGCGATGAGCGAGAAGAAGAGCGCTGCCCTCGACCGACGGGAGATGCTCGGCATGATGGCGGGCGCGGCCCTGGCGGCGCCGGTCCTCGGCGTCTCCGGCCTGGCCGCGGCGCAGGCGCCTCGCCCGGCGGGGAGGGAGAAGGACAAGGCGCCGCCGCCGGCTCGGGGCGCGACCGTTTCGCCGCAGCCCTATACCCTGCCTCCCCTCCCCTATCCGAAGAACGCGCTCGACGGCTTCCTCAGCGCCGAGATCCTCGAGCTGCACCACGACAAGCACCACGCCGGCTACGTCCGCGGGCTCAACAACGCACTGGCAGGGCTGGAGGAGGCGCGGAAGAAGGGTGACTTCGCGCAGATCAAGGCGCTGGAACGCGAACTCGCCTTCCACGGCAGCGGCCACGTCCTGCACACGCTCTACTGGAATTCGATGAGCCCGAACGGCGGCGGCAATCCCCCGCCGCGCCTGGCCGACGCGCTCACGCGCAGCTTCGGCAGCGTGGACGCCTTCCGCAAGCAGTTCGCCGCCGCGAGCAAGGCGGCCGAGGCCAGCGCCTGGGGCGTCCTCGCCTACGAGCCTTTGGGCGATCGGCTGATCATCCTCGCCGTGGAGGACCACCAGAACATGGGCTTCCAGGGCGCCTACCCGCTCCTCGTCTGCGACGTCTGGGAGCACGCCTACTACCTGCG
>NICF_comb_assmDRAFT_10003354_pt1 | contig 11639 bp, 9 predicted proteins | sample NewIslPassag4_SG_FD_11279 | JGI IMG/M metagenome (IMG submission 11279) | reverse complement strand
CACAGCCCGCCGCCAAAGCGACGGCGGTCGAGGCGAGCGGCGTGACCCCTTTGGTGATCAGCGCCGCCGCCGTAGCAGCCCCTAGAGGAAACGTCCCGTCCACCGTCAGATCGGGCATGTTGAGGATGCGGAACGTGATATAGATGCCCAGAGCGGTGAGCCCGTAGCACAAACCTTCTTCGATTGAGCCCAGCCACACCCAATATGGCACCGGGACGCCCCCCTGTCCCCACCGCTCAAGCCGGCCTCAAACTCCCTCGCCAGCCGGCTAGGTCCTCCCAAATTTCAGTAGCGAAGGGTTGCCCTGTCGATGACGGACTGCGGCAGCTCGAGGCCAACGGCCCGTGCAGCCGAGAGGTTGATGGCAAGATCGCGCTCCTCCTCCATGGCCACCGGAATCGTCCCTGCATCGACGCCGTCCCGCAAGATGGCGATGGCAAGCTGCGCCGTCATGCGACCCAGCTTAAAAAAGTCGGCGCCGTATGCCGCCACCGCCCCGCGGGCGACGGTGTCCACGTCGGCGGCGACGATGGGGATCCTGGCCCGATTGGCCGCGAGGATCATCCCTTCAAGCCCGGCGACCACGGTGTTGTCGGTGGGCACGAAGATCACGTCGACTTGACCGACCAGCGACTCGGTGGCTTGCTGCACCTCCACCGAGCTGCTGACCGTCCGCTCGACCAGGGTGATGCCGGCCTCCTTGGCCCACTCACGCACGTCCAGCACCTGGGCGACCGAGTTCACTTCGCCGGCGTTGTAGACGATGCCGACCCGCTTGGCGTTGGGAACTACCTCAAGGATCAATGCCGCCTGCTCCCGAGCGGGCTGGTAGTGGCTGCTCCCGGTGATGTTTCTCCCGGGCCGCTCAAACGACTCGATCAGCTGGGCTGCAAGGGGATCCCGCACTGCGGAGAAGACGATGGGGATGTCGCGCGATAGGCTCGCCGCCGTCTGCGCGGCGGGCGTCGTAATCGCCTGGATCAGGTCGACCCGTTGGTTGATGAAATTGTTGATGATCGGCCCAAGCAGCGTCGCATCGTTTTGCGCGTTTTGGTAGAGAATCTCGACATCCTCGATGAACCCCGTGTCCCTGAGCTCAGCCAGAAATCCCTCCCTGCTGGCGTCCAGCGCCGGATGCTCTACCAATTGCACGATGCCGATCCGATACTTCGCCGCGGCCACCGGCAGCGCCAAGGCGAACACCAAGAACGCCCCAACCAGCAACCGCAAACCTCTCTTGACCACCCAGACCACACCCCTCAACGGCGACCTAACAAGATGAAGCAAGAACAGATCGTTTGATTTTGAAAAGGCGGTGCGTTCCTTACTCCATAGACAATATCGTCCTTTTCGCCCCACTTCTGGTACTTCCTGCTTCATTGGGAGTAGCTTCCCAGCCGGCCAGATCGTTCCGTTTCCCGAGAACAAGCCTTTGCCAAGCCAGGCCATTCCCTCCGTAGACATATCTTCGCTTTTTCACAAAGTTCGCCGCAAGGCAGCAGGAATTTCCCGGGGTGCCATGAACCTCTTTAGCTAGGGATCCAAAACGTTTTGGACAACTTTTGGATCCCCTCCCAACGATCACCATTTATGAGGAGAATGGCCGTTGACTCGCCGCGCCAGAGAGCTCAGCTACACCAAAGCGCAACGATTGAACGATCCCTACGTCGTCGCAGGGCGCAGGACGTACGTCATCGGCGCCCAGGACGGCCGTTTCCCGGACATGGGAGGCCACGTGCCCCACGAGATGGGCGGGATGTGGAGCCATCCCATCAAGGTGCTGGACGGCTTTTGGCTCGGGCTTGGAACCGACCCCGCCGCCGCCTCGTGGCTTGCGCCCGCCGAGCGCTTTGAGACGTCGCCGGTCGCGGCGCGCCACATTTATCCGAGGGTGTTGGACCTGGAGATCGCCAGGGAGACCTGGGTGCCGCACGACGAGGAAGCGCTGGTCATCACGTGGGAGTTTCGTGGGAACCCCGCAGAGCGGGCCTGCCGAACGCTGCCCATCGTGGTCCTCTTTCGCACCGATCTGCAGGGCGTGTGGCTGAGCGAGCGGCTTGGCTGGCGAGACGGGACCGACCAGGCTCGCCTCTTGGAAGAGGAGCTTCCCGGCCAGGCCGCCGGCAAGCACATCGGCGGCAAGGCGACGGCGGCTTTGAAAGCGGCCGGCCTCGTCCACGCCTGGGACAGCGAGATGCCGTTTCACGCGGTCGTCGGCCCCGTGTCGGGCGAAGGAGCGACAATCCGCCGGATTGACATCAGCCACGATCTCTGGGGGCCTGAAAAGACCCACGGCCAGGGGGTCTCTATCGCCTACTGCGTCGACCTTCCTTTCGACTCTCACGGCCGGGCGTCCATCACCTTCGTCGTCACGAGCTCGTCGGAGTCTTTCGAGGGCGCATGGTGGGCATGGCAGCGGGTCGCTCCCCGCACGGCGGAGCTGCGAGCTCAGAAGGAGCGGTTCATGGACGAGATCCTCTCCTTAAGCCGCCTTCAAGTCGCCGACCCGGAGATCCAAGGGCTTTTCGACGACGTCAAAGTCGGCTACGAGCAGCTCTACCGACACGTCGCCTCGTTCGGAGAGGGCCTTGGCGCAGGTCTTCCCGAGTATCCGTGGTGGTTTGGATGCGACAACTCGTACGCCCTCCTTGGGGCCTTGTGCGTAGGCCGCTTTGAGATGACCCTCGAGACGTTGCGCCTGCTCGCCCGAGTGAGCGAAGAGACCAACGGAGATGGGCGCATCATCCACGAAGTGACCACCAACGGCGTCGTCTATAACCCCGGCAACAGCCAGGAGACGCCTCACTTCGTCATGGCGGTGTGGGAGGCGTTTCTCTGGACGGGGGACATGGAGTTTCTCCGCGAGCTCTATCCCGTGTGCCGCAAGGGCGTCCTCGAGTGGCTCCTTAACACGCAGGACACGGACGGCGACCTCTTCCCTGAAGGTTACGGCATCACGGAGGTGGCCGGCCTGAACTGGGAGCTCATCGACACCGCCGTCTACGCCCAGCGCGCCCTCGCCGCGCTGGCCGAGATGGCCAAGCTCCTCGAAGATTCGCAGACGGCTGCGAAAGCCGGCGAACTCGCCTCCCGCTTGGCCCAGGCCATCGAAGAGCGCTATTGGCTCGAGGACGAAGGTCTCTACGCCGACCTGATCGCTTCGCCCAAGATCGTCCTCGAGCGGCTCGCCCAGATCCGGGGCCAAGAGAGCTACCAAAGCCCCGCCATGAGCCGCAGGCTTGACGAGATCGAGCGAATCTGCCGGGAGAGCGACCCTGCGGCCGAGCTGCCTTGGCTTTTCAAGACGTGGGTGATCTTTTGCCCCATCGAAGTAGGGCTTGCCAGCAAAGAGCGGGCCGAACGAGCGCTCCGGCGCATGGAGAGCTCCGAGTTTACCGGCCTATTCGGCGTCTACCTCTCGGGCTACAACCAGAACCACATGATGACCATCTCGACCGGAGTCGCGGCCGTCTGCGAAGCCCGCTACCACCGGATGGACGCCGCCCTCGGCTACCTTCGCCAGATCGCGGCCACCCGCTTCTTGCGCTTCCCCGGAGCGCCTAGCGAGATGTCTCCCGCGGACGGGTGCTTCGTCCAGGCCTGGACGGGATATGGGGCTCTAGCGCCCATCGTCCGCCACTTCTTCGGCCTTGAGCCTGCAGCGCACGCGAAGCGGGTGAAGCTTTCGCCTCACCTTCCGACCAGCTGGAATGCGGCCCGCCTCGATGCGGTGCGCATCGGCAAGGAGAGCGCCGACATCGCCGTCACCGTCGACAAAGAGCTGGGTGAAGTGAGGCTTGAGATCGCCGGGCTCAGCGAAGATTGGACGATCGAGGTCGAGCTGGATCCCGCCTGGTACGGCTTGCCGCCCGGAGCGTACGCGCTCGAGCTGAACGGCGAAACCATCGCTGCTGCCGGCCAGGGAGACGGCGAGTTCTTGTACGCGAGCTGGCAGAGTAAGCCGCAAAACGCCGTCGTGCTCAAGAAGGCCGGTGCATAAGGACGGGCAGTCAAAGCACGCGTGGCGACATGCACGTCGCGGTCACAAAGACCGCGTTCGTGAAGGATCGCAACGATCAAGGGGCGCTCGAGGTAGCGATGAAGCGGAACGTCACTCTCAAGGACGTCGCCAAGGCAGCCAACGTCTCGATCACCACCGCGAGCAGGGCGCTTGCGGACTACTGGGACGTCAGCCCTGCGACCAAAGCCCGGGTGCGCGAAGTCGCCCAGAAGCTGGGATATACGCCCAACCTCCTTGCGCAAAGCCTCGTGCGCAAAGAGACGATGCTGCTTGGCGCATACATCTACGACGAAGGCATCCCTTTGGCGGACCAACCGTTCTTCCTCCCCGTCGTCTGCGGTGTGCGAGACCGGGCGGCGGAACTGGGACAGCACGTCCTGCTCCTCGCCAAACCCGTCGGGAAGGAGACGAGCCTGACGACGCTGGTGAAAGGGACGCGCGTCGGCGGGCTCGTGGTGATGGGGTTGACGGAGGACCACCCCGACCTGGAAGAACTCGAAAAGCTCGCCATTCCCACGGTGACTATCGACATTACGCCGCGAGGTCCGCGAATGGCGATGATCACTTCGGACAACGCGGTCCAGGCCTTTGCAGTGACGTCGCATCTGATCGAGCAGGGTTGCCGCCGTATTCTCTTCGTCGGCGGCAAATCCAACACCGCGGTGCACCAGGCCCGCGAGCGAGGGTATCGCGACGCCCTCGTGCAGCACGGATTTCCCGGCGAGGCGGCTCGTGTGGTCTACGGTGACTTCAGCCGTCAAAAGGCTCAGGAAGCGGTGCTCTCCGCCTGGCACGAGGCGCCTTTCGATGCAGTCTTCGCCGCCAGCGACCTGATGGCGGCCGGCGCTTTGAGCGCTTTGTCAGAACTCGGCCTCTCTGTCCCGGACGATGTGGCCGTCGCCGGTTTTGACGACTTGGCGTTCGCCCGGCACTTGAACCCCCCGCTCACCACAGTCCGGCAGAATCCGGTCGCGATGGGACGAGAGGCCGTCGACGTGTTGAAACGCCTTGCCGGTGGGGAGGTGGTGCCTAATGTGATTGAGATCCCAAGCCAGCTGGTCCTCCGCAAATCGTCGCTCAAGTCGAATCACGCGCATGGAGGTACGAGAAACCATGAGGTCATTCCTTAAAGCCATCATCCTCGGCATCGTGATGAGCTTGGCCCTGACCGCAGCCGTCAGCGCGCAGACCACCATCACCTACTCCGCGTGGGGCAACGAGCAAGAGCTGGCGATCGAGAGGGCGCTCATCGAAGCTTTTGAGCGGGCCAACCCTGATATCCACGTCGAGCTCTTGGTGCCTGCAGGCGGTTATGAGGAGACCCTGCTCGTCTGGGCCGCGGGCGATCGGCTGCCCGACGTCATCTCCCTGAACCGCGAACACTACAGCACGTTCCGCTCCTTTATGCAGCCTATCGACGTAGAGCGGGGCGCCGTCGACATGAGCGTCTACGTCTCCCCGGCGTTGCCCGAAGCTCTGGTCTACCAGGGCGTGCGGCTGGGCCTGCCCAAGCGGATGAACACCAAGGTGATGATCTACTCCAAGGACGCCTTTGACGAGGTAGGCATCGCTTATCCCACCGTCGATTGGACGCCCAACGACTACGCCGCCGCCGCCCGCGCCCTCACCCGGGTTGAGGACGGGCGTGTGGTGCGCTGGGGTTCGGGTCCGCTCGTCATCTGGAACTGGTTCAATCACTTCGGCGGGTCGCTCTACAACGCGGATCGCACCAAAGCGCAGCTGACCAGCCGGGAGATCGAGGAAACCACCCTCTTCATGGCGGGCCTCCACAAGCAGTACGCCGGCTGGTTTGACGACTTCGCGAACTTCAACGAGGCTCTGGCCACCGGCCAGATCGCGATGTTCACCGACGTCGGCCCGTGGTACTTGCCCGAGCTCCTCGCCAACGCCACCTACGACTGGCGCCTTGCGCCCCTGCCCGGCAAGCCCCTCGATCCGGAAGTGACGGGCCTTTCCATCACCACCAGCGCCAAGGACTACGAGGCTGCACTGCGGTTTGTCACCTGGGTCTCCACATCGAGCGAGGCGCAGAAGATCGTCGCTACCGGGACCAACCTCCCCGTCACCCGCGAGGGCGTCGAGGAGTTCGTCCTGCGGGCTCCAGACAAGAACCTCGAGACGTTCTTCTACATGTTCGACAGCTCGTTTGAGTTTGCGCCCATCCCCGAGCGGCAGTTCACCGGCGTCGACGGGCTCGTCTGGACCACCTTCTACGACGAGATCCTCGTCGGCAAGATCGACCCGCTCACGGGCCTTCAGAGGCTGCAGGCCCAGGTTCAGGGCATGATCGACGATCAAAACTCGCGCTGAGCCCAACGCACTCGCCCTTAACGCTGTACCTTGAATCATGTCACCGTGTATCAGCTGATGAAGGGGTCCCGATGCGGGACCCCTTCATCGCGCAAAAATTGCGGGTTGACGCGAGGCACCCGCGGCGTTACTTTTTAAACATGAACTGCCGGAGACAACCACCGTCTCACCCAAAGCAGCGTTGCATGCGAATCGCATCCATTTTTTCCATCAGACGACGCATACTCTCTGCCCTCATGCACGCCGGCCCACTCACGCCGGCACCTGCGCCACGGCTCACAACGACCCACGCGGCGATCCATGCGACGACACCCGGCACACATCCGGCGCATGTCCCCAGCTTGCGCGCCATACTACGAGACGGGTGGCCGCCCGCCTGAGTCACCTCTTCACGGGAGGAACCAAAAGCATGTTCAGCATCCGCGAATCCGATTTGCCCGGGATCGGGCATAAGTTTCAGATAGACACCACCTTCGGCGACAGGCTCGTGGTCGTCATTCACGACGACGGCAAACGCCAGATTTTCTTCTTTAACCCCCACGACCTCGACGAGTGCGCGGGCGTCGCCACGCTCGACGACGAAGAAGCGCGCAAGCTCGCCGCCATCATCGGCGGCATGACCTATACGCCTAAGGCCTTGCAAACGCTGGAGATCGAGCTCGACGACCTGGTCATCGACTGGTACCGCGTCCCGCCCCACGCCAAGGCGGCCGGAAAGACCATCGGTGAGCTGCAGTTGCGGCAAAAGACGGGGGCGAGCGTCATCGCCATCATCGACGCCGACGGGAAGGCGAAGCTGCTCAATCCCGGCCCGGACGAGCCCATTCAAGAAGGAGCCACTCTCGTCGTGGCCGGAACGCGTGAGAACGTAAAAGTGCTCAAAGACCTTATCATGAACGGGAGTTAACGAATTTGGAAGATTTGGTCCTTCAAGTCGGTCTCGCCCTGATCTTCATCTCCGTCGCGGCGTTGGTGGCGGCGAGGCTTCGCTTCACCATCGTACCGCTGTTGATCCTCGCGGGCATCATGGTCGGCCCTCATGCACCGGTCATCGGCCCCATCGATTTGCGCTTTCTTCAAAGCGCCGAGATCATCCACTTCATGGGCCGCGTCGGCGTCCTGTTGCTCCTCTTTTACCTGGGTCTTGAGTTTTCGCTGGGGCGGTTCCTCAAAGCCGGTCGATCGGTGCTGATCGGCGGCACGATCTACGTCTCGCTCAATTTCACCCTCGGCTTGCTGCTCGGCTATCTCCTCGGGTTTCCGCCGAAAGAAGTTCTCGTCGTCGCGGGCATCATGACCAGCACGTCGACGGCCATCGTCGCGAAAGTGATCGTCGAGCTCAACCGAACCGCCAACCCCGAGACCGAGATGCTGCTCGGCATGATCCTCTTCGACGACATCTTCCTCGCGCTCTACCTCTCCATCTTGTCCGGTCTGGTCTTGAGCGGAGCCACTTCGCTGGTCGGCATCATCACTTCAGCCAGCATGGCGCTCGGCTTTATGATCGGCCTCCTCGCCATCGGCCGAAAGCTCGTCCCGTGGCTCAATCGCGTCCTCGACATCAAGTCCGACGAGATCTTCATCCTCGTGGTGATGGCGGCGCTGTTTGGCATCGCCGGGTTTTCCGAGACGCTCCACGTGGCAGAGGCGATCGGAGCGCTCCTCCTCGGCCTGGTCCTCGCCGAGACGGAGCACAAACACCGCATCGAACACTTGCTCATCCCCATGCGCGATTTCTTCGGCGCCATCTTCTTCTTCAGCTTCGGCCTGAACATCAATCCCCTCACGCTGGGAGGAGCGGTGCTGCCCGCTCTCGCCGCCGTCGTGACGACTCTGTTTGGCAATATCACCGCCGGCATGCTGGCGGGACGCTCGGCCGGGCTGTCGCACCGGGCCTCCGCCAACCTGGGCATTACCATATCGAGCCGCGGCGAGATCTCCATCGTCGTCGCCAACCTCGCGCAAGCCGGGGGCCTTGCGGCCGCGCTCCAACCCTTTGCGGCGCTCTATGTCCTGACTCTTGCGATCCTCGGCCCCATTCTCACAAAGGAATCGAAGAGCGTCTACTTCGCGCTGAACAAGGTTTTCCGCTGGGAAAAGCACGAGCCCGTAAAGCTACAGCAGAAGTTGTAATCATAGCTCTTGACGCACGGAATCTCGGGATCGCTCGGTCACGGGATCACATGCGCCGATTCGCGCTTTGGCGGTGACCGCCCCTCTTTGGCCCCTGATCGGGGCTTGCTGTTCACTTCTTGGTCACGATGAGCTCACGGAGCATTTCGTACTCCTCTCGTGAAAGGCCCGTATTGCCCACGGGGCGCCGGGCCAAGCCCAGCTTGTGCAAGAGCCTGAACAGGAAACGCCTCATATGGATCACGCCCTCCCGATCAAGAACGTGTCACTGCCACGACCCAAGATCGTGCCGCGTTGCGAATGGCGTCGACGTTCCGCGCTGGCGAGATGTGCGCGTCTTCCCCCGGGGGAGGAACTGTTCCCGAGGGAGGAACTGCCCCGCCCGATGTACGCTGTGCGCCTTTCCGGACGCCCGGAGCACCCCCGACCTGATCTCACTTCCGGGCATTAGGCACGCACCCACTGCGTTATCGCGACACCGCCGACGTTTCCCCCACAGGCCCCAACCGTCCCGGAAAAAAGAAAAGCCTGCAGTGCCCCCGTCAGACCTAGGTACACGCAGGCCATTCGAAAACGACGAGCGGCAACCTGACGATCATAGCACCCGTGAATGTACGGCATACACGGGTACGTTAGACTCACGGCTTTGCGTCCCCGGCTTTCGCCGGGTTTGCCTTTATCGCTTCGTATCGTTTTATCTCGTACGGATCTTTTGTGCTGTCGGCTCAAACCCCGTTCTTGTGGTTTGGTGACCAGTTAGTCACGAGAAAGAGTCAATCATTGCTACGAGAAGAAATTAAACGTTACGAGGTTTTTCGTCAAGATCCGAGAGAATCCTGCAAGCGATGACAGCAGGACGCCGGCGAACCGGTGCACTACAGCCGCGGGATGGCGCTTTCGTGAGCTGAGACGTTGCGGGGCTTGCGGCGCTCTAGCTTCGCCCACAACAGCCGCCCCTTCTTCCCCCATAGAAGCAGAGGAGGGATCACCCACGTGAGACTCCCCCGTCGCCCTTCTCGGATCGCCCGAAGGTGCTTGGTGGTCCCCCGCGGGATTACCCTCCTCTGTCAAGTACCGGTGCCGCAGGTCGCTCGGGTTACAAAGAAACTCCCAACCGGTTTCAGCGTGCTGATCAGTCTGGTGCGAGTGGATTCTCGGGTTGCGGTACGCTCCTCATCCTCTCTATCTCCTCCGTATGCCCTCCTCCGCATGCTCCGGAAAAGACTTGCCTGGCGTTGCCGAGCAATTTTCCCGGGATCGTCGCTCTGAGGGTTTCCTAAATCGCTGCCGCGCCTCTCTCTCTCGTCCGCACCCTGATCACTTCGTCGACGGGAGAGACAAAGATCTTTCCGTCCCCTACTTCGCCCGTAGCCGCCGCATCGCAGACGGCGTCGATGATTTTTTCGACCTCGGAATCATCCACGATCACTTCCACCCGGATCTTGGGCAAGAGCTCCAGGCTGTAAGCTGCGCCTCGGTACGTACCGGACCTGCCCTTCTGATTGCCGCAGCCGATGGCTTCCGTCACCGTGAGGCCCCGGACTCCCACCCTCGCGAGCGCGTCCTTGACGTGATCGATTCTCTCGGGCCGGATGATCATCTCGATCTTCTTCACGACACGACCTCCTCCAGCTCACCTGCGAGCTTGCGCGACCCGTTGGCTCTCGAAGTGGCGCTGTGCGTATTGACCGAACGCCTGAAGTCGCTCAAGCTGTGCAGCATAAAGTCTCCGTAAGCGATGGCACCGTGTTCTGCCATATCGAGACCCTCGACCTCGACGGAGGTCGAAACCCTAAGCCCGACGAGCGCTTTGATCACCATAAGCGTCACGAACGACAGCGCAACAGTCCAAGCGAAGACGGCCGCAGCGCCGATCAGCTGTGTCAGAAGCAGGCTCGTTCCGCCGCCGTAAAAGAGCCCGCCGTCGACGGCAAACAACCCGACCGCCAAAGTCCCCACCAGGCCGCAAATGCCGTGGACCGGGATGGCGCCCACCGCGTCGTCCACCTTCAAGACGTTGTCGAGGAACTCCACGGCCAGGACGAGGATGATCCCCGCCAGAGCTCCCGTCACGAGGCCGCCCATCGGGCTGAAGACGTCGGCACCGGCGGTGATTCCCACAAGGCCGGCGAGGATTCCGTTCAACGTCAGGCTGGCGTCGGCGTGGCCGTGCCGCAACCACGAGAAGAGCATCGCCGCGGCGCCACCCGCCGCGCCGCCCAGCGCCGTTACGGCGATGACGGTGGGCAGCGACTCTGCAAAAGCGTCAAGCGTAGATCCCCCGTTAAACCCGAACCAGCCGAACCACAGAAGCAGCACGCCAAGGGCGCCCAGCGGAAGGCTGTGGCCAAAGATCGGCTGGACTTTGCCGTCAGCCCCGTACTTGCCAATTCGTGGCCCAAGAAGCGCCGCAAAGATTAGCGCCGCCCAGCCGCCCACCGAATGGACCACGGTGGAACCAGCGAAGTCGTGAAAGCCGAGTTCGCTGAGCCAACCGCCACCCCACACCCAGTGGCCGACTGCCGGGTAGATGAACGAGGCGATGACGACCGTGAAGATAAGGTACGCTGAGAACTTCACACGCTCGGCGATCGCCCCGGACACGATCGTCGCGCACGTCGCTGCAAACATGGCCTGGAAGACCCAAAACGCCATCGACGGTATGCCGAAGTCCATATCCTCAATGCCGCTCAGGAAGAACCCGCTCAGCCCGATGAACCCACTGGTGTCAGCGCCGAACATAAAGGCGAAACCGACGATCAGAAAGGTGATCGTGCCGATCGCGACGGTGGCGACGTTCTTCATCAGGATGTTGACGACGTTCTTCGTGCGTGCAAAGCCGCTCTCCACCATGGCGAAGCCTGCGTGCATGAGGAAGACCAAAAACGCCGCGATCAACACCCACACTGTTGAGAGGAACACCCCGTAGTCCACTTCCATCGTGCATCCCCTTTCGTGTCATATAAGTTGACAACTAATGGTGATAACTTAGCATCCGATGGCCGAAAGAGTCAACTATTATGGTAACTTCGTGTCATGTTTCTGGTCGTGGAAGCATCGAGGGAGAACGAGATACCCGCGGAAAAGCGAATGTTCGGGGCTTGGGGGGCTTGGGGGGCTTGGGGGGCTTGGGGGGCTTGGGGGGCTTGGGGGG
>NICF_comb_assmDRAFT_10003353_pt1 | contig 11641 bp, 8 predicted proteins | sample NewIslPassag4_SG_FD_11279 | JGI IMG/M metagenome (IMG submission 11279) | reverse complement strand
AACCGCCGCCGGCGCCCGGGCCGGCGCGGAAGCCGCCGGAACCCGGCAGGCCGCCGCGCCGCAGGGCGGGAATTGGATCCACGGCCTGCTGAAGTGGCTCGGCGTCGATTACGAGAAGCAGCTGGCGCAGCTTGCCGGATCGCGAGGCGGAGCCGCGGGGGCCGAACAGCCGGCCGTGCGGACGGCTGCCGGCGGCGATGCCGCCGCCGGAACCGCCCAAGGCGGAACCAATGCTCAATCGCAGCCCGCCGGGGCGCAGACTGCTCAGGCCGGCCGCAGCGCGGCGCCGGTCCAGCCGCAGCCCGCCGGGGCGCAGGTTGCCCAGGCCGGCCGCGGCGCGGCGCCGGTTCAGCCGCAGCCCGCGGAGGCGCAGATTGCCCGAGCCGGTCAAGGCGCAGCCTCGGCTCAGCCGCAGCCCGCAGAGGCGCAGGCCGCCCAGGCCGGCCGCGGCGCGGCGCCGGTTCAGCCGCAGCCCGCGGAGGCGCAGGCCGCCCAGGCCGGCCGCGGCGCAGCTCCGTCTCAACCGCATCCTGTCGAGGCGCAGATTGCCCGAGTCGGTCAAGGCGCAGCCCCGGCTCAGCCGCAGCCCGCGGAGGCGCAGGCCGCCCAGGCTTTCCGCGGCGCACCGCCGACTCAGCCGCAGTTCGCCGAGGCGCAGCCGACCCAGACCGGCGGCGCGGGCTTTGCCGCCGGCGAGACGCTGAAGCAGGCGCTGATGGCGCTGGCGGCGTCCGAAGACGCGCCGGCCGCGCTGCGCGAGACCGCGCAGCAGCTCGTGCAGCACATTACCGGACAGCAGCTTCTGATCGCGCCGGAGAAGAACGGCGCGCTGTTCTCCCATTTGACGCTGTTCATTCCGTTCCAGGGGGAAGACGGCGGCACGACGGCCCGGATCACGATCCAGTCGCGGCGCGGGCGCAAGGGGGAGCTGGATCCCGACAATTGCCGTCTGCTGTTCGACCTTCGAATGCGGCATATCGGCGACACGGTCGTCGACGTGCAGGTGGTCGACCGTTTCGTCAGCCTGAACATCTGGAACGATCATCCGGCCTTGAGCCGGCTGCTCGAGTCGACGCGCGATGAGGCGGCCGCGGCGCTGGAGAGCGCCGGATATCAGCTCACTTCGATGCGCGTCAAGCCGTTCCCGGACACCGAGGCCCGGAATGCCGCGAAGAAACCGGCGCCGGACCGGTCCGCTCCGCCTCCCGATCCGGCCGTTTACGCCGGGAAGCCGTACAAAGGGGTGGACTATCGAGCATGAAGCGGCCCGACAGCCAGCCCAAGCCGCCGCTCAAGGCGGTGGCGCTGAAATACAACCCGGCCGAACACGCGGCCCCCGTCGTGGCCGCCAAGGGACAGGGCCATGTCGCGGAGCGCATCCTGGAGCTGGCGCGCGAGCACGGCGTTCCGATCCAGGAAGAGCCTTCGCTCGTCGAGGTGCTGTCCAAGCTCGACATCGACCAGGAGATTCCGCCCGAACTTTATGCGCTGGTCGCGGAAGTGCTCAGCTTCATTTATCGGACCGACCGCAGGATGAAGGACTGGGGCGTCGGGAATGGATAACCGGAGGGAGACCGGCAGGCGCGGCGAGGATGCGGCCGCGCATTATCTTGCCGCCCGGGGCTATCGCATCCTGCACCGGAACTGGCGATGCCGGCTCGGCGAACTGGACATCGTGGCGGAGGACAACGGAACGGTCGTCTTCGTCGAAGTCCGGACGCGCGCGGCGAACAGCCGTTTCGGCGCCCCAGCCGAAACGGTCGACGCCCGCAAGCGGCGCAGGCTGGCCGCGCTCGCGCAAGTCTACCTCGCGATGACAGGCAGGCGGCACGCACCGGTCCGCTTCGACGTGATAGCCTGCACGGCGCGGCCGGGCGGGGGACTGGATATTGAACATATTTCCGGCGCCATCTAGCCGTCGGTCCGAAGGAGGACCGGCGGCTGTTTCATATTCGGCGTTTGGATTATTATGGAACTGTTTCCGGGATATGGCGGAAGAGCGACGTTGTGAGCGAAATTCGATGCATCTTCCTCAGCGAGTGACCCGCCCCGCGGATTGACGGGATTCGGAGCCGCCGGTACGATGCGGGACCGGCGGCTTGTTTCTTCAAAAATCCGCCTTCCGATCGAGAAAACGATAATGGATCGCTTCCGCGATGTGATCCGCGCCGACGGCGTCCTGCTCGTCGAGATCCGCGATCGTTCTCGCAAGCCGGAGGACGCGCTCGTGGGCGCGCATGCTGAAGCCGAGGGCCCGGTAAGCGGATTCGAGCAGCTTCTCCGCGTCGTGCCGCAGTTTGCACGCTTCCCTGAGCGCCCGGCCCGTCAGATCGCAGTTCCACCGGACGCCGGTCAGCGCCGCGCGCGCCCGCTGCCGTTCGGCGGCGGCCATGACGCGTTCGCGCATCTGCGCCGTCGTCCATCCGTCGGGCTTCGCTCCCGGCGCCGGCCGGGGAACTTCGACCTGCAGGTCGATCCGGTCAAGCAGCGGTCCGGACAACCGGGAACGGTAGGCGGCGATGCGCCCGGCGGAACAGGTGCAACGCTGATCTTCGCTCTCGTGCAGATGGTAACCGCAAGGGCACGGGTTCATCGAAGCGGCCAGCATGAACCGGGCCGGGAAGCGGAACACCGCCCGGGACCGGGCGATCGTCACCACGCGGTCCTCCAGCGGCTGTCGCAGCGCCTCGAGCGCCAGGCGCGAGAACTCGGGCAGTTCGTCGAGGAACAGGACGCCCTCGTGCGCCAGCGTCACTTCGCCGGGCCGCGGCACGGATCCGCCGCCGATCAGCCCGCCGGCCGAGATCGTATGGTGGGGCGAACGGAACGGCCGGGTGCGGATCAGCGACACCGCGCCGGTGCCGAGTTTGCCCGCGGCGCTGTAGATTTTCGTTACATGGAGCGATTCTTCTTCCGTCAGCGGCGGCAGGATGCCGGGGAGGCGCTTCGCGAGCATCGTCTTGCCCGTTCCGGGCGGCCCGCACATCAGCAGATTGTGGCGTCCGGCCGCGGCGGTCAGCACGGCCCGCTTTGCCGTCGGCTGTCCGAGCACATCGGCGAAATCAAGCTCCGGCTGCAGCGGATCAACGCCGCCCTCCTTGCGCCCGGGCGCCGCCCCGCATGATTCCGGCACGAAGCGCAGCGCATCCCAGTCGCCGGCGAGCTGCGACAGATGCGTGACGGCGAACAGGTCCATGCCGCCGATCAGCGCGGCTTCGGCCGCGTTGCCGAGCGGCAGCAGCACCCGCCGGATGCCGCGCCGCTTCGCCTGCTCCACCATCGGCAGCACGCCGGGAACGGGCCGCACTTCGCCGGACAAGGCGAGCTCGCCGATGACGAGCGCGCTCCTGAACGGCCCGCCGTCCAGCTGGCCGCTGACGATCAAAATGCCTGCGGCGATCGCGAGATCGAACGCGGTTCCCTCCTTGCGCTGGTCGGCCGGCGCCAGATTGACGGTGATGCGCTGCAGCGGGAATTGGAAGCCGCAGTTCTTCACGGCGGCGCGCACCCGCTCCACCGATTCGCGCACGGCCGGATCGGGCAATCCGACGACATTGACCTGCGGAAGCCCCGGCGAAATGTCGGTCTCGACATCGATCCAGAGCGCCTCCACCCCTTGCACGGACGCGCAGCAGATATTCGCATACATGAAAGAAACACCCCCATCCCGCTCTCCGGATGAAGGTGCTTCCTTACGATCCGTTATTTTCCTGAAACCCGTCTGTCTGTCAGTGTACCGGATGAGCCAATCGCTGTCAATCCGGCGGATGGATGTTCGCGTGTCGATTGCCTGGTGCTCCATCCGCCGTCGATGACGAGTTCCCCGCCCGTGACAAATTTGGATTCGTCGGATGCCGGATACAAATAACCGTAGGCAATATCGACGGCTTCCCCGGCATGCGGCGGCAACGGAAACGTGTCCTGGACAGACCCCCATCCGGATGAACACGGCAAAGAGATTGATGACATTGACCTGAATATTCGTGGCATGAACAAACTTCCGTTCGTTCGCTTTTTTCGATCATTCCGATAGCAAAAAAGTGATCGTTGATCCCGGCAAAAAATAAGGCAATCGAGGCGAATTCATGATACAATAGGGATGTTTGTGTACATACTGTGACTTGTATTTCGGCTGCGGCGGTAAGCGCTGCCGCCGGCGCTTGAGGGAGGATAACGGCATGAACATTCACGAGTATCAAGGCAAGGAAGTCTTGAAGCAGTATGGCGTCGCCGTGCCGGAAGGCCGCGTGGCGTTCACGGTCGACGAAGCCGTCGAGGCGGCCAAGGAGCTCGGTACGCCCGTCGTCGTCGTGAAGGCGCAGATCCATGCGGGCGGCCGCGGCAAGGCCGGAGGCGTCAAGGTGGCGAAGTCGCTCGACGAAGTCCGCCAGTACGCGTCCGAGCTGCTCGGCAAGGTGCTCGTCACCCATCAGACCGGCCCGGAGGGCAAGGAAGTGAAGCGGCTGCTCATCGAGCAGGGCTGCGACATCAAGAAGGAATATTACGTCGGCGTCGTCGTCGATCGCTCGACCGGCCGCGTCGTCATGATGGCCTCCGAGGAGGGCGGCACGGAGATTGAAGAGGTCGCGGCGCGCTCGCCGGAGAAGATTTTCAAGGAAGTGATCGACCCGGCCGTCGGCCTGCAGCCGTTCCAGGCGCGCCGTCTGGCGTTCAACATCAACATTCCGAAGGAGCTCGTCGGCAAGGCGGTCCAGTTCATGACGGGGCTGTACAACGCGTTCGTGGACAAGGACTGCTCGATCGCCGAGATCAACCCGCTCGTCGTCACCGGCGACGGCAACATTCTGGCGCTCGACGCGAAACTGAACTTCGACGACAACGCGCTCTACCGCCATCCGGAAATCGTCGCGCTGCGCGACCTGGACGAAGAGGACGAGAAGGAGATTCAGGCGTCCAAGTTCGGCCTGAGCTACATCGCCCTCGACGGCAACATCGGCTGCATGGTGAACGGCGCCGGCCTCGCGATGGCGACGATGGACATCATCAAGTACTACGGCGGCGAGCCCGCGAACTTCCTCGACGTGGGCGGCGGCGCTTCGAAGGAGAAAGTGACGGAAGCGTTCAAGATCATTCTGTCCGACCCGAAGGTCAAGGGGATCTTCGTCAACATTTTCGGCGGCATCATGCGCTGCGACGTCATCGCGGAAGGCGTCATCGCGGCGGCAAGCGAACTCGGCCTCGACCGTCCGCTCGTCGTGCGGCTTGAGGGCACGAACGTCGAGCTCGGCAAGAAGCTGCTGAACGAGTCCGGCCTGAACATCACGGCCGCGGATTCGATGGCCGACGGCGCGCAGAAGATCGTCGAACTCGTGAAATAACCCCGCTGATCCAATACGATAGAGGATGTGAACCTTCGATGAGCATTCTGGTGGACAAGAACACGAAAGTCATCACCCAGGGCATTACCGGCAAGACGGCGCTCTTCCACGCGAAGGGCGCGCTCGACTACGGCACGCAGATGGTCGGCGGCACGTCGCCGGGCAAAGGCGGCACGACCGTGGAGATCGAACTCGAGAACGGCACGACGGCGAAGCTGCCGGTATTCGACACGGTGAGGGAAGCGGTGGACGCGACCGGAGCCACCGCGTCGGTCATCTACGTCCCGCCGGCGTTCGCGGCCGACGCGATCATGGAAGCGGTCGACGCGGAGCTGGAGCTCGTCATCTGCATCACGGAAGGCATTCCGGTGCTCGACATGGTCAAGGTGAAGCGCTACATGGAGGGCAAGAAGACGCGCCTCATCGGGCCGAACTGCCCGGGCGTCATCACCCCCGACGAGTGCAAGATCGGGATCATGCCGGGCTATATCCACACGAAAGGCCATATCGGCGTCGTGTCGCGCAGCGGCACGCTTACCTATGAAGCGGTTCATCAGCTGACGACGCGCGGCATCGGCCAGTCGACGGCCGTAGGCATCGGCGGCGACCCGGTCAAGGGCACGGAATTCATCGACGTTCTGCGCATGTTCAACGAAGATCCCGACACGTACGCGGTCATCATGATCGGCGAGATCGGCGGCACGGCCGAGGAAGAGGCGGCCGAGTGGATCAAGGCGAACATGACGAAGCCGGTCGTCGGCTTCATCGGCGGCGCGACCGCGCCTCCGGGCAAGCGGATGGGCCATGCCGGCGCGATCATCTCCGGCGGCAAGGGCACGGCGGCGGAGAAGATCGCGAAGCTTGAATCGTGCGGCATCAAGGTGGCGCCGACGCCGGCCGAGATGGGCGCGACGCTCGTGTCCGTGCTCGAGGAGCGCGGGCTGCTCGAGAAGTGCATCACCCGCAAATAAAGCGGGCGCGCCGACAGCCGAACAGCGGTTTCGCGGCCGATTGCGGCCGCAGGAAGGCAGGCAGCCTTCCCTGCTCCCGTCATGAACGGGGGAAGGGAAGGCTGTTTTTGTTTGCGATTCCCAAATCTCAATGCGCCGCTTGCATTCTGATTTCGCCTGACGCACAATAGGATGAGAATGCATGCGGCCCGGGGAAAGGAGTTCCGGCATGGGCCAAGAATGGACGCGGCGGGACATCCTGCTTGCTCTCCACGAGACGGAGGGCATAGGGCCCGCCAGGATCAGGGAGCTTCGCGAGAGGGGGCTCCTGGAGGACTGCGTGCATTTTCCCGCATCAAGATGGATCGAGGAATTCGGATTGCTGCCGCGGATTGCGGATGCCGTCCGGCATTCGCTGACGCGTTCGTTTACGGAGGAGCGGATGCGGCTGTACGCCAGGCTCGGCGTGGAATGGCTGACGGTCGAAGATGACGATTATCCAGAACTGCTGCGGCAGCTCAAGAATCCGCCCGGCGTTTTATATGTGCAGGGACGGAAAGAGCTGCTTCACCATCCATCATACGCGATTGTCGGCACGCGGCTGCCGACCGCTTACGGACGGCAGACAGCGCGGATGCTTGCCGAGCGGCTGTCCGACGTCGGCATCACGGTCGTGAGCGGTCTCGCGCGCGGCATCGACGCCTGCGCCCACGAGGGCGCCCTGCGCGGAGCCGGCAGCACGATCGCGGTGCTCGGCACGCCGATCGGCACGATCTACCCGCCGCAGAACGCGCCGCTCTATCGCCGGATCGCCGAGCAGGGACTGCTCGTGTCGCCGTTCCCGCACGGAACGCCGGGCCATCCCGGCCTGTTCCCGGCGCGCAACGCGGTCATTGCGGGCATGACGCGCGGCACGATCGTCGTCGAGGCGGCGGAGCGGAGCGGCTCGCTCATCACGGCGGAATTCGCGGGGAAATTCGACCGCGAGGTGTTCGCCGTGCCCGGCATGATCGGCTCGCCGAAGAGCAAGGGCACGAATATGCTGATCAAGAGCGAACGGGCCAAGATCCTCACCGATCCGGAAGACGTGATGTCCGATCTCTGGCTGACCGAAGCCGGCGCCGAGAGCCGCCGCAGAATGCTGGAAGCGGCCCGCCGCGCGGCGGAAGGGCTTACGGAGGAGGAGCGGACCATCATCCGCCTGCTGGAGAACGGGCCGATGTCCTCCGACGAGCTGGCGGAACTCTCCGGCATCCCGTTTGGACATTTGCATGCGCTTCTGATAAATTTAACAGTAAAACGCAAAATCGAGCAGCATCCGGGTTCCCTGTACAGCATCCGATGAGTTCGCGAACCCGCAGAGGAGAGGCTGATTCATGGCTGATTCGCTTGTCATTGTCGAATCGCCGGCCAAGGCGAAGACAATCAGCAAATATCTCGGCAGCAAATATATCGTGAAAGCTTCGATGGGCCATATCCGCGATCTTCCGAAAAGCCAGACCGGCGTCGAGATCGAGAAAGGCTTCCGGCCGAAATACATCACGATCCGCGGCAAGGGCAGCGTGCTGAAAGAGCTGAAGGACGCGAGCAAGAAGGTGAAGAAGGTGTATCTCGCGGCGGACCCCGACCGCGAAGGCGAAGCGATCGCCTGGCACCTCGCCCATTATCTCGAACTGGACGAAGGGGAACCTTGCCGCGTCGTTTTCAACGAGATTACGAAGCAGGCGGTCAAGGACGCGTTCAAGTCGCCGCGCCCGATCAACATGGACCTGGTCAACGCCCAGCAGGCCCGGCGCATCCTCGACCGCCTCGTCGGGTACAAAATCAGCCCGTTATTATGGAAGAAAGTGAAGAAGGGCCTGTCCGCCGGACGCGTCCAGTCGGTCGCCGTGAAGCTCATCATCGACCGCGAAAATGAGATCAATTCGTTCGTTCCGGAGGAATATTGGACGATCACGGCCCGGCTGATTCAGGACGGCGTGCCGTTCGAAGCGAAATTTCACGCGCTCGACGGCGAGAAGAAGGAGCTGTCCAGCGAGCAGGACGTGCGGCAGGTGCTCGAGGCGATCGAAGGCCGGCCGTTCGTCGTCTCCGATGTGAAGGAGCGGGAGCGGCTGCGCAATCCGGCGCCTCCGTTCATCACGAGCACGCTGCAGCAGGAAGCGGCGCGCAAGCTCGGCTTCCGCGCGGCGAAGACGATGTCGGTCGCGCAGCAGCTCTATGAGGGCGTCGACCTCGGCAAGGAAGGCTCGGTCGGGCTCATCACCTACATGCGCACCGATTCGACCCGCGTTTCACCGGTCGCGCAGGAAGAGGCGAAGGCGTATATTGTCGAGAAATTCGGCGCGGACTATGCGCCGGCCGAGTTCCGCGTGTACGCGAAGAAGAGTTCGAACGCGCAGGACGCCCACGAAGCGATCCGGCCGACTTCGATCCGGCGCGAGCCGGAAGCGGTGAAACCGTATCTGACGAGGGATCAATACCGCCTGTACAAGCTGATCTGGGAACGGTTCACCGCCAGCCAGATGAGCTCGGCGGTGCTCGACACGATGACCGTCGACATCCAGGCGGGCCGCGCGACGTTCCGGGCGACCGGCTCGAAGATCAAGTTCCCGGGCTTCATGAAGGTGTACGTGGAGGGAAATGACGACGGAACGACCGAAGAGGAGAATCTGCTGCCGCCTCTTCGCGAAGGGATGACGCCCGAACGCGCGGGCGTGGAGCCGAAGCAGCATTTCACGTCTCCGCCGCCGAGATATACGGAGGCGCGCCTCGTCCGCGCGCTCGAGGAGCTCGGCATCGGGCGGCCGAGCACCTACGCGCCGACGCTGGAGACGATTCACAAGCGCGGCTATGTCGCGATCGAAGACAAGAAATTTGTTCCGACCGAGCTCGGCATACTCGTCAACCAGCTCATGGAGGAGTTCTTTCCCGAAATTCTGAACGTCGAGTTCACGGCCCATATGGAGGATGATCTCGACCATATTGAAGAAGGGAAGAAGGACTGGGTCGAGGTGCTGAACGAGTTCTACGAGCCGTTCTCGAAGCGGCTGAAGGTTGCCGAAGACGAGATGCGCGAAGTGGAGCTCAAGGAAGAAGTCTCGGACGAAATCTGCGACAAGTGCGGCAGGCCTTTCGTTTACAAGATGGGACGATTCGGCAAGTTTCTCGCCTGTTCCGGCTTTCCGGAATGCCGGAACACCAAGCCGATTCTGAAGGACATCGGCGTCACCTGCCCGAAGTGCGGCGAGGGCCGGATCATCGAACGGCGCAGCAAGAAGGGCCGCGTGTTCTACGGATGCGACAAATATCCCGGCTGCGATTACGTGTCCTGGGACCGGCCGACGGACAAGGCGTGTCCCGCCTGCGACAGCCGGCTGGTCGAGAAGCGGAGCCGCTCCGGCGGCAGGCTGCTGTGTCCGGAATGCGGCCACAGCGAGGAGATGCCGGAAGAAGTGGAGCAAGTCTGACCGGCATCGGGCTTTATGCCCGATGCCTTAAGTAATGTCCGGCGTCCGTGAAAGGAGCAAGCGATATTGGGAAGCACACGCGTAACCGTGATCGGCGCGGGGCTGGCGGGAAGCGAAGCCGCATGGCAGATCGCCTCCCAGGGCGTGCCGGTCACGCTCTATGAGATGCGCCCGAAGAGAACCACGCCGGCGCACCATACGGACAAATTCGCCGAGCTCGTCTGCAGCAACAGCCTGCGCGCGAACGGGCTCACGAACGCGGTCGGCGTGCTGAAGGAGGAGATGCGCCGGCTCGGCTCGCTCATCCTGCGCGCGGCCGACGCCAACGCGGTTCCGGCGGGAGGAGCGCTCGCCGTAGACCGGGACGGCTTCTCGGCGGCGGTGACGAGCAGCATCCGCGAACATCCGCTCATCGAAGTGCGGAACGAGGAAGTGACCGAGATTCCGGCGGACGGCATCGTCGTCGTCGCGACCGGACCGCTCACGTCGCCGGCGCTGTCGGATCGCATCCGGGAACTGCTTGGCGAGGAATACTTCTATTTCTATGACGCGGCGGCCCCGATCGTCGAGCGGGATTCGATCGACATGGACAAAGTGTACGTCGCGTCCCGCTACGGCAAGGGGGAAGCCGCGTACCTGAATTGCCCGATGACGGAAGAGCAGTTCAACGCCTTCTACGAAGCGCTCGTGACGGCGGAAAAGGCGGAGCTGAAATCGTTCGAGAAGGAGATCTATTTCGAAGGCTGCATGCCGATCGAGGTGATGGCGGCCCGCGGCCGCCAGACCCTGCTGTTCGGACCGCTCAAGCCGGTCGGCCTGCCCGATCCGCGCACGGGGAAACTGCCGTACGCCGTCGTGCAGCTCCGGCAGGACAACGCGGCCGGCACGCTGTACAACCTGGTAGGCTTCCAGACCCATCTGAAATGGGGCGAACAGAAGCGGGTGTTCGGCATGATTCCGGGCCTGGAACAGGCGGAATTCGTCCGGTACGGCGTCATGCACCGCAACACGTTCATAAATTCCCCCAAGCTGCTGAAGCCCACTTACCAGTTCAGGGGCAGGGAGACGCTGCTGTTCGCCGGCCAGATGACCGGCGTCGAAGGTTACGTCGAGTCCGCCGCCTCCGGGCTGCTTGCCGGCATCAACGCGGGAAGGCTCGCGCGCGGTCTCGATCCGGTCGTGCCGCCGCCGGAGACGGCGCATGGCAGCATGGCGCGGTACATCACGACCGCCGATTTTCGCAACTTCCAGCCGATGAACGCCAATTTCGGCCTGTTCCCGCCGCTTTCCGAGCGCATCCGGGGGAAGAAGGAGAAGAACGAAGCGATCGCGCGGCGCGCACTCGAAGCGCTGGAGGCCTTCAGGCGCTCGCTGGCCTGACGGCGCCCGCGCCACCGTGAATACGAAAGGAATGAAACGCGATGGACATGACGTTCCACGCCACCACGATCTGCGCCGTCCGCCACGATGGCCGCGGCGCCATTGCCGGGGACGGACAGGTGACCTTCGGCGGCAACATGGTGATGAAGCATACGGCGAAGAAGGTGCGCAGGCTCTACCGGGGACAGGTTGTCGCCGGCTTCGCGGGCGCGGTGGCGGACGCGATCACCCTGTTCGAGAAGTTCGAGGGCAAGCTCGAAGAGCATCAGGGCAACCTGCAGCGCGCCGCCGTCGAGATGACGAAGGAATGGCGGTCCGACCGGGTGCTCAGGCGGCTGGAGGCGATGATGATCGTCATGGACGCCTCCGGCCTCCTGCTGCTTTCCGGCGGCGGGGAGATCATCGAGCCGGACGACGGCATCCTGGCGATCGGCTCCGGCGGCGGATTCGCGCTGGCGGCGGCGCGAGCCTTGAAACGGCACGCGCCGAACCTGACGGCGGG
>NICF_comb_assmDRAFT_10003351_pt1 | contig 11646 bp, 11 predicted proteins | sample NewIslPassag4_SG_FD_11279 | JGI IMG/M metagenome (IMG submission 11279) | reverse complement strand
GACGCTTACATTTTACCAGAGTATTGTCACTTGTCTCTTTCTTTTTGCATAAAAAAGGTGCTGGTTTTTACTCACCAACACCAAAAATTATAGAGCCCTTTTAATAGGGCCGGGGATTTTTTATTAATAAAACAAATCAACGGATAACCTTCATGAATGGGAAAGAAATATTTCTTGGGAAATAATTGTAAAATAATATTTTCCTTCTGAAGTCCTTTGAGGGAAAACAAAATATGTGATTAGAAGGATGAAATAGACGGTTTGGTCATGTTAAAGTAAAATAAAGAAAAAAGGGTCAAGGAAGGATTATTTAGGTGAAACCGGTGATGAAATTAATAAAGGAAAGGAGTGCCAGCATATGGCCAAAAAGGTACTCGTAGTCGATGATGAAAAACCGATTGCTGATATTCTCCAGTTCAATCTAAAAAAGGAAGGTTATGAAGTGTATTGTGCCTATGATGGTGATGAGGCCTTAAAAATGGTTGAGGAACTGAAGCCTGATTTAATCCTTTTAGATATAATGTTGCCGAAACGGGATGGAATGGAAGTTTGTCGGGAAGTTAGGAAAAAGTATGAAATGCCAATTATTATGCTTACGGCAAAGGATTCGGAAATCGACAAAGTTTTGGGTCTGGAATTGGGCGCAGATGATTATGTAACCAAACCTTTCAGTACCCGGGAAATTTTGGCACGCGTCAAGGCCAATTTGCGCAGGCACCAAGTTGTAACGAGTACGCAAGGAGAAAATGAATCGAATGAAATAAAAATTGGCTCTTTAGTGATCCACCCCGACAGTTATCTTGTATCCAAACGGGGAGAAACGATTGAACTGACCCATCGGGAATTTGAACTCCTTTATTATTTGGCTAAACATTTGGGACAAGTCATGACCCGGGAACATTTGTTGCAAACCGTTTGGGGATATGATTATTACGGTGATGTTCGAACCGTTGATGTTACCGTAAGGCGCCTGCGGGAAAAAATTGAAGATAATCCTAGCCATCCGACTTGGTTAGTAACCCGAAGAGGCGTAGGCTATTATTTAAAAAATCCTGAACAGGAGTAAGCGGTTGGATGAAAAAACAGACATGGTTTTCTTCAATCCGATGGAAATTTATCCTCTTTTTTGTTTTATTAATTCTCATCGCCATGGAGATTATCGGTGTATATTTTGTTAGGGAACTTGAGAATAAACTAACGGAAAACTTTAAAGAATCGATTTTAAGTAAAATCAGTTTGATCTCCTATAATCTAGGTCAGGAGTTTTTGAAGGATCGGGAAGCGGATGAAGCAAATTCCTTGGAAGAAGACATTCAAAAGATTCTTCTTGATAGCACGTCCAACGATCTCGATATTGAAGAGATTAGGGTTGTCGACAAAAACCTAAGAGTGATCGGCTTTTCCGATGAAAGTAATCAAAGCGTAATCGGTCAACGTTCCACGGACTTAAATTTTACAAGAACCTTTAATACCGGGGAATGGTATGACAAAATGGCCATTGATCCGAACAATGGACGTATGTGGGTGCTATACGTACCTTTGGAAGTGAATGGAGAAACGGTAGCGGTTATTTATCTGGAGGGAAATATTGAAAGGGTATATGAGCAACTCAGGGTGATCAATAATGTATTAATTACCGGAACCCTGATTGCCCTAGCAATCACGGCCATTTTAGCCGTTTTTGTTGCCCAAACAATTACCAAACCTTTGGCGGATATGAGAAAGCATGCTCTTGCCATGGCAAGGGGAAATTTTTCAAGAAAGGTTAAGGTTTATGGTCAGGATGAAATCGGTCAGCTGGCTCAAACCTTTAACAATTTATCGAAGAAACTGCAGGAAGAAAAGGAAAAGACGGAAAGCGAGAAAAGGAAACTTTCATCTATATTAGCCTATATGACCGATGGGGTTATTTCTACAGACCGTCGTGGGAGAATTATCCTAATTAACGAATCTGCCGAAAAACTTTTAAACGTCACTTGGGAGTCGGCCATTTCAAAGCCAATTATTGAGATACTCGGCATAGAGGATCAATACACCTTTGAGGATTTACTGGAAGAAAAAAATTCCCTGATATTAAATTTTGACCATCATCCGAATCCATATATCCTTAGGGCGAATTTTTCTATTATCCAAAAGGAAACCGGCTCAATGAATGGCTTAATTGTCGTTCTTCATGATATTACTGAGCAAGAAAAAATCGAAAGGGAAAGACGGGAATTTGTCGCCAATGTTTCCCATGAGTTAAGAACTCCCCTTACAACAATGAGAAGCTATCTGGAAGCATTGTCCGAAGGGGCATGGAAAGATGAAGAAATCGCTCCGAAATTCTTAAATGTTACCCAAAATGAAACCGAAAGAATGATTCGTCTCGTTAATGATCTTCTTAAACTTTCCAAAATGGATAGTAAAGATTACGTATTGGAAAAGGAATGGGTTAACTTAAAAGCTTATTTGAACAGAGTCATTGACCGCTTTGAAATGACCAAGGAAAAAGGCGTTACATTTATACGGAAATTTCCGAAACAGGATCTTTATCTTGAATTTGATACCGATAAGATTACACAAGTGTTGGATAACATTATTTCCAATGCTTTAAAATATTCTCCTCTTGGTGGCAAGATTATCTGCAAAATAAAAGTTTATCACGATTTTGTAGAAATCAAGATTTCCGACCAAGGTCCGGGGATACCGAAGGAGAGCTTAGATAAGATTTTTGAACGTTTTTACCGAATTGATAAGGCACGGTCCCGACAAGTGGGTGGTACAGGTTTAGGGCTTGCTATTGCTAAGGAAATGGTCAATGCCCACGGTGGAAGGATATGGGCTACAAGTGCCATTGGGAAAGGAACAACCATCCATTTCACGTTGCCCTATGATCGAAATCAAGAGGATGATTTTAATGAACTGGGAGATATTTAAATCTTGGATATTAACCGGGTTGGTGCTGCTAAGCATTATACTTTTTTGGAATCTGGTTGTTTTTCAGGAAAACTATGAGGCAATTCCAAACCAGGAATATATCAATGAGGTGTCCATTGCGGAAAAGAGAAAGATAGGAGAATTGATTTTTCCTGATAAAATGGTTTATCGTAAGGACCGGGATACATATGTCGGTTCAGAAACGATATCAGTGGTGGATTCGGTTTTTAATGAAGTTGCCCGCTGGAACTATTACAATTTCCAACCAGCTTTGGAAGAATTCCAACAACTTTTTTATAATTATAATCAACCTTATCTCCTTTTCCTGTTTCCCGATGATGTCCCCTTTGAATTAATGAAAAATATGTTTACCATTGATGCAAAGGAAATACCAGAAGGAAATTTTGATTATATAGTTGTTTTTCCGAATCTAATTAAAAAGGATGAAGGGATCGTCTACTTTGTAAACGAAGAATTGACCCGGGCCTACCAAGGAAGAGTGCGTCATCCTGACATGGAGCATTTCCTAACGAACATGAACAATTTTATTGAGTCTAACTCCCAGCCATATATTGCCTACAAAAAAACTTCGGGATCGATGTTATTTGTCATGGATTCGGATATTACATTACAGGATTATCGCTATTTGCCCAAAAACTATAACGTTTCGAACTTTGTTAATGCTCTTTTCCAAGATCCGGGACTTGTCAAAAGGAAGGGCAATCAATATACCGATACATCCAGTTTGATGAATGTGTATGAAGATATTGGCATGTTCCGATTTGTCGATCCGACCATTACCCGGACAAAAATTTCGGTAAGTGAACTCCTCCAAAAGGGAAATGATTTTATTAACGAACATAGCGGTTGGACGGACCATTACTATTACAGTAGTTCGGATATTTACAACAGTAAGATTGTATTCCGCCTGTATTTATCCGATTTTCCTGTATTTAGCAGCAGCGGGTATAGTGAAATAAAACTTGTTTTAGGAAATGACGGGGTTTATTCTTATGAAAGACCCCTCTTCAGCCTGAACTTCCCAACAACAGATCGGGAACAAATCCTTTTATCTTCAGGAAGAAGGGTACTGCAATTTTTGGAGTCCGTAGATCGCTTCGATATGAATACCATCTCAGACATACGAATCGGGTACCAATTTACCCGGGCATATAATGATATGATCATTAGCCTGGAGCCATCCTGGTTTTATCGTATCGATAATACATGGCAAAGGATTCAGGAGTCGGATTTAGGGGGGGAACAGGATGGATTGGAGTAAAGCAAAAACAATCTTTATCATTACCTTCCTTATTCTCGATTTATTCCTAGTGTATCAAATCTTCATACAAAGGTTTGAAAATCGCTATGACTTTATTAAGGAAACGTCCATTGAAGACCAGCTCGCGGCCGATAACATCAAAGTAAATGATTTGCCAACGGAACCATCAAAAGCTAGTTATGTAGAGGCCGATTCCAGATCATTTATGCAAGAGGAATTTACCAAATTGGCTGATCAAACAATTACCATTTCAAATGATACGCAAATCACAAGCAGGTTAAAGACCCCCTATCCATTAGTTAAGGGCTGGAGCAAGGCGGATGTGGATCGTTTTGTTCAAAGTTATGTCCCTTACGGAAGCCTTTACGTGTATTGGGACTATAATGAGGAAAAAAATACAATTATCTATTATCAAACTTACAATGGTAAAATATTTTATGAGAACAAAGATGCCCGGGTTGAATTACAATTGAATGAAAAGGATGAAATAGTTTCTTATACTCAAACCGCATTGGAGAATATCCAGGAGGTTAAGGAACAGGAGATTATTACAGCCCATGATGCCATGGTTGTTTTATATAATAAAAATTATTTAAAACCAGGACATGAAATAACAAAGGTGGATTTAGGGTTTTATACCCTTGTTCCGATTATGTCTTCCCAGCTTCTGGCCCCAACATGGCGCTTTACCATTAATGGGAATATGGATTTATTTGTAAATGCAGTAGAAGGATATATTTTCCAAGTCCAAGACAAAGGGAGCCAAGTATTGGAGTAAGATTTGAAAGATCAATCACCTAGAATGACAGGATGGAAGAGAAACTGGAGGACGATTATGACGTTTAATTTTAGTGTTTTGGCAAGTGGAAGCACGGGGAATGCCATTTATGTGGAAACGGACAGCCACTCTTTTTTGGTTGATGCTGGTTTAAGTGGAAAACATATGGAACAGCTCTTTGAGCAAATACAACGTAGCCCGAAAGAACTAAGCGGTATTTTAGTCACCCATGAACATAGTGATCATATAAAAGGTGTTGGCATTTTATCCAGAAAGTACAAATTGCCGATCTATGCTAATGAGAAAACATGGAAAGCAATGGAACCATTGATTGGAGAGATCCCTACAGACCTGAAGTTCCATTTTGGGATGGAGTCTTTAAAAACTTTTGGCGGGCTAGATATTGAATCCTTTGGTGTTTCCCATGATGCCGCTGAACCGATGTTCTATATATTTCATTATGGTGGGAAAAAGTTGGCCATCATTACCGATACTGGCTATGTAAGTAACCGGATGATCGGTGCGATTAAAGATGCCGACTATTTTATTTTTGAAAGCAACCATGATGTAGAAATGTTAAGAATGGGAAAATACCCTTGGAATATAAAAAGAAGAATTTTAAGTGATGTCGGTCACGTCTCCAATGAAGATGCTGCCTTGGCCATGTGTGAATGTATTGGTGATCAAACAAAAGGGATTTATTTGGCCCATTTGAGTAAAGATAACAACATGAAGGAATTGGCACGCATGTCGGTAAGCCAAATTCTTGAAAAAAGAGGTTTTGCCGTTGGAAACCAAATTATCCTTTATGATACAGATCCGAAAATAGCGACAGAATTGAAAGCTGTATAGGTAAATGAAATGGAAATCCTCTGAATAGAGGATTTTTATTTTTTTAAAATAGAAATGGTAGGTCATGAATGATAAAATTTTTATAAGCAAAAATAACGGAAAAGTTTACATTACGGAGGTGAAGGGATGGACTTTTTCGATGAGGATCTCCAAAATCAATATTGGGAACCGAGGAAGAAGAAAAAAAGAAGCGGCTCCTTCCTTTCAGCCTTGTTCGGAGGTATGGTAGGCGCCCTAGTTGTATTATTGGTTTATCCGTACCTTCTTGGAAAAGGGATTGTTCCATTGCCAGAATTTGATCAAGGACAAAATCCCAATCCCTCCTCAAATCCGATTGTTACCCGTAACGTTTCTCTAAAAGTCGAAACGGATGTGACAAAAGCAGTCGAAAAAGTAATTGATGCGGTGGTCGGAATCAGCAACTATCAAGGCCGGAGTTTATGGAAAGAATCTGACGAAGCAGGTACCGGTTCCGGTGTTATCTACAGAAAAGAGGGCAACTACGCCTATATCGTCACAAATCAACATGTAGTTGATGGTGCAGATCGGATTGAAGTAACCTTATCCGATGGAACGAAACTTGAGGTGGAGCTATTAGGAGAAGACATATGGACAGACTTAGCGGTATTAAGGGTGAGAGGAACAGGAATAAAGACGGTTGCAGAATTTGGAGATTCGGATTCGTTGAAGCTCGGGGAACCCGTACTAGCGATTGGGAATCCGTTAGGACTCGATTTTTCCGGCTCAATAACAAAAGGGATTATCTCTGGTTTAGAACGAACCGTTCCCGTTGACTTTAATAACGATGGGTATGCCGATTGGAATGCGGAAGTTTTGCAAACGGATGCTGCAATTAATCCGGGAAATAGCGGAGGAGCCCTTGTTAATATTACAGGTCAGGTAATCGGTATTAATTCAATGAAAATAGCTCAGGAGGAAGTGGAAGGGATCGGCTTTTCCATCCCGGTTAATATAGCCATTCCGGTGATTGAAGATTTGGAACGATTTGGAGAAGTACGGCGTCCTTATATGGGAGTGTCAATGCAGGATTTAAGCAACTATTCTTTCTATGTACGGGATGAATTAAATCTGCCGGAAGAGGTGGCCGCCGGTGTAGTTATTGTTGAAGTAGTCCAAAATTCACCTGCACAAAAAGCTGGATTAAAAAAGTATGATGTGATAGTAAGTTTTGATGGAAAGGAAATCCAATCCATTATCGAACTTAGGAAACATCTTTATACAGAAAAAGAAATTGGAGAGAAGCTAAAAGTTGGTTTCTACCGAAATGGCCAATATATGGAAGCGGAAATGATCCTTTCCGAGGATTCAATAAGATAAATCTGGGCAAGCCATTAGTATAAAAATTCCGTTGAAGGGGTGATAAAATGATTTATTGTTGTAGCGAACATGTAGAATGGGCATTGGAAGAGATCATCAATGATACGGAAATGGCCCCGGAATTAAGGCAAATTGACGTTGGAAATTTGTCAACAACAACCTGTGAATATTGTGGAAAACCAGCAGCATATGTTGTAGGGAACTGATATTCTCCCCCAAAATGTGGACATGTGATGTGGATATGTGGATAAACTATGTGTATAACTTGTAAATAACTTGTTCATAAGCTGTTTATACCATTGTGGAAAACTCGACAACAAACGACATAAAATCCATCCTTTCGGCAAATTGCGTCCTAAAAAGGATACTTTTTAGGTAACATTAACCGATCGGCTGGGTTTTTGCCTATGAAATTTACAAATGAGGAAAAAAAGAGTTATCCACAAATCCCAGTCCATTATCAATTTATTTAAAAGGGTTTTCCGAAAAGAATAAAATTCCAGATGTGCATAAAACCATCATGTGTTTTATCAAGGATCCCGGTTTGAACATGCAAAGAAAGGGGCATCCAAAGTCGAAAATAAGACTTTGGATGCCCCTTTTGCATGATGGATAAAATGATAATCCTGTTTTAGCTTTCACTTTTTGTTAAAATGGCAACGCATTCGACATGCACCGTATGGGGGAAAAGGTCAACTGGTTGCACTTTTTCCAGCTTGTAACCAAAAGGGATCAATTCTTTGACATCGGTAGCAAAGGTTTCATGATTGCAGGAAACATATACGATTCGTTTTGGTTGGGAGCGTCCGATTTTCCGCATGACTTTTCCCCCCGCTCCCGATCTCGGCGGATCAAGGAGAAGTAGGTCGGGGTTACCAAAAACAGATAGAACTTCATCAATGCCATGTCTAGCATCTCTTGCTAAAAACCATGTATTTTCTAGTCCATTTTCTCGGGCATTTCTTTTTGCAGATTCTATAGAGGACTCTACAATTTCAATCCCCGCAAGTTCCTTCACCCGGGCGGCAAAGGGAAGAGAAAAGGTGCCGACACCGCAGAACAAATCGATCATCCGTTCATCCTTTTTAGGATCACCCATCTCAATGGCCAATTCCACTAGTTTTTCCGCTTGAGGAGGATTGGTTTGGAAGAACGTATTGTACCAAAGCCGATAACGGTATCCGCATAGCTCATCATAAATAAAATCCCTTCCGGATAACACATGGACTTTTTCCGCCTGGGTACGGTCTGCCCAGTCCCGATTTTCCATCCAAAGAAGACTCTTCACATCGGGAAATTCATTCGTAATCCTATTTGTAAGTTCCTTTACGGCGTTTTCCAAATTTCCGGAGGGGGCCTCTGTTGCAAAAAGGGCGACCATAATTTCTCCAGTAGCGAAGGATTCTCTCACCATGAGATGGCGTAAAAGGCCTTCATGTTTGTCTTTATTATATCCGGATAAATTCCATTCCTTTGCCCATTTAGCGATTGATAAGGCAACTTGAGTCATATTTTGCCCGGCTATATGGCATTCCTTAAGGGGAACGATGTTACGGAAATTGCCCTGTTCATGAAGCCCAAGAAAACCTTCGGGAGAAAAGGTAAATTCCATTTTGTTTCTGTAGTTCCATGGATTCTCCATACCGATCGTATCTAGCACGAGGTTCGGATCCAGTCCATTTTTCCTGAGGGATTCTTTAACCTCTTCGGTCTTTTGCTGAAGTTGGTGCTGGTAATCCCAATGTTGCCATACACATCCTCCACATGTTCCAAAATGAATACATCTAGGACGGGTCCTTCCTGGATGAGGATTAATGACTTCTATCAATTTTCCCTTTTGCCATCGTTTATCTGGTTGTTCCACTGTCACTTTAACCGTTTCTCCCGGTAGCGTAGTGGGAACAGATAATTTCAGCTTCTTTTTATTTCCATTGGCATTTTCCCGCCAAAGGGTTGAAAAGCCGGATCCTTTTTCATCGAAATTTTCTACATCTATGATGAAGGTTGTTTCCTTGTTCATTATATGTTCCTCCCTATCCCTAAAAATCGCTTAGGGAATACAATCGTAATCATACCTTTATTATTATAGCGGATGGGAAACTCCTTTGGAATGGTAGACCAAATTCTGGTTTTGCTACGGAAACATTTTTCGTAATATTTTTATTATTTTAAAGACAATCTTGTAATTCCGTCGTATACTAAAATTATCATAAATAGGAGGGATGACTTTGGCGAAATATACGAAACAGGAAAAAAGTTGGATGTTCTATGACTGGGCAACGTCAGCCTTCTCGATTATTATCGCTACCGCAATATTTCCGATCTATTATAAAGCGGTGGCGGAAAATGCCGGTGTTTCCAATGCAAATGCCGATGCCTTTTGGTCTTATTCTGTATCTATTGCGACCTTTATTTTGGCCTTGTTCGGTCCAATATTGGGAACGATTGCCGATTATAAAGGTTACAAAAAGAAGTTGTTTATTTTCTTTTTAATGGTTGGCGTGCTGGCAACTGCAGGAATGGCTTTGCCCATTGAAAGCTGGATATTTTTGCTGATTATGTATGTTTTGGCAGAGGTAGGTTCCAGCGGATCTGGGTTGTTTTATAATGCCTTTTTAGTGGATGTAACGGAAGAAAAGCGGATGAATGAGATCTCATCAAGGGGTTATGCTATAGGGTACATTGGAAGTGTCATTCCCTTTGTTCTTTGTATTGCCCTAATCATTTTGGCGCAACAAAAAATGATACCGATTTCAACCGCTTCTGCTAGCCAATTGTCTTTTTTGATTACAGCTCTTTGGTGGGGATTGTTTACAATTCCACTACTGAAAAATGTCCATCAAGTTTACTATGTTGAAAGAGAACCAAAAATTATTGCCAATAGTTTTCGGCGCTTAGGGAACACCTTTAAAGAAATCAGGAAATATCGGAATATATTTCTGTTTTTGATAGCCTACTTTTTCTATATTGATGGTGTAGGTACAATCATTTCATTGGCTGCCGTTTATGGAACGAGTGTCGGGCTTGATTCCAATGGCTTATTAATTGCCCTATTGGCCGTCCAAATTGTTGCAGCTCCCTTTGCCATTTTGTTTGGAAAACTTTCTGGAAAATTTGGAACGAAGAAAATGATATATGTAGGAATCATCATCTATACTTTCGTCTGTTTCTTTGCCCTGTTTCTCGATACTTTACTGGAGTTTTGGATTCTGGCGATGCTTGTGGCTACTTCCCAGGGAGGAATCCAGGCCCTTAGCCGTTCCTATTTTGCCCAGATGGTACCAAAGGAAAAATCCAACGAATTCTTCGGTTTCTATAATATCTTTGGAAAGTTTGCGGCAGTCCTCGGGCCGTTCCTGTTTGGTATTACAGCCCAACTGACAGGGAACTCTTCCTTCGGCGTATTCAGCATTGTAATCCTGTTTATCATTGGATTTTTTATGTTAATGATCGTGCCGGATCATGAAGCAAAGACAATTAAAGCGGAGGGGTCTTTCCCTCAAGGGGGATGAAGATCCTCCTTTTTTTGTGAAAATAAAACCTTTCTTTTGGTACACTTATAGTAAAAAGGTGAGAAGGGAAATACAAGATGAAAATGAAAGTTTTGGCTGTTGGCAAGTTAAAGGAAAAATTTATCCGTCAGGGGATTGAAGATTATAGAAAAAAACTTTCAAAATATGTCATGATGGACATGATTGAGGTGCCGGATGAGAAGGCCCCTGAAAATATGAGTAAATTGGAGATGGAGCAGGTAAAAGAGAAGGAAGGGGAACGGTTATTATCCCATATTTCAAAGGAAGCCTATGTGATCACTTTGGAAATCGGCGGACAGATGCTCGACACCGACCAATTTGCAAAAAAACTTAAAGAGGTTTCTGCTATAGCGGGAGAAATCGTCTTCGTCATTGGCGGCTCTTTGGGACTGAGCAAACAGGTAATGAAACGGAGCAATTACGCCTTATCCTTCTCAAAAATGACCTTCCCCCATCAATTAATGAGACTGGTTTTATTGGAGCAAATTTATCGGGCATATCGAATCTCAAAGTGAACCGTATCATAAGTAAAGGAGGATATTGAGGGAAATAATATTATTGTTGAATAAATAAAAGTCAATACAGGAAATGAGTGAAATGGATGTTAATACTGGGAGTATTTTTAGCGTTAAGTTTATCTATTGTAATTGTATTCATAGTTTCTCCAAAGCCAACTGCACTGCTCATTCGTCGATTATTTGAAGGCGGTGTTGCGGTTAAACCTTCAAACTATGACGAAATTGAAAGGTTGGTTCATATCGAAAGTAATCTCTCATACAATTCTAAATATAAAGAAGGAAAACTGGATATTATAAAACCTAGGGAATTTGAAGGATATTTGCCGACACTAGTGTCGCGTAAATAAAATGCGAATTTTCAGTTTGTTGTTTCTGCAATTTTTATTAAAAAAGGAAAACACCTAAATAAAGGTAGTAAACATCCAT
>NICF_comb_assmDRAFT_10003350_pt1 | contig 11647 bp, 12 predicted proteins | sample NewIslPassag4_SG_FD_11279 | JGI IMG/M metagenome (IMG submission 11279) | reverse complement strand
CCGCAGGTGAATGTTATCTTGTTTATGTCATTCGCCTTCGGGGGTGTATTTGCCTGCTTTTTCTCGCATTTTCATCAGTTGATGATCACGGAATCAGGTTCTACTTTGTCTGGTTTTCGTCGTCGGGGCGGCGGTTCTTTTCAAAAGGTGCGGTGTCCGCCATCCTTTTTCAAAAGGCACGGCTCTTGCGATCGCGTTGTCCCTTTCGGCTTCCGTATGCCTTGCGCAGAACTACACGCAGAGCCTGGTCCCGCACGCGAACGACGGAATCGGCATCTCGAACCGGGTGGCGTATTGGATCATCGGGGAGGACGGTTGGTCGCGGGAATTGTTCCGGGCGTATTTTGAGAATGCCGTTTATTTGACACTGTTACTGATCGTTGCGTATCCCGCGGTGCTCTCGCTGGAATCCCGGTGGTCTGAAAGAAGAAAATCATCCGGACTGCGATGACGATGGCGGCCATGCCTGCCTGGGAGGCACTCCGATGTACGTGTTCGTCAAATTGCTGTCCGCGTTTTTGTCGGCCGTCACTTTGTCCGCGATCTTTACGCTCCGTGAACGGCCGTCCCTGTTTGACCATTATTCGGCGGAATATGTTTTTTTGAACGGCAGCTTCGTGCTTTTCACATTTTTCTTCCTGGGCGGCATTCCCTTGTCGATGGCGGCGGACCGGATTGCTTACAGAAGAAAAAGAAAGCGCGTTTGGCAGTTGGCGCTTTACTTTTTGTTCGGCGCGGGGCTGTGGTTCCTGTTTGACCTGTGGAGGCACGTCGCAACGCCCGTGAAATTTGCCGGATCCCTTGAAATGGCAATCCTGTTCGGCGTCGCGGGCGTGGTGTTTTTTGTTTATCAAAGTCTGATCCTGATCGCCATCCGTTCATTGAAAAAAAAAAAGGCGCCTGATTAGCGGGACAAATATTGGCGATACCGTTGGTTTCTTTTTTGCATCTTGACATGCAACCATACGGTTGCATATGATGGAGCCATGAACCGGGACAGCGATGCGATATTCAAGGCCCTTGCCGATCCGACGCGGCGGCTCATGCTGGACGAACTTTCCGAGCGGGACGAGATGACGCTGTATGAACTGACGGCACGGCTCATCATGAGGCACCGCCTGGCCGTGTCGCGGCAGGCGATCGCCAAGCACCTGGCCGTGCTGGAAGAGGCGGGGCTTGCCGTCTCGCGGCGGAGGGGAAAGTTTCGCGTCATCGCGTTCAACCGCAAGCCGCTGGAAACCCTGCTGAAAAGGTGGCTGGAGCCGGACGGCGGGCGGAATTGACCGTCCCCGTCCGCCGGCCGGGAATATCGGCGCCGTGCCCGGGTCGCATCCCCTGCGAGGAGGCCAAAAACGGATGAAAATCGTGGTCACAAGCGTGTTTGTCGATAACCAGGAAAAGGCGCTCGAGTTTTATACGAAAAAGCTGGGGTTTGTGAAAAAGCACGACGTTCCGGCGGGCAGCCACCGGTGGCTGACGCTGGTCTCCCCCGAGGACCCGGACGGCGTCGAGCTGCTGCTTGAACCGAACGAACATCCCGCCGCGCGGGAGTATCAGAAGAAGATCTTCGCCGACGGGATTCCGGCGACCATGTTGGGCGTGGAGGACGTCCAGGCAGAATATGAACGGCTGGCGGCGGAAGGCGTGAAGTTCACAATGACGCCGACCCGGATGGGCGACGTGACCATCGCGGTGTTCGACGACACGTGCGGCAATCTGATCCAAATGATCGAATACAAATGATCGAATACAAAAAATAAAAAGGTCCTAGCGGGACAAATATTGGCAATACCGCTCGTAGTGCGCGTACAGCCCGTCCGGGTTTTTTTGTTTCTGATGCAGCGTCCCGTGGACCAGTCCCCGGACTTGTTCGATCGGGTTGAAGAAAGAGTTCTTCCCGAACCCGGACAGCACCGGATGGTGGGTGTCGGTGAATCTGCGTTTCCGGTTGAGCACCCATTCCACGCCCGCGTGGTTGCGCACGAACACTTCCCCGAAATAGATGCCGATATCCATCGCGAGCGACTCGGATTCCGGAGACAGAACCATCTGATGGATGGGGTCCGTCAGCATTTTTCTACGCAGATAACCGGAGGCCCGGTTGTACTTTTCCTCAAATTCTTCCCGCGGTCTCGGCAGCCAGGCCAGGGCGACCTCCAGATACCATCGCCAAAGGGGCTTCAGGGAGGCGGGAGAAACATCCAGCAGGGTGCGGTCTCCTCCTCCAGTGTTCTCGAAATGGGCCCGCAATTGGTCCAGGCGGTTCGGAATTTCGCCCATGAACCAGGCAAAGTACGCTTCCGCTTCCTGCAGGCTCCGGCTCGGCAGGCCGGAGTGGGGAAACGGCGGGTTGATCGTTGGTAAACCATCGGTACCTCCCAGCGCCCAATCGTTTACGCCCCGTTGGCGGTCTTCAAAAAGGCCTCGACCAGCCGGGCGGTATTATAGACCTCTTTGTAGTCGTAACGGATGCGAAAATCGTCGATGACGACGGCGGCCCGGCCGGTTGCGACTTCGGCGTCATCGACGATGCCGAACATCTTTTTGGCTTCAGACAGGTTGGAAAAGGCGAACCATTGCGTTCTCGTGTCGTGCGACATCATCGGGATTCGTTCCAACGAGGCTTCATCGACGAAAAACTGAAACAGTTCTTCGTGGATGGGATTGATTGTTTCATAAAGAAAAGTGCCGGTGATCAGCGCGGAACCCTTGAAGTGCACCGTTCCGAGATATTCGGAGTCAGATTCGGTCAAATCGGCATGCACCACTTCCATTCCCGCGATCCGGTCCCCGACCTTTACGTATTCGGCCTGAAACACATTCGAATTGCCGATGACCACTTTCCGCTCTTTCGCGTCGTAATCGACCCTTGCGCCTAGGCTTTCCGAGACGAACCTGATGGGAACGTATACGCGGCCGTTGTGATTGAAGACCGCCTCTTCCCGCCCCGGCTCTTTCGCCTGGTTGTTGATGACGAACGTCACCGGAAACAGACGGACTTCCACGGAATCGGAAGCCGCAGCCGCGGAAGCCGGAAGCAGGAGAACCGCCGCGATTAGAAGAGCCCGCCACCTTTTCATGACAATCATCCTTTCTTGATTTGGTTCGGCCCGGGTTGCCGTTCCATTTTTCACCATTCCGACTATAAATTTTGTCAGGCGCCTTGACAAGCGTATGGACGCTCACGCATACTGGGCCCATAGCCGGGAACTGCGATTCCCCGCCACGTGCGGGAATTTGATTCAAATGATCGAGGGGCTTTGATGCTCCTCTTTTTTTTGTGCGCAAAATAAGATTGACAGAACGAAACGCTCCGCCTTATAATGGAATCACCATATTGTATGACAAACATACAGAGAGACAATAATACAAAAAAAGAAGGAGGTTCGACAAAACAGGCGGACTTTCTTTAAATAAGCCGATTGTAACCGCTTTCTTTAGAGAAATAAACCAATAATTTTTGACAGGAGGCTACAGAGGTGTCGCAATACGGACTGATGGGCGTCGACTGGGAAGAGCGCATCAACTTTGACCGGCTGAGAAGGGAGAGACTGGAGAAGGCGAAAAAGGCCCTGGAAGATTCGGAAGCCGACGTGCTGTTCGTGTTCCGGACCGAAGACGCGCGCTATCTGACGGGCTACCGCACCCACCTGCATCCGACGAACATGCTGGGCAACGCCACCGTCGTCCTGCCCAAAGGTTCCGATCCCATCCTGTTTACGATGGACTTCGAGCATTGCCGGGCGAGGATGCCGTGGATGACCAAGGACAGCATCCAGCCGCGCGCCAACTTCCGCGAGAAGGCCGGCCTCGCCAAGTGGCTCGATCTCGTCCAGTCGCTGATCGGCAACCTGAACGGCAAGACGATCGGCATCGACATCTGGACGCCGTTCATGACGAAGACGCTGCAGCAGCTGCTGCCGAAATCGGAATTCATTGACGGATACGACATTCTGCTCAAGGCCAAGATCATCAAGACGCAGGACGAGATCGAGTGCCTGAAGGCGGCCAACGCCATCACGGAAGCGGGGATGCAAGCGGCCCTCGACGTCCTCCGTCCCGGCGTGCGGGAATGCGAAGTACTGGCGGCCGCCTGGAAAGCCATGACGGACCTCGGCAGCGAATGGACGCAATGCTCGAACATCGTCGCCTCCGGCCCCTACACCGCTCCGTACCGCCGGTTCACGTCGGACCGGATCATCCGCGAGGGCGACATGGTGATCATCGACATCGGCGCGTGCTTCAACGGTTACTGGGGCGACTTCACGAGAACCTGGATTTGCGGCGACGTGAAACCGACCAAGGAGCAAATCGAGGTTCACCAGAAGTGCTACAACGCGCTGTTCGCCGCATGCGAGGCTTCGCGGGCCGGCAACACCAACGCCGACGTGTTCGAAGCGGCTTCGCCCTATGTGCTGGACAGCCTGGGCCACGGTTCCGGCGTCAACCCCTGGGAGCCGCCGTTCTTCAGCCCGGCGTCGAAGGACAGCCCGGTCGTCCTGCAAAAGGGCATGGCGTTCAACCTGGAACCGTACGCGGGCATTCCGGGCGTGGGCGGCGCGCGTCTGGAAAACAACCTGATCGTGACCGACGGCGATCCGGACATCTACACCACCTTCCATTTCGACGAACGGCTGCTTTACGAAGTGCATCCGCTGGACAAGACGACGGGCAGAAGAATTTCCAGATATTGATTCAGGTCCAACCATCGTGACGGGTCAACGCCCCCTGCGGGGGGCGTCCCCGGCTTGCGGCCTCCGGGAACCTTATGGAAAGGAGAACTGATTCATTGTGGGCGTCACGGAAGGTCTTGTAACCGAGTGGAAACAGAAGAGCGTATTCACCAGGCTGATGAACAGCCTGTACGTGTTGGTCGCCATCACGTTCAGCGGATTCCATCTCTGGCTCGCCGCGTTCGGAGGCCTGGAAGCGTGGCGGGTGCGCTCCCTGCACCTGATTTTTGTCCTGACGCTTGTTTTTCTCCTGCCCAACAAAAAGAAAGACGATAACCGGCTGAGGTACAACCTGTGGGATTGGATTTGCCTGCTTGCAACCATCGCTGTATCCGCTTACATGATCATCGACTACACCAACATCGTGTACCGGGGCGGCATTCCGAACGACTACGACAAGATCGCCGCGCTCGTGCTCACCATCCTGGTCCTGGAAGCGGTGCGGCGCAAGTCGGGCTATCCGGTGTTCATCATCACCCTGATCTTTCTGATCTATGGCATTTTCGGGCATTATTTGCCCGGCGTGCTGGGAGCGCCCAAGTTCTCCACGAATAAGCTGACCGACCAGATCTTCAACTCCAGCGCGGGTATCTTCGGCGTCCCCCTGGCGGCTTGCGCGGACTTCATCATCATCTTCATTATTTTCGGCGCGTTCCTGATGCGCACGAAAGCCGGGGAGGCGTTCACCCAGTTCGCCTTCGCGCTGACGGGAAGGCAGCGCGGCGGACCGGCCAAGGCCGCCGTGGTGGCCAGCGCCCTGGTGGGCACGGTGCACGGCAGCGGCCCCGGGAACGTGGTGACCACCGGCACCTTCACGATTCCGCTCATGAAAAAGGTCGGCTATCAGCCCAAGTTCGCCGGCGGCGTGGAAGCGGCGGCTTCCACGGGCGGCATCCTGCTGCCGCCGGTCATGGGATCGGCCGCCTTCATCATGGCGGCGATCACCGGCATCCCGTACGGCCAGATCATCATCCACGCGGCTATTCCGGCCATCCTGTATTTCGCCGCCGTGTTCTGGATGACGCATCTTGAGGCCGGAAGGATGGATTTGAAAGCGTTGACATCCGAAACCATGCCCAAACTGGGCGAGTCCCTGAAAAAAACCTGGCACCTGTTTATCCCGCTGGTCGTGCTGTTCGTGGTGCTCGTCCGGGGCATGACGGCTTCGAAGGCGGCCCTGATCGCCATTGTCACGCTGATTGTCGTGTCCATGTTCCAGAAAGATGGCCGCCTGAACATCAAGAAGTTCCTCATGGCCCTGGAAGAAGGCGCCAGCGGGATGCTGTCGATCTCGAGCATCTGCGCCGCGGCCGGCATCATCGTGGGCATGATTTCCCTGACGGGCATCGGCGTGAAGCTGGGCGCCATCGTCATGAACCTGGCGAACAACAGCCTGCTCCTGGCCCTGTTGCTCACCGCGATCGTCACCCTGATCCTGGGCATGGGCATGCCGGGGGTGGCCGCCTACGTCATCGTCGCCTCCGTCATCGCGCCTTCCCTGATCAATTTGGGGCTTTCGGTGATCGCGGCGCACATGTTCGCCTACTACTACAGCCAGCTTTCCAACGTGACGCCGCCCGTCGCCCTGGCATCCTATGCCGCCGCCGCCATAGCCAAGAGCGGGCTGTGGGAGACCAGCTGGATGGGCTTCCGGATCGCATTGGCCGGGCTGATCGTCCCGTTCATGTTCGTGTACAGTCCGGCGCTGCTCGCGCAGGGTCCGCCCTATCTCATCGCATGGGCCACCTTGACGGGGTTGATCGGAACGCTGTCCCTGGCCGCCAGCCTGGTGGGCTTCCTGGGAAGCCGGACGATTCCCTGGTACGTCCGGGTGATCCTGTTCGGCACCGCCCTGCTGCTGATCGAGCAGACGTTCCTGACCGACCTGATCGGAATCGCGCTTCTCCTCACCTGCTACCTGATCTATAGACGTCCCAAAATCACCACCTCGCAAGGAGGTGTCGCGACGGGAGCCTGAAGCAGCCGGGAATTGACGGAATTGTCGGTTTTCCGAAAACGACCAGAGGGAGGTCTGTTTGCATGAAAACGCGCAAATGGTTGGTGTGGCTCACCATCGTCGGATTGTTGGTCTTCCTGGCGGCCTGCGGTTCGAGTTCCGGTTCCGGTTCTTCCGGTTCCGGCGGATCGTCGGGCAGCCAAAGCACGCAGGGGACTTCGCAGAGCGGCGGTCAATCGTCCGGCTCCGGCCAAAGCCAGCAAAGCAGCCCGTCGCCGTCTCCGGCAGCCTATCCCGATCACTGGCCGAAGAGGGTGACCGTCGCCGCGGGGATCATGGGCGGCCCGTGGTATCCGCTGATGGTGAAGGTGTCCGAGGTGCTGATGCGGGAAATCCCCGGGCTGACCGTCAACGTCATCGAAGGCGGATCGCTGGCGAACACCCGCATCATCAACGAAGGCGTCGACGCGCAAATGGGCCTGGCCTACGCCAACATCGTATACGACGCCTATGAAGGCAAGTTCGACAACACGCGGATGACGAACGTGCGGATGACCAACGCGTACATGACCAGCTATGTCCAGTTCCTCGTGCCGAAGGACAGCCCGATCCAGAAGCTGGAGGACGCGTTCGACAAGCGGATCGGTTCCAGCCCGCGGGGAGGCGGTCCCGACCTCCTGTGGACCATCATCCTCGAATACTACGGCCTGACGTATGAAGATATCCGGGCGAAGGGCGGCAACGTCAGCTTCGTCGACTTCAACCAGCAGGCGATGATGATGAAGGACGGCCAAATCGACATCGGCCTGTTCACCGGCGAAGCGCCGCACGCCGCTGCCTTGGAAGCGGAGACGAGCGTGCCGCTGCGCGCGATTCCGCTGGATATGAACATGATCAACGAGCTGAACAAGAAGTATCCTTACCTGGTGGCCGCGGAACTGCCCGGCGATGCCTACAAGGGCATGGACGGTCCGGTGACGACCCTGGCGATCCCCGGCGTGTTCATCGTCAACAAGGATCTGCCGGAAGATTTCGTGGAAAAGATCGTCAGCACCGTCATGGCGCATCACGAGGAAATCCAGGGATCGTTCCATTTCGTCGACCTTCTGGACTGGGAGCATTTCAAACTCGGCATCAGCGACGATCTGTGGCACCCGGCCGCCAAGAAGGTCTATGAAAACAGGCCGAAATGACGGCCGTCTGACCGCTCGCAAGAAGCAGCTGCGAAACGCCTGAATGAAACCAAGCCGCCTGCAGGCAGACTTTGACGGTTTGCCTGCGGGCGGACCCCATCATGCGAATAAGGAGTGCTATTGCATCATGAAATACGTCGTCAAGCTGAAAGACCTGATCGCGGACAAGGCAATGAACGAGGAAAAAGGCTTCACCCGGATGGCGCTCAGCTGGGTGTTCACCGACAAGAACGTTCCCGTTACCCAATGCGCCGTCGGCTACTCGAACAAGGAACCCGGCGGCACCCACGTGCTGCACCTCCACAGGAACGCGGAAGAAATCATCATCATGCTGAAGGGCCGGGCGATGCAGATCGTCGGCGACGACGAGTTCGAGATCGAAGCCGGCGACTGCGTGTTCATTCCGAAAAACGTGGTCCACTCGCAGCGGGCGCTCGAGCCGGTGGAAACCATCTTCATTTATGTCGGCGCCACCAACCTGGAAGTCACCGGGTACGAGCTGGTGCAGAAGGTCACCGGCTGAGCGAATCCGGGCCGGCCGAATCCGCATTTCGTTCCGTGGGGTGAGAACGTGATCCCTTCCGAAGTGCTGGCCATCATGAAAACGAAGCCGGAGCCGGGCATCGAGCTCAGGCCTTTCCGGGTTCCCGCTCCGCAGGCCGGCGAGGTGATCGTCCGGGTCGGCGCGGCCGGGCTGTGCGGCAGCGACCTCCACATCTACAAATGGTCGTCGGGATACGAATGGATGGAAAAACTCATGCCCCTGGTGCTGGGCCACGAATTCGCCGGGGAAGTGGTCGCCGCCGGAGAAAACGCGGCTTCGCTGCTCGGCAAGCGCGTCGTCGTCCGGCACATTCTCCCCTGCGGAAAATGCAAGACATGCGTTTCCGGACGGTCCTATCTGTGCCAGGTGTGCCGGCCCAAGGCGCTGGGCCTGCGCCGCAACGGCGGTTTCGCCGTCTACGCGGCGGTTCCCGCGGATCACTGCATTCCGATGCCCGACGATATGTCCTATGAACTGGGGGCGCTGGTGCAGCCGATGGTGCTGGCCGCCAATTCCGCGGCGCGCGCCGGCGTGACGCTGGGCGACCGCGTGGTGGTTTTCGGGCCCGGCCCCATCGGGCTTCTGACGCTGGCGGCCGCCAGGGCGGCGGGCGCGACGGAACTGGTCATGATCGGCACGGCCGGAGACGAGGAAAGGCTGGCCATCGCCGCGAAGATCGGCGCCACCGCCATCCTGAACGCCGCGGAGCGGAACCCGGTGCAGGCGGTCCGGGAGCTCTTCGGCGAGGACGGCGCGGATGTGGTCTTCGAAGCCACGGGCGCGCCGGAAACGGTGGTCCAGGGCATGCACATGCTGCGCCCGGGAGGCACCTTCGGCGTCATCGGGATCCACCAGAAGCCGCTGGTGCTCGATCTGAAAATGTTCGTCCGGGCCGATCTGACGATGATCGGCATGCATGAAGGGCCGGTGTCGTGGGAAAGGGCCCTCGCCCTCGTGCACGCGAACGCCGACACCTTGAAGCATGTCATCACTCACCGCTATCCCCTGGAGGAGGCGGAAGCCGCGTTTGAGGCGGCCTTGCACAAACGCGGAGCCAAGATCATGTTCATCCCCTCGGGTGAGGAGGATGCCGGGTGAGTCTGCTGATCACGGGCGGCGCGGGATTTCTGGCGCGGTACCTGCTCCGGGAACCCGCCGTCCGCAACCGGAAAGTCGTCGTATTTGACAGGCAGGCGCCAAAGTTCGAAATTTCGCCCGACGCGGTTTTCGTCGAGGGGGATGTCACGGATTACGACCAGCTGGCGCAAATCATCACCGAGCACAAGGTAAGCGAAATCGTCCACCTGGCCTCGATCATGCTCAGCGAAGCTGCCGCCTCGCCCCATGGGGCCATCCGGGTCAACGTCCTGGGCACGGTCAACGTCTTCGAAGCGGCCGTCCGGCATGGCATCGGCCGGGTGATCTGGGCCAGCTCCGTGCAGGTGTACGGGTCGGAGGCGTTTTACGGCCGGGAAACCTGGGTGGACGAGACGGCCTTCAAGCAGCCGGTCAGCCTGTACGGCCTGTGCAAGAGCTTCTGCGAGGACGCCGCTGCCTTTTACAAATCCTATGGGCTTCGGACGACGGGGCTGCGCTTTTCCACCATTTACGGATACGGCCGCAGGACGGGCTCGAACACCTATCTGTGCGACCTGATCGAACAAGCGGCGCGGGGACAGGACGTGACCATCCCTTACGCGGAACACAAAAACAACCTGATCTATGTCAAAGACGCGGCGAAGGCGGTCGTGCAGTGCCTGGAGGCAGAGGGCCGGGAGTTGAGGGAGACCTACAATATCTGCTCGGAGCAATTGTACACCAACCGGGAAATCGCCGAGACGCTGCAGCGGCTGCTGCCGTCCGTCCGCGTCGGGTGCGAATCGGGCAAGTTCGGGGACAGGGCGACCCCGTACACCCGGAACACGGCGGCGGAACGCGACCTCGGCTTCCGGATCCGCTATCCGCTGCGCGAGGCGCTGGCCGATTTTAACGAAGAAGTCCGGGCAAGCCGCACATGAAAGCGAGGAATCGGCAATGTACAAAACGAGGGTAGAGTTCATCGACGTGGACAAAAGCCTGACGGCGGAAGACGGCTGGGTCGGATTCGACATGCGCTGGGTGGTGAACGAAAACACCACGGGCACCAAGCTGGCCGCCATCGGGTACGCCGTTTTTCCCACCGGGTCGGAGCACAAGGTGCACCGGCACGAGTACGCGGAGGAGTTCGTCATCTACATGCGGGGCAAAGGGCGGAGGATCTGCGGCGACATGGAATACGAGGTCAATCCCGGCGACATCGTGCACACGCCAAGGGGACTGCCGCACGGGCTGAAAAGCGTCGACCCCGGCAATCCCATCGAACTGTTCTGCCTGTATATCGGCGCCTCCACCGTGGAAAGCACCGGCTACTCCCTCGCGGAAGTGCCGAAAAACCTGAAAAAGGCGGGAGACGATTACCGCTACAAAACGCAGATCGACCGCGTGAAGCCGGATGAAGGGTTCAAGGCCGGCGGCATCGACTGGCGCTGGGTCATCGACGAGGCGTCAATGGGCTCCGAATTCGGCGCCCTTGCCTACGCCCGCTTCGCGCCCGGCGCGGAGCACAAGCCGCACCGGCACGACCATGCCGAGGAATTCGTCATCTACACGCGGGGCAAGGGCATCCGCATCCATGACGGCAAGGAATACGAAGTGCGGGCCGGTGACATCGTGTATGCGCCGAAGGGCACCGTGCACGGCCATCGCAACACGTCCGGCGAACCGCTGGAAATGTGGGTGATCTATGCCGGAGCCCCCAGCCTGGAAAAAGCGGGCTACACCTTCGTCTGAGCGTTTGGAACCTGCGGGGATCGGAGCCATGGCCATGTATCGGCACGTTACGGGCATCAGCGAAGCGGCGGTCGCCAGAGTGGTGCAGTTCAAGATCAAAATCGGGTCGAGCGTCGTCAAGGCGGTGGAGGAAGCGGCCGCCGCCGCGGGCGTCCGGCACGGGATGGTGATCGGATTCACCGGGGCGCTGCAGTCGGCCGTGTTTCGCAATCTGAAATACCTCCCCGCCCGCTACCCGGTCACGCCGGACAATCACCTGATGTCGGAATGCGAAGGTCCCATGGAGATCACTTCGCTGACCGGATGGATTTTCCGCGAGGGCGACCGCCAGCTCATCCACCTGCACGCCTCGGCCGCCAGGGAAGCGGACGGCCGGCTCGTCGTGTACGGC
>NICF_comb_assmDRAFT_10003348_pt1 | contig 11649 bp, 9 predicted proteins | sample NewIslPassag4_SG_FD_11279 | JGI IMG/M metagenome (IMG submission 11279) | reverse complement strand
TTGTCGGCGCGCTGTAGCTCCAGCCTCTGGTTCAGCCAGGTGAGGAGCGCGAGGAACGGTCCGGCGGCGGGGATGGCGGTGAACCCGACGCCGGCCAGGAACCCAAGGCTGCGGGCGATCGTTCTACCCATGGCCGGGATCGCTTTAGTCCTTCTGACGGGATGACGCCTCATGTGTCGGCGCCATGTGCTGAGGGCCCCACGTCTCGCTGCTCAACAGCCATGCATAGGTGCGCTCGATGCCTTCTCTCAGGCCGATGCGCGCCCGCCACCCGAGGGAGGCGAGCAAGGTGACATCCATGAGCTTGCGGGGCGTGCCGTCGGGCTTCGAGGTGTCGAAGACGATCTCACCCTCGTAGCCCACGACGTCCTTGATCAGCTCAGCCAGCTCGCGGATCGTGATGTCCTTGCCGGTGCCGACGTTGATGGGCCCGGGCCGCGATACGTGGCGCAGGATGAAGAGCGCCGCGTCTGCCAGGTCGTCGGAGTGCAGGAACTCGCGCCGCGGCGTACCCGTACCCCACACCTCCACTTGCGGCGCACCCGAGAGCTTCGCCTCGTGGAACTTCCGGATCAGCGCCGGCAGGACGTGGCTGGTCTTCAGGTCGAAGTTGTCACCGGGGCCGTAGAGGTTCGTCGGCATGGCTGACACGAAATCGGCCCCGTGCTGCTTGCGGAAGGCGTCGCAGAGCTCGATGGCCGCGATCTTGGCGACCGCGTAGGCGCGGTTCGTCTCCTCGAGCGGGCCGGTCAGGAGGTACTCCTCCTTCAGGGGCTGAGGCGCCAGTCGCGGGTAGATGCTGGACGAGCCTAGGTTCAGCAGCTTCCGGACCCCGAACCTGTGGGCCGCCGTGATCACGTTCGTGGCGATCTGCAGGTTGTCCGCGATGAAGTCCGCCGGGTAGGTGTCGTTCGCCAGTATGCCGCCCACCTTGGCGGCCGCCAGCACCACGACCTCTGGTCGCTCCTGCTCGAAGAAGTCGTACGTCGCGGCCTGGTCGCGCAGGTCGAGCTCGTTCGAGGTGCGCAGCACCAGGTTCTCGTAGCCGTCGGCCCGCAGGCGTCGCAGGATCGCGCTGCCCACGAGGCCGCGGTGGCCGGCGACGTAGATCTTCGTGTCCTTCTCCAGCGGGAACACGACGGGCGGGGTGGTGGCTGTCCTGAGTGCCATGGGCTCAGCTGCCGGCGGCTCCACGGGCCGTGACCACGTGCCCGGCGTCGCGCAGCGTCCTCTCCTGCTTCGCGAGTTCCAGGTCGTGCGCGATCATCCGGTCGACGAGCTGGTCGAACGTCACCTTCGGCTGCCAACCCAGAACGCGGCTGGCCTTGGACGAGTCGCCCTGGAGGAAGTCCACCTCGGCCGGCCGGAAGTAGCGCGGGTCGATCTCCACGTACTCCTGCCAGTCGAGCCCCAACCGGCCGAAGACGGCCTCGACGAACTCGCGGACCGAGTGGCTCTCGCCCGTGGCTATGACGTAGTCCCCCGGTTCGTCCTGCTGGAGCATCAGCCACATCGCCTGCACGTAGTCCTCGGCGTGGCCCCAGTCGCGCCTGGCCTCGAGGTTGCCGAGGTAGAGCTTGTCCTGGAGGCCGAGCTTGATCCTCGTGGCGGCGCGTGTGATCTTGCGGGTCACGAACGTCTCGCCGCGGCGCTCGCTCTCGTGGTTGAAGAGGATGCCGTTCCTGGCGTGCAGGCCGTAGGACTCGCGGTAGTTCACCACGAGGTGGTTGCCATGACCCTGGCCGCCGCGTACGGGCTCTTCGGGTAGAAGGGCGTCGTCTCGGACTGCGGAGGCGGGCTCCCGCCGAACATCTCGCTGGTGCCCGCCTGGTAGAAGCGCAGGTCGCGGCCCGTGCGGCGCCGGTAGTCGCGTATGGCCTCGAGCAGGCGCAGCGTGCCGAGGCGTCGGTATCGGCCGTGTACTCGGGCTGCATGAAGCTGACGCCAACGTGGGACTGCGCCCCGAGGTTGTAGACCTCGTCGGGCTCGACCTCCTCGAGAACGCGCCGGAGGCCCGGCCCGTCGGACAGGTCGCCGTAGTGCAGGAACAGCCGCGCGCCGGCCTCGTGCGGGTCGACGTAGAGGTGATCGATCCGGTCCGTGTTGAAGGTGCTGGCGCGACGGATGACGCCGTGGACCTCGTAGCCCTTCTTGAGCAGGAACTCCGTGAGGTACGAGCCGTCCTGGCCAGTGATGCCGGTGATCAATGCACGACGCATCGCGCCATCTTATGATAGGCGGCCTTGAGAACCGCTCGGTCATTGGGGCGGTGCTCTTCATCCTGATGACAGCGATTCTTGCGAGCGGCAGCCCCACATCTGGCATCAGAGCGCCATCGTGAGCCTCCAGAGGTCCATCTACTTGCTCGTCATGCTTGGGACGCTCATCGGCGTCACCTCCAGCTTGCTCGGCAGAGAGCTTGTCTACCAGGCGCTCGTGGTGGCTGTGACCGGCCTCGTCCTTCTGGTAGCGCTACAGCTAGTACGCCGCAGGGGTGGGAACTACGGTCTTTTCGCAGCTCTCGCCTCGTTGCCCATGCTGATCGCGCTGAGCGTCCCCATCAACGGTTTCGTCAGTGGCAACCATGTATACCTTGTCTTCCTCGTCACTTTCCTCGTCGTTCTCTCCCTCGACGGCGGCGACCTGGGCGAGCACCTACTTCAGGCGACGAACGTAACGTACGTTGTCTACCTGGCTGGCTCGCTGCTCGTGTACTTCGGTGTCGTCGAGCTAACGAAGGGGCTCAACATCTTCGATGCCGCCACGCGCGTCCCTTGGCTTAGGATCAAGACGCTCGTGGGCCTCTACGGGTCGACGGCTCACATCGACAGCATCAGCCTGTTCGTGGCGCTACTCAACCTGGCCTTCGGCAAGCCTCGTAGGAAGTGGGCGATGGTCGTGCTTGCCCTGGCGGCCAGCGCATTGTCCGTACGGTACACGCCTTTCGCGGCGTTGGCCATCGCTCTGGTCGCGGTTTGCTGCCTGAGGGTGACGAGGAGGTCTCCTCAAGCCTCACGGCTCGTGGCGACGGTGGCGGCTCTGGTGGTCGTCTTCGCTCCGTTCCTGCTGCTTGCTCTGGACAGAGTGGCCGGCAGCCCAGAGCTCAGTCTGGCTCTAGACCGCGCCACCAACGGCCGAATCAAGATCTGGTCGGCGATGCTCGAGGTCTATGCGAACGACGTCGGCCTGTTCGGGCAGCTCTTCGGCACGGCAGTCACGGAGCAGGTCTACGAGGTCGGCGGCTGGCCCCGCGTCCACCCAGGCACGGGCGAGGTCGTCGAGTTCCGCACGTCCAACCCGCACAACACCTACCTCGCCTTCATGCTTAGCTACGGGCTCGTGCCGTTCCTGGCGCTGGTGTTGGTGATCGCGTATTGCGCCATGCGCTTCCTACGCGGCTGGCGGGCCGTCCTGTTCTTCTTCGTTCTGGCCGTCGGCATCACGAACGCCGAACTGATGACCTTCCACTTCCCCGTCTACGTGGCCTGGGCGGTCGCGCTGGGGCGCGAGCAGCTAGCGCTGCGGCCGGCCCGCGCGGCGGTCCGGGTCCGCGACCCGCTGGTGGCGCACGCTACCGCATGAAGGTCCTGATGGTCCACGACTACTACCAGCAGCGAGGCGGCGAGGACGCCAGCTTCGAGGCGGAACTGAGCCTGTTGCGCGCCGGCGGCGTGGACGTGGAGGCGTACACGGTCCACAACGACGAGGTGTCGGCCATGTCCCCGCTGCAGGTGGGCCTCGTGACGGTCTGGAACGCGCGGCAGCAGGAGAAGCTGCATCGTCTCCTCCTTGAGAAACGGTTCGACGTCGTGCACTTCCAGAACACGTTCCCCCTGATCTCTCCGGCCCCGATCCGCACCGCGAAGAGGCTGGGCGCGGCCGTGGTGCAGAGCGTCAGGAACTACAGGCTCGCGTGCGTCAACGGTCTCTTCTTCCGCGACGGGCGCGTCTGCGAGGACTGCCTGGGGAGGCTTCTCCAGCTCCCTGGCATCGCCCACGCTTGCTATCGCGGCAGCCGCGCCGCCAGCGCGACCGTGGCAGCGATGAACCTCCTGCACCGCGCTCTTGGCACATGGCGCGACCACGTCGACGTCTTCATCGCTCTGTCGGCCTTCACCAGGGAGAAGCTGGTCGAGATCGGGCTGCCCCGTGAGAGCATCTACGTCAAGCCGAACGTCGTCATGCCCGACCCCGGCCCCGGGGACGGCAGCGGAGGGTACGCCGCGTTCGTGGGTCGCCTCTCGCCGGAGAAGGGCCTTGACGTGCTGCTGACGGCGTGGGAGAGCATCGGTGGAAAGCTGCCCCTGCACGTGGTGGGCGATGGGCCGCTGCGCGGCGCCGTCGCGGCCGTCGCGGAGCGGGCCGGGGCCGCGGTCGCGTACCGAGGCCAGCTAAGCGGGCCCGAGGTGCTCGAGGTCTTGGGGCGGGCGGCGGTGCTCGTGTTCCCGTCGGTATGGTACGAGACGTTCGGTCGGGTCGCGATCGAGGCCCTGGCCAGGGGGACGCCGGTGATCGTCTCGAACATGGGTGCGATGTCAGAGCTGGTGGAGGACGGCGTGACAGGCTTCAGGTTCGCCGCCGGCGACGCGGCCGACCTTGTGCGCGCCGTCGAGCGCTTCTTGGCAGACGACACGGACAGGGCTGCGATGCGCGCTAGAGCCCGCGAGACCTACCTGGAGCGCTACTCTCCGGAGGTGAACCTGGCCATGCTGCGCGAGGCGTACGAGACGGCGCTGCTGCGGGCCCGGTCAGCGTAGGGAAGGTTTCGGCTTGACGAGTCTCGCACCCTCGCTAACCCCGGATAGGCGCCGCGTCCACGTCGTCTCGTTCGACGTCGACGTGGACACCGAGGGGGAAGCGGTCCGTGCGATCGTCGAGCGCGCCCAGGCGCGCGTCGGCGGCTACGTGTGCGCAGCCAACGTCCACATGGTGATGGAGGCGCACGACGATTCCGCCTTCGCCGAAGTCGTCTCTCGCGCGTTCCTCGTCGTACCCGACGGGATGCCCCTCGTTTGGGCGCAGCGGCTGATGGGTGTCGCCAGTGCCCAGCGCGTGCGAGGTCCCGACCTCACGCTCGCGGTGGCCAAGGAGGCCGCGCGGCGAGGCGTGTCGGTGGCGCTGTTCGGCTCGACCCTGGAGGTGTCCGAGAGGTTCGCTCAGGCCCTCGTCAGGCAGGCACCCGGCCTGCAGGTCGCGGCCAACATCTCTCCGCCGTTCGGGCCGTCCATCGACGATCCGGAGTACATCGCCCAGATACGCGATTCCGGGGCCGGTGTGGTGTTCGTGGGCTTGGGATGCCCGAAGCAAGAGAAGTGGATGGCCCGGCATGCCGCTTCTCTGCCGGCGGTGCTCCTGGGAGTGGGAGCGGCCTTCGACTTCCATGCCGGCACGCTGAAGGAGGCACCCCAGTGGCTCGGGAACCTCGGCCTCGAGTGGCTGTTCCGGCTGGCGAGCGAGCCGCGGCGTCTCTGGCGACGCTACCTGAGGCACAACCCGCGCTTCGTGGTCGCTCTGGCGGCGCAGCTGCTCTCATCGAGGACGCGGGCGATCCGATCGGGATGAGGCGCGCCGCGCAGGGCAACGGAGCTAGGTTCCCCAGGGCCGCATCGCTCATCGTCGTCCTCTACCCCTACACCCTGCCTGCGTTGGGACTCGTGGGCCGCCTCGACCGTCGAGCGCGGGAGACGATCCTCGGCTGGCTCGTGCCCGCCGGGCTGTTCGCGGCTTCGGCAGCCATCCGGCGCGAGGCCGAGCTGGTGCCTCTCGTGGTCCTGTTGGCCCCTTTGGCGGAGCTTGTCGGGCGGCGGGTAACGGACGACGCGACGAGGAGGGGCGTGGCGCTGGGCCTGTCCGCCGGCATCGTGACCCTGGCGGCCGTCGCGCTGGTCCAGGTCACGGCCATCGGCGGCGACAGGGCGTCCGGGCCCTACTGGATGGGTCACCCGAACCTCTTCGCCCACTACCTACTCATCGCCGCGGTCACGGCAGCCGTCCTGTCGCCCGGACGGAGCGTGACGTTGCTGCTGCTCGCCACCTTGGCCGCGATCGCCGTTACCGGCAGCAGGTCGGGCGTCGTCGGCGCCGGTGTGGCTCTCATCGGCTCGGCGTTCACGATTCGCGAGCTGCGCAGGCCCGTGGCAACCGCTGCCGGCCTCTCTGCTGCTGCGCTGGTAGCCCTTGCCCTCGCGGCTCCAGCGCCTTGGGCCACGCGCCTCGGCCCCGCGCTCCTCGCAGAGCTCGTCGGCTGGGTACCCAAGAACCTGCTCGTCTCGACCGAGGACCTCACGGACGCCAAGAGGTGGAACCCGCTCGGTGTGGACGTCACGCGCGAGCCGGGGAGCGGAGACGCGGTCTGGCGCCTGGTGCGTAGGGCCAGAGGCACCTGGCCACGGCCCCAGCAGACCGTTGGTCTCCAGGAAGGTCAGACCTACACGCTCACCGGCGAGTTCCGAGCGGAGGCGGGTAGGAGCCCGGGCTTCCTCGTATGGCGCGGCCCTACCGGCTCACGGTTGGAACTGGCCGCGGGGCTGACACCCGCAGGTGAGGCCTTCGAGACGGCCGGTGCCGGAGTCGCCGCTGCGGAGGCGGTTGCGACCGACTTGGGCGGCGGCTGGCGGCGGCTCACCGTCAGCTTCGTACCGGCCTCCGCAGGCCCGGTGGCCTTAGGTCCCGTTCCAGACCTCGCTACCGATGAGGTCGGTGCGATCGTCCGTGTGCGCCGGCTGCAGCTCGAGGAGGGCGCTGAGGCGAGCGCCTACAGCCCCACCACGTCCGTGTCGACGGGCGCGGGCGAGGCGATGGTGCGGCTGCCGGCCTGGCGCGTCGCCTGGCAGGGCTTCCTGGGTTCGCCCCTGGTCGGCCAGGGTAGCCGGGCGTTCTCGTCGTCGTACTCCGCCCACTATCCCGACGCCGAGAGCCCACCGGCGCACGCTCACGACGTATTCCTGGACGTCGCCTTCTCGTACGGGGCCCTCGGCCTCGTGGCTATCGTGGCCGTGCTGGGACGCCTGTTCCAGGTGGCCGGTCCTGCGATGCGCTGGGCCCTGGCCGGCTTGCTCGCCGCGAACCTGGTCGACAGCACCTTCTTGACGATGACCGTTCTGTGGCCGCTCGCGGCAGGGGTTGCCCTGGCTCGTCGGGAGCGCTAGGCGGCCAACTCGTACGCCTCGACGTGACGGACGCCGGCGACCGGGTGCCAGCGCGACGTGTCGATGCCGCCCCCGACGTGCTCCATGACCAGTTCCGCCACGAGCTCCGCCGAGCGTCCGTCGTACGACGTCCCCACGGTGGCCGAGTAGCGGCGCAGCAGCTCCTCCGACGGCGGTCCCCCATGCCCTTTGAGGACCGCCAGCGCTTGCCCGGCGTCTTCCACCTTGCGCACGAGCCCCGAGCCGACGAAGCCGTAGTGGTCGACGCCTCTGCCGTCGAAGTCCGCGGTCAGTGGCAGCACGCCCACAAGGGCGGCTTCGAGCGCGATGCTCGACGGCCCGCACACGAGGGCATCGACCCTGTCGAGGAACGCGAATGGGGACTCGGTCCTCGGGTCGGAACGCTCCAGACCCGGGAGGAGCGCGTCCCAGTCACGCGCGTCTGAAGGATGCGGCCTGGCTACTATCGCGAGGTCGGGCGCCAGCGACCTGAGCTCCGTGACGAAGGCGATCACCGCCTCCGGACGGTCGAGCGGGTTCAGCGCCAGGCCGAGGACGGACACGCCGTCGCGGGGTCGAGCCCTTCGGCGAGCCTCGTCGCTCTTCGCCATCCCCGTCAGGAACACGGTGCAGCCTGAGCTGCCGGGTAGGTCGTACTTCTCCAACGCGTCGAGGCCGTCCAGGAATGCCACGTCGAAACCCAACGGAGGGAACCCCTTGGTGACCGCCGCGTGCTGCACGTACCCGGTCGGGATACCGATGCTCTTCGCGGCGTGGAGCATCGCCCGGTTCAGCAGCGAATGGTCGTTCGACAACAGCACGAACGCCGGCTCGATCGCCCGGAGCAGGCGCTCCGCCTCGTGCACGAGGCCGTGCGCCAGGATGAACCTCTCGAGGAAACGCGCGTAGGCCAGGCGCAGATAACCGGTGGCAGACAGCGCGGACCTGATGACGGCACCGATTGACGGGACGCTCCTCAGGTACGCTCCGAGCGTGGGCAAGGCCGGCGTGCCGAGACTGGCGTGCATGGGCAGCGTCGCCGCGCCGTCGATGTGAGCCAAGATCGGTTCCACCGACCTCAGCTGGTTGAGTGAGGACACCGGGGCTAGCACGGGTGGTCGCTTGGGCAGGGCCTCAAAGTGTGCGGACCCGCGCAGCGCCGTCCGGGCGGCTTGCAGGGCGAACACGGCTAGGCCCACCGCGAGCCCCTGTCGCCACCTGGGATGCGGTCGGTAGTTCAGTACGCCCAACTGCTCCGATGAGACCTCGTAATTGAGGTCCTCGGGATCCACTGATGGGCTTCCCACCGGGGAAGCAGGTGAGTGGTAGAACGATGGGCGTGCCATGTACCCGACCCTTCCAGGTCGATAGTATCGTGCCTTCTTCGTGGCCGGACCAAGTCCTGCCTAGCGTACGCCGCGCCAATGTGAGGCGCACTACAGATGATGCTTGGTAAGTTCACCGCACTCCTGAGTAGCGCACGCATCCAACGTTCTAAACGAGTGGGGGCCGCCGTCACCGTTACGCCCACTGCGTGGGCGACGGGTGGCGTCGCCCATGAGGGCGAGCAGCTGGCTAACTACGCGGACACCAGGGAGTCGGAGGCCGGAGCGTTCACCTCGATCGGCCGGAACACGAAGGTCACCCACGACACCGTATCGGCGTTCCCGTACGTGCGGCGCTTGTGGTTCGTAGAAGAGGACCGCGAACGCGAGGTGCGCGATGTTGCGATGGGCCACGACACCTGGATTGGGGCCCATGCGTCGATCATGCTCGGCATAGGCGTGGATACCGGAACAGTGATTGCGCTGGGTGTGGTGGCGACGCGCGCCATGCGCCCCTACGCCATCGTGGCAGGGATGCCCGCACGAGCGATCGGCGTGAGGTTCCCCGACGACATCGCCGATCTGATGCTCAGATCGCGATGGTGGTTGGCCCCGAAGGAGAAGATGCGCGCCACCATCCACCACTTCCAAGCACCGGTGGGGGAGGAAGTGGCTCAGGAGATCGTCGAGCGCTTCGCCCCCTCAGCAAGCCCGCCAGCCTCGGCTGCACGGGACTGACACCCAGGGCCCGCTGGTGGGACGATCGCGGATCCGTCTGCCACGGAGCCTGGGCGAGTTCGCGGGCTTCGCGAGCTCGACCGTGGTCGTGCAGACCGCGCGCGTGGCTACCGGCCTGATCGCTGCACGGGTACTCGGGCCCGTGGAGTGGGGCGAGTGGTACGTGCTCAACCTGATCCTGGCCTACGGATCCCTCACGCACCTCGGCGCGCTGAGTGCGATGAGTCGCGACGTGCCGGCCGCGATGGGTAGGGGCGATCCCGTACAGGCGAAGAGGCTGGCCTCCACCTCCTTGGGGATGACGATCGCCGGCGGCTTGTGTGGGGCCGTCGTGGTGACGCTGCTCGCGCGCCTGTCGGTCGTGCGGGGCGAGCTAGCGAGCGTCGCGTTGGTGGGCGCGTTGCTGGTATCCCAGCAGGCGTACAACTTCGTTGTCGCCTACCTGCGCGCCAAGGTTCGGTTCCCGTCAGCCTCGAGGCTCCAGTTCGCCTTGGCCGGCACCTATCTCTCGCTCGGGGTCGGCGGCGTGCTGGCTTTCGCCCTCCCAGGCTTCATCCTTGGGATCCTAATCGCTCACGTCATCGCGGTGGGCGCTGGCTGGCGGCACCTGAAGGACATCGGCATCGCGCTGGAGGGGAGCGTGGCGCGTCAGCTGATTGCCAGCGGCCTTCCGATAATGCTCGTCGGGGTAGCCAACACCCTCTTCACCACGGTTGACCGCTGGATCGTGCTCCTCAGGTTGGGGCAGTACGAACTGGGTCTCTACTCGCTCGCGATCATGGCCCTGAACGCGATGGCACTCCTGCCGCAGGTGGTGTCCCAGCAGGTGTACCCCAGGATCGCTTTCTCATGGGCCAGAAGCGGGTCGATCCACGAGCTCGAGAGGCTCGTGCGCCGCCAGAGGCTCGCTTCCCAGACGCTCACCCTACCCCTGACCGTCGTGGCCATCATAGCCTTCCCTCCTCTTGTGGAGCGCTTCCTGCCCGAATACGCCGATGCCGTGCCGGCCATATCAGTTACACTTCTGACGCCGCTGGTCGCCTCGTTCGGTCAGGGTTACAGCGCCACCCTGCACGTGCTAGGGCGGCAGGGCTGGTACTTGTCGGCGGTACTGTTCGCCGCGGTGCTGAACGTCGTCCTCAGCCTGGCGCTGGTCGGTCCCTTGGGGTTGGTGGGCGTGGCGACGGCGACGCTCGTCGGCAACGCTGCCTTGGCCCTTCTGCGCATCCTCTTGGGCGCCATCGCCCTCAGGCGCGCGGCAAGGAGGCCTCAGGGCAGCGAGGCGACAAACGCCTCCATGGTCGGGCGATGATGTGCGATGGCGGCGGTGGCGTTCTTGGCCTTACACCAACCGGCCTCGAGGTGCCCCTTCAGAAGCTCGACGGCCTCATACGCGATCGCCTCGGGCGCCTTGATGTCCCATAGGCCGGAGCGCAACGTGCGCCCGACCTTAGCGGCGATGCGGTTCGGTGTGCCCTCGATGGCCTCCACGATGTGGCCTCCCAGGACCTCCTTCAGCGCCGATCCGCGCGAGTCCTCCGCGAGCAGTAGCGATGGCCGCATCATGCTCGTCATGTAGATGTGGGCATGGACCCTATAGCCGACGTGGAGGTCGCTGGAGTCGTATTGGACCTTCATCGACTCCGCAGACCCGGACACGTCCACGTGCTCGAAGCCCTCGCTGTCGAGCCAGGCCAGCAACCGACGCTGGGCCTCGAAGAGGGGCGTAGGTCTTCCGTACGCCTTAGTGAACGCCTCGTCCGTCGAGTGGTGGAAGACGGCCACGACCCTTGCGCCCTCGAACGCCTGCCGTGTTGCCCGTAGGAGCGCCAGGGTCTGGCGCCACATCGCGGCGCTCTCTGCCATGCGTACGCCGACCGACACCGACACTGTCGACAGCCTCTCCGGAGCACGGAAGCCTCCGACCACGTCTGGGGCGTAGACGGCCGGGCAGCCGGTCATCACGACTCTCCCTATGCCGGCGCGCCTCAGGACGTTGAGCGTGTGGTAATCTCGTACGCTCGACCTCAACCCGTCCTCACGGATCCGCTCCAGCAGCTCGCGAGAAGCGGGGGAGAAGGCCGCGTGACGCGTGAGCGCCCAGTCGCCGGTAGGACCTCGCCACCCTACCCCAAGCGTCGTGATGGGCACCCGTACGTCGCTCAGCCGAGGCCGCAATGCGTAGATGTCGGGCCGCATGTTGGGCCTGACCGACGGGCCGCCCGTGAGGAGAAGGGCCTCAGCACCATTCACGAGCTCCAACTGCTCGTCCGTGATCGGGCGCCAGCCGTCCAGGTTCACCAGCTCTCGGTCGGGCCGCAGTCGCCGCAGAAGGGTGATCGCTCGCTCCCGGATTAGGAAGTCGCCGGCGTTGTTCTTCGCCCCGGTGAGTAGGACGTAGTACTTGCTCAACTCAGGTCGTCCCAGGTCAAGATCTG
>NICF_comb_assmDRAFT_10003340_pt1 | contig 11662 bp, 13 predicted proteins | sample NewIslPassag4_SG_FD_11279 | JGI IMG/M metagenome (IMG submission 11279) | reverse complement strand
CAGAATGATCGGCTCGCCGCAAGCCACATCGCGCACCAACACCGCCACGGTATCGTCCTCATGCATGCGGATGGCGTTGGGCTTGGTCGACTCCTGACTCATACCGCTCGCCTCCCCGGGCAATGATCACGTCAAAACGGTGTCCACAGCTGTGAAATGGCAAACTGGCCGATCTCCTCCCTCTCCGCGGAGCACTGCGCCCCCGAGGCGACTTCAAGGAGCGCGGCGAGGAGCCGCTGGCCCTCCAGCGCGACGTCGCCGGTGCCGACGTGGTGATCTACGAACTCGTCGAGGGCGCTGGGACGAGCCGGCTTGGGAGCGACTACCAAGGTGGGAACGGCCACGACACCTGAAAAGAGACCCCGGCTCGATGCGACGAGGATGACGTTGGCTCCCCCGGCCAAAAGGCCCGTCAACGCCTCCACGGGGTCCTGGGGCACCGTCATCAGGGATAATCCAGGCTCCTTGGGCCGCTCGGCATAGGCCACCACCTCCCGCACCTCCGTCCCGCCGGCGATAAGCACCTCTCGCTCGGCCCGCTCGCGCTCCTCGTCTGTCCACGAGCGAACGGTCGTGACTCCCTGAGAGGCGTCGGCCCATGCCTTGCGGGAAAAGCCCTGGGCCAGGCCGCGCAATCTCTCTTGTGCGAGGTCCGTCTGCGCCCGTTCCAACAACGCGGAAGCCGCCGGGGCAAGCCGTCCGGTCAGTCCGACGATCACCCGCGCTCCCGCCTCCACCAGCCGGTCGACAACCCAGCTCACAGCGGGATAAACCGTCGAATACACACACTCGTCGGCATCGAGGCCGAGGACGCCCACCGAAAGGCCCGCCGCATCGTGCAGAACCCGCTCTTCCCCTTTTCCTTCGAGGACAAACCGCTCCGCGATTTCGATTCCGATGCGGGCGGCGACGTCGCTGCCGCCTACGTCTTGGATGCCCACGACTTCAACGGGCTTGGTCGCCGGGATGCGGGCTGCAAGCTGCCGCGCTTGGTTGGTCTCGCAGCCCAGACCGACGATGAGAGCGGCGCGGACGTTGGGGTTCGCCGCCACTCCCACCAAGGTCCGCCGCGTCTGGCTCAGATCGTCGCCCACTTGCGAGCACCCGAACGGGTGCACCACCGCCACGGCGCCCGGCACTCGCCGGGCGATCTCCTGCACCGGGACGGTCGAGCAGATCACTGAGGCGATCACCGCCACCGCGTTCCTCGTTCCCACGTCCCCGCCGGTCCGGGAGTAACCCCAAAACTCGAGCCTCATGAGCGTCCCGCCCTTCAAGAGGTCTAACTTTCCGGATCAGGCCCGTCGCCCTCGTCGAGGGCAGCCGCCACGAACCTCGGCGCCGCATTCTCGCCGAGCCGCTCGATCGAGGCGAGGAGCCGGTCCAAACTGGCCAAGTATTCCTCCGCAGCGCGCTCTACGGCGTCCCGAAACTGACCGGCTTCCGCTCGCATCCGTTCGAGCAGCGCCGAGTCTTTCTGGGCCCGTTCCTGGGCCTGCGCCACGATCTCCCGAGCCTTGGCCTTCGCCTCGTCAACGAGGATCGCCGCCTGCTTCTCCGCGGCCTCTTTCACGTCGGCGGCGGTCTTTTTGGCCAGGGCGAGGAGCTCGTCGATCTGCGTCTCTGTGCGGGAGTACTCTTGAACTCTCGCCTCAAGCTCCTGGATACGCTGCTTGAGACGCTCATTTTCCTTAAAGACGCTCTCGTACGCGCTGACGACCCGTTGCAAAAATGCGTCGACTTCCTCGGGATTGTAACCTTTCCAAACCCTTTTAAACTCCGCTTCGTGAATGTCTCGCGGCGTGAGCACTGACGATCCCCCTCAGATGTAGCGCTTCAGCAGCAGGCTGATCCTTCCTTTGCGGGTCGTCCCCTCGATCCCTGCCACGACGACCCGGCCCCTTCCTCTCATCGAGAGGACGTCACCTTCCGCCACTTCCTTGTCGGGGTCCCGCACCGGCTTCCAGTTGAGCTTCAACCGTTCCGCTTTGATCTCGCGCGCCATCCGGGTGCGAGAGACGCCAAACCCCATCGCAGCCACCGCGTCCAAGCGCAGCGAAGCGACGGTGGCCCGCACCTCTTTGACGCGCTCGGGCTCCACTTCCAACTGCTCCAGATCGATCCGCTCGACCCGCGCCGCGAATTTTCCCACATGCGTCAGGTGCGCCGCGAGGTAGTCGACCACCTCCGCCGCCACCACCGCTTGAAAGCCCCGCGAGCTCAGCACGATATCTCCCACTTTGGCGCGATCGAGCCCCGTGCCGAGGATGGCCCCCAGGCAGTCACGGTGACTAAGCCCCTCCGGCTCTCGCGGCGCCTCGATCTCGATGGCTCCGATGGGCTCCTCGAGGAACTCGGGACTTTCATACTCGGGAAAGATCAATAAACGCTGGCGCTCTGCTTTGGGGTATCCGCCGAATGCACGGAAAGAGACTTCAGGGATGGAACCCAGCACGGATTGCGCCACCTGGCGCTCGTAGGGATCGAGAAAATCGGTGGCCACCGCCTTGTCGTCCCGCACGGCCTGCTCGGCCAGGTCCACCATCCTGGCGCCGACCTCGCGCTCGCCAGCGCCCTGCAGGTGTCTTAAGAGCCGCTCTCTGTCCATTTCCTTCACAACCCGATGGAGATCAAGAGTCTTACGACGGTGCTTCCCACCACTCGCAGGACGATAAAGACGATGATGGGTGAAAAATCAAGTCCACCTGCGGGCGGGATCAGCTGCCGTGCGGGCCTGAGCACCGGCTCGGTGACCCGGTAGAGGAACGTGATGATGGGATGGTCCAGGTCCAAGCGGACCCACGAAAGGACGAGCCGGGCGAAGATCACCCACCCATAGAGCTCAAACAATGAACTGACCAGCGGCGCAAGTCGCACGTTACGCGGTCCCCTCTCCCAAGGCCTTCGACCGCCGGGCGGCCTGGCGCACCGCCGTAGCAAAGGCGCTCCGCACGCCGCGCTCTTCGAGGGCCAAAAGCCCCTCGGCGGTCGTCCCGGCAGGCGACGTCACCCTTTCCCTCAAGATGGCCGGATGCTCCCCTGTCTCAAGGACGAGTTTGGCAGCGCCCAGCACCGTTTGAGCCGCGAGCTCCAGGGCGATCTTGCGCGGCAGGCCCTCGGCGACGCCGCCGTCGGCCAAGCTTTCGATCACGGTAAACACGTATGCGGGCCCGCTTCCGGAAAGGCCCGTCACGGCGTCCATGAGCGATTCATCGACGTAGACCACGTGGCCCGTCGCCTTAAGAAGCGAGGCGGCCAGCTCCGCCTGCTCGAGCGTCGCATGCCGGCCCCGGGCGACCGCCGAAGCGCCCGCCCCGACGAGGCAAGGGGTATTGGGCATCGCCCTCACCACAGGCACCGCCGCAGCCATGTACGACTCGATCACCCTGGTTGAAACACCTGCCATGATGGAGAGGACGATCTTATCTGCCGTCAGCAAGGAGCCGATCCCGGAGAGGACCTCGGGCGCATGCTGCGGTTTGACCGCGAGCACCACGAGGTCGGAGGCGGCGACCACCTCGAAGTTGTCTCCCGTGACCGAGATGCCAAACTTCTTCGCCATTTCGGACCGGCGAGCAGCGCTGACGTCCGACGCGATGATACGGGATTGAGGGACGAGCCCTTCCCTTAGCGCCCCGCCGATCAAGGCCTCCGCCATCATCCCGGCGCCAATAAAGCCGATGCTGAGATCTTTCACGAGAAGAACTCCTCCTCTTGCCACGAACCGATCTCTTCCGCATCGATGGCGACGTTGACAGGCGCAAACAGGAAGATCTCTTCCCCGATGCGATGGATCTTGCCGTCCAGGGCGTAAGTCGTCCCGCTCATGAAGTCCAAAATCCGGCGGCTGAGCGCCTTGTCCACCCCTTCGAGCGAGAGGATGACGGGCTGGCGCTCCTTTAAGTGGTCGGCGATCTGCTGCACCTCGTCGTAGGAGCGCGGCCGCAGGACCGAGACTCGAAACTGCCCGATCGTCCTATTGGGGCCCGGCAGGCTCACCAGCCGGCCCCTGTCTTTCTTTGCCGGCTCCGCCGCGGCGGCCACGGTCTTGGCCGCTTCCTGCCGCTCGAGAGGTTGCCGCTGCGGCTCTTCGGCAATCTCTTCCTGAATCCCCATAAACTGCAGGATCTTGTCCAAGAACCTTCGCTGCTGCACCATCCTGCGCCCTCCTCGAAACCGGCGAGCGTCCTGGCCGGCCCCAGGTCGGGCGGCGCCGACCAGGGTCGCTCTCGTACGATCCAGCGGCAAGCTTTACGCCCGCGGCCCAAAGATGGCGCTGCCCACCCGGATCATCGTCGCTCCCTCTTCGATCGCCACCTCGAAGTCGTCGCTCATTCCCATGGAAAGGTGCTCCATCGACACGCCCTCAATCCCCGCCCGCCGGATGCGCTCGGCCAGCTCTCTCAAGGCGGCAAAGACCCGCCTCGGTTCATCGCTGGTACCGGTGTGCGGGGCGATGGTCATCAACCCGCACACCCTGATCCCTGCCACCTGCGAGGCGTAACTCACAAACTCCAGCGCTTCGTCGCCGGAGACGCCGTGTTTGGTCCGCTCCCCGGAGATGTTCACTTGAATCAGGCAATCGATCGTCCGGCCGGCTTGCAAAGCCCTCTTTCCCAGGGCGACGGCGATCTCCGGGCGGTCCACTGAGTGCACACAGTCGAAGAGACCAGGCACGTATCGGGCTTTGTTGGTCTGCAGGGTCCCGATGAGATGCCGGGTGACACCGGGCGGAAGCTCGGGGAACTTCGCTCGCGCTTCTTGCACCCGGTTTTCCCCGATGTGAGCGATGCCGAGTTGGATCGCGGCTTGCACCCGCTGGGCCGGCACACCCTTGGTCACAGCGACCAGCGTCACCTCTTCGGGCTTGCGCCCTGCCCTTTCACACGCACGGCTGACCCGTTCCATCACGCGGGCCAGCCTCTCTTTCAGCTCCTGCTCCACGTCGAGGCCTCCGAAACGTTCTTACACGGTATTCGGCAAGCTCAACATCGCTCCTTCACGCTTGGAAGCGATGCTGTCAGGGCTTTTTGGCCCGATGGGGATTGGGCTAGCGGCGGGCAAGCCTCTTGGGATTGACGATGACCGCGGCTCCGACCGGCACCCCGTCGACGACTGCTCGCTTCGCGTCTTGCCCCAGCACCCGCACGGGGCGAAAGACGTCGCGCTCTCCCAGTGCCACGTAAACTCCCTGGCGTCCGTCAACCTCGACCACCGCCGAAGCCGGGACCACAACTCCTTGCCGCCTTTCGGTGGTGAGCGTCACATCCACTTCCCGCCGCAGGATCAGGCTGGGATCAAAGGCGTCCAGCCGGACCCGGCCGAAGAACTCGCTTCCTACGGAGACGCTCTCCACCAGGCTCCCGGTGAAGCTGCGCTCCGGGATCCCGCGAAAGTCCAGGATCACTCTGCTCCCCCTCTCGAGAGCGAGCCCTTTGAGGCGGACGGCCACCTCGACGACACTGGTTTCGACGACGCGAAAGAGGGGATCCCCCTGGCGCACGATCGAGCCGTCCTGGACCTTGCGCTCGCTTCGCCTCATCCGTTCAAAGAGGCCGTCAAGGCCTACCCCGGGGGCCAGTTCACCTTCGAGCCCGTCGAGGGAAAAGCTCACAATCCCCGGGCTCGGCGCCCGCACCAAAGAGGCATCGCCCGGGCGCAGAGCCACCGCCGCCTGCCGTTCCGAAAGAAGCCGGGCTCTTTCAGCCTCGTACTCCGCGTTCAGCTCCGCGAGCGACCGTTCAAGCGACTGCAGTTCGACTCGCAGGGCATCCCGCCGCGCTGCGGCCTCGTCCGCCGCTTTTTTGTCGGCACGGGCCAAGGCCTCCCCCAATGCCCTCTCCTCGGAAGCCAGTCTCCGCTCCGCCTCCTCCTTGCTCCGAAGCACACCGCCACGGCGGACGCTGTAGGAGGACTCAAGCGTCGCAAGGCTCCGGTTGATCTCCTCCAGCGCTCGGGCAGCGCGTCCGAGCTCCCCTGCGTCGCTCACCTCGATCACCAGATCTCCGGCCCGCACGTGCCTCCCTTCGCCCACAAGCAGCGTGACGCGCCCCGAGGCCGGCGCGAAGACGACGGTTTCGCTTCGCAAGATCACGCCTCGTCCCTCATAGCGCGTCTCGACCGTCCCGTAGACGGCCTCCGCCGTCTGCACCCCCAGGCGAAAGAGGACGCGATCGAGCCTGCTTCCCACATACCAAAGCAAAAGGGCCACGAGCATCAGGCCGCCCAAGAGGCGCAGGCGCCAAAACTCTCCGTGACCCGACCGGCTGGGTGCGACCACCGGTCCCCCACTCCTTGCCAAAGCTTCACACCCACCCCAACACGTCCCGGTTGCTCACTGACTCGTCGGCCGAACGCCGCCACCTTGAACCCATTTCAGCGGCCCAGGACGAGATAGAGCGCCAAAAGCCCCGCCGCCCAGGTGTACACGGCAAAGCCTCTCAATGACCCCTTCTTCAAGAAGCGGAGAAAAAGAGCGATCGCCGCGTATCCCGACAGCCCGGCAGCCAGCGCCCCTGCGACGAGCGGCGCTCCACCGGAGAGGCCCGCTCCCAGGATGTCGGGGATTTCAAGGAGCGTCGCCCCCAAGATCGCAGGGATGGCAAGAAGGAATGCGAAGCGCGCCGCTCCTTCTTTGTCCAAACCTCTAAGAAGCCCGGCGGCGATGGTCGAGCCCGAACGCGAGATCCCGGGGATGATGGCGATCGCCTGACCGCAGCCGATGAGCAAGGCGTCAGCTATGTTCAGCTCGTCCATGGAACGGCCGTCTTTTTGCATCCGGGAGTCGCTCACCCACAAGATCGCACCGGTGACTAAAAGCATCGACGCGGCCACGGCCGGCGAGCCGAAGAGGCCGGAGACCAGATCGCGCAGGATAAGCCCCACTGCGGCCACGGGGATGCTGCCCACGACGACGGCGAGCAAGCGATTTCTTGCGCTCTCCCTGTGCTCCGGACGGCCCAGGAGTCCAAGCACGATCGGATACCAATCCTCTTTGAGTGCGATCAGCACCGCGAGGAGCGTCGCAAAGTGAACCGTCACGCTGAAGGCAAGGTTCTCCTCATGAACGCCCAAGAGCGCGCCGGCGATGACGAGGTGCCCCGAACTGCTGACAGGCAGAAATTCGGTCAAGCCTTGGACAAGACCTAGCACGATGGCCTCCCAAATTGACAATGCAAAGCCTCCTCACTCAAACCCACCTGCCCACAGGCAAGGCGCGCCTTGCACCCTTCTCCCTGCGGCCGTAAGCACGTTTCCCTCTTTGTCTCGCCACTCCTTCTAAGCTCTTGCTCATGTTGACGCGTGCGGACAGAGTGCATCGCAGAGCGGGCGGCCGGCCGTCGTTAACCCTTGGGGCCGGCGGCTCAATCCCGCAGCCACCTGCCCACGGTGCGAACGAAAGGAAGCATAAGGGCCACGGTGGTGGCGTTGAAGAAGGTGTGCGCATTGGCCACCTGCCTTCCCGGAGTGTCGGCGGCCAGCGCCATCCAGCCCGGCAAGTGGGAAAGGAATGGAAGGAACAGGAGGACGCCGAGAGCGTTGAACGCGAGGTCGAACAAGGCGACCCTGCGCGCCAGTGGGCCGCCCGAAAGGCTCGCCAAGAGGGTGGTGGCGACGGTGCCGACGTTGCTGCCCAGCGCCGCGGCGATCGCCGCGCGCGCGCCGATGCTTCCGGCGTCGGCCAAACCGATGATGAGCCCCGTCACCGCCGAACTGCTCTGCACCACGGCCGTCGCCAGCAACCCCGCGGCTACAGCTTTCAGATCGCTCGCGAGGACGGAGTCGAGCCATCGTTCAAGCTCCAGGTGATCGCTCAGCGCGGCGAGCGAGCTTCCGAGAGCCCAAAGGCCGTAGAAGAGCCCACCCACGCCCATGGCCACGGCTCCTGCGCGGCGCGCCGAGGGGATGCGAAACACCTGAAGCAGAAGTCCAGCCGCCATCAGGGGAAGCGCCATCTCATCGAGCCCAAAGGCGACGATCTGTCCGGTGAAAGTGGTGCCCACGTTGGCCCCGAGGATGACGGCGAGGGCGTCCTCAAGCCTCAGGACGTTGGCTGCGACCAAGCCGACGGCGATCGAGTTGGTTGCGCTGGAGCTTTGGATCACGACGGTGACGAGGAAGCCCGCGACGGCTCCTTTGAGAGGAGCACCCAAGGCCCGTGTAAGGGCCGGGCGTGCCCACGGTTCCAGGGAGATGAGGGTTTGTTTCAGCAGGAGGAAGCTGGAAAAGAAGATCGTGAGCGCAAGCGCCGTGCCCACGGACGGATGAGGCATCTTGTGCGACACCCCTTTCACCAACTACTACGAGACCGGGGTGTCGCACAAGACCATCCTAGAGGGCTACAGCACCATCGCTCCTTCACCGCTTTCCACGAGGCGCAGGATGTTCTCCTCCTCCCCCGTGATCGCGTTGATGTAGACGAGGAACCGGTCGTCTCCCATACGGGCGGGCACCTCCCACGTCAGCACCTCTCGGCCCGCCGGCAACGGGATCAAGGCGGGGCGTACGTCCCCGATCACCTCGAGGCCCGCGCCAAGCCTCTGGACGGCCTCCTCTTCGGTGATCCGCGGTTCAGGAAGGTCGCGCTCGGTATGGGACATCAAGAATCCCATGGCCTCAAAGCCGACGACTTCGCCGTTGTCCAGCGCAACGCCTACCTTTAACAAATCCGGGTAGATCCGCACACCGTCTTTCACCCAGACGAAGGGGACGATGGCGACATTTTCCGCTTCGCTTACGTACGTGGGTTCCATCTCCGGATAGCCGCGCTCCTTTAGGAACTCCTTGGCCCTCTCGACGGCCTCCTCCAGTGAGATTCGAGAGGAGGCGACGTCTCTCTTGGTGAGCATCCAGACCACGTGACCGCCCTTGGCGCTCACGTCCATGACGACCTCGGGGCCTTCGCCGTCCCGCGGGCTTGCCGTGATGCCAAACCCGGGGATCCGGCCTTCCACGCGCCGGCGAGCCTCGGCGCTGTAACCCTCTTTTCTCTCCTTAGGTAGAAACTCCATCGCGATCTCGACCGCTTGGGCTTCTCCGATCGTCTCGCCGGTGAGCCCTTTGGGCTCCCGTAAGAGGACGTGGTCGGAGAAGGGCCCGTCGTACTGGATGACCGGAATCTTCTCGACCTGTTCCTCGATAGCCCGAAAGCGCGTCCCGTTGACGTTTTCCCTGCCCAACCTCGCATTGCTTCTTCCCCGCACTTCTCCCCAAGGCATGCGGCCGCTGGCCGCCTCCCTTTGGATCTCGTGCAGGGCGGCGCTGATCTGGGCCGCCTCCTGTCGCAGGCGCTGCATCAGGTCGATGTCATCTTGGTCGGGAGGCGTTCCCGCTGCCGCCTTTTTGGCGATGCTGAAGCCAAAGTCACCCACCTGGGTGAGAAACTTGCTGGTTTCGATGAGCGCCCCTTGCACCAAGGGCAGCTGGGTGAGATTCGCCTGGGCCGAGAGCGCCTGCAACCGCAGGTCGGAGAAGAGTTCGGCCAGCTGCTTGGGCGTCGAGGCGACAAGCCCTTTAGAGAGGAGTACCTCGACGTTTTCGACCTGACCGACAGCGTCGAAAAACGCTTGCTGGTAACGGGCCGACAGCTCGTTCTCCATCGCCCTTCGCCCCTCCATCTGGGCTCGTCCCCAAAGCGCCGCCGCTCCTGCCAGGACGATCAATGCCAATGCGGCCGTCCGCCAGTGGTTTTGCACGTCGATCCGCCTCCCCTTCAGATGGCAAAGACATGGCTTCCGATCCGGGCGACGATCTGGCGCGTCCAGATCCACGACGAGACGGGCTTGGACGGGTTCCAGAAGAAGACCGCACCGTAGGTGGGATCCCACCCGTTCAGAGCCGCCCGCGCCGCCCGGTAGGCCTCATCCGAAGGCGTGCGCCGCCAGACAAGTCCGTTGGTGACCGACTCGAAGGCGTGGGGTTGGTAGATCACGCCGCTCAGCGTGTTGGGAAAGCGGGGGTCTTTCACCCGGTTGAGGATGACGGCGCCCACCGCCACTTGCCCTTCGAAGGGCTCGCCTTCCGCCTCGGCAGCGATGACCCGGGCAAGAAGCTCCAGCTCGTCGCTGCGGGTGACGCTGGTGCCACCGGTCCTCTGGCTTTGGCCTGCGGTGCCGGCCACCGCGTTGTAGAGGCCTAACGCCCTCCACGTGCTGGCTCCTACCACCCCGTCGGCGGGATAGATGCCGTTCTTGGTTTGGAAGTTCACCACCGCCCTGTAGGTCTGGGCGCCGTAAACCCCGTCGATGCTTCCCTGGTAGTAACCCCACTGTTGCAGCCGCCACTGCAGCGTCTTCACCGCTTGGCCCGTAGAACCCCACCGGAGTACCGGAACACTCTGGGCCTCTGCCCGGTATTGTTGAAGCAAGGAGGTCGAAGTCGTCGCCGCTAGGCTTAAGGCGACGGCGATCACGAGGGCGACCACAACCGGTCGTTTCATGCCACATCCCTCCGATGAGAAAAAGCACTCACACATGAGGCCGCCCCTAGTCTCCCCCGCGATCTGGGCGCCTACGCCCCGCGTAGGAATCCAGCACTCACCAATCCCCGGGGGACCTCATAGTGTGTAGTGACTTTCGGCAAGCCCTTGCCCCTCTAACGCCCAGGCAGAAGGGGAATGGGTGAGGTCGATCAAAGGAGGGAAATGGTACCTATGGCCAAGAGCCAGAGCCTGCAGCTCAGCTACTGGCAACAGAAGCAGGAGAAGCGCCTTGCACCCATCGCCGGTGGTGGCGGCGGCGACGAATACGGCCCCGAGTGCATCATCGTCGACAAGGTGTACGACGAGTGCACGGTCTGCGAGTGCCCTACGTTTCGCTTCACCGACCTGATCCCCGAACCGGCCAACGTCATCGCATGCGACGTCGCGAACGTCAGGGTGATCGACGCCTCGATCCCCCGGGACGGCGAGGTGGAGTTCACCGTCGAGTGGGATCAGACGGTGACGTTTGCCGACTCCGACGGCTACGACCACACGGTAACCAAGACGTTCCGCTTCAGAAAGCGCGCCCGCCTGCAAGGGGCCCGTCCCGAGATGGACCTGCGCTTCTTCCATCTGGTGCGGTGTCTCAACTGCCGCATCCGCGAGACGGACGGCGAGGCGGACACCATCGAATGCGAAGTGGGGCTCTTCATCGTCGTCAAGGTCACCTTCACGGTCCAGCTCGAGGTGCGGGAAGCCCGCTTCTGCCCCCAGCCGCCCGAATGCGTGCAGGTCTCTCCCATCGGCTGCCCCGAGTGGGCGGACATGTGCGAGCGCGGCGAGTTTTGGCCGCCGTTTCCGATCCAATAACCGGCGGGAATCGGGCCGCACCGACGAAGGTCACCGCCGCAGGCCTCGTCATGAGCGAGGCCTGCGGCGCGTCTTTTCCCATCCAGGTGGAAGAGGTGCCGCTGATGCGCATCGCGCTCTACGCAGACCGGCCCGCCTCGCTCGGGGGCATCGAGACCCACATGGCGGCGCTCGCCAAGGAGCTTCTCCTCTTGGGGCATGACGTGCGCCTCGTCTTTTCCCGGATCGTCGATGATGCGCTGTTCCAAGATGCCCGCGAGCACGGGGCCAGCGTCGAAGCCCAAGACAGGGACGGGGTGGAACGGCTCGCCGCCCGAGACAAAATCGACATCCTTCACGCCCATTCGCACCGGGCCTCGCTCCTTGCGGCGG
>NICF_comb_assmDRAFT_10003339_pt1 | contig 11664 bp, 8 predicted proteins | sample NewIslPassag4_SG_FD_11279 | JGI IMG/M metagenome (IMG submission 11279) | reverse complement strand
GTGCTACCGTTTACAAATCCACCTAAGGTCAAGGATCCGCTTCTACCAGAAAAGCTGAGGGATGAGTGGCCGGGAATTCTCTCATGGCTCATACTGGGCTGCCTCGATTGGCAGAAAAATGGCTTAATTCGGCCCGCAATCGTTGATGAGGCGACATCGACATACTTCGCCGAACAGGACGTCTTTGGTCAGTGGCTGGAAGACTGCTGTGAGGTAGGTGACGACTATGTTGAAACAAACGACAAACTCTGGAGTTCCTGGGAGACCTTTGCAAGGGAGATGAACGCGGATGCCGGCACTCCCCGGACGTTGAGTGAGAATCTTCAGAACCGCGGTTTTATTAGGATCAAAGATACAAAAGGTATCAGGGGACGGGGCTATAAGGGGTTGCGGGTGCGTAGGTCACGAAAGTGGGCTGATGACTACGATGACCTGATATGAGAATTTGCGACGGGTGCGACAGGTTCCTTCACTTTATTCTTCCGATGAGGTTATGATCGGATAACTAAGAGGAAAGAAGAATCCAATACATCCGTCGCACCCGTCGCAGCTGAATCCCAAAATCACGTCGAAAAACTTCCCCAAATTCTCGCGCGCTGGGGTCAGCGGTTCCCGCGGCGTCTCGCTCCGAGGAGGTAGGACCCGAAGCGTCTCGCTTCGTTTTAGTACTGAGCAACACGTGTCACGTCGTCTCGGGACGTCTTGGGTCGGGAGGTTGAGACCGTCACCTTACCCATCGGAGCGTCTGCACAGGCTGCGGCACGCCAAGCGTCCGCCGAGCTCCGCCAAATAGCTCAGCGAACCTACCGGTACCCTGCAGAGCCGTACAACATCCCCCTGCTTGGCGCTGTGTTCGCAGAAGCAACGGAGCATATGGGATTCGTCCAGGAAATCGCCGCTAAATCAACAGGTCATTTGCCGTAGAATTAGCTCACGAGGAAGCGAGCAAATGCCACCTGCCGTGCTCGCGGCATTCGCCTTCGCCTTGGAGATCGGCATCGTTTAAGCCTGACGACATTTCCGATATGCAGATTGCGGATCCGCCGCACGCCACCAGCAACGATTTCCTACGTGCCCTGGCAAATTGGCGACCTCGGCAACGAAAGTTGTTCATAGCGCACCATCCGGTTGAGCGCTTCCCTACTGGAGTTATTGGTTGTCTATGCCGCTAAAAGTTGATTTTGGTCCGCCAAGCCGGCTCGATAAGAATACAGGTTTAACCAGGCATGATATTTACGAATTCTCGACAGAGCCTAACATCTTCTCCTGCCATCTGCGCGATTTCTTTAGCTCCGCTGTAAGCCATTCATTGAACAGGCGAACATTGGGAACATCAAGTGACTCTTTGAGAACGAACAACGAATGACCCTGAGCTATAATGCCCTTGGTCGGAAATGGGATTATCAACCTCCCGGAGCGAAGCTCTTGTTCCGCCAAAAGTAAGCTATCAAGGCAAATGCCAAGGCCGTCGACAGCTGCCCGAATAGACATAAACGACCTATCGAAGCGAGGTCCCTTATCGAGATCAAGAAAAATTTTGTGCGCTCGCGCCCAATCGCGCCAAGTGACAATATTCACTTCCGAATGAATAAGTTGATGTTGCTTGAGATCTTCGGGCTCCCGAATTGGTTTGAGGCCGTTCACAAGAGCAGGTGAAGCCATTGGCACGATTATGTCGTCCGGAAAAGAAATTTGAACTGTACCGCTGCTCGCAGGACCTGAATTGTATCGAATATCCACGTCGATTTCATCTTTTGTGAGATCTATTTGGTCCACCGATGCTTTCAAGCGAATATCTATATTCTTGTGAAGTTCTCTGAATTCTGCCAAGCGCGGCATCAACCATTGTGTAGCAAAGCTGGGCGTTGAGTGGATTGAGAGTATGGCATTCGCTCCTGCCGAAGCAATACGCTGCGTTGCTGTCTCTATCCGGGCGAATGCGAGCCGCAACTCTGAAGCGTATCGCCGTCCAATCTCGGTCAGAACCACCGAGCGATGCACTCGATGAAAGAGACGTACACCGAGGCGATCTTCAAGCAATCTAATCTGATGACTGATTGCAGAGGGGGTAACTGCAAGTTCTTCTGCTGCAGCTGCGAACGATCCAAGCCTTGAAGCCGCTTCAAATGCTTGAACTGCCTTGATCGCAACCTTTTTGTGCATAGCGAAAGTTACATGAATTCTCCTCATCTATTGGCCAAACTTATTCGTTTGTCAAGTCCAGCTGTGATGACCCAAGCTTTGGGCGTCTAGGAAGGGGCGTGCTCTAAAGACGATCGGCGTTTAAGCCGCATCTTCTCGGGAATGAGTGCAGGACGGGGCGAAAAGTGCTTCTCTCGAACAAAGTTTGTGTAATCACCGGAGCGGCGTCGCGGCGCGGAATCGGCCGCGCCACGGCAATGCTATTTGCTTTGCATGGGAGTCGCACGGTTATTCTAGATCTCAATGCAGAACTGACCGCGGAGGCGGCGGCAGCGCTTGGCAGTGCACATCGAGGATATGCCTGCGATGTTACCGACAAAGAGGCGTGCCGTACCGTCGTAGAGCGCATAGTTGAGGAGTTCGGCCGTATCGACGTTCTCGTTAACAACGCCGGGATCACTCAACCGCTGCGAACTATGGAGATCGACTCAGAGGATTACGACAAGGTTCTTGACGTCAATCTTCGGGGAACGCTTTACATGAGTCAGGCGGCTATTCCGCATATGCGTCGTCAGCGTTCTGGCTCAATAATTTGCATATCATCGGTTTCGGCGCAGCGTGGGGGAGGAGTATTTGGAGGACCACACTATAGCGCGTCGAAGGCGGGTGTATTGGGCTTGGCGAAAGCGATGGCTCGCGAGTTGGGGCCGGAAGGTATTCGAGTGAATTCCATAGCTCCGGGCTTGATCGATACCGATATTACTGACGGCAAACTAACCGAAGAAATGAAGGCGGAGATACTAAAGGGTATCCCGCTGAATCGCCTTGGGGAGGCGGAAGACGTCGCCCGAGCGTGTCTTTTCCTTGCGTCAGATCTTTCCTCATACATCACAGGCGCCGTAATTGATGTAAACGGCGGCATGCTCATTCACTAGTGGTGCCTACGGCCATGAAAGGTGACTCATCAGATTTTGGCGGTCCAGCCACGCGGCTCTCGAACATTTCTCTGGAAGATAGGGCGCGGAGAATTCGGTTGAATGCGCTCCGAATGGGCGAGATTCAGGGGCAAGGCTATATAGCTCAAGCGCTTGGAATAGCGGATGTCTTGGCAGTGCTCTACTTTCACGCACTTCGATATCGTCCTGAAGACCCGCAATGGGAGAAGCGCGACCGATTTTTGTTGTCGCCCGGTCATTATGCCATTGCGCTTTATGCGGCTCTCGTCGAGGCGGGCGTAATTCCAGAGGAAGAAATAGAGACCTACGGCACTGATGATAGTCGGCTGCCAATGTCTGGGATGGCTTCCTATACGCCGGGCATGGAAATCACCGGCGGCTCCCTCGGACATGGTCTAGGCATTGCTGTAGGCATGGCAATCGGTGTTAAGCGCAAGCGTTCTAATTCCTTAGTGTACAATCTCTTATCTGATGGCGAACTTAATGAGGGGTCTACATGGGAAGCTGCAATATCGGCAGCCCATTATAAGTTGGACAATCTGATTGCGCTTGTGGATGTTAATAATATGCAGGCGGATGGTCCTGCGATGGAGGTTTTGAATTCCGAGCCCATTGTTCCTAAATGGGAGGCTTTTGGGTGGTTTGCTCAGCGTGTTGACGGCAACGATATCGAGGCGGTCGTAAAAGCTATCGATACAGCCAGAACATTTCCGGGGAAACAACCGAGAGTCATCGTTTGCGATACGAAGATGGCGAAGGGAGTGCCTTTCTTGGAGGCGCGAGAGCGGAACCATTTTTTGCGTGTCGAAGCCGACGAGTGGGCCAGGGCCCGCGAGGTGCTCATGGCAGGGAGGCAGCTATGATCCAAGGGCGCCACGAGCCGAAGAAGGGGCGACCTACTACTTCAGCGATGATCGCTTCCTTCACCGACGACGGGCAGCGAACTCGGCCAGGCCCCTTCGGGCATGCTCTATCGGCGGCGGCGGTGAAAAGGCCTGAAATAGTTGGGTTAACTGCGGACCTGGCAAAGTACACCGATCTTCACATATTTGCGAAGGACCATCCTGATCGCGTGTACCAAATGGGTATGGCCGAACAGCTCCTCATGTCGGCCGCAGCTGGTATGGCTCGGGAAGGATTTGTTCCGTTTGCCACGACGTACGCGGTCTTCGCGTCCCGGCGCGCTTATGACTTTATCTGCCTGGCCATCGCAGAGGAAAAGCTTAATGTAAAGATTGCATGTGCGCTCCCGGGTTTAACTACGGGATATGGCCCCAGTCATCAAGCGACCGAGGATATAGCAATTTTCCGCGGTATGCCGAACCTAACAATCGTCGATCCTTGCGACGCGGTTGAAATCGAGCAAGCCGTACCGGCCATAGCGAATTACGAAGGTCCGGTGTACATGCGCATATTGCGTGGGAACGTACCTGTGGTGCTTGATGAGTACGACTATAAGTTCGAGCTTGGAAAAGCGAAGATTCTTCGGGAAGGAAGTGACGTCCTTATTATTGCAAGCGGTTTGATGACCTACCGGGCGTTGGAAACAACAAAGCGCTTGGCCTCGGATGGGATAAGTGCTGCTGTTCTTCATTCTCCTACGATTAAACCGCTTGACGAAGAAACGATCCTTGGCGAGGTGCAGCGCGGATCGCGACTGGTGGTCGTGGCAGAAAATCACTCGATTGTAGGGGGGCTTGGCGAGGCTGTCGCGGGCTTACTGCTTCGCTCAGGTGTAACTCCGAAGTTTAGGCAGGTTGCGCTGCCAGACGAATTCCTCGCCGCAGGTGCGCTTCCGACGCTCCATGCGCGGTACGGTATTACAGCTGAAGCAATGGCGCAGCGGATAAAAGCCTGGCTTTAGAATTGAATAAGACCATAGCCCAAAGGAGGAACGAATGAGGAAAAAATTAGCCAGCTTGGGGTTCGGTTTGGCGATAGGGGTGACGATCGCTATAACTCCGGTATGGGCCCAACAAGTGCTTCGGCTCGCTCACAATGCGGCACCCGGAAATCCGAAATCTGAAGCGTCTTTGAAATTCGCTGAACTCGTTGCCCAAAAGACCAATGGTCGGATTAAGGTTGAGGTTGGAGGGAATGCGCAATACGGCGAAGACGTCGAAGCGTTGACGAGTATGCGACTAGGCACACTCGCTTTCAGTGCCAATTCGCAGGGGCCTCTTGCGGGAGTGGTTCCGCAATTTGCAGTGCTTGGTCTACCATTCTTGTTTCAAGAACTTCCCCAGGCATGGAAGGTGGTCGATGGAGAAGTTGGCAAGCAGCTCGCAAAATATGTCGAGGAGAAGGGGCTTGTCCTACTAGCCATGTGGGATAATGGCATTAGACATGTGAGTAACAATGTGCGACCTATCACTAAACCAGAAGATTTGGCCGGTATCAAACTGCGGACGCCACCAGATCCTATAACCGTAGACATTTTTCAAGCTCTAGGTGCAAATCCGACCCCAATGGCGTTTTCGGAGCTTTATATCGCGTTGCAACAGGGGGTCGTTGATGGCCAGGAAAACCCCTTGATGAACATACACTCTTCCAAACTTTATGAGGTGCAAAAATATATTTCGCTGACGGGGCACAAGTACGAATCTACGCCCCTTCTGGCCAGCAAAATAGTTTTCAGTGCGCTTTCGAAAGAGGACCAACAGGCGATCCTTGAAGCTGCCGCCGAGGCGGGAAAGGTCAATCGCGAACTGTCATTAAAGTCCGACAATGAACTGCGTGGTAAAATGGAAGCTGCGGGGGTTAAGTTTAACGAGGTCGACCCAGCGCCTTTCGTAGAGAAGACCAAGGCAGTTTACGATAAATGGCGGGCGCAGTTCCCGGAGCTAGTCGACCTAGTGCAAAAGGAAGCCGCGGCGGCGGCCAAGAAGTGATGGATGTGAGCGGTAGACAAAACAAGTCGGAGGCGAGAGGGTTCGCCTCCGTCATCCGCGCGCTAGACCGCTGTGTGACGATCGTCGCAACGGCCGTGGCTCTCTCTGCTCTAGTCGCTCTCTTCCTGGCGATTGGAATGGAAGTTGTCGTTCGGTACTTCACTACCCGAAGTCTCCGGTGGTCCACGGAGCTCCCGAACATACTTTTTCCGTGGCTAGTTATGGGGGGGATCGTTCTTGCCGCCCAGCGCGGAGCCCATATTTCTGTGACCCTTGTCCTAGATATGCTAACGCCAAATGCAGCACGCCTACTCCTTCTGGTAATGCAGGTTTGCGTATCGGCTACGTTCTTTTACCTAGCATATGTTGGTATCGCCGTTATCGAGGTCACTGGTGGGGAAGTCTATCCAGTTACCGGAATCCCTGCTCGATGGGCATATCTTGCTCTGATCGTTGGCTTTGTTGGGGTTGGAGTCACCGCAGTCACCACGTTCTGTGAAGTTTTGTTCAGCGAGGAACCACGAGCGGTACGAGGGCCCGTACAGAGGGAGGAAGTATGACATTGGTGATGCTGGGAATCTTCGGGGCCTTGCTGGTACTCGCATTTCCCGTTGGTTACGCGTTAGTTATCAGCTCTGGGATTGCGGTAACGGCTGTTGGCGGAGTGCCCAGCGTCATCGCCGTTATAAAGCTTTTCCAACCCACTCAAAGCTTCCCGCTACTAGCTATCCCTTTCTTTATCCTCTCCGGCGCGTTAATGATGAGCGGGACGCTTGGGCAAAAATTAGTACGCTTTGCGACGATGCTAGTCGGCCGATTTCATGGGGGGCTGACTCAGGTAACAGTCGTCGGATCCACAATCTTCGGAGGGGTCTCAGGATCTGCGGTTGCCGAAGCGTCGGCGCTGGGATCTGTTCTCATTCCCTGGCAGAAGCGGGAGGGGTACCCCGCGTCATTTGCAGCTGCAGCGACTTCATCTTCTGCCGTGATCGCGGGGCTGATTCCGCCGTCTATTCCTCTCATTATCTATGCGACTGTTTCGAACGCGTCGATCGCCTCATTATTTCTAGCGGCAATTGTTCCTGGGTTGATGCTGTGTGCTGGATTCATGCTGACTTGTTATGTCAGTGGGCGAATCCGGCGGTTTCCGCGACTTGCCGAAACAATAGCGGCCCGAGATGTAATTAAAACTACGATATCCGCGACTCCGGCCTTGGTGTTGCCCGTGCTTATTATCGTGTTGCTTCGCTTCGGTATCGCCACGCCAACCGAGGTAAGCGCAATCGCCGTTGCCTATGCGCTGTTTGTCAGTGTGGTGATATACAGAGATTTGACGTTGGAGCGACTTTATGCGGCGCTAGTAGGCACCGCCGTCACAACCGGCGTCGTTATGCTGATAATTGCCGCATCTAGTCTCGTCGGATACGTGCTGATTACTGAAGCAATTCCCAACGCAGCTGCGCAGTACGCATTAGACGTAATTAAAGAGCCTTGGCTTATTATCCTCACGATGAACTTGATCATGCTCGTCGTGGGGATGTTTCTTGATCTTCCCGCGGCTATTTTGTTGTTGGGCCCAACCTTCGTTGCTGTGGGTGGGGCAATTGGAATGGACCTCATTCAACTAGGTATTATGATGACAGTGAACCTTAGTATCGGCCTGTTCACACCGCCGGTCGGAACAACTTTGTTTATCGGTGCCGCGATATCGGGGCAACCTATTGGCTCAGTGGCGCGCGAGCTAGTCCCGTTTTATTTGGTGGGCCTCGTTGTTTTGGCTCTGATTTCTTATGTGCCCTCGTTCACGTTATATTAGTGATGGGTGCTGCGCGCTGGCGAAAGAATGGTCACCCAGAATAGATTGGGTTCAGCGGGCGGTCATTTCCGCGCAACGTTCCGCGGGAATAGTTCTCTAATCAGGACGGTATTCGATATTCCGATGTTGGCTCTGAAGTCGCAGCACGCGTGTCAGTATATGAGGACATTCCGAATTTAACGTGGATGCCGATGAACGAGTGAGACGCGGCCGGTTTGCGTTGGTTGCAAGCGTAGCTAGTCAGATTGCTGACTCGCATTTCGCGAGATACGGAGATTCTTAATGAGTGATGTGGATTTGCGCCAGATGGCTAATGCGATCCGGTTCCTTTCGATGGATGCAATCGAGCGAGCGGGTGAAGGGCATCCGGGGACGCCGCTAGGCGCGGCCGAAATCGCTACGGCTCTTTTTGTGAGGCATCTCAAGTTCAATCCCAAAGATCCTCTCTGGTTCGACCGCGATCGTTTCGTGCTTTCGAACGGTCATGGATCGATGCTGCTTTATTCTCTCTTGTGCCTGACCGGCTATGAGAGGATGAGCATCAATGAGATAAAGCGATTCCGAGTGCTTGGATCGCACACAGCGGGCCATCCAGAGCGGAATCCCGCCGCGGGCATTGAAGTTGTTACCGGATTGCTAGGTCAGGGAATAGCCAATGCTGCGGGTATGGCAGTCGCGGAAGCCTTTTTGAGCAACTGGCTTGGGTCGGAAGTTGTCAACCACTACACCTTTGCTCTCGTAGGAGATGGGTGTTTGCAAGAGGGTGTCGGGCACGAGATTATTTCTCTCGCGGGTCACCTTCAACTCGGGAAGCTCATTTTTCTTTGGGACGACAACTCCATCACCGACGACGGTTGTACAGATTTGGCACTCTCGGATGATGTCTTGGGTCGCTTCCGCATCAGCAATTGGCATGTTCAGGAGGTTGATGGACATGATCCCGATGCTGTGGCTGCAGCAATTCTGATAGCAAAACAAGATCCGCGTCCCTCGGTAATTCGTTGTACGACTGTAATTGGTCGTGGTATCCCTAGGATTGAAGGGACACGGGCTGCACACGGCGGACGGATAGTGAAGGAAGACACGGATGCTGCCAGAATTAGTTTGAATTGGCCGCATCCGCCTTTTGAAATTCCCGCCAATATCCGCGCCGCCTGGCTTGCCGCGGGTGATCGCAGTACTCCTGAATATAAAGCATGGCAGGATCGAGTTGCGGAGCTTGGTAAGGATAAACGCCGCCTATTAGATCGCCTGCGGGAGGGTCGGCTGCCGGATGGTTGGGAGGCGACACTGGTTGATTTCAAACGACGAGCAGCCGAAACAGGTTGTGCGGACCATGGATACAAAATATCTGGAGATATATTTGAGGCGGTAGCCAAAGTAATTCCGGAATTGATTTCCGGCGCGCCTGATCTGGAGGGGGCTACGCAACATAAACGACACCTGCGGGCCTTTACATCGAAAGATCGCGGTGGTCGCTACATTCATTATGGTGTACGGGAACATGCTATGGGCTCCATGATGAACGGCATGGCGGCCCATGGTGGGGTATTGCCATGCGGCGTAACATATCTTGTGTTCTCCGATTATAATCGTGCAGCGATCCGAATGGCAGCTATGATGAGCCTGCCAGTCATCTTCGTCTACAGTCACGACTCCATTGGCGTCGGAACCAACGGCCCTACGCATCAGCCTGTTGAATTTTTGGCGAATCTCAGGGCGCTGCCCAATATGCTTGTTCTTCGCCCGGCGGATGCGATGGAGGCGGCTGAGTGTTGGCAGATTGCCATCGCAAATCGTGGTGGCCCATCATCTCTTATATTCTCGCGACAGCCAATTCAGGCCGTGCGCCCCTCTTTCGTGCCAGAGAACATGTGCAGCTTTGGTGCGTACGTCCTTGAGGAGGCAGCTTGCGGAAAGAGGCGAGCTACGATTTTCGCAACGGGTTCAGAAGTAGCAATTGTGCTGAAAGCCAGGCAATTGCTGGAAACCGAGGGCATCGCGACGGCGGTTGTGTCGATGCCGTGTTGGGAACTGTTTGATCGACAGCCGGATGACTACAAGCAGTTCGTTGTAGATCGCTCGACCGTGCGCGTAGCTGTTGAAGCGGCAGTCCAGCAGGGTTGGGAGAAATACATTGGCGAGGATGGCGGCTTCGTAGGCTTGGATCGCTTTGGGGCGTCGGGTTCGGTTGAGGATCTATACGCCTATTTCGGGATCACCCCGGAGCGCGTGGCTGACGAAGTTAGAAAACGAGTCTGACAAGAGGACTGAGGTCTCGTTGCGGATCTTTAGGGGTCAGTCCGGGATCCGACACGCACGCATGACAGGAGCCCCACATGTGGCCGCAACTTCGACCTCCCAGCTCTTGCGCCAGTCTGCGGAATAATGGGACGATTGCGGTTGCTGCAGAGACGGCGGACGATGCGCCTATCCCAGCTTGCGAAGGCGAGAGGCCGCGAACGCCGTCACGAACAAGATAACTGTGACGCGCAACTACTCACAACCAATCCCATCATTGTCCCGGTCTAAGCGCGCTCCATAACCAGGTTCCCCTCTCCTCACCGGAGCGGCGCCATCTGCGCGCGCTTCTGAGCAGGAGAACGAAGCCAGATTCTCCTCCGCCGCCGGCGTTCAGGGTTCGGCGGCAATATCTGTCTGTTTCCGCGACGGTGGTATTCTCTCGTTTTGCTGCTTGCTTGCTAGCCAAAGTGACTGGCCGGACACCATTTACACTTGAAAACCCTCCTGAGGTCCTGGATGTTTATCGCGTCCTCGGGCGGATCGCTTCAAACCGTGGCTTACGGGGAGGTTTCGCAGCTCACAGGCGATCTCATTAGTGGCTGGATCCAGGCGTTCTTCGGTGGCGGAGCTGGTCTGATATCCCTTGTGTAGTGAGGGAAGCTAAAGGAGCTCACCTACACCGGCTCTGAGCGCCACCTGGCCTTGCCACTGGTTCCGACTGAGATCGAAGCAGGATTCCCGCAACTCGCCCTCAGTCCCACGGATTGGACTGGCATTGTCGCGCCGATCGGCACACCGACGGCCATAGTCAAGAAGCTGAATGCCGCCAGCAATGAAAGCTTACATGCTCCCGAAATTCGCGAGCGCATCGAGAAAAACGGCGGTGTCGTGAAGATAGCGTCACGATACGAGTTTGCGGCACATCTCGCGGTCGAAGTTAAGAAATGGCCTGCGTGCCCTGATAGCGGCCAGCCTTAAATCCGATTGAGTCTCGAAATTTTCTCTAGCTCTCGAATGATCGCTTTCCCTCAACCAAAGGACGGCCCCAAGGGACAGCATTGTGCAACGCGTGTCGCCAAAGTCGTTCCAACTCCAGCGTTTTCTTGAACATCTCTTGATTTTCGCGAATGGGAGGTGGACAAGTTTGAGCAATTCGTCCAACCGAAAAAAGCGGTACAAGAAGGGTACGCGGCAGATTGAGTCTGAAGCTACTGTCCAAAATAAGGGGCGGACTTTCACCGCGCTGTCTCGTTGAAGGGCGGTTGGGCGTATAATGTTCCGCCGTAATCCAGTTAGCAACAGATGCAATAAGATTTTTCTAATAAAGCTCCCCAACAACTTGGTTGATCTTTTTCAATACTATCCTAGATGCGCAGTTCAACTTGAGGACTCGGTAACCAGATCGTGAACGTTCTCACGAAAGTTGGTAGTTAATCCGAAAAAGGCTGCCATGATTTATTTAGACATTAAGTAATCTATCTGCGAAAGCACCTGCCGAACCGTCCGGATGATGACGTTAATTGCTGGCGTATCTTCTGTTATCCGTTGGGCTGCATAGACTCGCGGCGGCATAATCGCCGGTATTGCGCCGAGCTGAACGATCGTGCCGCGGTCC
>NICF_comb_assmDRAFT_10003336_pt1 | contig 11671 bp, 8 predicted proteins | sample NewIslPassag4_SG_FD_11279 | JGI IMG/M metagenome (IMG submission 11279) | reverse complement strand
CTGGCGTCGTCGGAGGCGAGGAACAGCGCCACCGCGGCGATTTCTTCCGGTTTCCCCGTCCGCGGATTGGTGGCCATGCCCTTCATCGCCTTTTCCAGGCCGAATTGGCTGGGCGTCGCGCTGCCCAAGCCGATGTTCGTTTCCACGCCGCCGGGCGCGATGGCATTGCAGCGGATGCCCAGGTCGGCGTATTGGAAGGCGACGTTGCGGGTCAGCCCGACCAGCGCGTGCTTCGACGCGGTGTAGGCCGCTCCCGCGCGCGATCCTTGCAGACCGCCGATGGACGCGATGTTGATGATGACGCCTTTTCTTTTTTCCATGAAAATCGGCAGCGCCTTGCGGATCGCCCGCATCGGGCCTGTGGTGTTGACGGCGATCACGCGCTCCCACAGCTGGTCCGTCAGCTCGTGGGCGGGCGTCATGCCGTCCATGATGCCGGCGTTGTTGACGAGGATGTCCAGCGTGCCGTAGGTCTTGACCGCGGTGTCGATCATCCGCTGCACGTCTTCTTCCTTGGACACGTCCGCCACTACGAGCGTCGCGGCGCCGCCGGCGCCTGTGATCATGTCGACGGTCTCTTTGGCCGTTTGCTCCACGTAGTCGGACACGACCACCTTGGCGCCTTCTTTGGCGAACAGTTTCGCGATTTCCCGTCCCATGCCCGAACCTGCGCCTGTTACCACCGCAACCTTGCCTTCAAGTTTCATGGGGATGACCTCCGTTTTGCGTTGTTTTGTCCTTCGGATATTCTGGCTGATTCCATTTTTTATCATACCGCACCTCGGCGGAAAAACCGTAACCAAAATCACAGCGGAAAGGAAAGGAAACGGGAAGGGAAGGGTGTTCTCGGAAAATATTGCATCTGGTAAAATAGCATGTAACAAAAATGACAAATTTGAAAACGTTTATAGTTTTTTCGTCCCGGGGACCGGCAATCCAGTATCGAGTCTTGCACTTCATCATCGGGAGATGGGAAATGTGGAGATGATGGCGATGCTTGGTGTGGCGGTTGGTGTCGTGATGGCGGTCGGCCTTCTGAGCGGTTGGCGGCTGTTCCGGAAAAACACCCTGGACGTCCGGGCCGAAGCCGTCAGCGACCGGGAAAAGGGGGGCCGCAAGCTGTCGGTGATCATCCCCGCCCGGAACGAAGCGCACAATCTGCCCCACCTGCTGGAATCGCTGCGTGCCCAGACGATGCAGCCGGACGAAATCGTGGTCGTGGACGACGCGTCGGAAGACGGAACCGGCGAAGTGGCTTCGCGGTACGGCGTCACGGTCATCCGCAACGACGAGGTGCCCTGGGGCTGGACGGGCAAGAACTGGGCCCTGTGGAACGGATTCCGGCATGCCACCGGCGACCTGCTGCTGTTCCTGGACGCCGACGTCCGGATGGCGCCGGGCGCGCTGGCGTCGCTGGTCGCGGCGAGGGACCGCGCCGGCGGCGTCGTTTCCGTGGTGCCGTTCCATGAGGCCCGCAGATTCCATGAAAAGCTGCTTCTGACGGTCAACCTGCTGGGCATGTTCGCGTTCACGTCGCCGCACGAAAACGACAATCCCCGCAAGGGATTGTACGGTTCCTGCATCCTGACCACGCGGGAAGATTACGAAAAAATCAACGGACACGCCAGCATTCGTTCCGAGGTGACGGACGACCTGTCGCTGGGCGGAAAGTACATGGAGGCCGGAATCCCGGTGACCAATTTCCTGGGCGCCGGGCTTATCTCCTTCCGCATGTATCCCCGCGGCATCCGCAGCGCGATGCAGGGGCTGGCCAAGAGCGCCGCGCTCAGCATGGTCCTCCTGCGGCGGGAAACGGTCTGGCTGTGCGCGTGCTGGATGATCGGCCTCGTGCTGTCCGAACTGTCCCTTTTGCTCCTGAACACGCCGGTCGGTCTGCCGCTTCTGGCCGGCTACGTTCTGTACACGGCGCAGATTTTCCATCTGGCCCGTTACTGCGGCCGGTTCGGCATCATTCTGCCGGTGCTGCATCCGCTGTCCGTCCTGTTTTTCCTGGCCGTCCTGGTGTATTCGTTCTGGCAGACGGCCGTTGTCGGCAGCGTAACCTGGAAGGGAAGGCAGATTCCCGTGAAGGGCGGTCGGGAAGCATGACGCTGCTGCTGCTGGTGGCCATCGGCTACCTGTCGGGATCGGTCATGTACGCCCACCTGCTCGGCCGGCTGGTGCGGATCGACCTGCTGGCGGCGGGGGACGGCAACCCGGGAGCGGTCAATCTGTGGCGGAACGCCGGCTATCGGTACGGCCTCGCCGCGGTGGTCCTCGATTTCATGAAGGGATACGTGCCCGTGGCGCTGTTCTTGCAGGTGGGCCTGGTCCGGACGGACGATCCGGCGGTCGTGGCGGTGGCCGCCGCGCCGGTGGCCGGGCATCTGTTTTCTCCGTTTCTCCAGTTCCGGGGCGGCAAGGGCATCGCCGTGACCTTTGGCGTCTGGAGCGCGCTCACGCACTTCGAGGTGTCCCTCGTCTACGCCGTCATTCTGGCCCTGCTCAAGCTGGCGGACCGGAAGTTCGTGCACGGCCGGATCCCGACCCCCGAGTCGAACGCCTTCCAGGTCGTCTTCGGACTCCTGGTCGTGTCGGCGTGGCTGTACGAGCGGTCGTTCCCGGGCCCGATCCTCTGGTTCTGGTGCGTCAATCTGCTGCTTTTGGCGTGGGCGCACAGGGAGAGGCTCTATCTGTTTTACAAGGCGGTCGGCAAGTGGATAAATTCCTGAAGGGCGGGACGGCAACTGCGGCAAAAGGGCCATCATTTTCTCGTTTTCATGGCCGTTTCGGCAGAAAATTTTTTTCCGTCCGCTTGGAATCGCACAGATTTTTCCAATAGAAACGGGAGGAGAAACCATGGATCTGGTGCATCGTTTAAATCGAAGTTCCGTTTTGCGCGCGCTGCTCGCCTTCATGCTGGCGGCCGCGCTGATGCTGCCCGCGCCCGCCGTCGCCCGGGCGGCCGAAACGGAGGCCCCGCCGTCCGCCGCCGGGGAAGGAACCCCGCTGACGCGGAGTCGGCCGAGGCCTTCCTGGACGCCTTCTTCGCGTCGGAACAGGCGAAACCCGGGTACGTAGGGGCGGCGGTGGTCATCGTGAAAGACGGCCGAGTCGTGGCGCAAAAAGGCTACGGCTATGCCAACGCGGAGCGTCAGGAACCGGTCGACCCCGCCCGCACGGTGTTCCGCATCGCCTCCGTGTCCAAGCCCTTCACGGCGGTGGCGATCCTCCAGCTGGCCGAGCAGGGGAAGATCGACTTGGAGGGGGATATCCGCGAATATCTGCCGGACCTTGAGTTCGACAACCCCTTCGGCGAGCCGGTGACCGTCGCGGATCTCCTGACGCACCGCAGCGGCTTCGAAGTCCGCGATCCGCGAAACGAAGACCTGCACCACGACTTCGACTTGTATGTCCCGATGGAAGATTACGTCCGGGAGCGCATGCCGCCGGTCGTCCGCCGGCCGGGTTCGGCCTTCATGTACGACAACTTCGCCTATCTCCTGCTCGGCCTCATCGTGCAGAACGTCAGCGGACAGCCGTATGAGCAATACATGCGGGAGCACGTGTTCGAGCCGCTCGGCATGACGGGCAGCGGATTCGAGCTGAAAGGCGATGTGCTTGAACGGCTCGCCACGGGGTACGATTTGGCCAACCAGCCGATCCAGCCCTATGCATTCATCCCGACGATCATGCCGCACGGCGGCATGCTGTCCACCGCGGAGGATATGGGCAAATTCATGCTGGCGTTTCTGAACGGGGGAGAAGCGCCGGGCGGCGGCCGGATTCTCTCCGCGGAATCCGTCGCGGAAATGGGAGTCTACCGCCACGCGCTCCATCCGCTGCTGCCGGAGACGACCTACGGGTTCGAGGCGCCGTTCCAGTTGCCCCTTGCGGGAAGCAGCGGCAAAGTGCTGGCGAAGCTGGGCGACCTGCCCGGCAGCAGCGTGATGCTGCTTCTCATCCCCGAAGAGAACACCGGCGTCTTCTTCGTGGCCAACAAATCCGGTACGCTGCGCGAACTGTTCTACGCCCGGTTCATGGCGGCCTTCTTCCCGGCGCTTGCGGCGCCGGCCGAACTGCCGGCGTTCGAGCCTTCCCCGCCGGAGGAACTGGCGAAGCTGGCCGGGGTGTACACCGACCTTCGGCTCGGGAGCCTGGTCTACCGGGTGGAGGTGAACGAAGACGGCACCCTGACGCTGTCCGACGCCCTGCTCGGCCCCCGCGTCCTGCGGCAGACGGGCGACGGCCTGTTTGTCGACAACCTGATGCAGCGCTTCACCGCCTTCGGGACGGACGATGCCGACGGGACCGTGTACATGAGCGAACCGTATCTCAATCCGCTCGGCTATGCCCGCAAGGGCGACGACCCCGCCGGATACGCCGACGTGGACGCCGCGAGCGCCTACGCGCCTTACATATTGGCGCTGCAGTCGCTCGGCCATTATCCGAACGAACCGGGACTGCGGTTCGAACCCGAACGCGCCGTCACCAGGGCGGAGCTGGTGTACGATCTCCTGCGGATCAGCGCCCTTGAGGGGTCGAAGACGGAAACTTACGCTTTCGCCGACATCGCGGGCCATCCCCTGGCCCCCTATGTGCAACGCGCGTATGAGATGGGCATGGTGATCGGCGACGGCCGCGGCAACTTCGCGCCGGACCGTCCCGCCACCCGGCAGTAAGCGGCGGTCATGGTCTGGAACATTTATCGCCAGCTGTTTCCGGACGATCTGTTCGCGGACATTCCTCTGGCCGACGGCACCGCTCCCTGGGCGGAAGCCGCGGTGCGGATGATGGCGGGACTCGGGCTCCACGGGCCGGAAGTCGTCCGGACGGAAGACGGCGCGGTCGATTTCCGCTCCGCGGCGCAGCTGACCCGCCGGGAAGAAGCCGCGTTTCTGTACCAACTGCTGTTCCAGCCGGTCAACCAGATCGTCGCTCGGCTGATGGCGCAGAAACCGGCCGCGGTTCCGGAGGCAGGTGCAAACTGAAAGGATAGCGATTAGAATAGAAAGTAACGGTTTGGCATAACCGTGAATACACGGGCGCTTGTCACCCGGACCGCGGCGCCGCGGCCCCGCCAGTGCGGCGCGGCGGAAGGTCCGGGAGCGAGGGGGGAGACCCGTGAAAGGTGCATGGCAGGGACGGAAGGCGGCTTTCCCGGTGGCTTTCGCGGCGGCGGGCGCGCTGCTTGCGCCGGCCGCCTTGCCGGAGGAAGCGCCCCAGGCGGGCCGGGCGGCGTCGGCGGTCGCCGGGGCCGCTGCCGCGGCGGCGCTGGCCCTTCTGGCCGCGTCGCCCCGACGCGCCGTCTCCCGCATAGGCGCATGGGGCGCCTTTCTTTGTCTCGCCTTGCTGCTGGGCGCGGCGGCCTTCCGTCTGGCGGAGGCGCTGGCGCCGCTGGCGGACGGCGGACGGCTGCAGGAGCTGCTGGAACAGAACCGGTCCGCCGCGATCTGGATTTATGCGGCCTTGTGTTTTCTTCAGCCGATCGCCCTTCCGCTTCCCGAAGCGCTGACCGTGATGGCCGGCAGCGCCGTGCTCGGGGCCTTCACGGCGTTCATCGCCGGGTTTGCGGGCACGATGCTTGGCGTCACGGCCATGTTCGCGCTGGCCCGTTACGGCGGGATGAAGGTGGCGGCGAAACTTGTGAAGCCGCAGCAGATGGAGCGGTACCACCGCTTCGTTTCCCGGCATGAATGGCCGATCCTGGTGGCGCTGTTTGTCATTCCCGTGCTGCCGGACGAGATCGTCTGCGTGGGCGCGGGCATCAGCGGTGTGGCGATCCGCCGGTTCCTCGCGGTGGCCGTCCTGTCCAAACTGGCCACTTCGTCTTCGCTGGCGTATTCCGTGGAGCTGGGCGCCCTGCTGTCGATCAGTCCGGCGCAATTGCTGCTCGCCGTGGGCGCCGTTGCCCTCGCGGCCTTGCTTCTGCCCCGGATCGCGCGCCTGCTGCGCCCGGGCGGCACGGGCGGACCCGCGCCCGCGGAGGGTCGGGCGCGGGAAGGAAAAGGGGAACCCGCGGACAGGGAAATCCCGCGGGCGGGGCTTTGACCGTGAAACGGAAAAGCCCGCCGCGGGTTTTTCAGTCTCCGGTCCGGGACGGCCGGTTCCCGGGGACTGGACTTCGATCCGGTGGAATTTTGCGCGAACCTTGGGTATGCTAATCATGGTACCCATTCCACACCCACTCCCCGAGAGGTGCAAGAGATGGTCAATCTCCTGGTCACGCTGAACGCCACCTATATTCCGCCTCTGCGGGTGATGCTCAAATCGCTGTTCGTGAACAATCCGCATGAGAACGTCACCGTCTATCTCATGCATTCGGAAATATCCGAAAAAGACGTGGCCGAACTGGAGCGGTTCGTGGAGGACGAAGGCCACCGCCTCGTCGACCTGCGCGTGACGGACGACCTGTTCGCCGGCGCGGTCGTGTTCCGCCATTACACCAAGGAAATGTATTACCGTCTGGCCGCCCACCGGTTCCTGCCGGAAGAGGTGGACCGCGTTCTCTATCTGGACCCCGACATCGTGGTGATCAACCCGATTTCCGAGTTCTACCGGACGCCGTTTGACGGCTGCCTGTTTGTCGCCTCGGAACACACCCCCGCGGTGCGCATGACCGCCGCCTTCAACAAGATCCGGCTCGGCACGCCCAAGGCCAAGGGCTATTTCAACACCGGCGTGCTGCTCATGAACGTGGAGCTCATGCGGCGGGAGATGGATCTGGATCAGGTGTTCCGGTTTCTGGAGGAGAACCGGCACAAACTGATCCTGCCGGACCAGGATGTGCTGAACGGCTTGTACTGGGACAGGATCAAGCCGGCCGACTGTTTCCTCTACAACTTCGACGCCCGGTATTACGAGATTTTCAAGCTGATTCCCCGGCACAAGATCAACATGCGGTGGATCGAGGAAAACACCGTGTTCGTCCATTACTGCGGGAAACGGAAACCGTGGAAAAAAGGTTACAGGGACGAGATGGGGCGGTTCTATCGTTACTACGAAAGCCTCCTGCAGCAGCCGAAGACCAAGGGGACGCTGGCGTGAGGGTGCTCAGACGCCCGGGGCCCGCCGGGATTCCGCGGGGCGCCGGCCGCTGTGCAGGCATGAACAAGCCCGGCGGGAAGCCGGGCTTTCGCTTTGATCAGGAACCGGGATCTTGTCCTTCCAGCAGGCGTTTGAGGAACTCCCGCGCCTGGTCGGGCCGCTGCGTGTCGAAGCGGACGGCGGCGATGACCGCATCGGGTTTCGTCACCGGCCACTCCTTCAGGAGCGGGCTGCCGCTGATGTCGACGCCGTACAGCGCGGGGTTGGGATCTTCCTCCGTTTGCCCGAAGCGTTTCGCAGCTTCCGGTATGGCGTCCGCCAGACCGCCGAGGGCCGGATCGTCCAGCGCCAGAAAGAGTCCCTGTGTTACCAGCGAAGAAAAATGCGGTTCATCCAGGACGTAGACGTCGGGCTTGTACTGGATCAGGTCGAGGATCAGTTTCTGCGCGAAGGCGAAGTCCTGGGCGGATTGCATCTCCGGCGGCACGTAGGACGACCGGGCGACCACCCGCTGCCAGTCGGGCAACTGCTCCAGCATCACGGGCTCCACGTCCTCGATGTCGCGGTTTTCGCCGATCGGCCAAAACGCGCCGACAAAATGAATTTCCAGGTCCGGAGGCGGGAGGCTGGCGAGCCGCCTTTGTTCCGCCCGTTGGTCCAGCCAGGTGTCCACCCCGTAGATGACGGCGGCGATGAGCAGGACGGCGACGAGCAAATGATATTTGTAATAGTGGAAAAAATGCTCGATTTTCGCTTTGCGCTCGGCGGCTTTTTCGTCCTTTCCGTACAACTGTTCCCTCAAGCGTTCCCGTTCTTTCCGTTCCTCCTCGGCCCTGATGAGCCGGTAGGCCCGGTCGATGGCTTCCGGGTCGGCCGCCGGATCCGTTCCCGCCGGTTCGCCGCGCATCTGCCGGGCCCGCGCCTGCCGGAGCAGGACGAAATACCGCTTCTCCACCGTTTCCCGGTCCGCGTCCTCCGACAGCCCGAGCACCTTGTACGCTTCTTTCAGATCGTCCACACCGGTCACCTCCGGCAAATCGTTTCGGGAAATCGGGTTTTCGGCGACAGGATGAACATGCGAACAAAAATAGTATAACGGCTAGGCGGCAAAAAAGAAAATTTTACAGTCCTGTAAATTGACATACTTTCGGATGTTCCGGTAACATAAAAGTACGCTTAATCTCCGGCCGCCCGGCCGGAAGCGGGGGACCCAACGGCGGACCGGATTTTCGGACCGGTCCGCCGCGGCGCGGGTGCCGCCGCCCGATCAGCGGGCGACGGTCTCCCAAGCCAGGGGCGAATGGGGCGCGCTTCGCGCTCCTAGGGTACCATCACGCCCGAGCCCGTCAGCTAACCTCGTCGGCAGTGGATGGGTCAACTTCAGGATTTCTCCGGTGACCCCTCCAGGGGTCTTTTTCATTCCGCCCCCATGGAAAATACCCTAAGTTTGCCCACCACTGGCTAAGCGTACAAAATCTTTCCATCAAAGGAGGAGTTTGTATGCCGCAGCCAAGGTACATCACCGACATCGGCCGGATTGCCGCCATTCCCGAGGAAGAGAGGGCCAAGCTGAAAAAGATTACGGAGAAGTATGTGTTCCGGGTCAACGACTACTATTTGGGTCTCATCGACTGGTCGGACCCGAACGACCCGATCCGCCGGCTGGTCATTCCGAATGAAGGGGAGCTGCTCGAATACGGCCGGTGGGATGCGTCCGACGAAGAGGCGAATTACGTGGTGCCGGGATGCCAGCACAAATACCGGACGACGGCGCTTCTGCTCGTGTCGGAAGTGTGCGGGGCGTACTGCCGTTACTGCTTCCGCAAGCGCCTGTTCCAGAAAGATGTGCGGGAGGCGATGGCCGACGTGACGCCCGGTCTCGAGTACATCGCCGCGCATCCGGAGATCAACAACGTGCTGCTCACGGGCGGCGACCCGCTCATGCTGGCCACCCGGAAGCTTCGCCTGATCATTGAGCGGCTCCGGGAAATCCCCCATGTCCGCATCATTCGCATCGGGACGAAAATGCCGGTGTTCAACCCGATGCGCATCTACGAGGACGAGGAACTGCTCGCCCTGATCCGCGAACATTCCTCGGCCGACCGTCGGATCTACATCATGGCGCACGTCGACCATCCGCGGGAAATCACGGAGGAAGCCAAGCGTTGCTTCCAGGCCTTGCACGACGCGGGGGCCGTCCTGGTCAACCAGACGCCGGTTCTCAAGGGCATCAACGACGATCCGGCGGTGCTGGCGGAACTGCTCGACCGTCTGTCCTGGGCCGGGGTTACACCGTACTACTTCTTTGTCAACCGTCCGGTGGCGGGCAACCGCGACTTCGTGCTGCCGCTCAAGCGCGTGTACGAGTTGGTGGAAGAGGCGAAGGCGCGCACTTCCGGCCTCGGCAAACGGGTGCGGCTGACGATGAGCCATTCGTCCGGCAAAATCGAGATTTTGGCCATCGAGAACGGCAAGGCGTATTTGAAGTACCATCAATCCCGCGATGGGCATTACGGCAAATTCATGGTGCTGGATTGCCCGGACGATGCGGCCTGGTTCGACGATTTGCCGGGAAGCGAACAATTTTGGAGCAAGCCGCAGCGCAAGCTCCGGCTTTCGGCGCCTACAGCCGGAGAGGATGGAAGAGGGCCCGTTCCGGGGCGTCCGGCCGCGGAAGATGGGGAACCGGAAATGGCCGCCGGCATCCGCTGATGATCCCTCCGATGTTGACAAATTAAACGATCCTGTATAATAGGTAAAAGCAAAGAACTACATCGTATACCAATAGTTGTTCGGGGGATGATCCGGTTGCCGCGGAATCGGTGGGGTCGCATCCTTGCCGGTCCATTCTTCGTTTTTTCCGCATTCATGGTCATGAAAATGATTCTGGCCGGGGTCGTCGTCTTCGAGGATCACGATTTCTGGCTGACGCTGGCGACGGGAGTTCCTTCGATCTGGGTGTTTTTCTGCCTGATCGAACTCCTTGCCGCCAAGCGGAGGCTGGGCGCGTACCTGGCCGTGAACCTGCTGCTGACGGGCGTGCTGTTTGCGGTCATCATGTATTACAAATATTTCGGCATCATCGTCACGTACCACGCCGCGCAGCAGATCAACCAGCTGACCGAAGTCAAAAGCAGCGTCTGGTCGCTGCTTCACGTTCAATTCCTGCTTGTTTTCGTCGACATCGCGGTGTTTCTCCTCGGCCTGCTCGTGAGCCGCCGGTTCCGGGCCTGGGCGCGGAAGTGGGCCGAGGCGCCGCAATTTGTGCGCGTGAGCCGCCGCAAACTGGCCGCGGCGGGGCTGGCCGTGTCGATGCTGTGGTGCGTCGCCGTCAGCTGGCCGCACAAGGACAGCATCAACGAGATCAAGAAAGCCCAGGGCATGGGGATTCTGAATTACGAAGCGTACGTGGCGTTTGCGAATCTTCTGGAAGAAGAGATCGACCCGGCCCTGGTGACCCGCGAGGCGATCGACGGGCTGAAAGGCATCCGCGAAGTTCCGAATCCGGAAGGCTGGGGGCTGGCGAAGGGCAAAAACCTGATCATCATCCAGCTGGAGGCGTTCCAGAACTTTCTCATCGGCCTTGCGGTCGACGGGCAGGAAGTGACGCCGGTGATGAACCGGCTGGCGAAGGAAATGTGGTACTTCCCCCGCTTCTTCCAGCAGGTCGGGCAGGGCAACACGTCGGACGCGGAATTCGTCGTCAACACGTCGCTGTACATTCCCCGCGTCGGAGCGGCCTCCGTGGTCTATGGCGGCAAGGAGCTTCCGGGGCTGCCCCGGCTGCTGGCGGAATACGGCTATGACACGATGACGTTCCACACGAACGACGTCGTCTTCTGGAACCGCAAGGAGCTGTATCCGGCTCTCGGTTTCGCCCGGTATTACGAGCGGAAATTTTTCGGCGACGAAGACGAAGTGATGTTCGGTTCCTCCGACGAAGTGCTGTACCGGAAAACCGCCGACGTGCTGGAGCAGGCGGCCGCTGCCGGCCGTCCCTTCTACGCCATGGTGGTGTCCATGTCCGCGCACCATCCGTTCAACCTGCCCGAGCGGAAGTACCGCATGGAACTTCCCAAGCGGTACGAAGGCACGCTGGTCGGCGACTACATCCGGGCGCAGAATTACGCCGACGAGGCGCTGGGACAGTTCATCGGGCGGCTGAAGGAGTCCGGACTGTGGGAGAGCAGCGTCGTTGTCATCTACGGCGACCATGTGGGAATTCCGAAATACTCGCTGACGGGCTACGAGAAAAGATTGCTGCACGACGAGATCTTCGGGCGGGAATACGATGTGCAGGACATGCTCAACATTCCGCTGCTCATCCATGTTCCGGGAGAGAAGCCGCGGGTGTTCGAAAACGTGGGCGGACAGACGGACGTGCTGCCCACCCTGGCCAACCTGTTCGGCATCTCCCTGGGCGATCGAATTTACTTTGGGCAGGACCTGCTGAACCATCCAGAGAACCTGCTGCCGGAGCGCTATTATCTGCCGTCGGGCTCGCTGATCACCGAAAAAGGGGTGTTCGTGCCGGGGCGGGATTACGAAGACGGCGTGTCGTATCCCTTTGACGGCGTCGAAGACGGCCATCCGACGGCGACCGAGGACCAATTCGAACGCGCCT
>NICF_comb_assmDRAFT_10003335_pt1 | contig 11671 bp, 11 predicted proteins | sample NewIslPassag4_SG_FD_11279 | JGI IMG/M metagenome (IMG submission 11279) | reverse complement strand
ACGACAACAAGGAGAAGTTCGTCCGCGACTTCATCGCCGCCTGGGTGAAGGTGATGAACGCCGACCGGTTCGACCTCAAGGCGCGGGAACTCCAGCGCAAGCTGCAAATGGCAAGCTGACCCGCAAAACAAATCGGCTGCTCCTGAAGCGTCAAGCTTCCGGGCAGCCGATTTTTTTACTTTTGTACGGGTTCATCCGGATACCGAAAAGGTGCCGACCCGGTCGATCCTCGATTCCGGAAAAAGCGAAGCGCAAAACCGCCCCGCTTCATGCACCCCCCGGTCAAACCACAGACGCGGAACAATGGCGGATGCCGAGGCCCTCCCGTTCATCCGGGGACCTGCAAAAACCTCCGAAACGTATACCGCATATGAAAAACAACCTTGAGCTCTCATGGAAAATATTTCACTTGACCATCCTTTTTTCTACGTTAAAATCAAAACTGTATCCAAAATTATCTTTTGCATTTAAATTAAATATTGTATCTATATATCATAAATGTATTCAATTTTGATGGAATGAAACCAAAATCTCCGACCAATGGCAAGATTCCAAAGAAAGCGAGGAAGAAGAATACCCATGGACATGGACGCTTTGGTGACGGAACTCGTGGAGAGGGCAAGGGCAGCCCAACGGATTGTGGAGGGGTATTCGCAACGAAGGCTGGATGAACTTGCAGCGGCTATTGTGTATTCGTTTTCAAGGGAGAAATTGGCGCGGGAAATCGCCGAACTGGCCGTACGCGAAACGGACATGGGCAACGTGGAATCCAAAATGCGCAAGATGACCAAGAAGATGCCGGCGATCTTCTATCAAATCAAATCCATCAAAACCGTCGGGGTCATCGAAGAGGACAAAGCATTGGGAATTCGCAAAATCGCCAAGCCGGTGGGGGTCATCGCCGCCTTGATTCCCAGCACCAATCCGGAAGCCACGCCCATCTTCAAAGGCGTGCTGAGCCTCCGGGCAAGGAACGCCATCATCTTCGCCCCCCATCCTCGCAGCAAGCAAACAACCGGGCGCGTGGTCGAGATCATGCGCGAGATTCTCGCCAGAAACGGCGCACCGCAGGATCTGTTTATCTGCATCGACAACCCTTCGAAAGAACTGTCGCAAAAGCTGATGAGCGCCTGCGACCTCACGATGGCGACCGGCAGCTCGGATATGGTCAAGGCGGCTTACAGTTCCGGCAAACCCGCATACGGCGTTGGATCGGGCAATGCTGTGGTGGTGGTGGACGAAACGGCCGATTTGGCGGACGCGGCGCGGAAAATCCGAATCGGCAAAACGGGAGATTACGCCTCCGGCTGCTCGGCGGAAAATTCGCTGGTCATCCATGAAAGCATTTACGATGAATTAATCGGGCTGTTGCGGAAGGAAGGCGGGTATCTCTGCAATGCGGAGGAGAAAGAGAAGCTGCAACGGGTGATGTGGGTGAACGGCCAGCTCTCCCGGGAGATTGTGGCCAAATCCGCGGAGCGGATTGCCAGGGTTGCGGGGTTCACCGTGCCTCCCGAGACGGAATTTTTGATGGTGGAAGAAACGGGAATCGGCGAAGGCTATCCGTTTTCGGGCGAGAAAATGTCGGTGGTTCTGACCTTGTACAAGTATCGGGATTTTGACGAAGCCATCGACAAAGTAAACCGGATCACCTCCTATTCCGGACGCGGCCATTCCTGTGGCATTCATTCCTTCAATGAAGACCGTATCCTGAAGTTGGCCCTCGAGACCAAAACGACTAAAGTGATCGTGCGGCAACCCCACGGCGTGGCCAACAGCGGTGCCTGGTTCAACGGCCTGGCCAACACGTTCTCGCTTGGGTGCGGCACTTGGGGCGGCAATATCGTGTCGGAAAACATCACGCAGAAACATTACATGAACATCACCTGGGTCGCAGAGCCCATCGACCGTCAAGAAGCGTCGGATGAAGAGATCTACGGCGACCTGATCGAAAACGTGGCACTGTTTCAGGCATGAGCGTACCGAGACGGAAGTTTGGAGGGAAACCGGGTTGTATCGATTTCAATTAAAACCGGTCGTTTACGAGTTCAAGACATTTCGGGAATTCGCGCAACATTTCAACCTGTCGCCGGATGATATGATTTTCACCGAGAAACAGCACTACGAACGCTATTTCAGGGACAGGGTGAATTGCCGATTCATCCTTCAGGACGACTACGGGCTTGGGGAGCCAAGCGACACGGTCATCGACAAGATTCTGCAAGACCTCCGCGGGCAGGACATCAAACGCATCATTGGCATCGGCGGCGGTTCCATCCTGGACATCACCAAGCTCCTGTGCATCAAGGATGCGACAAGCACGGAGGATATCTTCGAAGAAAGAATTCCCCTGGTGCGAGACAAAGAACTGATCCTGATCCCCACCACCTGCGGCACGGGCTGCGAAGTGACCGCCGTCTCGGTGGTGGACATGACGAGGCAAAACACGAAAATCGGCAAACGGATCGAGGCCAACTTCGCCGACGCCGCGGTGCTGATCGAGGAACTTCTGGACGCGATTCCGGAGAAGGTGTTCCTGTACAGCTCCGTCGATGCCCTCATCCATGCCATGGAAATTTTCGTGGCCAGAACCGGAAATCCGTATAATGACGTTTTCTGCAAAGAAGCGATCCGGATCATTTTATCCCATTACAAAAAGTTGATCGAGGAAGGCCTGGACAAGCGCTTTGCCTATATCAGGGAATTTTTGCGGGCGGCGACCTTCGCCGGCATCGCCCTGTCGAACACCGCCTGCGGCGCGGTGCACGCCTTTGCAATGCATTTCGGCAGCGTGCATCATGTTCCCCACGGGGAAGCCAACGCGCGGTTTTTGATGGGAGTGTTCAACAAGTATGCGGAACTGGCGCCGGAAGGCAAACTTCTGGAACTGTCCCGGATCATCAATGAAGCGCTGGGAATCGAGGCGGATCTGCCCGGATCGCTTAAAGCCCTGGAAGACCTGCTCAATACCCTGATTCCGAAGAAGCGCCTGCGGGAATACGGCGTCAAGGAGGAAAACATCGAACGCTATGTCGACAAGGTGATCGAAACCCAGCAGCGGCTTCTTGTCAACAATTACGTCGCGTTGTCCCGGGACGATCTGATCGCCATCTACCGAAGCGTTTATTGAAAACTTTCAAATATAGATAAAACAAATCCAAAAGGGAGGTACAAGAAGCATGAGAAGGTTGTGGTTGGTCTTGCTGGCGCTGGCGCTGGTGTTGACGGCATGCGGAGGTGGATCGGGTTCCTCGTCATCCGGCAGCGGAACCTCTTCATCCGGTTCCCAGGCGTCGGGGTCGGACGGCACCGGCGGATCCTCGTCGTCGGGCGGCGGCGAGCCGATCGTCCTCAAATTCGGGCATGTGCTCGCTCCGGACCATCCGTACAATCTGGCGGCCGAGAAATTCAAGGAAATCCTGGAAAGCACCGCCCCCGAGCCGGTGGAGGTGGAGATTTATCACAGTGCGCAACTGGGCAGCGAGCGCGACCTGACCGAAGGTCTGCAGCTCGGCTCCATCGATCTGGCCATCGTGCCCGGTACGATCGGTCTGTTTGAACCGCTCATGAAAGTGCTGGACTTGCCGTATATTTTCCGCGACCGTGATCACGCTTACAAAGTGCTGGACGGCGAAATCGGCCAGCAGCTGGCGTCCAAGCTGCCCGAGAAGAATCTGCGCCTTCTGGCGTATTGGGAAAACGGCTTCCGCCATATCACCAACAACAAACGGCCGATCCAAAAGCCCGAGGACCTGGAAGGCATCAAGATCCGGGTGCCGGAAAACACCACCTACGTCGACACCTTCAACAACTGGAAGGCCAACGTCGTCACCATGGCGTTCGGGGAGCTGTATACGGCCCTGCAGCAAGGAACGGTCGACGGCCAGGAAAACCCGCTCGCCCTGATCGCTACCAACAAGTTCTATGAAACCCAGAAATACTTGTCCCTGACCGGCCACTTCTACGGTCCCGCACAACTGCTGATCTCCGAGGTCACATGGAAGAAACTGTCGCCCGCCATGCAGGAAGCGGTGCAAAAAGCGGCGATCGAGGCCAGGGACTACGAGCGGCAACTTCTGATCGACCGGGAAGCGGAATACCTGCAACAATTGAAGAACGAAGGCATGGAGGTCAACGAAGTCGACATCGATGCGTTCATGGAATCCGTCAAACCGGTCTGGGACAAATATCGCGCCGAATTCGGGGATATTATCGACCAAATCCAGAATGTAAAATAAGGAAAGGCTGAATGAGGAAGAAAGATGGGGAAATCGGACGATTTCTCTGTCTTTCTTCCTTTAAACCGTCGGAAAGGAGCCGGGCAATGCAACGAGTGCTAAAAACCGTCGACGCCGTCAACAAAGTGGTCGGGTACGTGCTGGCCGTGATGATGGGACTTATGGCCGCCCTCGTCATCCTGCAGGTGCTCAACCGGTCTTTGCTCCATCTTCCGCTTCACTGGCTTGAGGAACTGACCCGTTACCTGATGATCTATGTCATCTTCATGGGCGCAAGCCTTGCCGTACGGTACAGAAGAATGATCGCCATCGAAACGATGCCGCAAAGCCTTCGCCCGAAATGGCGCAAATTTCTCGTGATCGGCGTGCTGCTCTTGTCGATCGCGTTTTACGCGATCATGGTCTGGCTCGGCATTCAAATCCTCGAGCGGGTACAGTTGCAAGTGTCGGCGGGAATGGGCATTTCGATGTCATGGCCTTACGCCGCGATCCCGATCGGCGGATGCCTTCTGATTCTTAACGCGCTGGCAACCCTCCTGGAAGAATGGACCTCCGACTGAAAAGAGGATGAACCATGTTTGCCGTCATGATGATTTTCCTTCTGATCTTCTTCGCTCTGAGCGTTCCGGTAGCCGTTTCGATGGGGCTGTCCTCCGCCATCGCGCTGTGGTGGGACGGAGGAACGCCGATAATCGTCTTGATCCAGCGGCTTTTTACTTCGGTGGACTCGTTTCCGCTCATGGCCATCCCGTTTTTTATCCTTGCAGGGACCCTCATGGAATACGGCGGGATTTCCAAACGCCTGATCGCTCTGGCCAATGCATTGACGGGCCATTTGCCCGGTGGTCTTGGCATCGTGACCATTGTGGCGGCCATGTTCTTCTCTTCGATTTCAGGCTCCAGCGCGGCGACCACGGCGGCGCTGGGAAGCCTGCTCATCCCGGCCATGATCCGGCGCGGCTATCATCCCAACTTCGCCGGCGCGACACAGGCCGTCGCGGGAGAACTCGGGATCATCATTCCTCCCAGCATTTCCATGGTGCTCTACGGCGTGACGGTATCGGTGTCAATCGGGGACATGTTTCTGGCCGGCATTGTACCGGGAATCCTGATTGGTCTTTTCCTGATCCTGACCGTATATATCCTGGCAAAAATGCGCGACTACAAACCGGAACCCCGCAAATCCCTGCGGGAACTGCTGAAAGCGTTCCGGGAAGCCTTCTGGGCGCTCCTGATGCCCGTCATCATTCTCGGCGGCATTTACGGCGGCTGGTTCACCCCCACCGAAGCGGCAGGCGTCGCCGTCGGATACGCCATGCTTGTCGGTTTCTTTATCTACAGGGAAATCAAATGGAAACAGCTGGCCGAGATTTTCCTCCAGTCCGCAGTAACCACTGCGACCATCATGTTCATCATCTCCAGCGCCGGGCTTTTCGGCTGGATTATTACCCGGGAAAACATCCCGAAGCAGGTTGCGGAATTTTTCATTAGTATATCGGACAATCCTTACGTTTTCCTGCTTCTGGTCAACCTTTTCCTTCTCGTGGTCGGGATGTTCATGGAAACCAACGCATCGCTGATCATTCTGGCCCCGCTTCTGGTTCCGGTGGCGGTGCAACTCGGCATTGACCCCGTCCACTTCGGGATTATCATGATCGTCAACCTGGCCTTGGGGATGTGCACGCCTCCGGTGGGGGTCAACCTGTTCATTTCCGCGCAACTCGCCCGAATCCGGCTGGATCAGATTACGGTGGGCATCCTGCCCTACTATGTCACGCTGCTCATCACCCTGATGATCATCACCTACGTGCCGCATCTTTCAATCGGCCTTGTCCAATTATTGAATTAAAGTTAAATTTTATGGAGGATTGGCTCACATGAAACTGCCGCAGGAAGTCAACATAGTCGAGATCGGACCGCGGGACGGGTTGCAGAATGAGCCGATTTTTCTTGAAACGGACAAAAAAATCAAGCTCATCCGCAAGCTGGTGGAAAGCGGTTTCAAGGAACTGGAGGCTACCTCCTTCGTCCATCCGAAATGGATTCCCAATCTGGCCGACGCGGAGCAAGTGATGGAAGGCATACGCGATCTTCCCGCCACGTTTTTTGCATTGGTGCCGAACGAACGGGGATACGAACGTGCGCTTAGCAGCGGAGTCAAGGCGATCTCGTTTGTGCTTTCCGCCACGGATTCGCACGGCAAGAGCAATCTGAACGCCACCACGCGGGAATCCCTTCGGATGCTGGCTCCCCTGGTCGAGCGGGCACAGAAGGACGGATTGCGGTTCCGGGCTTCCGTTTCCACGGTGTTCGGCTGTCCGTTCGAAGGCAATCCCGGCCTGGACCGGATCGTGAATCTGGTTCGCGAGCTCCGGCAAATCGGGTTCGGGCGCATCGTGCTTTGTGATACAATTGGCGTGGCCAATCCGAAACAGGTGTACACGTGGATGATAAGATTGATGCAAGAATTTCAGGATGTCCAATTCGAGCTGCATTTTCACGATACGTATGGAAGAGGCCTTGCAAATGTGCTTGCGGGTCTGCAAGCCGGCGTGACGTCTTTCGACAGCAGCATCGGCGGACTGGGAGGATGTCCGTATGCGCCCGGAGCTACCGGAAACATCTCCACGGAAGATGTGGTGGCCATGCTGACGGAGATGGGAATCCGCACGGGGATCGACCAGCGCAGGATGCTGGAGACATCCAATATGTTGCAGGGATTTCTCAATAAGGAACTGGACAGCCGCATCTGGAAAGTGAACAGATCCAGGGCGGGCGTGGACGATTAATTGGAGGTTGGACCATTGCATTCAAACCGGAAGGCAGGCCGCAAAAGTTTATATGAACAAGTGTACATGACCTTGAAAGATCAGATTTTGCGGGGAGTTCATCCCCCGGGCCAGAAACTGAATGTTTCCAAGCTGGCCGAAATGCTGAACACAAGTCGCACACCCGTGCGGGAGGCGCTGCGAAGCCTGGCCATGGAAGGACTCGTGGTCGCACGGTCGCCGCACGGCCTGGAAGTCACCAATTTCAACGACGAGTCGATGGATGCACTGTTCCAATGCAATTCCGTCCTCGAAGGGTTGGCCGCCAGATTGGCCGCGGAGAGAATCGACGAGGATAACCTGTTGCTTCTGGAAGAATGCCTGTTTCTGGCGGAAAAGTATCACGAACAGGATCAGATCGACAAAGTATTTGAAAAAAACACCCTGTTTCACGATACGATTATCAAAAGCAGCGCAAATCCCATCCTGATTCACCTGACTTCGCAAATCCGGTCTCAGATTCTGGCCTATCGGTCCTTTGAAAGTTCCTACAAATTCCGGCCCACATTCCTGGAAGAACATTGGAGCATTTTCAGGTCCATCAAGAACAGGGATCCCGAACTGGCGGAAAAACTGATGCGAAAACACATCCTGGACGATGCGGAAGCGATCAAATACTACAAAAAAATGAAAAAATAGTTCGATCCGATTGCACCCAGATTCAGATTTCCCCATCCGTACGCCGGGGAACCACGGTCTTGTGTGCCCGCGGGAGGAATGGAGATGAAATGGCCTCTGAAACGCAATGTCGGCAGGAATCCGTCATCGGGAGCCCCGGGCGCAGGAATCCTTTCGGATCTCAATGTGCAAAACGTCTCAAGCGGGCTGATCTCCGCAACGCTGATCTGCACCGGTCCGGCCATCGTGCTGCTGGAAGCTGCTGCGGCAGGCAACCTGTCGGACCGGCAGACGATCGGCTGGATGTTTGCCTGCTATTTTTTGGGCGGATTGTTCGGGGTGGTCATGTCCCTTTGGCATCGCAAGCCGTTCGTGGGCGGCCATTCCCTGACGGGCGTGGCTTTTCTGGCCACCGTTGCCGCCCAGTTCCCCTATTCCCAGCTGATCGGAGCATTTGTCATGTCGGGACTTCTCATTTTCCTGGTCGGGATCTCGGGCATTCTTACGACCGTCATGAAATGGGTTCCGCGGCAGGTCATTGCCGCCATGCTGGCGGGTCTTGTCGCAGGATACGTGGTGCGGCTTGTGCCCGCGGCGAAGGAACTGCCCCTAGTCGGAGGATTGGCCGTTCTCAGTTATTTTGTGTGCATGAAATTCACCCGGCGAATTCCTCCCGCCCTGGTGGCCGTCGTAGTGGCCGTACTTGCCACCTTGGCCACGCAACGGCTGGAGTTCCCCGGCACGGATCTGCCGTTTATGCTCCCAATGCTGCAACAACCGGAATTTACCTTTACGGCGCTGGTCAGCGTGGCGGTTCCCTTGGCGCTGCTCATCTTGAGCAATGACATCGCGCTCGGAATCGGGGCCCTCATCGGCGAGAATTTCGACCCTCCCGTCCGCAGGCTGGTCATCATGAGCGGAGTCTTCTCCATGGCGGCCGGTATCCTGGGAGGCCAAAGCGCCAATGTCGCGGGCATGGCGTCGGCGATCTGTGCGGGACAAGAATCCGGACCCAAGGCAAGCCGCTACATGGCGTCCCTGGTTTCGAGCGTCGTGACGCTGGCCTTCGGCGTCCTGGCCTGGAAGGTGGTCCCTTTCGTCAAATCTTTGCCCCCGGCGCTGTTCGCCATGCTGGGCGCGTTTGCGCTCATCGGCGTGCTCCTGTCGAATCTGAAAGAGGCGTTCGCCGACAACGGGCATGCCATCAGCGCGCTGACGGCCTTCGTGGTGGCCCTGTCCAACGTGTCCTTCCTGCAGATCAGCGCGCCCGTGTGGGCGATCCTGAGCGGCATTGCCGTCAATTGGTTCATGAAGATCGGAATATCGAGCAAGAAAGGTTGATGCCCATGCAGCCCAAGGTATACATTACCCGCAGAATCCCGGAGTCCGCCCTGCGGCGCATCCGGGAAATGTGCCAGGCGGAAATGTGGGACGAGGAGGATGTGGCGGTTCCGCGCAGCGTGCTGGAAAAAAAGATTGCAGACATCGACGGACTGTACTGCATGCTCACGGAACGGATCGATGAACCGTTGCTTGCGCGCGCCCGGAACCTGAAGGTCATCAGCACCATGGCGGTCGGTTACAACCACATCGACGTCAAAGCCGCCCGCAAACGGGGAATCCGGGTTTGCAACACCCCCGGAGTGCTCACGGAAACGACGGCGGACCTAGCCTTCGCTCTGCTCATGGCCGCGGCCAGAAGGCTCATCGAGGCATCGGATTTCCTGCGGCAGGGCAAGTGGAATACGTGGGCGCCCATGCTGCTCACCGGCGTGGACGTCTACGGGGCCACGTTGGGGATCATCGGGTTGGGCCGGATCGGCGAGGCGATCGCCCGCAGGGCGCGGGGATTCGACATGCGCGTGCTGTACCATAGCCGCAGCCGGAAGCCGGAAGCCGAAGAGCGGCTGGGAGTGGCGTACGTGGACCTGGACACCCTGCTCCGCGAGTCGGACTTCGTCTGCATCATGACTCCGTACACCCCCGAAACGCATCGGCTCATCGGAGAACGGGAGCTTGCCCTCATGAAACCGACTGCTGTGCTGATCAATGCGGCGCGCGGTGGCATCGTGGACGAGCGGGCCTTGTATGAGGCATTGAAAAACGGTATCATCCGCGCGGCCGGCCTGGACGTGTTCGAGAAGGAGCCGGTGGACCCGGACCATCCGCTCCTTACGCTGCCCAACGTGGTGGCCCTGCCGCACATCGGCAGCGCCTCCGTCGCCACCCGGGTCCGCATGGCGGAGCTCGCCGCCGACAATCTGCTGAAAGTGTTGGCGGGCGAGGATCCGCCATGCGAGGTCCTCGAGTGACCCGCCCCGCTCCATCCGTTTTCTTCCCGTCCCGGAATGCCATTGAAGTCGAAACATCGATCGCGTTGCCCCGCCATTGGGGAGTTCCCTCGCACCACATGCATACGGGTCCGCACAGGCGGTTCCGAAAGGTTGACAATTGTCGGGTTCAGTTAACCACGTGTGCGAAACGATGATCGGAGCGGGTGCCGCCATCGCGATTCCTTCCCGTTCGCCAGGAACGGCTCCATCTTTTTCAATCCTTCAGGGCAATGGTCCCAATTCATCCAAAAAAGTCATCATGCAAATCTCGGAAGCTCCGTCCATGCAATCCTGATTTTTTTCAGGCTCATTCATGAATTCGCCAAGATAACCCGCAGCGCGTATTCGGTGATGGTGCTGCGGTTGACGATGCCCACCAATCTCCCGTTTTCCAAGACGGGGGCTTTTTTTTGATCCTGTATTCGCTCAGGATGCGGCACACTTCGCCGAGATCTTCCCCGATGTCGACGGCGATCACTTTTTTTCGTGGCGATGTCCGCGACTTTCAACTTCATCAGCTCGTGCAATTTGCGGTGGAAATGGTCATCCCGGTGGAAAGCCGCAAGGGAATAGTCATTCACGAACAGCGGATGGCTGTTGGCCAGAACCGCATTATGTCGCCGTCACTGACCGTATTGCTTCGCCAGGCTGGGCTTCCCGTTCCGGGGGTCATGGGACCGACCAAAGAAGGAAATTGAGCAACAACAAGGACGCCGAACGGAAAAATTCAATTCCGCCAATTCTGCGGCGTCTTTTTTGTTGTCAAAAGAGGATTCATCATCCGGACTGCATCCCGACCATCAGTTCATGCAATTGGCCGCCGTCCCGGTATCTGACGGTCACCAGCTTCTCCTCCGTATCAAAAAAAGCCGCATCCAGCGTCGCCGTCAGCGTCTCTTCCCCGCTTCCCTTCAGCAGCATGGACTCCACGGCCGCACAAATGCCTTCCTTCGGCGCAAAGCGGTCACGCGAAACGGGGAGCCCGCAATCGAACAGAATGTCTAGGGGCTCCCCTGTTTTGTTGCGGAAACGAATCGAGGTTTTGTAATGCCCGCGATCCGGTTCGATTTCGCCGAAAATGCGAACGGACAGCCGCTCGTCTTCGGCTTCCCCCGATATTTTCCCGGGCAGCCGTTCCGAAGAATCTCCCCGCGAATCTCCGTGGGCTTCCCCCGGATCATTACCATCCGGAAACTGGGCTTTTCGATCCATTTCCCCGGCGTCATCCACGGACCCCGGCGTTTCGGACGCAGGCGCTTCGATCGTTCCGGAAGAAGTGCAGCCCGCCGGAAGCAGGATCGCAAGCATAAGGCCGATCCAAAGTCTCCTCGCCATTTCGCCCACCTCCCCCATCCAGACGAAAAAAACGGGCCAAAGGTTTCCCGTCGCCGGGCCCGGAAGAGATGCGGCCAAAAACTCGTCCGGCCTTCCGGAACTTCCGAAAAACGAAACGACATGCCAAACATTCCTCTTTGCCGACGAAGTGGGACATGTCCTACTTCGACATGCTGTTCGGCTACGACTGGTGGCTCACGAAGAGCCCGGCGGGGGCCTGGCAATGGATGGCGGTGGATCCCAAGGAAGAGCACCTGGCACCGGACGTGGAAGACGCCGGCAAGAAGGTCCCGACCATCATGCTCACCACCGACCTGGC
>NICF_comb_assmDRAFT_10003334_pt1 | contig 11673 bp, 11 predicted proteins | sample NewIslPassag4_SG_FD_11279 | JGI IMG/M metagenome (IMG submission 11279) | reverse complement strand
GGCGCAGATATCACGTGCCAGCTTGGGGTTGGAGTTGCCGGAGAAAACCTTGAAGTCGCGGCTCATCGCAGTTCCCGCTTCGGCCCGCGCCGAACGATGGCAATGGAGAGGCGAGCGCACGTCGCGTCGCGTGCGGGGCCTTATAGGCGAGCATCGGGAACCGTGCAACCTCGGTTTGCCGCCCCCAGACGATCACTCCACGTCGGAGGCCGCCTTCGGCATCGGAGATGGCACGCCGCGCTGCCTGAGCTCGCGGTCGTACTCGGCCAGGATGATCTGCTCCATCCACTCGCGCGTTTCCCGGTTCAGCGGGTGCGCGACGTCCCGGTAGGTGCCGTCGCGCATCTTCTTCGAGGGCATGGCGATGAAGAGGCCGGAGTTGCCGTGAATCACCTTGAGATCCCGAATGACGAAACAGTCATCGAGGGTGATCGTCACGTAGGCGCGCAACTTGTCCTCGTTGACCGGGATGACACGAACCTCGGTGATCTCCATCCCCTATCCCCCGTTGCGACTGGTCACGGTGGGACCAGACTAGCGCGAGAGCGCCCGGCCGTCACCACCCATGCCGCGCATCCGGGGCGCCCCCGCAGGGCCGCGGCGGCCTTCTCGGCGGCGTCTCGGTCGACGAAGACACCGAAGACGGTCGGCCCGCTGCCGGACATCAGGACGCCGAGAGCACCCGCCTCCTCGAGTGTTCCGAGCATGGGACGAATCGGATATCGCTCGGCGACTGGAGCCTGCAGATCGTTGTGGAGGATGCTCGCAACCGCCCGAGCGTCGGGAAGCGGCTCGAGCGGCGGGGGGAGCGGCGGAACCTCGCCCGCCCGCGACGCCGCGAGCGCCGCATAGGCCTCGCCTGCGGAGATCCCGAACGGGGGATGGAGGAGGACCAGGGGGATCTCGTCGGGCAGGGGCGGGGCGGGCGAGAGGACCTCCCCCCGCCCCGCGGCGAGGGCGGGCTCCGAGCGAAGGAAGAAGGGGACGTCGCTTCCGACCTCGAGCGCCGCGGCGACGAGCCGGGGGTCGTCCAGGTCGACACCCGCCTCCCGGGCCAGGACGCGCAGCACTGCTGCGGCGTCGGAGGATCCTCCGCCGAGGCCCGCGGCCGTCGGGATCCGCTTTTCGAGCCGGACGAAGACCCCGGCGACCGGCACCACGTGCCGGCGGAACGACTGTACGGCGCGGAGGCAGAGGTTCTCCGGCCCTTCGAGATCCGGCCGTCCGGGGACCGAGATCCCGTCCTCCGTCGCTCCCACGACCACCTCCAGCTCGTCCGCCAGGGAGATGGGAACCATCAGGCTCCGGATCTCGTGGTAGCCGTCCGGGCGGCGCCCGAGGACGTGCAGGGTGAGGTTGACCTTGGCGAAGGCCCGTTCGCGATGGCGCATGGGCGGGAGGGTGCAGGGAGGGAAAGCGTTCGGCAAGTGTTGATCCGAAAAGCCCGAGTGGTGCTACCTTGCCCCCGTGTCTTCCGTCCGACCCCTGATCTCCGCCGAGGCCATCCAAGCCCGCGTCCGCGAGCTCGGCGCGGCGATCTCCCACGACTACCAGGGCAAGGACCTGGTGGTGGTGGGCGTGCTGAAGGGGGCCTTCGTCTTCCTGGCGGACCTGGTGCGGGCCATCGAGCTGCCCGTGGCCGTGGATTTCCTCTCGGTGGCTTCCTACGGCGCCGGCACCGAGAGCTCGGGCGTGGTCCGACTCATCGAGGACCTCTCGCTGCCGATCGAGGGCAAGCACGTCCTCTTGGTCGAGGACATCGTCGACACGGGGCTCACTGCCAGTTACCTGCTGGACAACCTCGCCACCCGTCGGCCGGCGAGCCTGAGGCTATGCGCCCTGCTGCACAAGCCGGCGCGCTGCAGGGTGGAAGTGCCGATCGCCTATCGCGGCTTCGTCGTGGAAGACGTCTTCCTGGTGGGGTATGGGCTGGACCACGACCAGCGTTTCCGGAACCTCCCCTACATCGGCGTCCTTCCCGGCCGCGAATGAGGAGGAGTGCGTGGAAGAGATCGAGACGCAGGAGCAGAAGACGCCGCCCCCGCCCCCACCGCCGCCGGAGGCTCCGAGGGGCCATGGCCGGCTGGCCCGCCTCTTCGTGGGTGCGCTGGTCCTCGGCCTCGCGGGAGCGACCCTCTACCTGCTCGCGGAGCGAAATAGTCGCTTCTACTACCTGTCTCAGGAGGGGCGGCGCCTGGTGATCCACCGCGGCGCCTGGCTGCCCTCGGGCAAGCGGCCCTACCTCCCGGACGACCCGCATACCGCGCGGATCTACGCGCCGATCGAGCTGCCGGACGACGCGCCTTCCATCGGGGAGCGGCGCTTTTCGGAGCGCCAGGACCTCGACCGCGCGCTCTTCGACATCCTCGCCGACCTGGCGGAGGAGCGGATCCGCTCGGAGGACGAGCCGAGGAGGCAAGAGGGCTTCGCCCTGGTCGAGCGGGCCAGTCTCCTCCCCGGCATCACCGGCACGCAGGCGGAGCGGCTCCGGTCGCTGCGCGCGGAGCTCTCCTTCTACGAGGGTAGGGCGCATCTGGAGCGGGCGGTGGTGGAGCTTCGCCAGGCGCGGGAGAAGCTCGAGCATGCCGCCGCGTCCTCCTCGGTTCGCGGCGAGAGCGCGGCCACGCTGCTTCGGACCATCGCGCCGGCGACGGAGGCGCTCTCGCGGGCGCTGCAGCGCTCGCGAGGCTGGGACGTGCCGGAGCTTCGTCCTCTTCTTCAGGAGGAGGAAAAGGCAGAGAAGAGGGAGAAGAAGGGGCGGGGCGCTTCGGAGGCCGACGGGGCGCCTGCTTCGCTCCGGACGCCAAGAGCAGCGGCCTCCGATCCGGGCGCGGGCGGGACCGCCGAGTCGGCGGACGCCGTTCCGGCCGGCGGAAGCGGGGGTGACGCGGAGTGATGAGCGCTGCGGCCCTGCGGGAAATCCTGCCCCGGATCGCCTTTCTGCGGCCACTGGTGGAGGGCGCGCGCGTCCTCGAGATCGGCGGGCTCGCCCGCACCGGAGGGCGGTCGGCGGAGTGGTTCGCGCAGGTGGGCGCGCGATCGGTGGTCTCGGTGGATGCCGACCCGGCCCGGGTGGCGGCGGCCCGCGCCTCGATCGCCTCGGCGCGGATCCGCATCGTGGAGGGGCGACCGGCCGATTTTCCGCCGGCCTCTTTCGATCTCGTCTGGGTTCACGACCTGGAAAGCCCCCATTCCTTCGGCGAGCTCGCGGAGCGTTCCACCGGCCACGTGGTACTCAGTGTCGACGCCGACCAGTTGGGCGGGGAGGCGGGCTATCGCGCTCTCGTCGACGATCTCGCCCGCGTCTTCGCCTCGGTGGAGGTCGCCACGCAGCGGCCGCTGGTCGCCTCCGTCCTCTCCTTCGGCGACCGAGCGGGGCCGCTCCTCGCGGATCCCTCCTTCGAGCCGCCGCCCGCGGCGCAGGCCTACCTCTTCATTTGCGGTGGCCGGTCCTGCCAAGTGGCGGGCCAGGTGGTGGTGCCGCTACCGGTGGAGGCGGAGGCCGATCCCGAAATTGCCGAGGCCCTCGCCGAGAGCGAACGGGAGAGGGCGCGGCTGGAGGAGAAGCTGCGCGAGGCGCGGCTGACCATCGAGTCGCTGCGCGCCGAGCTGGCGCGCAACGAGGGAATCGCGGACTGGGACGCCGAGGCGCGGCGGGTGGAGGCGCTGGAGAGGCGGCTGCGCGAGCTTCGGGAGCGGGAGGAGCTGGCCCTTCGGCGGGCGCAGGAGGCCGAGGCGCGAGTCCGCGAGCTCGAACGCCGTGCCGAGAGCTGGCAGTCTTCTCGGGCGGAGCTCTTGGCGGCGCTTCGATTCGAACGCTTCCGGGCGGAACGAGCCCGGCGCGACGCCGAGGGTGTCTTCGACGCGGTCGCCGAGCGGGATCGCCTCCTGGAGGAGTGGAAGAGCCGGGCGCTTCGAGCGGAGCGGCGCCTCGACGACCTCGAGGGCTCGGGGCCGAAGCGGGAGACGTGATGGTTCCGCGACTGGAGAGCCCCCGCTTCTTCGACGCGTTCCTGGCCCGTACCCTGGCCCAGGCCCGGCGTTACGGGAGGCGGGCGGCGCTCCTCCTCGTGGTGGCCCGGCCCGAGGGCGAAGACGCGAAGATGGCCATCCGCGGGGCTGCCCTTCACCTGCTCGGCCTTCTTCGCGACGCGGACGTGGCCACGCTGCAGGGGGAGGAGCTTCGAGTCCTGCTGCCGGAGACGGACCGCCTCGGCGCTCAGCTTCTGCGCGAGCGCATCCTCCGCCACCTGCCGGAAGCGGCTTCCTTGCGCATCGGCGCGGCGGCCTATCTCGAGGACGGCGTCGACGCCGAGGAGCTGCTCGACATCGCCAGGCGCCGCGCGGCGGAGGACGAGGGGACCGGACTCGCCGGGAAGCTTCGCCCGCTCGGCTTCTGGGAATGTCTGCGGCGGCTCCTGGCCGACGCGGACCTTCCCCGCCTGCCGCTCTCGCCGGCCATGGTGCGGACGGCGGCGCGCGAGGCCATCTTGGAGCTCTCGCGCGCGTCCACCGTCCGGGGGATCGCGGTGGTCTGCAGCGGCGGTGCGGACGAGGGGGAGATCCTTGAAGCGTTGCCGGTGCACCGGCTTTCGGGGCGGCTCTTCGTGGCCTGGCCGGATGGTTCCGGACCGCCCCACCCTTCGGTCACCTACGTGCCGGTGGAGGAGGAGCGCCTTTCGCGCTTCGACTTCGTCTTCTTTCTCGCCGGCCACTCGGCCTACGTCGTCTTGCGGGACGCCGGGGAGAACGCGCTCGGAGTGCACGCCGCGGACCACGACCTGGCCTGCCTCCTCGTCTCCCGATTCCGCGACGCCTACGGGCTGCGGGAGAAGATCGGATGACAGAGCAGGTTCCCACCTTGCTGGTCGCGCTCACTCCCGCGGAGGCGGGCGTGGCCGCCTACCTGCGCGAGCGGGGCTTTCGCGTCCTCGTCGCCGCCCATGGGGCGGAGGCGCTGGACATGGCGGTCGCCCAGGCGCCGGACCTCGTCCTCTTCGACGAGGAGTGCGGCGTGCTCGACGTCGAGTCCTTCTTTCGGATCGTGCGCGCCAACGCGCGCCTTTCGCGGATGCCGGTGCTCACCGTCGGTCGCGATCCGAAGCGCGCCAGCCTGACCAAGCCCCTTCGCCCCGACCGCGTGGTCCTAGCGGTGGAGGCGGCGCTCGCGCGCGCCGAGAGGGCGGCGGGGCGAGGCGAGGAGCTCACCCGGGGCGTTCTCGGCCCCCTCTCCATCGTCGATCTCTTGCAGCCCATCCGCGTCGCGCGGGGAAGCGGAAAGCTGGTGCTGCACACGCCGGTCGGCGAGGGGACGATCTGGCTGTCGGAGGGGGAGATCGTCGATGCTCGGCTGGGACGATACTGGGGCAAGAAGGCGCTCTTTCGCCTCCTCGCCTGCAGCGAAGGCAGTTTCGAGCTCTACCCGGCCGGAAAGCCGCCCTCGCGGCGAATCTACGAGCCCTTCGACTTCCTCGTCCTCGAGGCTGCGCGTCAGAAGGACGAGCTCGCGGAGCAGCTCCACCAGCTTCCGGCCCGCGCGCGCTTCACCGCCGCGGTGGACCCGAGGAACGTCCCGGCGCGGCCGAGCCTGTCGTGGCTTCTCGACAAGCTGTGGGGAGAGGCCCTCACCGTCCGAGAGATCGTGGACGCGCTCCACCTGCCCGACCTGGAGGTGGTCACCACGCTCCTTTGGGCCTACCGCATCGGCTGGGTGCAGCTCGTCCCCGGCCAGGGCGACTCGGGGGAGGAGCTGGTCACGCCCGAACTTCGACGCGTGCTCCTGCGGCGGCTGGGCCGCAATGCGCAGCGCGGGCAGGCCCTGGCCAAGATCGCCGTCCTGGGCGACGAGCCGGAACGCGTCCGGCGCGCCCTCGGCGCGCTGGCGCGCTGCCCGCAAGTGCAACTGCGGGCGCGGGCCCAATGGGGGACGGTGGCCACCCTCGATCTCGGCGAGGGCGCGATCCTGGATCTGGTCGCGCTCCCGGGCGGCGAGGAGCTCGCGCCGTTGGCTCGCTTCCTCCTCGGCGGGGCCGTGGGGATCCTCCGCGTGGAGCCGGCGGAGGGCTGGGGCTGGATCGCCTCAGCCTCGTCCGCGCCCGCGGTCGAGCTCGACCTCGTCGATGCCGCCACCGGCCTGCGCGCGCTGCTGGGCCGGTTGGCCGACGTCCCGGCCGAGCGGTAGCGGCGCGATGCGGGAGAGTAGCTGCCACTCCCAGAGGCTCAGCCACGTGGTCCGCGCGCCGTCCGGCAGGGGGATCACCAGGCGGATCCGCTCCGCCTCGCGCTGGAACCGGGGCGGCTCGCTGGCGCGTGCGATGTCGCGCGCCACCGAACGCAGGCGGCGGGCGATGCGCAGCGCCAGCTTCCCCTCCGGGCTCTCGAAGGTGTGGAAGTGGCGGTTGCGCGAAAAGGGCGGGCCCTCCTGCGTCAGCCGCTCGACCAGTCGGTAGACAAAGGCGTGCATCCCCACGCAAGGGTAACAGATCGCCGGCGCCTGGGATTCACCGATCGTCCAGTCCCCCCGGGGGCGCTGTCCCCGGCAGGACGATCCGGAAGGTCGTCCCCGCCCCTGGCCGGCTTTCGCACTCCAGCCGGCCGCCGTGTTGCTGCACGATCTGCTGGGTGAGCGAAAGGCCGAGCCCCGTTCCGCTCTCCTTGGTGGTGAAGAAGGGCTCGAAGATGCGGCTCATCGCCTCCTCGCTCATCCCCACGCCGGTGTCGACGACCGCGATCTCCACTCCGTCGCCGAGCGAGCGCGCCCCCAGGACGAGCTTGCCGCCCGAAGGCATGGCCTCGCGGGCGTTGCGGATCAAGTTCAGCAACGCCTGGCGGAGTTGAGGGCCGTCGACCTCGACGAAGAGGGCGTCGGGTACTTCGAGGCGAAGCTCGATGCCGTGCGACTCGAGCTCCGGCTCCATGAAGTGGGCGATGTCGCGCACGAGCGACGCCACGTCTTCGCGAAGGAGGCGCGTCTGCATGGGGCGGGCGAAGCGCAGATACTGCTCCGTCACTTCCTCCAGGCGATCGACCTCCCGCGCGATCGCCTCGCAGAGCCTCCGCGCTCCCTCGCTGCCGCCTTCCGCGATCTCCTCGGCCAAGAGCTCGGTGTTGAGCCCGATCGCCGAGAGCGGGTTGCGAATCTCGTGCGCGATCTGGGTGGCCATCCGCCCCACCGTGGCCAGCTTGTCCGCGCGCAGAAGCGCCTCCTGCTTCTCCCGCAGCTCGCGCTCCCGCGCGCGCAGCGAGGCGCTCATCCGGTTGAACTCGCGCGCGAGCACGCCCACCTCGTCCTTGGCATCGGTGGGGACTTCCTTGGAGTAGTCGCCGCGGCCGATGCGGACGGCCGCCTCGGTGAGGGTGCGGATCGGGCGGAGCAACCGGACCGCGAGGATGCTCGCGAGCACGCCCAGAGCGATCGCCACCAGAGAGGAGCCGACGATGGCCAGCGAGGCGCGCCGCTCCTCGCGCTGCGTTTGCTGCACCAGCTCCTGCACCCGCTGGTCGAGCGCGAAGCCGAGCTGGCGGATGAGTCGGTCGATCTTTCGCTCGATTCGCTTGATCTCGCGGCCGCGCTCGTCGAGCGGGAGGGCGGAGTCGGAGGCGAGCGCGGGCATGGCCTCCAGCGCGTCGAAGAACTCGCTGGAGGCGCGATCGTAGCGCTCGAACTCCGCCTCGATCTCCAGAAGCCTCGCCTCGATCTCCTGCAGGTAGACCTGCTCCCGGGCGCCGGAGAGGGAACGTGCCCGCGCCACCAGCTCCTTGCCCTCGTCCAGCCGCTCCCGGACGATGCGGGGAAAGTAGAGCCGTGCCAGCTTGATGAGGATCCGCTGGGCTCGCGGCTCTCGCTCTTCGAGCAGGCGGTCGGTGTCTCGCTGCTTGTTCTTGTGGATGGTCTCGAGCTGGGTGGCGACCTTGGCGAGCGGCAGGTATCCGTCCGAGACCAGGCGGATGTCGTTGCCGATCGCCTGCAGCCGCCACACGGAGAAGGCGCTGACGGCGCCGAAGACGCTGATCACCGCGGCGAACGCGAGGAAGATCCGCGTGGCGATGGAGAGCCTGGGGCCGGCTTCGGGGGCGTCGGGGCGCTTCTGGATCTCCTCGGCCATCGTCAGGGGCTCGGGCGGCCGGCCCTCGATGCGGGCATGGAAGGGCGCGTCACCCGTGAATCCAAGGGGTTTCGGGGACATGGCGCGTTTGACTTGCGCGCTTTTGCAATCATAGACTCCCTCGGTTCGATACCATCCAGGAACCGGCGACGCCGGCAAGGAGCGATCGAAGGTGAGGCCGCATCGTCTCTTTTCGTCCCTCGGATTTCTGAGCGCAGCCGCGTTGGCCATGGCGCCCTTCGCGGCCTTCGCTCAGGCGACGAAGGTTCTGGTCCTTCCCTACGCGCCACTTTACGACAGCATTCCGCGCGCGACCGGCGAACAGATCGGCAAGACCTTCGAAAACGGGCTGAAGGGGAAGTCCGCCATCGAGCTTCGCACCCTTCCGTCCGAGTCCGCCGGTAGCTCGGCCAAGGCCGTCTCCGACGCGCAGCGGGCCGCAGTGGCGGAGGCGAAGGCGGAGCTGGACCGGGGCAAGTCGCTTCTGGAACGGCGAAGGGTCAAGCCCGCTCTCGATGCCTTCGAGGCGGTCATCCAGAAGCTCAGGGACAACGCCATCGCGCTGGAGAATACCTCCACGCTGGAGGAGGCCTACCTGCGCAAGGCCGCGGCGCTCTTCCTCATGGGACGCGAGGACGAGGCCGCCAAGGGCCCCATTCCCGAGGCGCTGGTCCTCAATCCCGCGCTTCGCCTGGACGAGAGCGACGGCTACGGTCGTCCCTTCATCGAGCTGGTCGACAAGGTGCGCCAGGAGGAGATCGCCGGTCGCGGCTGGGGCGAGCTTCGCGTGGACACCACGCCGCCGGGCGCGCTGGTCTGGGTGGACGGCCGCGAGGCCTTGACCAGCCCGGTGCGGGTTCTGGGCCTGGTCCCGGGCACGCACTACGTCACCATCAAGCTGCCCGGCCAGGATGCCTACACCGAGGTGGTCCAGATTCGGAAGGACGAGCTCGTCCGCATCTCCCCCGACGAGAACGCGCCCGCGGCGGAGGGCCCCGTGACGAAGTTCGTCACGCACCTCTCCCAGAACCGGATGGACGACTCGACCCTCGCGCAGCTCGGTGAACTGGCGCGCAAGGCCGGCGCGGACGTGGTCGTCTTCGGCGCCGCCTTCGCCGAGGGCGCGGAGATGGTGATCGTTTCCATGGTCTACTCGCCCTCCGAGAACGCCATCTCGCGGCTGCAGCGGATCACGCTCGACCGCGAGATGCTCGGCGCCACCATCGAGATCAACAAGGTTTCCAGCGAGTTCTTGGAGCGCCTGCCTTCCATCGGCGAGCCGACCTCCCTGCCGGCTCCGGTGGCGGCCGAGGCGCGGCCCGGCGCGGAGAAGATCAACGAGGTCGACATGACGGTCGACTACGCCGCGTTCAAGGACGATCGCCCCGGGCGTACGGTCACCCCGGTCGACACCACGCGGCATCGCGCCGGCCCTCGTCGGCCCGTCGGCGGCCCGCGGGTTCCGATCGGTGCGCCGGTGCAGCCCCCCTCGGGCGGCGGTGCTCGGCCGGAGCTCTCGGATGCCGACGCCGGCCTCCAGGGCGACGAGATCGCGCGCGCGCCCGAGGCGAAGCCAGCGCCCGCCGAGGACTTCCTCGACTTCCGAGTCGAGCCGACCGAGCCCGAGCCGGTCGTGCAGGAGACGCCGACCTACACCTTCTCGGGCGGCGTCAGCATCGAGGACGAGATGCCGATCGCCGAGGAGCCCCAGGTTCGGAAGAAGGGAGGGCTGCTCTCCCAGTGGTGGTTCTGGACCGGCGCGGCGATCGTCGTCGGCGGCGCCGTCTCGGCGGGGCTCGCCATGAGCGGCGGCGGTGACGGCGTCACCGGTCAGGTGAAATGGTAAGGACTGCTCCCCCGGTATCCGAAGGCCCTATGCGGATCGACTCCAAGCTCTGCGTGCTGGCCCTCGCGGCCGCCGGTTGGATGGCCTGCGGTGGTTCCGAGACCTTCTCGATCGAGCTCGCCACCGTCGACAACTGCAACAACCTGGTGGACCTCGTCCCGCCGGGCACCGGGTGAAGCTGACGGTCTCCGGCCCGGGCATGGCGCCCATCGTCGTCGAGGCAGACGGCGCCTCCGGGGGCGTCGAGATCCCCGACATCCCCGCGGGCAAGGACCGGGTGGTGGCCGTGGAGGTCCGGGNGCCCAACGGCGACCTGTACGCGCGCGGCGAGTCCGCCGCCTTCGAGGTCAAGGAGGACGGCACCGAGGCGGTGCGGGTCGTGCTTTACCGGACCAACTACTTCAGCCGGGTCGTCGGGCCCAACGGCGCGTGCTCCGCGATGAGGCAGGCGCGCGCGGGCCACGCCGCCGCTCCGCTCTCGGACCACCGGGTCCTCATCGCCGGCGGCTACACCGGCCTGCGGGATGATGGCCAGACCCCCGACGGCATCCTCGACTCGGTGGAGATCTTCGACGCCCGCGCCGGCACCTTCCAGCGCGGCCCCAGCCTCCCGGAACCCCGGGCGCTCGCGCGCGCCGTCAGCCTCGGCGACGGCCGCGTGCTTTTGGTGGGCGGCGTCAAGGACGAGGGCGGCGCCATCGTCCCGCGCAAAGACGCCTTCCTCTTCGACGGCAGGTCGTGGAAGACCATCCCCACCGCCGTCGCGCGCCGCGGCCACACCGTCACGCTGGTGGCTGCGACCGGGCACGTCCTCGTCGTCGGCGGCGTGGACGAGAACGACGAGGTCGTCTCCACGGTCGAGGTCTTCGACCCCGATACCGAGACCTTCTCCGAGCTCGACCTCGGCGAGCGAGGCGGCGACCTCGCGCGCGCCTTCCACGGCGCGGTGAACGCGGGCCAGGGTGGCAGCGCCGTGGCCGTGGTCGGCGGGATCGACGGGGAGGGCCGCGTGACGGGCCTGGTGAACCTGCTGCAGTGGGACAACCTGCAGAAGACCTACATCCTCTCCCGGACCTACCAGCTGGCGACCCCCGTCATGCTCCCGGCGACCATGGTGCTCGGGTCGGCCGCGGGCCCGCGCCTCGTCGTCGCCGGCGGCGCCACCGCCTACGTCGCAGGGCCGGGGCGTCCGGGGGCCGGAAGCCCGTCCGGAGAGACCTCGGTCGTGCAGCACATGGACGCGATGTCCGGGACGGGCCTGGGGAGCGCCGAACTCCACGCGGGGACCGCGGTCATGGAGGCGTGCGGCGTCGCGCTCGACAGCTCCCGCGGCCTCGTCCTCGGCGGCTGGCGGCGCAACGTCGGGCCGCTCGGCGTCGGCGATCTGGTTCGCCTCGTCTCCGGCACGATCAGCGTTAGCCAGGCCGGGGAGTCCTCGGGCAGGATGAAGGCGCTCAAGCATCTCGCCTGCACGCCCCTTGGACAGAATGGAGTCTTGGTCACCGGCGGTTTCGACGAGAACGCCAACGCGTCGGACGTGGCCCTGGTCTACTTCCTCAAGGCGGAGACGGGCCGGGCCAACTGACCGTCGTAGGATGGCAGGGTGATGGAAGCGATCGGGTTTGTCGTCGCAGTGGTCGTGGGAGCCATCGGCCTCGCAGGCTGGCTCTCCCGCAACAGGCTCGCCCAGGCCAACGAGAACCTCGAGCGCGCGCTCGAGGC
>NICF_comb_assmDRAFT_10003333_pt1 | contig 11674 bp, 14 predicted proteins | sample NewIslPassag4_SG_FD_11279 | JGI IMG/M metagenome (IMG submission 11279) | reverse complement strand
TAAAAGAGACCTTTTTCATACAGATTTTGATGAACAACCATTATCCTTGTTTCCATTTATGAATATCTTGTTAAAATCAACTTCGCAACCGTCTCCACATGTGTTGAATACTTTTTACAGACAAAAAACTAAAGGCGACTATATCTACTTGAATGTAAGTGTTTTTTGCAAAGAAAAATGCAGAGAATTGCAACTCGACATGGAGCCTCCGTGGGCGTGACTAAAAATCTAGAAAATCAGCAATATCAAGGGCTAGCTTCACCTAACAAGGCGATCACGCCTACCACTCCATGTAAAGTTGGTACAAGCCAATTCTCTGCACTATTATTTTGCAATAAACATGTAAGGGGCGGTCGATATAAAACGTTTTTTATTTTATCATGATAAATATACATTAATTTCCTCTAAAATAATATTAGCCCCTTTCTAGTATAGTCTCTCAAAATGCGTTGAATAGACAGTGCATACAGGAGTGACATTAGTTCTAAAGCTACTAATTTCTTATTAATTTAAGATTATAAACTGAGTAATTCCATTTCTAAATCCCTAATTAGAGATTTAACATAATCGGTGATATTTTCAATCTCAGATATCGCTTTTCTTCTTTGATAAAAGGTATTGCGTAAATCCTTTTCTATTTCACTAGCTTTATTAATAAATTCTTGGCGAATATCACTATCATAAAAAGAAATGACTGGTATAATATTGTTTTTTTCTTGTATTACCGCTTCTAGTGAAGTCATTTTGGCTAATCTGATTAACCCCTGGTCTGATGTTACTAATTTTGGTTTAATAATACCGTATTCAAGCCCTTCATAATACATTTTTTGCAGATATCTTAAAAAGAAAATATCCCAACTTGTATTCCAGGCATTAAATAAAGGATTTTTCTTGCCAAATTTAAAAATTTTATCGCCTATCTCTTGCATGTTAGGTGTTCCCAAAAAATAATTTATCGCAATATTTGTTTCGATTGCATGATTTACGAATAATTTTTCTTTTATAAAATCAACATACTTTTCTATGGCTTTAAGCTTATTTTTTTCATTTTTTTGTAATATCATTATTTTTAAAACAGTGGCATAAGTACCTAATAGAACGGGATATGCTTCTAATTGATCAATTAAAGAGCTTAACTGCGGAGTAGGGTTTCTTTGAACAGTATGCTGCCAATCCCCCCCTTGGCCTTTGGAGTGAAGTTCTAAATCTTTTGCATTCATTTCATATATATTATTAAATGCATTCTCCATCTTTTCGAATTGTTGTTGATTAATTCCTTTTAAAGAAAAATCCCAACAAGCTTCTTCCATTGCTAGTCCTGGAACAAAATCTATATGAATATTATCGGAAAGAAAGTCTAAAGTGGCTTTCCTCTTTCTTTCGTCCATTTTATGAGGTTTATAATAAAAGTTTTCAATGTTAATTGCCGTATTAGTATCTAAAATCAAACTAGAACATTCATAATCTTTTTCTTTAAAAACTCCTATATAGGCATAATGTCCATGCTTATCAAAAATGATATTTTTTGACATAGAAATTTCTCCTTTGCCAATCAATAACCATTTAACATATTAAACAGTATTATTTACTCCACATAATAAAATAAATTAAGTAGGACACTGATTTTCTATCTGTTTTTCTTTTCAACTACCTTACCATCTGTATCAAAAGTCCATTTTGAAATATCCTCATCAAAAATAATCTTCTCTTGACTACCATCCAAGTATTGTAATAATAACAAACCAATTTTTTGCCCTACTCCTATTACACTCTTATCTTCTATTAAATATGAATTAAACGAGTATCGAAAACCTTTCACTCCAATAAGAACATTATTAACATATATATACTTTACATCATCAAACAAATATTCACCTTTCGTCTCTTTACCTGCAACTCTTTCAAAACTATTAATAATAGGTGACAACACTTCTTGATAAGTTCCCAGTTTGTTTCCTGCACTGTCATAAAAATAGTTTGTCATTGTATCAGTCTCTTGTCGTACAATAGTATTTCCATTCATTGCATTAACTGCTTTTTCTTCCTCTATTTTATTTGCTGGAATAAAGGATATTTCAGGAGTATCCATTAATAAAACATTCATGTTCAAATGAATTTCTTTAATTTTACCTTCCCAATCTGACTCATTAAATTCCCTTAAAACAGCTAATTTAATATTTTCCTCTTCTGCAAAGTTAACAGCTTCCCTAGTAAACCCTTTTGTAGTTATTACTATAGCTTCATCTGGTTTTATCTGATGTACAGCACCATGAAAATCTCTTATAACACTAATTCCAACGATTTCCGAGTAGTCTTTACATTCAACTAGTATCCTCTTTTTTACGCCACTCTTCTCAATTACAACATCAATCTGATGCTTAGTTTTCTTACCATCCCCACTAAGTCTCAAATCATGAATGACAATATCCTTATTTTCTAAAACTTTGTAAACAATTGCAGCTAACCTTTCATATTTGGTACCTTTTTTTAATTTTTCGTTGGCAACATATTGATCATAAATTAAGTCCATTCTACTCAAATTACTACACCTCTTCCTTTGTTAATACTTCATATAATATAAATTATTACAAATAATAGAATTTTTTTGAAGACAACTGAACATCTAAACAACTAATTTGTATAATATAAATATAAATAAAAAAATAGGAGGACTTTATGGCTCAACCTAGGAAATGGCTTGATGAGATTATAGATGTTCTTGAAGAGTTAGGTGGAAAAGCATCTCTATCAGATATCTATAAAAAAATCGAACAACGTAACATCATGAATTTACATAGAACATGGACTGCATCTGTTCGCAGAACAATCGAGTCTTATTCAAGTGATTGCGATGCATTTTATGGAAAAGAAGATATCTTCTACTCTGTAGAAGGTAAAGGGAAAGGGATATGGGGGCTAAGAAAATATCAAACAAAAGACAACTCAAATTCTACTAGTAAGCTAGGAACAAATAATTATAGCCCATCTCCTTTTTCTAACAAAACAACTATCGCTATAGCACCAACAGACCTTAATTGGTTCTATTATTTAAGAGAGCAATCTAATACTAATATAGTTAACTTTTGGACCCCGACCCCCTGGAATATTAAACGGCTTAAAGAAGGCGATAAATTTTATTTTCTACTAAAATCTCCTATTAGAAAAATAGGGGGCTTTGGATATTTTAAAAAGTATGACAATATGAGTGTGTATGAGGCTTGGATTAAATTTGGAAAAGGCAATGGTGTATCAGATTTAACAGAACTAGCTGAACGCTGTTCCAACTATGTTAGAAAACATACAAAGAAGGATTTAAATATTGATGATCTAGAAATCGGTTGTATTGTCCTAGAAAATCCAGTTTTCTTTGATGATGAACATTTTTTCTCACTGGAAAAATTTGGATTTAACTTTGCTCCACAGATAGTAAAGATAAAATACTTTGATAGTGACTTTCCAGCCCATATCGGCGAAACTATGAATAAAAATAATAACTTCAATCTGATTTTGGAAAATAATACTGAATACCAGATGCAAAAATCAAAAAAACGCAAGGGGCAAAGTGAATTTAGAAATAAAGTATTGAAAGCATACGATTATAGATGTGCAGTAACTGGCGAGACTTGTATTGAAGTTCTTCAAGCAGCACATATACAGCCTTATATTAACGAACAAAGCAATCACATACAAAATGGTATTTGTTTAAGAATTGATATTCATAAGCTGTTTGATGAGGGATTAATTACAATTAACGATGATTATAGGATCATTGTAAGTCCTCTCCTAAATACTAGCCCTTATAAAACATTAAATGGTGTTAAAATCAATTTACCGAAAGACCCTCATTCTTACCCATCATTAGAGGCACTAAAACAACATAGAAAAACATTATTCAGAGGAAATATTAACGATTAAATTTAGGTGGCTATTTTATGCCACCTTTATAACCATAAGACATTACCGAATAAACTGCTCTTACTCAGTTTGTCATTCATAAACCTAATTGTCACTTGGTTAATTATAGAAAATTTTTATGTACTCCATCCTCTTTTCCAATCTTTTTGATAACTTATTTAAATTATTTCTCCTTCTCCGCTACTATTGAAGTTATACAAGAATTAATATACTTACAATACCTGTTTATCGCTTCATAGCAGATATATTTCACAGACCAATATCTAGTCTGATTATTAAACCACTCTAAATGTTCTGGAGTTAGCTCTTTCTTTTTAGGGCGCATCTTTTCATATTCCTCCCATGTAAATTCCTCAAAGAAAAGACTATTATCTTCTGTTTGAGCGATATTCTCTCCTACAATGTGATACATCATTCCATCAAATAATCCGTATTCTAAAGTACGATAATGCACATCATAATTCCTTATAATCCTCAACACTTTTAGGAGAGGGTCTTCCGTAACAAGTTTTTGTTCCTTAGATATATTCCATTCATTGAAAATATTTAAATCTAATAAGTCTTGCTTTAGCATATCTTTAATTGTGCCGATAAAATGAATTGCAGCAGTTGCATATGTTTCTGCAACCCGAATATCATCTGCTAAGTTAATAGAATTAACCATATAAATAGCTTGGTCTAAAACCCTTTTCCTTGTTCTTGGTAATTTTGATAGTGTTGCATTCCAATAATCAAACTGAATATTAATCTCATTTATATCATCCCACATATTTACCCCTCTTTCTTATTACATTAGAAAATTTACCCCTATCCCAGTGCCGAATAAATTACTTTTCTATTTCATGCGGGCGGTATCCTTCGTTTTCCCTGTATGAAATTTTTATGAATTACTTTGTACGCACATTTTCACTGTATAAAATAGATGCTCTTTTATCTCAATCATTTTTGTAGCCATCATATACATTTTGTAAAGGTAAATACCTTGACATATTATGTTCAGATACCTCTTATTTTATCTTTCTAAATTCTACGTTCACCCTCTCAACACGTCTTCTCCATTTTCTTGACTGACGTACAAACCCCGCTCCTATCATTTTTTATCTTTTATCAAAAAATTTTTAATTTTTTGTACAAGTTGATGTTAATCTTATATTTCTTTTTCTTATATTTACAATGAACGCTAATAAGATAGGAGGTATTTTATGGAACTATTAAGAGTGTCTGATGCAGCTAAATTGTTACGGTTATCAGTCAATAAAACGTATTCTCTCATTAGGCAAGGTGTCATTCCCCATACTCGTATAGGTGGGGCGATTAGGATTGTGAAAGAAGAACTTGAAACATTCCTTAAAAAAGGTGGTGAACAACAATGATACTAGACAAATTAGGTAAACTTTTTACAGCGGAACAAATCGCTGAACGGTTAAACGTTTCAAGTAGAACAGTCTACAATTGGATAAACCAAGGAAAATTAAAAGCTATGAGATTAGGCAGCAGTACCTTACGGATAGCGGAAAGTGAATTAAATAACTTTATTTTACAATCTATGAATATGAAGGAGGAGAACTAATATGGTTACTTTTGAAACTGCGGCTAGAGTATTAGGAAAGTTCAATATTACTTTCACAACCGAAGGGGTGAGGTCTTTAGTACAACGTGGGCTACTAAAAACAGTCCCCCGCCACAATAGCCACATTATTCGTGGCTCTCGTTACGGCTATGGAATTGACTTAAATTCATTAATTGATATGTTGCGAAACAAAGGAGTGCCAGATGATGAAATTAAAGATGTTTTAGACATAGAGTTATAACCGCCCGCCTTTTTATGGCGGGTTTTTTAAATTTTTCACAAGTTGTTCCGCAACAAAACATTACCATAGAACGATAACTAGTACAGAGGATTATTTTTTATTCCACTTTGTCACTAACTATTGCCGTAGGGTGGATGTAAACATGCAAAAATACTTTAACAGAAAACAGGCTACACAGTTTGTAGGAGTTAGCCCACGCACTATTTTAAGAGCGATGGTATAAGTCTAATCAATTGATAGCGGCGAAAATAAAGGGACTTGTTGTCCTTTTATTTTTGAATGTGAAGAGCTTGAAAACTACAAAGAAAAAAGAAAGGGCGGAAGCATAAATGAGAGAAAGATTTACAGGAAAAGCTAATGAATATCTAGCCGAAATTGCTAAAGATGGCAAATATACAGATGCCAATAGAGGCTATGTAATCATTCCACATAAAATAAAACGATGTCTAGGCTTGAGTCTATATGAAAAGATGCTATTGGAATGCTTGTTATCCTATATGGGAGATAGCAACAAATGCTATCCCACACAGGAAAGGCTTGCCCTGCATATGTTATGCAGTTCAAAAACAGTAGAGAGACACTTGAAGTCACTTGCCGCTAAAGAGTTTATTAAAATTGAAAAAACTAACAAAAATAATGTGTATTACCTACCTGATAATTTACATGAAAACCATTATCTGTTACTGTCTGAAAAAACGTATGAATTCATGAATTCAGTTCGAGGAAAGGTTAATAGCGGCGACCTAGATAAGTGGGTGGCGGAAGTTGTGAAGTCTGAAACATACCAAGAGTTTATCACAAAGTTACGTAATACATTAAGGATTAAATACACTCAAGAGTCGAGTGGGGTTAACGTATTGGAAATTGCGTTATCCGGTTATAGTAAACATGACTATGTGGAAAAGAAAGTGGGAGAAATACTCGAAGAATACAAATCCTTTATGCAAAAAGAGTTTGAAGAAAAGTTTAAACAAACTTCATGCTCAACAGACTTAAAGTCGGTTCAAGACACTAATAAACGTGAAAGTCTGTTGAAATGACAGAAAGTCTGTTGAAACTACTGGGAAACAGACACAAAGTCTGTTGAAACTATTATGAACAGACTGATAGTCGCACTAATAATAATCATAAAATTTAAAAAAATAAACATATCTTTCATTAAAAATCAAGAGAGAGAATAAACAGCGTCCGCCGCTGGCGAACGCTTTGACTCTCTCTTTCTTTATGAGATTATAGAGGGAGGATATAAGGCTTTTACTGCTTTACACCCTCATATTATTTAGTAGAAAGCTGGTGCACGAGGGTAGCGAGTTGCACCGTGCATCTTGACTGAGCAAAGCGAGGACAAGTGCATATAGTAGATTTTAAACCAAATGAATAATCCAAATATCAAACCTATACGCTAGTCAATGCAAATTTTCCCTTTCCCTGAACCTCTTCCAGATTTCACCTTAGCAGCTTGACTGTCGTTAATTTTTCGTAAATTTAGGTAATCTAATTCAGAGATCACTTCATCATTTCTAAGTGCTTCGATAATTGCCTTCCCAAGAACCTCGGACAATAGAGGAGGAACAGCATTTCCAATCATTCTATGTGCTATCGTATATGATTTATTAATCTTCAGCCAATCAGGAAAAGTTTGAAGTCTCTTTAATTCTTCTATCGCTAACTTTCTATTTTTCCAGTGAAATGGTCCTGTATTATTTCCTGGTTGAGCCTGAATTGTAAGCGAGGGTTTTTTGCGGTCAATTTTTAATAAGAAATACCAAAATTTTGACCTCCACTCAAAAATAGGATTAGGGTGTCCTCTCTCTGCTGTATAGTATGAATAATTCATACCTTCAGGGATTTCAGCAAGTAAATGTGCATACTTGCCTTTATAAGGAGGGGCATCCACTATATCTGCTAAATCACCAATGGCTTCTTCTACTGTAACAAATGGAAGTTTATCATTTAATAAGCTGTTTAGTAGTTCTTCCTCATCTGTGTGAGTCTCCTCAGGAAAAATAAACTTCAAACGTTTTCTAAAACCTATTAAAAAAAGCCTTTGTCTAAATTGAGGAACTCCATAATTAGCAGCATCTATAATTTTCCAATAAATTGTATATCCTGTTTGTTCAAATAGCTCAAGAATTTCTTTAAAATCCTTCCCTCCACGTGAAGAATATAGTCCTCTAACATTTTCAAGAATAAATGCTTTAGGTTGAATAACTTCTAGATACTCAAGGTATCTTTCAAAAAGTCTACCTCTTTTATCCTCCAGCCCTTTCCTGAGTCCGCTTTTTGAGAAAGGCTGACAAGGTGGACCACCAGAAAGTAATGCAACCTCACCTGGCTTTAATCCACTCTCGTCTAATATTTCCTTAGGCGAAATATGATTGATGTCTCCAATGATATAAGGAAAATCTCCTAGTTTATCTCTATTATCTTCAACTACATCTTTACAGTGCTTGTCAAGATCCAGTGCAAGTTTGGTTTTAAAACCAGCTCTTTCAAGTCCAATATCTAGCCCCAAAATTCCCGAAAAAATAGAAATAAGAGGGTATTCATTACTAGAATGCAATAAAGGTCTATTAATCTTCTCAATAAAGTTCATTATTACATCACCTAGTAATGAATTATACCCTCATGATTTTATAGTTTCAACAAATCTCATCTTCATGTAACTTTTTCCAAAGCAACTTAACCTTCTCAGAAGTGTTGGGATGAGATATATACTCATTTAAAGAAGAGTGAAACTTCATTCTAGCTTTCGCTGGAATTGAAATTAACTTTGCCATTATCCATTCATAAATGTCAATAAAATAATAAGAGACATGACCTTTTTCAATTTTTCCTAAGTAGTAATTCAAGTTCAAAGTCTCCATATCCTGAGGACAATCTTGTCTTCTACAAATAACTAAAACACTTTGGGTATTAGTACCATGTGATTTATCATATTCAATAACTGACTCAAAAGAGTCATTTATTCTCTGTTCATTAAATGGTTTTACCGTTACCTCAAAGATACTAATTATCCCTTCATTTAGGCTCTCTTCTTGAATATCTCCTGGTTTTTTACTTGTTGTATTAGTAGTAGAAGCCCTATCTTCATGCCCTGACACAATAATTCCGGTATTTAGGCTATCATGATATGCCTCCAAAAGGTAACCTATTATCCTTTGCGGAGTGTTACCTCCATCAGTTGCTTCATCGATTAACCTTTTACATACTTTAAACAAAAAGATAGGGTCCTCTTTTGGGTCAGTTTCAACTTTAATATTTTCTACCCTAGTAGCTTCATCTAACAATCTTTTAACTAAAGCAATCATAAGGTTTCTGATTTCATCTTTAGAGTAACGCTCAATTAAATTCACTAAATTAACAACTGACTCAGCAATTTCTTTTGGTCTTCTTTGTGCTGCCCACTCACTATTAATACCTTGAGTTGCTTTAGCCACATTCAAAGGCCCAGATTTTCTATGAGGAATTTTATACTTTATTAAAATATTTCTAATAGACTGCTCATATAATGGTCTAGGATTACAACTGTAAAACCCTGTTGAAGCTTTATAATCATCAAATAGTAAAGAAGCAATTCCTATAACAAGGGTTATTTCTCTAAAGCCCCATGCTGTAGTAGAAAATAATTTTTCTAAGTCAGAAACGAAATCTGGACTATCTTCATAGTTTCCTTTTTTCGCTTCTGAAATTAAATCCTCCATTAGTTTAGCTACTTTTATATCTCTTTCTGTAGGGTTCATTTTATCTCTACACCTTCTAACAAAAATGATGGTTTTACTCCAAGTGCCTTTGCAATTAGACAAATATTTGTAAGAGAAATATTCCGCTTCCCCCTCTCTACACTACTTATGTAAGTTCTATCTAATCCCGCTCTAAAAGCAAGTTCTTCTTGTGACAAACCAACCTCAATTCTCACTTGTCTTAATCGCTGACCAAACAACAACTGTAAATCAATAGTATTTTTTTTCATAAGAAAATTCTCCTACTACACTATCACGTCGTCTATAGACTATGAGTCACATTATTACAATTAAAGGAAATTAAAATTCTGCATTTTACTCTAGATAATCAAAAATTATCCGCATTGATGGTTCCAAGAGTTTTTCCACAACTTTTTACACCCATAGAACGATTACTAGAGTGTAAGGAGGAAACAACCATGACAATTGAAAGGATATTTACAGGAACAGCAAATTTTATGTCATTAATGGCACAACTATTAGAAAAAGAAATTGAGAAAATGGTAAATGCCGCTTACAATAATACACAAGTAGATATAGTCGCCGCTAAAAATGGAGGCGACAAAGAATGAAAGTAGCAGGATATATAAGGGTTTCTACTAATAAAGAAGGTCAAAAGGAGTCACCGGAAAATCAAAAACAGTTGATTTTAAACTTCTTAGAGGAAAATCAGTACGACCTTTACGACTTTTATACAGATGTGGAAACAGGTACTACAGATAATCGGGAGGGGCTAAAAAAATTAATCCGTGACGCTGAAAACAAACAATTTGACATAATAGTGGCTAAAGAGCTAAGCAGATTAGGGCGTAATGTCGAATTGTTGTACCAACTAAAACGAATTGCGGAAACGAAAGGCGTTCGATTAATTACTTTAGATGGCAGAGTAGATACCCAAGACCTTTCTAAGCAAACTATGTTTGGCTTATACGCTTGGGTGTATGAAAGTGAAAGCCAGCGCATTAGCGACAGAATAAAGTCTGTATTCCACATGAAGTACAAAAGCGGAAAGTTTTTGGGTAGCATTGCACCATACGGTTATAAGTTACAAGATGGGAAACTAATCATCAGAGATGACTACACTGTAGAGGTAGTTAGAGAGATTTTCAACAAGTATTTAGAAGGTTGGGGACATGACAAAATAGCAAGGTATCTGACTAAAAAGAAAGTTCCTACCCCAGCACAGGTTGCGGGGAAAAGTAACGCAGGACTTTATTGGCAAGGTACAACTATTAAAAAAATACTTTCTAACCCCCACTATGTGGGCGACCTTGTTCAAAACAGAGAAACCTCAACCAACATCACGAACAAGAAACGAAAAGTAAACAACCAAAACGAATGGATTATTGTACCTAACACCCATGAGCCGATTATTTCAAGGGAAGTATTTGAACAAGCCCAAAAGCTACTTGCAAGTAAAGCACGAAAAGGCAGGGGCAAAACAAAAGCGCAAAAACATCTTTTTACAAATATTCTTTACTGCGCTGATTGTGGGGCAAGTATGTGGTACAGACATAACCGCAAAGGATATATTTGCGGTAACTATGCCAAACATGGAAATATAGCTTGTAGCCACCATGCCATTAAGGAGCAGCAACTAATTGAAACTATCCTCACAGATCTCAAAAGCATTTACGACAGTTTCGAACGCCTTGATACTGAAAAGCAAATAAAAAACAAAGTCCATGAGTTACAGAAAAAGAACGCAATCCGACTACAAACCATTGAAAAGCAAATACAAAAACAAATGGACTTGAAAAGAAATGCCCTGCAAAAATTCATCGGCGGGGACATTTCAAAGGAAGATTACCACGACTTTGTTTCCATGGTACAAGACAAGTTACAACAACTAGAGATGGAAAAATCAACAATAAAAAAAGCGATGGTTGACAGTCAGTCCACCACCGACCTATCAACCATCAGAAAGCAATTAGATGAATTTCTATCCTTTCAAACGCTTACCACTGAAATGGTTTTACGTTTTATTGAACGGATAGAGGTAGACAACAACCAAAATGTTAAAATTTACTACAAGTTTGCGCCGATTGAGTGTGTAAAAGTTTAAACACGCTCAATCATTTTTTAAAACTATCCGTGAAACACACTCCACATGCGCCGTATGCGGGAACATGTCGACCGGTTGAATGTAGTCGACGCGATACGCCCTAGCCAAGGTATCAAGATCACGGGCAAGGCTGGATGGGT
>NICF_comb_assmDRAFT_10003332_pt1 | contig 11675 bp, 14 predicted proteins | sample NewIslPassag4_SG_FD_11279 | JGI IMG/M metagenome (IMG submission 11279) | reverse complement strand
GGAGAGGATCGGCTGCGGCAGCGGCTGCCGCAGCCGTTCGATCAGCGCGTCGATCTTCCGGCACGCCTCTCCGTACGCGGCTTCGATGTCCCGATCCGTCGCGCCGTCCGGCACATGCACGTTCGCGATGACCAGAATCTGCTGCTTGAAATGGTCGAACACGATCACCTGGTCGCAGAACATGAACTGGAGATCGTCCATTTGGAGATCGTCGACGCGGTGCGCGGGCAGCCGTTCATAATACCGGAGCAGATCGTATCCGAAGAATCCGATCGCCCCGCCGGTGAACGACGGCAGTTCGGGCAGCGCCGGGCTGCGGTACGACCGGAGGTGCGCCTTGAGCAGCTCGAGCGGCTTGCCTTCGTGAACCTCGACCTTGCCGTTCTTCTCGATCGTCAAGCGGCCGTTCTTGCCGCGGATGACCATGAACGGGTCGGTGCCGATGTACGAATAGCGGGCCCACTTGATGCCCCCTTCCACGCTCTCGAGCAGAAACGCGCGCTTCTCTCCTGCAAAATGCTGGAACAGCCGGATCGGCGTCTCCGTGTCCGCCATGACGCTGCGGGCGATCGGGATCAGGTTGTAGCCGGACGCCAGGCGGATGACTTCCTGAAGTTCGCGGGACATGCTTGTATCCTCCTTCGCGCAGAGCAATCGGCCGGGCCGGATCCGGACGATCGGCATCAAAAAAGCTCCTGCCGACGGCAGGAGCCTAGAATGCGCGGTGTTGACGACGCTTCTCGCGGCGGCATACCGGCAGTCCCCGGACATGACGCGCCCGGGCCGGCTGCGTGGACAGCGGCCGCATATATGCCTCGTCTCGCCTCGTCTCGTCTCATCCCATGCTCTGCTCGTCTCGTCTTCACCCGCAGCGGCCCCGCGGCCGTGCGGAAGAATAATTTCACTATATCGAATCCGGACGAAATCGTCAACCCGAATGGCGCATTTCCCCAACGATACGGTTACGAAGGTTGCCCCGGATGCCCGCGGCAGCTCCGGGACGCGGCCGGCGCGAGCCTCGGACCGACCGATCAAGGCAGACAGCGCAAGAAAGGGCCGGTCCGTCGTTCCGGATGGCCCGCTGGTCGCAGTTGATGTTATTTGTCCGCGGCGCCGGCAAGATCCGGGCGCAATTCCCGGGCCCGGCCCAGGAAAATGTGGCGAATCTCGTCCTGCCGCTTGTCCGTGTTGACGTGCACCATGAGCCGGATGCACTTCTCCAGGCTTCCCTTGACCGGCACTTCCAGCGCGCACATGAGCGGCACCAGCTCCCATCCGGGCAGCGCGCGGATGGCGCGGGCCGGAAAAGCCGCATCCAGATCGTGCGTCACCGTGACGATGATGCTCGCGATATCCTCGGGAACGATACCGTTGGCATCGACCAATTGCTTCAGCAGTTCCGCCGTCGCCTCGAGGATCGTCCGCTCCTCGTTCGCCTCGACGGTCGTCGCTCCGCGGATTCCCCGCACGCTCATTTATGCCCGATCCTCCTCTTTCAGCTGCTCCACGACGCGGCGCACCCGCTCCGCGGACATGTTCTTGTCGATATAGACTTCGCCGATCGCCTTCGGCACGATGTACACCATCCGGCCTTCCTTGAACTTCTTGTCATGGCTCATCGCGGCCATGATCGCGTCGGTGTCGAAATGGGCCGGCAGCCGAACCGGGAGCCCGCATTTCCCGAGCACCCGCTTCGTCACCTCGTACACTTCCTCCGGCGCCCCGAGCTCGACGCCGATGCGCGCGGCGCCGACCATGCCGATGGCGATCGCCTCGCCGTGCAGCAGCTCGCCGTAGCCGCCCACCGCCTCGAGCGCGTGGCCGATCGTGTGCCCGAGGTTCAGGATCGCGCGCAGATCGTTCTCCCGTTCGTCCCGCGAGACGATCTCCGCCTTCACGCGGCAGCCGAAGTAAAGCGCGTGCCCCAGCGCTTCCGGATCGAGCGCGCGCAGCCTGTCCGCGTTCTCGTCGATCCACGCGACGAATTCGGCGCTGCGGATCAGCCCGTGCTTCACCACTTCCGCAAGGCCGCTGCTCACTTCGCGGGGCGGCAGCGTGCGGAGCGTCCCGAGGTCGTACAGCACCATCGCCGGCTGGTGAAACGCGCCGATGATGTTCTTCGCGAGCGGGTGATTGACCGCGACCTTGCCGCCGACGCTGCTGTCGTGGGCGAGAATCGTCGTCGGCATCTGGACGAACCGGATGCCGCGCATGTACGCGGCCGCCGCGTAGCCGGCCAGATCGCCGACGACGCCGCCGCCAAGCGCGATGATCGACGATTTGCGGTCAAGCCCGGCCTTCAGGGCGATCGTGATCAGCTCTTCGAATTGCGCCAGCGATTTCGCCTGTTCGCCCGCCGGGACAACGGCGCTGGCGGTGCGGTAGCCGGCGGCCTTGAGCCCGGATTCCAGCTTCTCCAGGTACAAGGGCGCGACATGCTCGTCCGTCACGATGAGCAGCGGCGATTGCCTGCCGATGCCGTGCTTGTCGAAATAGAAGGCCGCCCGCTCCAGCAGCCCTTCCCCGATGTAAATCGGGTAGGAGCGATCGCCGAGCTGCACCGTCAATTCCCGCATCAGTACGCCCTCACCTGCCGCAGATAGTTGTCCAGATTGGCGCGGATTTCCTCGATCGAATCGCCGCCGAATTTCTCCAGGAACGCCTTCGCGACTTCCCAGGCCACCACATGCTCCATGACGACGCTCGCGGCCGGAACGGCGCAGCTGTCGGAACGCTCGACCTGGGCGGTGAACGGCTCCTTCGTGTCGATGTCGACGCTGCGCAGCGGTTTGTACAGCGTCGGGATCGGCTTCATGACGCCGCGCACGACGATCGCTTCGCCCGTCGTCATGCCGCCTTCGATGCCGCCCGCCCGGTTCGTCGCGCGATAGAACCCGCGGCTCTCGTCGTACATGATCTCGTCATGGACCTGCGAGCCGCGCAGCTTCGCCGCCTCGAAGCCGATGCCGATCTCGACGCCCTTGAAGGCGTTGATCGACACGACCGCCTGCGCGATCCGGCCGTCGAGCTTCCGGTCCCACTGCACATGGCTGCCGAGTCCGACCGGCACGCCTTCGACGATGCATTCGACGATGCCGCCGATCGAATCGCCCTCCTGCTTGATCTGGTCGATGTGGGCCATCATTTTCGCTTCGGTTTCCTTGTCGACAACGCGGACCGGCGACTCCTCCGTGATCCGGATGATCTCGTCGAGCGGCAGATTGTGCCTCGGCGCCTCGATCTCGCCGATGCGGATGACCTGCCCGCCGATCTTGATGCCGAACTCGGCCAGCAGCTGCCGCGCCAGCGCGCCGCAGGCGACGCGCGCCGCCGTCTCTCGCGCGCTCGACCGCTCGAGCACGTCGCGCAGGTCGCGCAGATTGTATTTCAGTCCGCCGTTCAGGTCCGCGTGGCCGGGCCGCGGACGATGGACCCGCCGCTTCGTCTCGTCGGAACCTTCGATCGGCTCCACGTTCATGACGGTCGTCCAGTGCGTCCAGTCCTTGTTCTCGATGACGATCGCGACCGGAGCGCCGGTCGTGCGGCCGTGGCGCACGCCGCCGACGATTCTGGCCGTATCCTGTTCGATCTGCATCCGCCTGCCCCGGCCGTGGCCCTTCTGGCGGCGCTGCAGCTGGAAATTCAGCTCGTCGAAATCGATTTTCAGATTGCTCGGCAGCCCCTCGACGATGGCCGTAAGCTGCGGCCCGTGCGTCTCGCCCGCCGTCAAATATCTGAGACTCATCCGTTTCCCCCCAGCGGCTTCCCGCCGCGAATCATTGCCGCACTTTGCCGATTTGTCTGCTCATTGCCTTCGCTCATTATAGTATAGCGTCCGAATGTTTGACAAGGAACCGCGCGGCCGCGCGCCATGGTGATCCGGACGTGAAAAAGGCCGGCTTGTCCGCAAGCCGGCCCGTCGATTATGCGCAGGCTAACCGCCTGGTCAGCCGTGGGCGCGGCGCCGCGGCCGCAGGCCGAACTTCCGGCCGTCAGCCTTAAGGTCCGCGCTCAGGACGCCCTTCAGCTGCGCGGCGTCCAGCCCGAGAATCTGCGCGCATTCCCGGACCGTAATCCATCCGCGCCTGTAGGCGGCGATCACCACACGCTTGTCCATTCCACCCCTCCATCACGATCGGATACCGTCAGTATGGGAGGGATTGGCGGCGGTTATGCATTTTCCTTTATACGCCGGTAGAAGAACGTCTCCGCCGATTCCAGGCCGTACCGCGAAGGCGTGAAGATCTGCTCCGTGCTGCCGACGAACAGCAGGCCGCCCGGCCTGAGCGCCTTCGCGAACTTGTGGTACAATTCGTGCTTCGCTTCTTCCGTGAAATAGATCATGACGTTCCGGCAGATGATCAGATCGAAGCCGGAGTCGAACGGATCATGCAGCAGGTTGTGCCGCTTGAAGCGGACGGCGCGGATCAGCCTGTCCGACACCTTCCAGCCGCCGTCCGCCGCGGTGAAATACGCGCTGCGGTACGCGGGGGGCACTTCCTTCAGCGAACGTTCATGATACAGACCGGCCTTCGCCTTCTCGATCACGTTCGCGTCGATGTCGGTGGCCAGAATGTCGGCGCGGGAGAGCGCGCCCATCCGGTCGAGGATCATCGCGACCGTGTAGGGCTCCTCGCCCGTCGAGCAGGCGGCGCTCCAGATCCGCAGACTGCCGCTTTCCTTCAGCATCTCGGGAAGGAACCGCTGTTCCAGGGCGGCCCAGCGGTTCGCGTTGCGCCAGAATTCGGACACGTTGATCGTCATCCGGTCGAGAAACTCGTTCATGAGCTTCTCGTCGCGCAGGAGCGCCTCCCAGAATTCGGCGAACGTGCCGTAGCCGTGCTTCACGCGCAGCGTCGTCAGCCGGCGCTTCATTTGATTTTCCTTGTATTGCGAAAGATCGATGTTCGTCTTCTGTCTCACCCGCTGGATGAACAGGGCGAAATCCGCGTCTTCCATGCGATTCCACCCCGGCAGTCAGATCCAGCGCTGGATGTCGAGCTCGTATTCGACCAGCTCTTCCGGACGGAAGAAGTTCGCGATTTCGCGCTCCGCGTTCTCGGGCGTGTCCGACCCGTGGATGAGATTGAATCTCGTATGTACCGCGAAATCCGACCGGATCGTGCCGGGAGCCGCCTCGAGGGCGTTCGTCTTGCCGATCATCGCGCGGGTCAGGGCGACGGCGCCATCGCCTTCCCACACCATCGCGAACACCGGCCCCGACGTGATGAACCGGATCAGCGGCTCATAGAAGTCTTTGCCGGCATGCTCCGCGTAATGCTTCGCGGCGAGCTCCTCGGATACCCGCATGAATTTCGCCGCGACGAGTTTGAGCCCCTTGCGCTCGAAACGCGACACGATCTCCCCGATCAGGCCGCGCTGCACGCCGTCCGGCTTGATCATCAGAAACGTCCGTTCCATTCTCCATCCCCCATGCCGCCGGGCCGGCCGAATCGCCGCCCGTATGATCAGTAGTTGCGCCTGCCGATGAACCGGGCCAGCGCGTCCAGCGTGCGCCGCGCCGGGATGTCCGGCAGCCCGTCCAGCAGTCCGATCGCTTTGTCGATATATCGAATGGCCAGCCGATCCGCTTCCTGGATGCCCCGGCTGCCGCGGATCAGCTCGATGGCCCGCGAGCAGTCGGCCTGGCCTTCCGCCTCGCGAATCCGTTCGATTTCGCGCAGCAAGTCATCCTTCACCGCGGAATCGCGCAGCGCGAGCAGCACGGGCAGCGTCATGTTGCCCTGCCGGATGTCCGAACCCGGCGGCTTGCCGAGCTGGCGTTCCGAACCGAGCAGATCCAGCAGATCGTCGCGGATCTGAAAGGCCATGCCGACGTTGTAGCCGTACCGGTACAGCCGGTTGTACAGCGCCGGCGGCGCGCCGGCCGCGGCCGCGCCGAGCTGGCAGCAAATCGCGATGAGCAGCGCGGTCTTGCGCCGGATGCGCAGCAGATAGTGGCGCACCGTCTGCTCCGTGTTGAAGAAATCGCGGATCTGCTCGATCTCGCCGATGCACATCTGCACGATCGTCCGCGACAGCGCCTGGTGCAGCACCGGATCGTTCAGCTCCGCGATGATCGTCAGCGCTTTCGCGTAGATGTAGTCGCCGGTGTACATCGCGATCCGGTTGTCCCATTTGGACTTGACGGTAAGCTGACCGCGCCGCGTATCCGCGTCGTCGATCACGTCGTCGTGGACGAGGGAAGCCATGTGGATCAGCTCCAGCGGAACCGCCACCTTCTTCAGCACGTCCAGACGGTAGTCGCCGAATTTCCCCGCGAGCAGCACGATGGCGGGGCGAATCCGCTTGCCGCCCGCCTTGAGCAGATGGCTCGCCGCCTCGCTGAGCAGCGCGTGATCGCTGGTCACGCTCGCATGCAGCTCTTGTTCGATGATGTTCAGATCGTTCTCCAGTCCCGCATACAAGTCAGTCAGTTTCATTCATTCACCCGTACCGCTGCGTGATCCGGCCACGTCGCCGGAGCGACCCGCCGCTCAAGCAGTCCCATCCGGAACGCGCAGTCATAATAATGGATCAGCCCTTCCCGCTCCCGCGGGCCAAATCCGTATCGCAGCGTGCGGAAATACCGCTCCCAATAGTCTTGCCCGCCGCCGAAACGTTCCGCCGCCTTGCGCGAGAGCCCCGCGATGTCGGACAGCGACCGCCGCTTGCTCTCGATCAGCGCTTCATGGACGCGGCGGACCGTCTCCGGCGCCTCGCGCGCGGCTTCCCGGCGCACGGCGAACACCGCGAACGTCATGCCGAGTCCGGTCCATTCCTTCCACATGCGCGCCGCGTCCAGCACCTCGACGCCCGGACCCGTCCGCCACGATGCGCGAATCGCCGGATCGCCGATGAGCAGCGCGCCGTCCGCGCGCTCCAGCATCGCGTCCAGATCCGGCTCCATCGCGATCAGTTCGGGGCAGCGGCCGTAGCGCCCCTGAAGCACGATGCGCAGCAGATTGACCGAAGTCGCGGAAGCCGTCGTCACCGCGATCCGTCCGCGCAGCGCCTCCTCGAGCGGCCGCTTCAGGAAGAGCAGGACGGACATCACCTCACCGTCCGCGCTGATGGACAGTTCGGGCAAAAGCTCAAATTCGTCGAACCGCTGTCCGTAGGCGAACGACGAAACGGCGGAGATATCGATCGATCCGTCGGACAGCGCGCGGTTCAACTCGGCGGGAACGCCTTTTACAATCCGCACATTGCGGACGCCCGCCTCGGCCAGGCAGTCCTCGAAACGATCGAAGATCGGCCAGACGTTGGCGTAATCAATCCGGCCTACCGTGATCTCGCGTTCCGCCGCCATGTCCGTCATCTCCCCATCGTCTGTACAGTTCATGCTCTATGTCCATGTTGTCCAGCAGCTTGCCAACCATGAAATCGATCATATCACGGATCGAGCCGGGATGGTAGTAGAAGGCCGGCATGGCGGGAACGATCCGCACGCCGAGCCGCGCGAGCTTCAGCATGTTCTCGAGATGGATCGCGTGCAGCGGCGTCTCCCTCGGCATGAGCAGCAGCCTGCGCCCTTCCTTCAGGACGACGTCCGCCGCGCGCTCGAGCAGATTGTCCGAGGCGCCGCTAGCGATCGCCGCCAGCGTCCCCATCGAGCACGGCGCGATCACCATGCCTTCGGTGCGGAACGAACCGCTGGCGATGCTTGCGCCGATGTCGGCGGACACGTAATAGCGGATGCGCCCGTCGGACAGCGCGCCGCCGAACCGTCGGTCCAGCTCTTCGGCGCGCCGCGCCGAATCCCAGCCGGCCTCCTCGCGCAGCACCCGCCAGCCCGCGTCCGAGATGACGAGATGCACCTCGAAATCCAGATCCAGCAGCGCCTCGATCAGCCGGATGCCGTAGGCGCACCCGCTCGCCCCCGTCAGGCCGACGATCCATCTGCGCCTCTTCACCACTGCCGAAGCACCACCAGGTCAAACAGCGTGAACGCGAACAGGACGACGCTCAGCGTTCCGTTCATCGAGAAGAAGGCCATGTTGACGCGGCTTAAGTCCTCCGGCTTCACCAGCGTGTGCTGGTAGGCCAGAATGCCGAGCGCGATCAGGGCGCCGGCCAGATAGCTGTATGAAAGATCCGTCATCCAGAACAGGGCGAGAAAGCCGAAGGCCGGAATGACATGGAAGACCCGCGCGATCACGAGGGCGTTCCTGACGCCGAAGCGGGCCGGAATCGAATAAAGCTTCGCCTCGCGGTCGAACTCCGCGTCCTGGCAGGCGTAGACGATATCGAAGCCCGCCGTCCAGAAGGCGACTGACACGTAGAGCAGCCAGGCCGCGGGGCTGGCTTCGCCCGTAACCGCAAGCCAGCCGCCGAGCGGGCCGAGCGCGATCGTGAAGCCGAGCACCACGTGGCAGAGCCAGGTGAACCGCTTCGTATAGTGATAGAACACCAGCGCGAACACGGCGATCGGCAGCAGCTTGACGGCGAGCGGATCGAGATTGAACGCCGCGACGAAAAGCAGCGCGAACGAAATGACGATGAAGACGACCACTTCGCGGACGCCGAGCAGCCCCGCGGGAATGGCGCGGTTCGCGGTGCGCGGATTGCGCGCGTCGATCGCCCGGTCGATCAGCCGGTTGAGCCCCATGGCCGCGCTGCGCGCGCCGACCATCGCGACGGTGACCCAGCCGATTTCCCCCCAGGTCGGCAGCCTGTCCAGCATCATCACGGAGCCGAGGATGGCGCCGACGAACGCGAACGGCAGCGCGAAGAGCGAATGCTCGAACTTGATCATTTCAAGAAAAATCCGGACCTTGCGCATCATGCCGTCCCGCCCCGCTTCACGCCGATATGGAGCGCCGCCACGCCGCCCGTCAGCGGGTGGGCCTCGACGTCCGCAAGTCCGACCTCACGAAAGATTTCCGCCAGTTCGGACCTGCCGGGGAATCGGGACAGCGATTCGGGAAGCCATTTGTATTGCTCGTAGCGGCTGGCGAATATTTTCCCCATGAGCGGCATCAAATGTTGAAAATAAAGATCGTACAAGGCCTTGAACGGCTGCCACGTCGGCTTCGAGACATCGAGGCTGACGACGAGGCCGCCGGGTTTCACGACGCGGGTCATCTCTCGCAGCACCTGGCGCAGGTCCGGCACGTTCCTGAGGCCGAAGCCGATCGTCGCGTAGTCGAATTCTCCGTCCGCGAAAGGCAGCGACATCGCGTTCCCGTGACGCAGCTCGATCCGGTCCCCGAAGCCGGACTGCTCGACCTTCCGCCTGCCGATCTCGAGCATCGCCTCGCTGAAATCGAGGCCGACCACGCGGCTCGCCCCTGCCCGGGCCAGCGCGATCGTCCAGTCGCAAGTGCCGCAGCACAGATCGACGGCCGACGAGCCGGGCCTGACGTTCATGCGCCGCATCGCGAACGCCCGCCACGCCTTGTGGCGGCGGAAACTGATGATGTCGTTCATCTTGTCGTACTTCGGCGCGATGCTCTGGAACACTTCGTGGACATACTGTACCTTCGTCTTGCCTTCCAAATCCTTCACCTCGTCTCGTTCGTCACCGCGGGCTGCAAGGCAAAGGACGGATGAAGCTTTCCGGCGATCTGGGCCAGTTCGGCGGCCAGCTTGTCCGATTCGAGCATCCGGAGGACGGATTGCACCTGCGCCATCGACTGCCGGAGCAGCTCGGTCAATTGGGCGCGCAGATTGTATTGGGCGATCAGCTGGCGGATCAGCCCCTCTTCCCGGGGATGCTGCGCAAGCTGCCGGCGTTCTTCCTCGGTTCCTTCCTGCATGACGCGCCAATATCCCCAGCTTCCTTCGAAGCGGCCGGGCGAATCCACGCGTTTCAGTTCGTCGAGCACGACCTCGCACCGGGTGAAGCCGCGCAGCAAATCCGGATAGAGCGCCGACAGCCGCTCGTCCAGCATGCTGCCGAACAGCTCGAAAAGCCCGGTTTTCACTTCGGTGCTGATGCCGATGTATTCGTCGGCCGTCACCTTGCGCTGCTTCATGCGCGCGTACAGGCTCATCTTCAGCCGGTTGACCTCGCAGACCGCGCAGCTGATCCGCCGGACCATCTCGATCTGTCCGGCCTGCGACAGCAGATGATAAAACCGGCTGCTGAAATAGTTGCCGGCGAGCACCAGAATCTGCCGGGCGCGCATTTCGCGCTCCGGCCGCTTGCCGGTCTGGTTGTCCACCAAATCGTGCGTGTCCAGGCCGAGCTGAACGAGCCAAACGACGAGGGCGTACAGCTCGCTCTTCTCGTCGGGATGCTTGCCGTTCGAAAGCAGCGTATACAACAAACGAGCCCGGGAATCCGGGAATGCGGGCAATTCGGTATGCTTGCGGATCATGTCGTATTCGACGTATTTCTTCGCGATCTCAGGTATGCGGTAAGCGCTCATCCATTGTGCCTCCGGGCCGCGGCCGGCCGTTGAGCCGCGCCGCGGCCGAATAAATTCGAACCCTATTATAACACAATGTGCAGACGAACACACCCGAAGGTCACAGACCTGTCAAGAACCGGGCCCGGCGCCGCGCGTTCGTTCTTCCCACAGTTTCGTCGTCGTCAGCCTGAGCCGCTCGCGCCAGATCCGGTCGCGGAGCGGATCCGCGTCCTTGAGCCCGTCCCAATGCTCGGCCATCCAGGGGTCGGATCTGCGCACGTCGGCCGCCAGAAGCAGCCCGCGGCGGCCGTCATTGTTCCCGCCGCCCTCCGCTTCGAACCGGACGAGCAGGCGCTGGACGTTCGCCGTAAGCCCGAACGCCCGCGCGATCAGTTCCTTGAGATCCGAGCCGACGGCATCCGCCGTCGCCGCCTCGCCATCCCGCGCCGCGAAATCGACGGCCAGCACGGAACCCGTCCATCGCACCCGCCTGATCTTCAGTTCGAAATCCGCGCCCGCCAGCAAATCGACCAGATTGTTCGAATCGAGCCGGACGGACCGGTCCTGGCGAAACACCGCCAGATGCCGCCCGTCCGGCGGCTCGGACATCGGTTCAAGCCTGATGAGCAGCACGGCCGCCAGCCCGGCGCAGCAGACTCCGGCGGCCATGGCAAATAGCGCCTTCCAGACAGCCCGTCTCATCCCGATCCCTCCGCGCCGCGTTCTCGCCGCGGCATTCCCGTCTGTATAGTGTACAAACGAAAAAAACAGGCTATGCCTGCCGTTCCGTTGACAAACCCGGGCTGCAACAAAACAAGCCCGCGTTCCCGCAGGCTTGTGGACCTCATATGCAGGCAAATCTTATTGATCCGTCTCGATCGTGCCGTATTTCGTCAGAATCGTCGCTTTGCCCCGGACTTTGATCGCGGAGGTGTGCTCGGTGAACTGCGCGATCAGCACTTCGCCCTTGTCCAGCTTCTCGGTGTGATGGAATTTCGTATCCCGCCCCCGGGTCAGCCCGATCACCGTGACGCCCTGCTCCTTCGCTTTGATGACCACAAATTCCGCCATGCTCACGTCCATGATTCAATCGCCTCCGGCGTCTTCGTGCGCGCCGCCCGAAGCCGCGCGCCGCTGGCACGCGGCCGGCGCCGCAGTGCCCCTGGTACAAAGAAAACTGCTTCCCGCATTTGCCGGAAGCAGTTCTTCTGGTGGAAAAAATGGTCGGGTGTACCGGATTTGAACTGGCGACCTCTACCACCCCAAGGTAGCGCTCTACCAAGCTGAGCTAACACCCGACAAACGCAAAGATGATTC
>NICF_comb_assmDRAFT_10003331_pt1 | contig 11676 bp, 15 predicted proteins | sample NewIslPassag4_SG_FD_11279 | JGI IMG/M metagenome (IMG submission 11279) | reverse complement strand
GTGATAGCTCCTATCACTTGCCCAGACCCCGAACCTCTCTCGGGTTCAAAGCAAGGAATGCGCCTGCAATGGACGAAAGCCCGGACGCCATAGCTTTCGCTCGCCGCTGCGTTGAGGCCCTTTTGGCAGAGGACAATGCCAGCCGTGGGCTCGACATGGAATTGCTCGACTCTGGGCCCGGTTTTGCGCGTGTAGCGATGCTCGTCCGCGAAAACATGACCAACGGACATGGGACGTGCCACGGCGGCCTTATCTTCACNCTGGCTGATAGCGCTTTCGGTTATGCCTGCAATTCCCACGGCCAGCGCACGGTCGCTCAACACTGCTCAGTGACATTCATTACGCCGGCNCGTGTTGGCATGCGGCTCATTGCCGAGGCGCAGGAACGCCATCGCGGCGAGCGCAGTGGCATCTACGACGTCACCGTCCGAACTGACGACGGCACAGTCATAGCCGAATTTCGCGGCCATTCGCGAACGATCCCCGGAACTATTCTTTCGTAACAAATCGGAGTGAAATGATGCGCCCAGCCTATCTTGTCGCCGGAGTTCGTACACCGATCGGGCGGTATGGCGGCAGTCTGTCGAGTGTGCGCCCTGATGATCTTGGCGCGCACGTTATTCGCGAACTCATGGCGCGCGTATCGAGCGTTCCTGCCACGGCTATCGACGACGTCATTTTCGGCTGCGCCAATCAGGCCGGTGAGGACAACCGCAACGTGGCGCGCATGTCGGCGCTGCTTGCCGGGTTACCGACAGACATCCCCGGCGTAACCGTCAATCGGTTGTGCGGATCTGGGTTGGAAGCCTTGTCTCAAGCGGCTCGGGCCATCCGCTCAGGCGAGGCAGAGGTCATCATCGCCGGCGGCGTCGAAAGCATGTCGCGGGCCCCGTTCGTCATGGGCAAAGCGACCGAAGCCTTTTCGCGGCAGGCTGAGATCTTTGACACGACTATCGGCTGGCGGTTCATCAACCCACGCATGAAGGAAGCTTACGGCGTCGATTCCATGCCGGAGACCGCCGAGAATGTGGCCGAGGAGTTTTCGGTTTCGCGCGCGGATCAGGACGCCTTCGCCTATCGCTCCCAGATGCGGGCGGCAGCAGCCCAGAAAAATGGCCGATTGGCAAAGGAGATCGCGCCGGTCTCAATCCCCCAGCGGAAGGGCGATCCCATCATCGTCGATAAGGACGAGCACCCGCGTGAGACCACGCTGGAGAAGCTTGCCGCCCTACCAACGCCTTTCCGCCCGGGTGGCACCGTGACAGCGGGCAATGCATCCGGCGTCAACGACGGCGCGGCGGCCCTGCTTGTCGCCTCCGATGCTGCCGTCGAGAAGTATGGATTGAAGCCACTGGCCAAGGTTGTCGCCACAGCGACCGCCGGCGTGCCGCCCCGGATTATGGGCATCGGCCCGGCACCCGCGACGCGCAAACTCATGGAGCGGCTTGGCCTGAAAATCTCGGATTTCGACCTCATCGAGCTCAACGAAGCCTTCGCCGCTCAGGCATTGGCGGTTACCCGGCAGCTCGGCCTTCCCGACGACGCGGAGCACATGAACCCGAACGGAGGCGCAATTGCGCTGGGTCACCCGCTTGGCATGTCAGGCGCGCGCCTTGCACTGACAGCTGCCATCGAGCTTCAGGAGCGGAAGGTCAAACGCGCGCTCTGCACCATGTGCATCGGCGTTGGGCAGGGCATCAGTCTCCTGCTCGAGGCCGCGTAAGCCAGCTCCTTCGGTCATGACGTTGCGACTGCTGCAGCCCTCGCGCGTTTACCTGGGTAAACTCGCAAGGGATTGCGGAAAGGATCAGCCATGGCCTTTGAGGATGTGAAAGCGGAACTCGGGCTTCTGCTTACGCAGATGGAGAATGAACAGCAGCCGGAAGACCGGCACGAGATCTATCTCGTCATCTTGCGTAAGCTGAACGAGCTGAAGGCCTATGGTATGCCTCTTCCTGAGGATCTGGTTGAACTCGAGCGCAGTCTCGAGAAGGAATTCGAAGCAGAGCGAAAAAGAAAGCCTGACGCTTCGGCGTGAACAACTCTAGCAGCGGAGTCTTCAATGCGGCGCGTGCAGACACAGGGCGTGCATCACATCACGCTCGTCGGAGCTGATCGTCAGACGTCGATCGACTTCTGGGAAGGCGTGCTCGGGATGCCCCTGGTTTTCGAGCAGCCGAATCTCGACGCGCCCGACCAGAACCATCTTTACTTCGACCCCGGCGACGGCCGCCTGATCACCGTCTTCACAAATGAATCCTGGAAGCCGGATCGTACGCCGAACCCCACAAACGTGGGCAACGTACACCATATCGCCTTCATGGTCTCGCGCGCCACGTACACGCAGGCGGCGGCGCGGTTGCGTGAACGCGGCTTTGCCAACTCCGGCGAGGTGGATCGCGGGTTTATGTATTCGCTCTATTTCCGCGATCCCTTAGGCCAATTGCTGGAGTTGGCTTGCTACAAGTTCGAGCCGCCCGCGGGCTACACGCACGTGGATGTCCTGCGTGAAGCCCACAAAATCCGTGTTGCCCGCGGCGCCTACAACATCACCGATGAGCACCTCGCCGATGCGATCGAGGCGCTTTCCCGGCCGAACGAACGGGGTGAAAGGTAGCGGAGCTTTTGGGAACTCAGCTATCCGAGCTCCCGCAAGTATTTCGTGCGCGCAGAACCGGCACTCATCATCAGGCTCAAGTCGCTGCCGCACAGGATCATTTGGGCACCGATGCCGATATAGTGCCGCAGGCCTTCCTCGGAGTAGACGCCTCCCATGCCCGGCCACTTGCCGTGTTTCCGGCAGGCCGCCACCATCGTCTGGTAGGCTTCTGCGACCCGCTCGTGCATCAGCGCGCCGGGAATACCCATCTCAGAGGTCAGATCGTTGGTTCCAATCAGCAGCACGTCGATCCCCGGCACGGCGGCAATGGCTTCGGCATTGGCGATCGCCTGGGGAGTTTCAAGCATTGCCACGATGAGCATATTGCTGTTCACCGCGGCAGCCGCATCAGCCAGGGGAACGCTCTGAAAACCAAAATGCGGCATGGCGCCGGCAATGGACCGATGCCCGACCGGCGGATACTTCAATTGGTTGACGATTTCCCGGGCCTCATCCGCTGTATCGACGTGCGGCATGACGATGCCAAACGCACCGCCATCAAGCGCCCGCGCCGCAAGATCGTAGCGTCCCTTTGGCACGCGAACGAGAGGCGAAATTCCCGCGGCCAGTGCCGCAACCGATATTTGCACGGCCGTATCCAGCTCCATGGCCCCGTGCTCGAGATCGATGAACAGCCAGTCGAACCCGACCGCCTTCATTGCCGGCGCAATGTCGACAGTTCGGGCCTGCCGCAGCCCGATCCCAAGTGCCAACTCCCCATTCTGTAGCCGTTCGCGCGCCGGGTTCCGAAAAATCTGCATGCAATTTCCCCTGCTCGTTGTTTGACGAGCATGAGAAAGCAAGCGCCTCACTTGTGCAATAGGGAAGCGATTTTGCGATCTCGCTCACTCCTCCATCGACCTATTCAGCTCATCAACGGCGCGCAACGTTTCCCGCACGGACGTCTGGAGCTTCGTGAGCTTGGCCCGAACGCGATGCTCCGCGTCGCGGTAGCAATCGCGCTCGCGTTCCCGACGATTGAGCGATGCCGTAAGCTGTTCGACGGATGGAGTACTTTCCGCGGGGTTGGCGCCTTTCTCCTCCTCATTTTGGGTTGCCGCTGTTTTCCCAGGCTCCTCGGTCGCATTCATGCATTTCGGAGCATGTTCACGCGCCAGCAGCCTTGCGGGCGGCCTTGGAATGGCGATGATTTTCTTTGGAGGAACCGCGACAGTCTCCTGGGGTGGAGGCGCTGCTGAAACTGCGCAGCCGCTTACGCCGAAACAAACAGCGACACACCCAACAACTCGCGAAAGAAGCTGATGAAAACTCCGATAACCGGGAAGATGATAGGCGAAATGACGAGGATGGGCCTTGAATGAAAAACTACGCATGACACGGTCCTTTGCCCCCTATCGGCAGTACATTGCCGCATCATGCGCAAACTTGGTTATTATCCGGTTACTGATTATCCGCTTTCGACACCCCACGTCTTGGCAGCAAATCCTGGATAGGTTTCCGCGACCTGCCTGGCCACCTCGGTTCGTAGCAAAGTCAATTCATTCGCTGCGAGCGGTTCTGTCGTCGGCACAGTCTCGGGAGCGATGTAGTCGAAGCCTGTCGCCTCCCTTACATCATCACTGGTGACCCCGGGATGGGTGCTCTGCAGACGGAATTGCCGCTTTTCCTTGTCGAACATGAAAACGCAAAGGCCGGTGACGAGCGCATACGGCCCGCCGGGCCGATACTCATTCTCCGGAGATGTGCCAGCGGCACTGATGAAATCGACATTCGGCACCAAAGTGCGTGGCGTGTGTTCTTCCCGGAAAAGAATGACGCGCGGGATCAGATGATAAAGGTAGGCTGACCCAAAAGAGCCCGGAAAACGCACTTTGCTTTGCGGGTAATCGCCAAGCCCGACAAGATTGATATTGGCTTGGCCATCGATCTGACCGCCAGACAGAAAGAAGGCGTCGATGCGACCCTGGGCAGCGCAATCGAACAATTCGCGTCCGCCGTCGGTAAAAGCATTGTGCTTGCGGCTTCCCAGGAGCGACACGCGCAAACGGCCTCCGGAAAGCGCGCGGGCCAACAATGCCGCCGAGCCCGGAATAGGTGAGCTATTTCCCACCGCCACATGGCGCAATCCCTGCAGCATGCGAGTGATCGCGCCGATCATGATCTCCGCGCGACTGATGCTGGCATCCATGGAAGTCATGCCGGCACCTTCGCAAAGATCTCTTCGTCGGCCCAGCGCTCGAAACCTTCCGCTGTCCGCGCTGCTTCCACATAGGCCGCAAGCTTTGCCCGATCGGCCGGGTAGGCTCCCGGGAGACCAATGGGCCGCGCTCCCCCGGGCACGACCGAAATGGCCGAAATGTAAAGTGCCGGAATCGTTCCCGCCGCCATCGCATCGTCGGTCAGGAAATTTCTGTCCTCGACCCGCTCGACCGTAACGAGCGTCGTGCGCGCCGCGTGGGCCATCAGCATCAGCTCGCGGCGCACGCCAATCCAAACGTTGCCTTCCCGATCCGCTGCCCAGGCGTGAAACAGAGCAACATCCGGCTTGATCGCGGGAAGGAGAACAATGGGATCGTCACCCTCAGCGTAAGGATTGTTGATGACTTTCCAGTCGGGCCGATACTTCAGCAGGTCCGAGCCCAGAATTCCGCGCAGCGGCATGAAAGGGATGCCCTTCTCCGCCGCCTGTAATCCGGCATGAATGGCCGGGCACGTTGCATCCTTCATCACGATGAGCCCCTCGCGGATGGCCTCCGCAAAACGAGGCGGCGTACCGAATTCATTTAGCGTCATCGCAGCCGCTTCGACGCTGGCAACACAACCGGCGCCGATCAGCCAATCCGCCTGAAATCCGCCACTCGGGACGCCAATCAAATGCAGATTCCGGCAGCCGCGCCGAATGAGAGCCTTCACCGCCTCCATCGCGCAGCCGGAGTAATCCGGCGGGATTGCGACACTGGCTCCGTCGGGTATTCGCGAAACGAGCTCTTCGAGCTCAATCACGTTCGCGCCTGTGTGCATCGGCTGCTCCTTCCCTAACAGCGCCATACTTTGACCCGAGCCATGTAGCTGCACAAGTCGCGAGAGTTGTGCAGACGTCTGCAGCGCATTGCATCGGCGGCATACCTTGCCGAAACGGGCGCTTGCATGTGCTGGCGGGCCCAAAGCCGTCAGCAGCCTGAGGAAACAAACGTTCGATAACGTTGGAGGAAACCAGGCAATGTCTCGTGTTCAGCTTCACAAATTCATCGACCTCGCGAAACCGATCCGCACGCCAGAGCAACGCCACGCGGAGCTCAGCCGGCGCGGATTTCTCACGGCAGCTGCCGGGCTCGCCGCGTTGACGTCAATGTCCAAGGATGCTTTCGCGCGCAATTTCGGCCCGGATGCACCGCCGGTGCGCTACCCGGATCCTGATGTCGTGGTGCTCGACAAGCGCTTCAAGGCGAAGCTCGGCAATACGCCCATCATGCGCCTCTACACTGGTACGCTCTGGGCAGAAGGCCCGGCGTGGAACGGCGTCGGCCGCTATCTCGTCTGGAGTGACATCCCCAACGACGAAAATCTCCGTTGGCTCGAGGAAGATGGCCATGTGAGCCGCCGCTTCCGTTATCCGGCCGGCAACAGCAACGGCAACACGTTCGATTTTGAAGGTCGGCAGATCGCCTGCCAGCACGGCACGCGGAAGGTCGTTCGCTATGAGCACAATGGCAAGGTCACCGTGCTGGCGGACAAGTACGACGGCAAGGAGCTTAACGCACCCAATGACGTCGTCGTCCATCCGAATGACGGTTCGATCTGGTTCACTGACCCGGGCTACGGCTCGCTGGTGGAATATGAAGGCAACCGTCTGCCTGAAAGTGCCAATAGTGCAAGCCCGATTCAGAAGGAGGCAATCTATCGGATCGATGCTCAAACGGGCGAAATCACGAAAGTGGCCGACGAACCCTACAAGCCGAACGGCCTCTGCTTTTCGCCCGACTACACGAAGCTTTATGTCGCCGACACCGGCATGACCCATTATCCCGAAGCCAAGAGCCAGATTTGGGTCTACGACGTCGATGGCACCAAGCTGAAAAATCCCAGAACCTTCGCCAGCATGGAATGGGACGGCAAGACAGGCTTGGCCGACGGCATCCGCTGCGATGAAGAGGGGAACATCTGGTCGAGCGCCGGCTGGGTGGGCGATGGCTATGACGGCGTTCACATTTTCGCACCTGATGGCACGCGGATCGGCCAAATTCGTCTGCCCGAAATCTGCTCAAACGTCTGCTTCGGCGGCAGCAAGCGCAACCGGCTCTTCATGACGGCGAGCCAGTCGCTATACGCCGTTTACGTCGAGACGCGTGGCGCTCACATCACCTGATTGCGCCAAGCATTTTGGCTCGGCCCTCCCTGTTCGCTCCAGGGAGGGCTTTATATTGCGCAAGGCATACACGGCTTGCGCCCACCGCCTCGGCAAGCTAGCAATCGCGCGGAAACCTCCCAGGAGACGGATACACGCGAATGTCCACGTTCAATTTGCTGTTGCTGCCCGGCGATGGAATTGGCGTCGAGGTGATGGCCGAGGTCGAGCGGCTGCTCGCTTTCTTCAATAAGAAAAGCAAAGCCAAATTCGAGGTCACGACCGATCTCGTCGGCGGCGCCGCCATCGACAAATACGGCACCCCGCTGACGGACGAGACGCTGGCCAAGGCCAAGCAAGCGGACGCCGTTTTGTTCGGCTCGGTTGGCGGCCCGAAGTGGGACAATGTTCCGTATGAGATCCGTCCCGAAGCCGGCCTTCTTCGTTTGCGGCGGGAGCTCGACCTCTTCGCTAACCTGCGGCCGGCTATCTGCTATCCGGCGCTAGCCGAGGCATCGACGCTGAAGCGCGAGTATGTGGAAGGCCTCGATATCCTCATTCTGCGCGAACTCACCGGTGGCACCTACTTCGGCGAGCCGAAGGAGATCGTCACGCTAGAGAACGGTGAAAAGCGCGCCGTCGATACGACGATCTACACGACGCACGAGATTGAACGTATCGCGCTCGTCGCCTTTGACCTCGCCCGCAAGCGCAAGGGCAAGGTGCACTCCGCCGAAAAGCGGAACGTGATGAAAACGGGCGTGCTCTGGAACCAGGTGGTCACCGAGACGCACAAGAAGTACGGCCAGGGGGTCGAGCTGCACCACATCCTCGCGGACAACTGCGCCATGCAGCTGGTGCGCAATCCCAAGCAGTTCGATGTGATCGTCTGCGATAACTTGTTCGGCGACATCCTCTCCGACGAGGCCGCTATGCTGACGGGTTCGCTCGGGATGCTGCCGTCAGCATCTCTCGGCGCGCCGGATGAGAATGGTCGTCGGAAGGCCCTGTATGAGCCCGTCCACGGCTCTGCGCCTGACATCGCTGGGCAGAATAAGGCCAACCCGATCGCCACCATTGCCAGCTTCGGCATGGCCCTGCGCTATTCGTTCGACATGGTCCGGGAGGCGGACCTGCTTGACCAGGCGATTTCCAACACCCTGGCGCGCGGTTTGCGCACCGCCGACATCATGCAACCGAATATGCGGGAGGTCGGCACCTCCGAGATGGGTAGCGCCATCCTCGAGGAGCTCGAGCGGCTGACGGCCTAAGCTACATCCAAAACGCGTGGCTGCCCTGGCAAAACGGCTTGGCGGCCACGTCTTCCGAGACTGGCGGGGTCTCACTATTTTGCACAGAGCTCTGAAACGCGCGGCTGTGCGTCGCTGGAACCAATCACGGATTGACCCGCAGCGCCTCGCAACCCTAGGATTTGTTGTAGAGCCGCCCTTCACGTAAACACAGGCAGCCCGACTTCGCTATCGGGCTTAGATCTCCACTTTTCGCCGCAACTTGGGGGGATCAATTGAGGAAGTTACTTATCCTCGCGTCGATCACGACCTTGGTCACGGCCTTCGGCACCGTGAACGCGCAAGGTTTGTTCGGGTTCCGCCTCCTCAAGCTCAACGGTGAGCAGGTCGTTTGGAACACCTGGGAAGGCGAGCCAAAGGCGACCAAAGTCACTTACGCCTTTGTACGCACCAGAACCGAAACGCCAGACGCCATCAATTGCCGGGTCATGGGGCCGATCGACCCTCTTCTCGAGAAGTCGAATATTGCCCGCGAGGCCTTCCGTCAGGAAATCCGCGCGGCCTTCGACATGTGGGAAGAGGTCGCGAACATCACCTTCACCGAGATAGATGATCCCAGCAAGGCAGGCATCCTGATCGGCGCCCAGCTCGAGCCGCGCGGCCGGGCCTTCACGAACGTCGCATACAAACCGGGGACCGAGGAGCCCCGGCCAATTGAACAATCGCTCATCTGCTTCAATCCTGAACAGCGCTGGAAGATTGGCTTTGACGGCAATCTCGAAGTCTACGACATCCGCTACGCCGCGGCGCATGAGATCGGGCACGCGATTGGGCTCGACCACCCCCCCTCAACCGGCCAGCTGATGCACCACCGCTATCAAGAGAAGTTCCGGACGCTCCAGCCGGGTGATATCGAAGGCGTCGGACTTCTTTACGGGTTGCGGAAGGCTCCTTCGAATGGTCCTGCCCACCCGCATGTCCACTCCGCGTCAGCTACTGTACGCAGATAAGCTATACGTTTCTGAAACTTGACCTTGGGAGGCGAGGGTGAGTTAATCCCTCGCCTTTTCTATTACCCAGCCCAGAGCGTGATCACATGGCTTCTTCCGAACACTGGTCGGCGGATGTGTTTCGCGAAATGAAGGCGCGAAACATCCGTACCGTTTGCACCATTCCCGACGGGGGGCTTACACAGCTTCTCAACCTGGTGAAGGCCGATCCGGCCCACCGGCTCGTGACCCTTACGACCGAGGAGGAAGGCATCGGCATCGCGACCGGCTGCTGGCTCGGCGGCGAGCGCGCGATGATCGCCATGCAGTCCTCGGGCGTCGGCAACTGCATCAATGCTCTGGGGCTTCCCGCTGCATTTCGCGCGCCCTGCCTGATGCTCGTGACCATGCGCGGCCAGTGGGGTGAATTCAATCCATGGCAGGTGCCGATGGGCCAAGGCACGCGCCCGGTGCTGGAAGCCATGGGCGTCCGCTGTTTCCCAGTCGACAAGGCCTCCGAGGTTGGCGAGACCTTTGCGGCAGCCGCCGACCTTGCCTTCCATGGGCGGCTCTCCGCCGCCGTTCTGGTCAGCCAGCGTGTCATCGGCGCCAAGGGATTCGGACAGAAATGAGCACGAACGCTACCGCCACATCCGGGTCGAACAAGATCCAGCGCCGCCCCTTCGTCGCCGAATTGCTGAAGCGCCGCGGCAATACCCTCGTTGTTCCTGGTCTGGGGAGCCCCACGTGGGACACCTTCGCCTCGGGCGACAGCCCTGAGTACCTTTACTCGTGGGGCGGCATGGGTCTCGCGGTTCCGACCGCTCTGGGCCTTGCCCTCGCGCAACCCTCGCGCCGCGTGCTGGCGCTGACCGGTGACGGTGAGATGCTGATGGGCATTGGCTCCCTCGGCGTCGTTGCCGACCAAAACCCACAGAACCTCACCATCCTGGTGCTCGACAACGAGCATTTCGGCGAAACCGGCCGCCAGTCCGGCCTCACCGGCAACAAGGTCGACCTCTGCGCCGTGGCCCGCGGCTTCGGCATCCAGCGTACGATGCTGGTGACAGAGCAGGGAAAGGTCGACGAGCTGGCCGAGTTCCTGTTCCACGGCCCGGGACCCGCATTCGCGGTCGCGAAGATCGCGCTGTCAGAGGATCCGTGGCGGCTGCCTGAGAAGGACGGCGGCATCATCGCCCACCGGTTCAGGGTGGCGTTGGGGGTGGAGCGAGAGTGACTATTAAGGGCATTTCTATCAGAACCAAGGAATGCTTTGCTAGTTTGGTACTTGCGTGTCACACAAATAAGTCTCTGAGAGTCCGACAAGCCACACATGGTGCGGTTAAGTTATCTTGATTCCACCAAGATGGCTTTGTAGCCTTGGTAGGTAGGAGGGGTGAGATGATGTCTGAACTCAAGACGTCCGAGTCGCTTCTGAGGGCGTTGCGTCGAGCAGCTATCGGCGAGCCGACAGCCGAAGAGCTGCGTGAACAGCGGATCTCCTTCATAATGGCTTCGCTCGCGCGAAAGAGCAACGTCACTCGGGACAGGATCATCGAGGTTCTGAAGGATCAGCAAGGAAAATAACAAGCGTGATCCTGTTTGAGCTTGCCCAATCTGAGCACCACCCGGTTTATCAAGAAATGGCGATTGCTAACGTCAATCGCCAATATGATTTCCTTAGATCAATTGTCTTAGCTGCAGTAAAAACTGGAAAGCCATTTATCTCTCATCATCTTATAAAGGCACTGAATTTCCACGCAATCACATGTCTGCACACGAATGCAGGCGAATATCGTCCATGGCTAGTCAAGGTCGGCGATTATCATCCTCCGGAGCACTTTCGCGTTCCGGATCTAATGGACGACTTCATCAACACCGTAAACATCAACTTGGCGACAGCAGATCCTGTCGAGTTAGCAGCCTACGTGCTGTGGCGACTTAACTACATTCATCCTTTCAACAATGGAAACGGGCGCACTGCTCGCGCAGCCGCTTACTATGTACTCTGCGTAAGATCTGGGGGGTGGCTGCGAGGCTCTCCGATCCTGCCAGAACTGTTGGTCCAAAATCGCGACGAGTATGTTGCAGCCCTAAAGGCTGCCGACGCTTCTCTTCCAACCGGATCGCTCGATTTGAGTGCGCTCCACGCACTCCTGACGCGATTGCTCGAACAGCAGATGTTAAATGCGAGGCTTGGCTCTGATGGCCCCTCCAGTTCCGACTAGCCAACGGTATTATGGTCTATGAGAATCAGAACAAATGGCGGCTAGAAATCCTGGCGGATTCCAACGTGGAACCGCCTGACTCATAACGGAGGCAGGCCCATCGGACCTGCCTCCTGCATTTCCAACGCGACTAAACCCGCGTCTTACCCCATGTAGCTCACGAACTTCGGCTGCATGTAGACCAGCAAGCCTTCCGTCCCGCCCTCGTGGCCGAAGCCGGAGTCCTTGATGCCGCCGAACGGCG
>NICF_comb_assmDRAFT_10003330_pt1 | contig 11676 bp, 12 predicted proteins | sample NewIslPassag4_SG_FD_11279 | JGI IMG/M metagenome (IMG submission 11279) | reverse complement strand
CCCCGCCGGCTGGTCCGGTTGCGAGACGACGAGCGCCACGTCGTGGCCGGCCGCCAGCAGCGCTTCCAGAGTTGGCACCGCGAACCGCGGGCTGCCCATGAAGATCAGGCGCACGGATCACCTCCGGCATCGCTGCCAACCGGTCTATTATGGCACCTGGCGTGCGAGTTTCTTGCCCGCTCGGTAGTGCGAGGGTACAATAGCGCGGCGCACACGCCAGCGACGGACGACCGCTCCGCGGGTGTGTTGCCGTTTGCCCCAGCCACTGTGCCGGCCCAGGACGCCGCGCCTACGGGGCACCACGCGTCGGTCCCGGGATGGACCGCGCCGTCTGGGAGCGCCGCTATGCTGGGCCGCGCCTTCGCGCCCGGACCGAACGACCTGCCGCGTGGCACCCCCGCGCCGGGCCCGCAGCTGCCACGCCATCCGGTGAGCCTGTCGGTCGGCGACGGCTTCAAGTTCGGCTGCGGTTTCGTGCTGGCGCTGGTGGTAGCGGTGCTGGCGGCCGTCGTGTTCGTATCGCTGCTGGTGCTGCTGGCCACGCTGATGGGCGCCGACTTGCTCTCGCTGTTCCAGCCCCGGCGCTGAGCGCAGCACCGGTATCGATTGAGAGGCGGTCTTCCCTTTGCTACACTTCGCCGCGGAAGCGATCGCGCGGGGCCACCACAGAGTGCTCACGATGAAGCGCCAGTCGGCCGCGTGGGCCGCCGGCCTTGCCGGGCTGCTCGTGCTGCTGCTCGGGAGCTGCGGGCCGAGCGGGAGCCTGCTCCAGGATGTCTACATCACAGGCACGCCGCTGAGCGCGACCGGGCCGAGCCTCGATAGCCCGGCGCTCGTGCACTACTCGCTGACACGTCCGGCCGAGGTCTCGATCTGGCTGACCGATAGCACGGGCCGGCAGTTGGTGCTGCGCGAGCGGCAGGCGCGCCCGGCCGGCGATGACTACCAGCTCCCCTTCGACGGGACCTACGCCACCGAGGAGAACCCCCTCGAGCGCCGCGTCGTCCCGCCGGGCGAGTACACGGTCACGATACAGGCGGTCGATGAGCGGGGCTGGCGCGAGGAGGCCACCGAGCGGGTCGCGGTCCTGCAAGCCGACACCGACGCGCCGCGTATCGAGAACCTGGTCGCGCACCCGGAGGTCATCTCTCCCAACTTCGACGCGGTCGACGATGTGTCGCAGGTCACCTTCTACTTGAGCAAGCCGGCGCGCGTGTCGCTGTACGCCGTCGACGAGCAGGGCCGCCGTGTATACGTCGGCACCCGCAACGAGAAGCGTGAGGCGGGCGAGTACGCCGAGACGTGGAACGGCCTGGTGAACGAGCGGCCACTCCCCGACGGCCGCTACCAGTACACGATCGAGGCCCGCGACCAAGCCGGCAACGTCACCATCCGCCAGGTCCCGATCGTCCTCTCGGCAGGCGGTGTGCCCAAAGCCAAGATCACGCGCGCCTACATCGCGCCCCGGCAGGTGCTCCTGGGGGCTAGCGTGCAGGTCGAGGTCACCGTCAAGAACATCGGCGACACGGTCCTGCGCACCCAGGGGCCGGACCCCGGCTTCGTCTACAACAGCTACGAGAGCTTCGGCTCGATCGCCGACGGCGCGTACATCGACCGCGCCGGCTTCTGGCGCGTGGGGGTCGACTGGACCGGCGCGCCGACCACCGCGGGTGCCCGCTTCCCCTACCGCTGGGGCTTTGGGCGCGACCTGGCGCCGGGGGAGGAGACGACGGTCTGGGGCGCGATCCAGATGCTGCACCGAGTCACCAAAGTCCTGCTGTTCGCGGGGCTGGTGCAGGAGGGGCACCGCTACTACGACGACGGGGTGGGGCGTACCCAGATCGAGATCAGCTTCTGACCGCGGGCGGAGCGGCGCACGATGAGCGAGCAGGCCCGTCCCGCAGACGCTCCACTCGCGCTCACAGCGGCGGTGATCGCCCGCGATGAGGCCGCGTTCCTCGCCGGCTGCCTGGAGAGCGTGGCCTGGGTGCCCGTGCGCCTCGTGCTAGTCGATGCGCGCAGCCGCGACGCCACCGCCAGCATCGCCGCGCGCTACACGCCCCATGTCTACCAGGAGCCGTTCCGCAGCTTCCCCCAGTTCCGGAACCGGGCGCTGGCGCTCGCCACCACGCGGTGGGTCCTGTTCGTCGACGCGGACGAGCGCGTGCCGCCCGCGCTGGCTCAGGAGATCCGGGAAGCCTTGGAGCGCGCGGAGCCGGACGACGTGGCGGGCTTCTGGATCCCGCGGCGCAACCGCATCTGCGGGCGCTGGATGCGTGGCGCCGGCTGGTGGCCGGACTACCAGCTGCGCCTGCTGCGCCGCGACGCCGCCCGCTTCGATCCCGACGGTCTGGTCCACGAGGTGCCGCGCCTGGCCGGGCCGACGCGCCGCCTGCGCCGGCCGCTGCTGCACTACAACTACGACACGCTAGCCGAGTTCGTGGCCAAGCAGCGACGCTACGCGACGCTGGAGGCGTACGCGCGCTGGCGGCAGGGAGCCCCCGCGCCTCGACTGCGCGGGCTGATCGGTCAGCCCGNGCGCGAGTTCTGGCGCCGCTACGTGACGCTCGGCGGGCATCGCGATGGCGCGCTGGGNCTGCTGCTGGCCGCCTACCTCGGCTACGCCGCCTGGCANCGCACGCGGCTGCTCGCCCGGCTGAACCAGGACCGCGGTTGTGAGCCGCCCACTACCGCTGGGGCCGCTCGGTGACGGGCGTGATGTTCGAGGGCAACCATACCTGGGCGCTGACGTTCGTCACCCCCACGATGCGGATCTCGCGCATGATGCGGCGGTTCTGATCGCTCTCGACGAACTCGCGCCAGGCGTCGAGCGAGTCGAACTCGATGGTCACCATCACCTGCGGGGTGCTTTCCATCGGGTTGCGGAAGGTGCGGAACTCCTCCACCCCACGATGGGAGAGCACCGTCGGAATCCAGTCATTGCGCGCCTTGTTAGCGTAGACGCGCAACTGCTCCCGATGGGTGGGCAAGTCCCAGGTCATGATGTACAGGACCATGCTCGCCGTGCTCCTTCCCGCCTCTGCGGCCGCTCGCAGCGGATGTGTGCAGCAGTATACTGGCGTGCGGCGCGGCGGGGTACCTCGCAAGCGCCGTGCCGCTCGCCACGACGACGCGCCAGCCGAATACCCCGCGTGTAGCTGCCAGCTACCCGGCGCCCCGGTCTCGGGCAGCAGCGAAGATCGAGGGTACGGTCGGGCTAGAAGCGAGTGCTCACCGGTTTTTGAGCTACCATCTGATCGATAGGCGCGGCAGGTACGGCGTGCCTCGCGTTGCGGCCGCTCAGGTCCGCTCACCGCGTGCTGGCCAGCAACCGCGCGGCCGCCACCGGGGGACCGTATGCAGCACTATCGGGCGCCTTCGATGGAGGCCGAGCCGTGAGCGACAACGGACACCAGCCGGTGTGGCGCCAGGTGTGGGACTGTGAGTATCGCGGCTTCCGCCTGGTCGTGCGGGAGAACGTGAGCGTGGCGGCTCGCCGGCTGATCCACGAGATCCGGACCTACTTTCCGGAGCGGCGCTGGAGCTTCGTGCCCTCGCCGCGCGGCTGGTACACTTTCTGCGCCATCAGTCCGCAGCCGGACCCGCTCGCCGACCTGCTGGTGACGCGCGAGTTCGGTGCCCACCGCAGCCACGCGGCGCAGGGCCACACCTGGTGCAACGACACGCTCCAGCCGCGGCCCGAGGTAATGAACCTCGACGAGCCCGAGATGCTCACCCGTCTCCGGGAGCAGGTCGATCGCTACCTCGCCGCGCGGGAGGCGCTGGTGGCGCAGCTGAGCGCGTTGCGGGCCCGGCGCGAGGTATCGTGACCTGGCTCGAGATCTGAGGGGAAATACTATGCGATCGATGCTGATGGCCGTCGCGCTGGTGCTGGCTGCCGGCGTGGGACTGGCGACACCGGCGGCGGCCCAGGGAGAGAGCTGTCGGTGGATCGGCGCGGGCGAGGCCCTGCTGTGCCCCGTGCCCGGCACGGGCCTCAGCACGCTCTCGACGTGGCAGGGCAACGCCTGGGTCACCGTTCCGGCGCCCGCGGGCTTCGCACTCCCGGCGGCGCTGGGGGGGCTGTCGACCTATGGGCGGTCGTACCCGCCGGGGCCGGTCGCGCCTCCCGTGAGCGCGTATAGCCAGAGCTGGCTGGGCAACACCCTGTCGCAAACCGCCGTGGTGTACGGCCCGGGCGAGACCAGTCGGGCCATCCAGTGCACTACGTGGTACTCAGGGTACGCGGGCGGCGTCGTCTACCAGGCCTGCCACTGACCCGGGAGCGGCATCGCCCGTACCCGCGCAGGGGCATGATCCCCGCCACACGGAATCACGCCGATCCCCAGCGAGTGATGACCCGCTGGGGATCGGCGTATCGCGGGTCAGGCGCGCGCCAGAAGCTCCTCCCGCGTCCGGGTGGCTTGCCCCTCGTACATGTCCGCCTGCGCCCCGAACTCGATGATCTGGTCATCGGCAGGATCGCGCAGCACGCCCAGCGGATCGCGTCCCGCTGCGACCGCCGCGAGGGCCTCGCGCATCATCTGCCGCATCAGGATGATCCCGCCGTCGCTCACGCCCAGATGCTCGCGCGTGCGGTCCATCACGGTGCCCTGCTGCTCGACAGCCATGCGATCCTGGTCGTTGAAGTCGATGCCCCACCAGTCGCTTTCCAACGGCTCGTAGACGCCCAGCTCCTTCGGCAACAATCCGACGGTCGTGAACGAGCGCTGCTCGTTCGGATAGAAGCGAATGAAGTAGAGAAGGGTCGACTCGTCGTCTACCGGCACGCGGTAGATCAGCCCACCGACGAGCTCCCGGCTGCCCGCCACGGGGGGCAAGGTGAAGCGATTCACCGTGGGGAACGCGTAGCAGGAGACGTGGGTCTGTTCGACGCCTTCGATCCGCATGATGTTGTTGAGGCCCCAGCGCGTCCGCTCCCACTCGTAGGTGATCTTCCGCGCTCCGTAGTGGGGGAAGCGCGAGCCATGCAGCCAGGCCAAATGACTGATGTCTACGATATTCTCGACGTGCTGCAGCCAGTTGGCGTGGACCGGATTCGCGGCGATCCACTTCACGCCATCCTCTCGCGCCAACAGATCGTAGCGTGGCAGCAGCGGCGCCGGGTCCGGGCCGAGATAACCGAATACCAGCCCACCGAACTCCCGGGTCTGATACGCCTTGAGCCGCACGCGGTCCTTGAACGTGCTGCCCTCGGGCTCCGCCGGCTGCTCCAAGCACCGGCCGGAGCGATCGAAGAGCCAACCATGGTACGGACAGCGAATGCAGGTGCCCTCGACTCGCCCGTAATCGAGCGCCACCTGCCGATGGGCACAGCGCAACTCCATCAGGCCGGGCTGGCCGTCCTCGCCTCGGTACAGCACCAGCTCCTCGCCCAGCAGCTTGAGCCGCCGGGGCTTCGTGGTGAGCTGCTCCGAGAAGCCTACCGGCCACCAGTAGCGCCGCAAGACCTCCCCCATGGGCGTCCCAGGGCCGACCCTCGTCAAGCGCTCGTTCTCTTCCTTCGACAGCATCGCACAACCTCCTATGCCCCGCTCGCTAGCGTGGCGCCGTGATACAGACTGTGGGACTCAGCGTACGCGGCAATCGCCAATAACGCCAATTCGGAGTTCGCACGATAGGGATAAGGTGTAGATAATGACAGCGCTAACGGTCAGTGGTCGCCGCCTGCCGCCACTGCTTCACGTGGAGGCAGCGTCCCGGAGCCCTTGGACCGCTAAGAAGTGGCGACACGAGACTGGGCGCTCGGGCCCACGTGGAGCCGAAGGAACTGCACGAAGTTCCGGGCGAGGGGCGAGAACCCACGAGCCGGGTGAGAGAGGAGCACGAACTGCTGGGTCGAGGTCAGTTCATCCACCGGCAAGGCGACCAACGCCCCGGTCGCGAGTTCGGCGGCAACCACCCGTTCGAACAGCAGCGCGAGCCCCATGCCGGCCAGCACAGCCTGCTTGACACCTTCCTGTGTGCCGAACTCCATCACCACCTGCTTCCCTGGCAGTCCCGCTCGGAGCAGGGCGGAGTCCGTCGCCGCTCGGGCCGGGCCCGAGATAAACGGTTCTCCCACCAGGTCAGTAGTGGTCACCGGGCACTGGCGCGCCAAGCGATGCCCGGACGGCGCCACGAGCAGGAGGCGCTCGATCCACAGCCGGTCTACATGGAGCGAACGCGGTACCGTGCAGGCCTGACTCACCACACCGAAATCGGCCTGGTCNGCCAACACCTCTTCGCCGACCAAGTCGGGGGGCAGCACGCGTACCACCACCTGGGCGCCCACATGTCGCTGCCGGAACCGCGCGGTGATCTCCGGTAAGAGATAACTGCCGGCCATCTCAGAGGCGGCAACCGTGACCGTACCGCTCTGGCCGCCCGTCAGGGCGCGCAGCTCGGACCGCAGGGCCTTGAGCGAGCGCCGCACGCCGATGGCGAAGTCGTAGACCAGGCGGCCCGCCTCGGTGAGTTCGGCGCCCCGCTGGCGACGCTCGAACAGCGCCACGCCGAGGGTCTGCTCTAGGGCGCGGATATGCCCACTTACCGCCGGCTGGCTCAGACCAAGGGTCTCTGCAGCGTGCGTGAAATTCTTCCGCTCGGCGACAGCACAGAAGATCGCCAATCTGATGGGGTTGATCACGACGTCATCGGGTTGCCCCAATTGCACGTCGTCCGGCGCTCGGAGAGGGACGCTATCCCACCAGGTGCCATCACTCATTGCTTATCGCTCCTGTCCCAGAAGCGAATTGGACTTATTATAGGCCATGACCTAGACTGCGAGACAGGCCGCGTCGGTGTATGGGTGAGTTTGGGCTCTTAGCTTTAGAGAGGTCACGCGTAGCGCCCTCCGCGCGGAGAGTACCGGTCGAGGCAAGGGGCAGCGAACTGCTGCCGACACGGGAGTACGGTTCATGGACAGGCTGGCTCTTCGATGGACCACGATCACCTTGCTGATCGGCAGTCTGCTCTCTATGTCTGCTTGCGCCACGGCCGGTACACCATCCTCGAGCTCGGCCGCGAGCGGCGCGATGGCCAGCACCGAGAACCCATCCGGTGACGTCGGGACTGCGGACATGGTGCCGATCAATACGCCCATCCGCATGCAGACCCTCCAGAACACGGCAGATATCGCCCTGTTTATCGCCACCCGTCTCGGCTATTTCGAAGAGCAGGGCTTGGTGGTCGACTGGGAGCGGGTACGCAGCGCGGCCGATACGATCCCTTCACTTTCCACTGGGGCGCTGGATGTAGCAGCGGGAGGAAGCAGCCCGGGACTGTTCAACGCGATCCAGCGCGGCGTGAACATCCGGATCGTCACCGACAAGACGCGAAACGCGCCAGGTAGTTACGGTAGTAGTTTCGCCGTNCGTCAAGACCTGCTCGACTCGGGCGCGGTGCGGAGTGTGGCCGACCTCAAAGGTCGAACGATCTCGTCGACCACACTCCGGAGCACCACGGGTGCCTACCTCTACGCGGCACTGACCCCGGCCGGCCTCGGCCTGAGCGATGTGGAGGTGGTCGAGCTCCCCGCGGCCGACACCCTTGCTGCCCTAGCGAACCGGAAGATCGACGCCGCGTTCGTTTTCGAGCCCTTCCAGACCCTCGTGCAGCAGCAGGGATTGGCTACGCCCATCGTCTGGATCAGTGACGTCTATCCGAACAGCGTCACCAACTTCCTGATGTACTCGTCCCAGTTCGCGACGGAACGGCCGGAGGCCGCGCGGCGCTTCATGATCGCGCATCTCAAGGGAGCGCGCTACTTCTGGGATGCCTACCTCAAGGGGCGCGACCGTGACGCCGTACTCAATATCCTGGTCGATTACAAGCTGGCACCGTCGCTCGAAGTCGCCCGGCAGATGCATCTCTCGCCGGGAGACCCCAACGGGCAGATCCGCCCCGAGGACTTCGCTGCGGATCAGCAGATCTTCGTGACGCTCGGCTGGCTCGACCAGGTAGTCGACCTCGAAGGCGTGATCGACCAGCGGTTCGCGCGCCAAGCCGTGGAGGCGCTGGGCGGCCCCTACCCGCGCGAGTAACCCCTCTAAAGAGCCGATCGCGGTCACGCGCTGCACGGCGATTCGGGAGACCCCGCGCACGGCGAAACCAGCGTTGCTGCCGCAGCACCCGACTTCTATACTGACGCCACAAGATGGACCGAGGACATGGGGACGTGGCGACGCGCGACGCGCTGGACGCCTTCGTCGAGGAGCTGATCCCCTCCGACGATACCCCCGGGGCGGCCGAGGCGCAGACCGCTGCCGCCGTGCGCCGGGTGCTGGCGCGCCAGCCCGCCCTCGCACAATTGGCGGAGCAAGGACTTCGCGCCCTCGACCGCGCAAGCGCGCGGCTTGCGGGGCAATCGTTCGCCACCCTGGGGCCCGCGCAGCGGCAGCAGCTACTCGCTCTCCTGGCCCGCGGCAGCCCGCCGCCGGGCTGGTCCAGCGCGGACCCGCCGCCCGAGGTGTTCTGGACGATGCTGCGGGGCCTCGCCCTAGCGCTGTTCTATGGCAGCCCGCTCGGCCACCAAATCACCGGCTTCCCCGGGCCGGCCGTGGACCGCGGCGGCTATCGCCACACTCTCGTCGAGCCCGATCCACTACGAGACGGGAACCTGTCATGCCCGACCGAGTCGTGACGGAGGAGGCCCCCGTCCAGGTCTGCATCGTCGGCGCCGGGGCTGCGGGCGGTCTACTGGGCCGCCTGCTGGCTGAGGCGGGCCTGACCGTGGCGCTAATCGAGGCGGGCCCCTGGTACGCCAACCCGCGCGCGGACTTCGTGGAAGACGAGCTGGCGATGCAGAAGCTTTGGTGGCCCGAGAGCCAGTACACGGTCTCGGGCGACGCGCCGCGCGGGCGGGTCAGCTCAGGCCTGGGCGTGGGCGGGGGGACGCTGGTGTGGACCGGCGCCGCCTTTCGCTTCTTCGAGCAGGATTTCCGCGTGCTGACGCTCGACGGGCAGTTGCCCGGCGCGAGCATCGCCGACTGGCCGCTCAGCTATGCCGACCTCGCCCCCTACTACGCCGCGGTCGAGGCGCACATCGGCGTCGCCGGGGCGATCGGGCCCTGGGACCCGCTAGACCGGCCACCCTATCCGCTGCCCCCGCACGGCCTGCACCGCCACGCCGTCGTGCTGCGCGCCGGCTTCATGCGCCTGGGCCTGCGCGCCCATCCGGGGCCGGTGGCCATCGCCTCTCGGCCCCTGCCGAACCGGGAGCCCTGCTGCTACTGCGGCTTCTGCATCCAAGGCTGCCGCACCGGAGCGATGTACAGTCCAGCCACCGCGGAACTGCCGTGGGCGCTGGCGACCGGGCGGGTGCAGCTGCGGCCCGAGGCGGTCGTCCTGCGGGTCCTGACCTCGGACGACGGCACCGTGGCTACGGCCGTGGAGTACGGCTGCCGCCGGGACGGCAGCCTGCGCCGGCAGCCGGCCGAGGTGATCGTGGTGGCCAACAATCCGATCGAGACGCCCCGGCTGCTGTTCAATTCCCGCTCCGCGGCGCACCCCAACGGCCTGGCGAACAGCAGCGATCAGCTAGGTCGCCACTTCATGTGCCATCCTGGTGCATATACCTGGGGCGTGTTCGACGAGGACCTGCGCCCCTACGAGGGCTTCGTGCTCAATCACCTGTGCTGCCTCGATTTCGCGCAGACGCGGCCCGAGCACCCGTTCATCCGTGGGTTCGTGATGGAGACGCTGACGAGCCTGCCCGTGGGCCTGGCGACCGCTGCGCTGGCAGCGTACTGGGGGGCCGAGCACAAGGCGCTGATGCGCCGCTACCGCCAGATCGCGGGCCTGTTCACGATCGGCGAGGGCATCCCCATGCCCACCAATCGGGTGACGTGTCAGTCGGACGCCCGCGATGAGTGGGGCATGCCTCGCGCCCACCTGCACTATGACTGGCACCAAAACGACGTGCGGCTGCTGGACAGGGCCTTCGAGCAGTCGGCCGCCGTCCTGCGCGCCGCCGGCGCGCAGCGGATTATCTGCCAGCCGCCCACACAGGTCCACATGATGGGCACAGCGCGCATGGGGAGCGACCCACGCACGTCGGTAACCAACGCCGTCGGCCAGACGCACGATGTCCCGAACCTGTATGTGGCCGGTGGCGCCCTGTTTCCCACGGGGTCGAGCGTCAACCCCACCCTGACTATCCTGGCGCTCGCCTGGCGCACCGCCGAGCACATCGCGTGTCGCTTCGGGCGAACGCTGCCGATGCGGGCGGCGCCGCTCCAGCGCACGGCGTCGTAGCGCCCACAAACGGGAGCAGCACCATGGCACATCGAGTCGAGATCCTCCGGGGCCCGTTCGATCCCGGCGGACAGCCCGAAACACGGAGCGGCAACCCTTTGGAGTTGGGCTTCTTCGCCTGGAACCTCGCGGGCGGCATGACCGCCTCGAAGGCCGTGCTGTCCGATCCGGCGCGCCTGCGTGACTTCTGGCACTGGGACACGGCGCTGTATCTCAACCAGACCGCGGAGCGTATCGGCTACGAGTATCAGGTGCCCTTCGGGCGCTGGCGCGGCTGGGGCGGCGCCACCGGCTACAACGAGGAGTCGCTGGACTTCCTCACCGCGGCCGCCTGTCTCGCCCCGGTCACCACGCGGCTCGGTCTGTTCTCCACGGTGCATGTGACCTACAAGTTCCACCCGGTGCACATCGCCAAGATTGGCGCGACCATCGACTTCGTCTCGCGAGGGCGCTGGGGCCTGAACGTGGTCACGGGCTCGACGAACCGCCGCGAAAACGCGCTGTTCGGCCAGGAGCCCCAGGACCACGACCAGGCCTACGAGATGGCCGACGAGTTCGTGACGCTGATGAAGTGGCTCTGGGCGTCGGACGAGCCGATCGACTTCGCGGGCCGCTACTACCAGGCGTACGACGCCGTGCTGCGGCCGCGCCCGGTGCGCCAGCCGCGCCCGATCCTCATGAACGCTGGCAACTCGCCGGCGGGCATCGACTTCGCGACGCGCCAGTGCGACTGGGTGTTCCTCACGGGCCGGACGCTCGACGAATACCGCCAGCTGGTGCACGAGGTACACGAGCGAGCCGCGCGCTACGGCCGCACGGTGCGCCCCGCCACGATGGTCTACGTCATCATGGCGGAGAGCGACCGGCGCGCCCAGGAGATCGTCGACTGGGTGGAAGCCGAGGTGGACAAAGAGGCGGTGAACAACTTCCTGTTCGGGCGCACGCGCGATCCCGGCTCGTCGTTCGCCCAGCGCTATGGCGCCGATCTCGGAGAGCAGGATGAGTGGAGCGGCATCGGGCGTGAGCAGTTCATGCGCTGGGCGATGGGGCTCTCGGCCTGGCACATCTATGGGAGCTACGAGACGGCCGCAGAGCAGATGCGGGCGCTCCACGACGTGGGCGTCGAGAGCTTGCTGACCTGCTTCTTCGACCCGATCCGCGGCTTGCACCAGATGGAAGACGATGTCATCCCGCTGCTCCGGAAGATGGGCCTGCGGCGCTAGCGCTGGGCGACTCCACGGCGGAGCCGCGGGCCGAGCGAAACAAGGGGGCCATCCGTGCCATCGATCGGTGTGTTCCTCGTGGTCATGCTGCTGCTCGCCGGAGCCGCGTGCGCCCCTCCGCCAGCGCCCTCGTCGCCGCCCTCGGCCGCCACTCCCGATACGCCCCTCGCTAGCAGCCCGCCCCCGCCCGTGCGGC
>NICF_comb_assmDRAFT_10003323_pt1 | contig 11692 bp, 7 predicted proteins | sample NewIslPassag4_SG_FD_11279 | JGI IMG/M metagenome (IMG submission 11279) | reverse complement strand
GGCAGGAGCGGATCGTTCAAACCCCGCCAGTTGTCGATGACTACACGGCGGCGCGCCTCGTACACCGCGCCCGACCGGGTGCGGACCGAGGCGACGATCTCGTACTCGCCGTCGTCGACGGAGAGCGTATCGAGCTCGAGACGCTCCGGAAGCGCCGCGCCGGTGAATAAGACGGCGACGGGTTCCCCGCTCCCGGCGCTCACCCCGTTCGGCCCGCTCCGGCCGCCTTCGCCGGTCCCTCCCCGCTCACCGGCCACACCGGTCGGCGCACCTCTCGCCGGCACGATTCGCACTTCGGCCAAGGCGATCTCGGCTTGGGGTATGATCGTCGCCATGGCGAGCGAAGCGGCGCCGGAGAGCCGGGCCGATTCGCCGGCGAGGCTCAAGCTCACCCGGGCGACGGGCACGTGCACCGTAAACGCGCCTACCTTACCCGCCGCGTCCGTCACTTCCGCGACGAACGTGTTCACGCCGTCGCGCACTCGATCCAGCGGCACGGGCAGCCGGTCCGGCCACTCCGTCCCCTTGTAGACGGTCTCGCCGTTCCAGTCCAATCGCACCTCGAGCGGGCGCGGCAGGCCCAAGACCATGATTTCCGACAAACCCGGCTGCTCCCCCGCCGCCTCGTTCACCTCGAACCGGATCCACGTCACCTCCGAGGCGGGAACGTCGACAATCGCCGCCGCGCCGGGCTCCGTGGGAAAGCGGATCAAATCCGATGCCCACCCGCTGCTCATGGAAAGCCGGCCGCTCCGAACCCGGCGCCCCACGTTGCCGCTGTTGTAAAGCAGCACGCTCGTCACGGTCCGCGGCTCGTCCCACGAAAGCATGACCCACGAATCGCCCCGCTCGCCGGCAACCCAGTCGCGGGCGCCTCCCGTCGCGGAGACGTAAAACTCGCCGTCCACGAGATTCCGGGCGGGAAATCCGGCCGCTTCCGAGCTCGCGGCAACGTGCGCCTCACGGGCGATGTTCGACCACATGGTGCTGCCCGAGGGCATCGGCTGCGGCGTCAAGGTCGGCCCGTTCACGTAGATCGAACCGTCGTCGCGGAAGCCCATGCGATCGATCGCAAGCTGCCTGCGGGCTCCGGCCTGCTGCGGGTCCATGTGCGAGTGGTAGGCGATGAACCACTCGGACCCGTCCGGCGACTCGGCGACGGTATTCCGCCCGGTGCCCGATACCTCGGGGTACGAGGCGTGGAGCACCGGGTTGCCTTCATACTTTACGAAGGGCCCGAGCGGGTGATCGGAGACGGCGTAACCGACCGAGTACCGCCTGCTCGAGTAGGCGTTCGCCGAATACATCAGGTAGTACTTGCCGTTGTGCTTCATCATGAACGGGGCTTCGTTCCACCGCATCGCCCCGTCGGGGCAGTTGGGGTCGCACGCCCCTTCCCAAAGCTGGTCGGGCTTGAGCAGGAGAACAGGCTCCCCCACCGGCGAGAGCAGGTCCTCCGACAGTTCCACGCCGTAGATGCGGCTCTCCCGGTGGTTGCCGACCGGCGCCAGGTTCCACGAATAGTACAAGTACGCCTTGCCGTCATCGTCGACGAAGGCGATCGAGTCGAGTGTGCTGTAGCCGAAGTCGTGCCTCGGGTGCTCCGCGCTGTCGACGAACGGCCCGAGCGGGTTGTCCGCGATCGCCACCGAACTGTAGTACCTCTTGTTCGGAACTCGATAGGCGTAGAACAGGTAAAACTTCCCCCGGTACTCCAAGGCCCCGGGGTCGCCCGCCTCAAGCTCGCCGGCGTAGGCGATGTTCTCCCGGCTGAGCGCCGTGCCCCGGTGCGTCCAATGCACGAGGTCCGGAGACGAGTACACTTCCCAACCCGTCGGATATAGGTAGTACATGCCGTCCGAGGCGCGCAGCACACGGGGATCGGCGATGTCGGGCTGAACGGGGTTACGGTAAAAGAGCGCCCCGTCCCCCCCGCCGAAGCCCGGGAGAAAGCGCAAGAGGTCGACCTCGGCGCCGGGAAGGCCCGTCGACCCGGGGTCCGCCGCGCCGGGCGCGTCAAACACATTCCCGGGCTCGCCGCCGCCCGCGGCGACCGCCGGCACAGCCGGGCCCGGAGCCAGGGCGAATGCCGCCGCAAGCGTTCCCAACACGACGGTTTTCACGATACGAAGCGTGCGCGCACGGCGCTGCTTTGTCGCCACGCCACATCCGTTCCTCCTGCAACCAGTCCGCAACACTTTGCACCGCGCAGCGGGAAGACTACCGGCCGTCGCTCAAGATGGCGTTGATTCCCCGGTCGATGATCTCCGCCACCGCCTCGAACGGCATCTCAAGCCGCCAGACCGGACCCAGGTTGGACTCGTAGAACGCCTGCATCTCGTCCCAGTCGACGCTGAGCGGGTAAATCGGGCTCGCGTGCTGGAGCGCATAGATCACCGAGATCTTGTTGATGTCGGGAGGGCTGTTCAGCGTCTCGCGGTCCATCGCGATGCTGCTCTTCCACACCACGCGGCGCACCGAAAGAAGCCTTTGCGCCGTGTCGCTCGTCGCGAAGTACTTGACGAGCCGGTAGGCCGCCTCTTTTTTCTGCGACGCCGCCGTCACCCCGACGAGGCGCACGCCCATCGCCGTGTACGGGTCCCTGAGCACGGGCTGCGGCGCCCCGTGGAAGGGATTCGTCCCGTACCGCTGCACGCTGCCGTCCAGGCCCACTTGTGTGAGCGCCCGAGCCGCGCTGTGGAACTCCGCCCAACTCCAGTCGTCCCTCGGGTACTCCATGCCTGCAGCGTCGAAGTGGTCGCGGTTGTAGAAAAGCATGCGCAGGTTGATGTCGATCGGCATGCCGTGCAGCCCGCCATGGGGCGTGATGAATCCCTCGGCGACATTGTAGAAGAAGTCGGCCTTCATCGCCTGCCATTCGGCGTCCGCGTCCAAGTAGGGAAGGAGGTTTTCGAGAATGCCGGCGCCGGCGAGAGGCATGTACCAGCGAGCTCCATCACCACGACGTCCGGCGGCGTTCCGCCGGCTACGAGGACGATGATCGGGTCGATGCCCCTGCCGTAATTCAGCTGGTTCCCTGCAATCAGGTTCACTTTGATGTCCGGGTTTTCGCGCTCGAAGTTCCGGACGATCTCTTCGTATACCGAGTCGACGCCGGAGTAAAAGTACGTGATTTCAATCTGCTCCGCATAGGCGCCGTAAACCGCGATCACGCTGAGCAAACCCGCCACCAGGATCAGCAACAACGCCCTGCTTCGCCCCACCGAGTTCACTCCCGTCCTTTCAGTTTCCAAGCCATATGGATTCGATTTGAGCGTATTCCATGGCGCGCGGGGTGTCCATGAACGATCCCCGCGAATATCCGCACTATTTCAACATCGGAGGAAAAGATTCGCCGGGGCCCGATGTTTCGCAGGACCCGGGCTTATTGCAGCTTGCGGAACTCCCGGGGCGAAAGCCCGGTGTACTTTTTGAACAGGCGTGCGAAGTACGAAGGGTCGCCGATCCCGACGCGCTGCGCCACTTCGGCGACCGACAACGTGGGCGAAAGAAGCAGCTCCTGCGCCGCCTGGACCCGGGTTTGGTTGAGGTAGTCGATCGGCGTCCTCCCCGCCACCCGGCGAAAGACGGCGCCGAAGTACACCGGGCTGAAGTTGACGACGGCGGCGATGTCGGCGAGCTTGATCGGCCGGGCGTAGTTCTGGCGGATGTAACGCGCGGCGTTCTCCACGAGGCGCACCTTGTGCTTGTCGACGCCTTCCAGGTGCGCCTGTTGAAAGAGGTCGAAGAGCACGCTCGCCACCAGCCCGCGCACGCGCAAGGGGTAGCCCAGGGGCCGGTGGCGCCACAGGTGGACGATCTCACTCATCTCTTTGATGACGCGGTCGGGAGCATGGAGGTGTCCCACAGGGGGGATTGGGCAGCTCTCCGGGCGGTACGGCTCGTCGAAGAGCCGCAGGCCGAACTCGATCGAGTAGCAGTGCATGAGGTTGCGCGGGTTGGTCTCGGCGCGATGCACGGTTCCCGGGGCGAACAGCGCGTAGTCGCCCGGCTCGCGCAGCGTGTACTGGACGCCGTCGATCGTGGCGGTCATCTCGCCGCCGAGCAGGACGATCAGGTTATACCGCCTCATGCAGCGCTCGGGGATCGACCACTGCGGCCTGCACTTGCGCTCGACCGCGTAGGTGAGCGTCGGCACGGCCTGGAAGAACTGGTGCATGCCGGCGGCGTCGTGCGCCCGCTGCCCGGGAGCGGCGATCGCCTGCGAGATCAAGGGCCTCACATCTTTCGGAAGGATCTACCTCATCAGCCCGCTATCGCGATTCGACGCCGCCCGACCGCCCCCTGCGGTTCGGTGCTCCGCCGCCGCGTCGTTCCTCTCCCTCGCTCGCGCACTCCCCGCGCGAAAAAACAAGAGCGCCCGGACCCTCGACAGCCCGGGCGCCTTGATCTTCGGCTTTCCTACCGCACTCCGGCGTGCACTTCCCTGAGAATCCCTTCCATGACCGGCTTCAGCTCTTCCATCGCGGCCCTCGGATCCTTTTGCCCCCGCATGATTTGCAGCGTCGCCGCGGAAAGGTTGTTGAACACCGCTCGCGGCAGGCGATACCAGTTGGGATGGAACACGTGGTTCAGTCCCGTTACGAACACGTCGACGTTCGAACCGGGGCTGCGGCTCTCCCACCGGCGCTCGAAATCATCGATCGAAGCCGGAACGACGGGTGTCCTGTTCTCCGCCTGGGAGAAAAAGACCGCCCCGACCGGGTCCGTCGTCATGAACTTGATGAACTCCCAGGCGCCGTCGGGATTCGGTGCGCCGAAGGCGATCCCCAGCGAGTGGAAGGACGTCGGAGCACAACGGCACTTGACGGTGGGCAGCACGCCCACCGACCAGTCGAAAAAGCCGCCGGCATCCATGGCCTCGCTGATCAGGTTGAGGTGGAGCGGCCGGGCGGGCATGAGGACCGCCGTCCCTCGCATCCAGTTGCCGCCGATGACGCGCAGTTCCCAGAGCCGTCGGATCTCGGTGAGCGCTTCGACGTGCAAAGAACTCGTGCCCAGAAACTGTGTTTGCTCCTTGTCAAACCAGTCGATTCCCCAAAAGTGGATTCCCTGGGCGCCGTTGCTGAAGAAGTTTTCGATCCCGTACAACTCAGGCGTCCCGTCTCCGTTGGTGTCGCGGGTCGCCTTTTGCGCCATTTCGACCAGGTCGTCGTACGTAAAACCCTCACTCTCCCAATCGGTCGGGAGGGGCGGAAGCCCCGCGGCCGCCAGCCTGTTGACGTTGTAATAAATCGCCCAGTTGCTGACGCCCGTAGGAAGCGAGTAAAGCTTGCCGTCGAACCGGTAGGCATCGACGAGCGGCTCCGGCCAGATGCTGAGGTCAAACCCGTCCCGGGCTACGTACCGGTCGAGCGGCTGGAGGACTCCTTGATGGTACAGGTCCGCCTGCGCCCCGCTGTCCTGGTAGACGACATCAGGGGCGATGCCGCCGGCGACCATCGTGGGGAGCTTCTCCCGCAAATCGTCCCAAGAACTGAACTCCGAAACTTCGACTTCAATGCCGGTCTTCGCCGTGAACGCTTCGATCCCGCGGTAGATGGGTTCGCTCACGATCGAGCTCACGAGCATTACGGTGATTTTCTGCGCAGAGGCGGACGCCGCGGCGAAAAGGAGCAGGACGATTGCGATGCCGACGCGCCGGAGAACACTTGCGTTGACGTTGGGCTTGTTCGGTCTCATGGAATCGTTCCTCCCTTGGGCGGTCTGTCGAAGTCGTAGAATACCTGGTTCAAACTGGCCCGACTCAATTCGCGAATCCCACCGATTACGCACCGTCTACATTTTAGCCCCCCCACTCTCGGTTTTTTCGCCGCTTCTGGCGCCGCGTCGCGGCGCCGTACCCAGTAACGGAAAACGCGATTGGTAAATCGTTATACCTGATGGAAAAATTCCACCGGGGGCACGCCCAGTCCTCTCTGCATCCCTCGCGAAAGGCTCCAAACAGAAAGGGAGCGCGTCAAAATCCGACCGTCGCAATGATCACGCAGCGAAATCCTCGCAGGAAGGATTAGAAAGGGGGCGGCCCGGGCCGCCCCCCAATGGTGGGTATAACGTTACACTCCAGCTCGCCACGATCTCGGGTTGAGAACCCCGGTGAACGCTTCAACGCGGGATGCTGGGCCCCGTCTTCACTCGTACACGCGCACCTCAAAGATTCTCGCGTGGTCGATCCCGTTCGTGGCGGTGCACGTGATGCGAAGGCGCGTGGTCTCGGCGGGCTGCTCGATCCGGTGCACCCGCAAGCGCTGGTAGTTGCCGCGCACCTCGTCGACGAGCCGCCATTCGCCGGCCGCGCCCTGCGCCTCGATGCGGTAGTCCGACACGGTTTCCGGCTGGGGACGGCCCCAGATCATGCGCTGCATGTACGCATCGCTGTGCGAGAGCGTGAGCACCCGGTGCATGCCGGTATCAAAGACGATCCGGACCTCCCGCGGCCGCACGGGCTTTTCCCACTCCAGCTCGATCCAGGCGGGAAGCCCTTGGGCTGGGTCGCTCATCCAGCGGTGCGTCCCCGGCACGGTCCTTCCCGGCGGCGCGCCGAGCGGGCCGTGCGTCGCCCGAGTTTGCCCGGACAGGATGTTAGCCGCCGCACCCTGCTCTTGCTCGCTTGAGGCCCGCACCGCGGCGCGGCGGGCCACGTCGTTTTCGTCGGCGTTGGTCACACCGATCAAGTAGGCGTCGTCGCGCAGAAGGCGCTGCTGCACTTCATGAATCAGGTCGGCCCTGCTTAGCAACTCCGACGGAGTCACGCCCTCCCGGGCTGCAACCGCGGCGGCGGTCCCTACCCCCTGCCCTACGGCGAAGCAGGTCGCCATCACCCGGGTCGAGCCGAAGGCCACGTGGGTGGCGGAGATGTTTCGCCCGGCGAACATAAGGTTTGCCGGCTGCCTGGCGACGCAGGCGGCAAGCGGGATGTCGTAAAGGTGGGCGAGTTGCACTTGGTTGGCCGGGCGCTCGTTTACGGCGTCGATGCCTTCGGGCGGGTGCAGGTCGATCGGCCACCCGCCGAAAGCGATCGCGTCGGGGAACGGCCGCGATTCGAGAAGATCCTGCTCGCGCAGGACGTAATGCCCGACGAAGCGGCGGCTCTCCCGCTTGGCGGGGAGAAAACCGAACCATTCCAGCGCCCAATTGTCCGCGCCGTGGTCGCCGCCGTTCTTGATGTGATCCCAAACGCCGAGCATGATCGCAAGGAGTTCGTCGCGGATCTTGGCGTTGTCTTTGACGGTATCGAGGGTGCCGCCCCATTCGACCCACCAGTAGCCGTATTCCAGCCCCCGGTCGACCCCCGGCGAGGCGTGTGGTCTGAGCTTCAAGTCCTCCTCGGTGAACTTGCGCGCCCATGGCGGCGGTACGAACGGCACCGGGTGATCGTACTTGCGCGCTTGAAAAAGGAGAGTCGAACCGAGCGTCTTCCCGTCCGCTTGCTCGGCCGCCATGCTCTCGCCGTACTCGTCCTTCCCCTCGCGGCCGTGACGGTACGGTGCGCCCGCTTCGACGCCCAATCGCCCGTCGCCGGTGCAGTCAATGAAGACCGCCGCTTCGATTCGGAACCGGTCCTCCGTCGACTGGCGCTCGGCGATCGCCGCCACGATCCGGTCGCCGCTCACCTCGGCGCCCGTCACCGCCGTGTCTAGGAACAGAGTGATGTTGGACTCGGCGCGGACCTTTTCGTAAAGGATCAAATCGAGCATGGACGCCGAACGCTGGGGGTTGCGCACCGTCGTCTCGAGCCTGATTTCTTCGATGATCCCGCCTTCGCGCGTCTCGGTGGCGAGCGGCTCACCGCGCCGGCCGCCGCAGTCGGCGCCGACAATGTGCATGCGCACCTCGCTCGACGCGTTGCCGCCGAGTACCGAGCGGTCCTGGCATAAGATCACTTTCGCCCCGTTGCGGGCGGCCGCCAAGGCGGCAGCGACGCCCGCCGGGCCGCCGCCTGCCACCAATACGTCGCACCTCAGTTCGTGCTGGTCCATGTCGTGCATCACCTGCGATTTAGAGTATTAGGCTCTTCTGCAGGAAGAGCAGGGAACCTTGCGAATCCGAGAGTGAAAGTGAGTAAACTCGCCCCGGTGGAGGCCCTCCGATGCGTCCCACGCTGAAGGAGATCGCAAACATCGCCCAGGTGAGCATCACTACGGTCTCATTGGTCCTTAACGAGAAGGGAAATATCAGCGAGGAGACCCGCGCCCGGGTAAAGCGAGCGATTGCAGAGGCCGGCTACAAGCGCGCGCCGTCAAGGCGCGTGATCGGGATCCTCGGCATGCCGACGCCCGACCTCAATTTCAGCCTGCGGCAGGCCGCCGCCGAGTACGGCTACGATTTGGAGCATGTGGAGGACGGTGAAGCCCTGCGCAGGGGCCGCCGCTTTCCCCCGATCGCCGGGCTCATCGTCTACGGCGGGCAATGGGAGCCGCCCGTTCTCGAGCAGGTCGGCAGGGCGTACCCGACCGTGCTCCTCGGGGGTCGCGCCCGGCACGCGGCCGTCGATACAATTTGGGTGGACAACGCCCACGGGATTGAACTTGCAGTGGGGTACCTCTTGGATCGGGGACACCGGTCCATTGCACTGCTCAACGGGCCGCCGGATACGCCGACCAGTTGGGATAAGAAGGTCGGCTTCGAAAGGGCCCTCGCGATGGCGCCCGAACCCGCCCGCGGCACCGTCGTCGACTGCGCCTCATTTTTGCCCCAGGACGCCCGCGATGCCGCCTTGCAACTCCTTTCGACCTTCCCCGGCATTACGGGACTCATCATCGGCGAGAGCATCATCGCCAAGCCGGTGTGCGACGTCCTCCGAGAGCACGGCGTCGCCGTCCCATCCGACCTGTCGCTCATCGTCTTCCGGGACGACCCCCGCCTTGCGGCGGCCGATCCTCCGCTGACAGCCATCGGCCTGCCCGCCCTCGACATCGCAAGGGAGACGTTCGCGCAGCTCGTTTGCCGGATAAACGATCCGGGGGCCCGGGAACGGCGCGTCCTCTTCAAGCCTTATATCGTCGAACGGAAGAGCGTCGCTCCCGTCGGTTGATGATCGCCTTTGTGAGTTGTTACTATGATTTATCGGCATGATCCACCTCCGGGGGATCGCCGGCCGGCGGTCGACCCGGCTGGATCGAGAACCCCAAACGATTCTAGGAGGGCTCAATCGTGACTGCGACCGAATGCGGCGTCGATCGGCGAACGCTCGCCGGCCCTGCTCAGACCCTGGTATGGACCCTCGTCATCTTGTTCGCTTTCTCGCCTGCCTTCGAAGCCCAACCGGCGGGCCCCGGCGACGTCCCGCTCATCCCGCGCGAAGTGCTGTTCGGGGATCCGGAGCGCACGGCGGTAAGAATCAGCCCCGACGGGCGATGGATAAGCTACCTTGCTCCCAAAGACGGCGTCCTCAACGTGTGGGTCGCTCCCGCCGAGGCGCCGGCCGCGGCGACCCCTGTGACCAGCGCCGCCGGCCGGGGGATCATGTCCTATTGGTGGACCTTCCTGCCGTCTCACATCATTTACGCGCAAGACACGGCGGGCGACGAGAACTGGAAACTATACACCGTCAACATCGAGACGGGCGAAAGTCGCCTACTGACGCCGGAAAGCGGGGTCGCCGCGTTCGCTTACGCGCCGAGCAGCAAGGTTCCCGACGAGATCGTCGTGGCACTCAACGACCGCATCCCCCAGTTGCACGACCTGTATCGCGTCAACTTGAGAACGGGCGAGCGCACTCTCCTTCATCTAAACGAAGGAATGCTCACTTACGTCCTCGACGACGAGTACAACATACGCTTGGGGGTCACGATGACGCCCGACGGCGGCATGTCGGTCTTTGCAAGGGAAGAAGACGGCTGGACGCCCTTCGCGGTCGTTCCGGCCGAGGATACGCTGACGACGGCCCCGGTCTCTTTTGACCCGTCGGGCGGCACGTTGTATCTGATCGACAGCCGCGGCAGGGACACCGCCGCGCTCGTCGCCCTCGACCTTGAAACACAAGAAATCACCGTGCTCGTCGAAGACCCCAAAGCCGACATGGACGGTGTCCTGATCCATCCGGCCGAGTACACGGTTCAAGCTGCGTCATCCACCTACGAGCGCCGGACGTGGCACATTATCGATCCTTCGATCGCAAACGATTTCGCATACCTGAGTACGGTCGCCGACGGGGAGTTGTACGTTTCAAGCCGCACCCTCGACGACCAAGTTTGGATCGTCGCGTACGACTTCGACGACGGTCCTACCCGCTATTACCTGTACGACCGGGCGAAAAAGTCGGCGCGCTTCCTTTTTGCGAACCGACCGGCGCTTGAAAATGCCGTCCTCGCCAAAATGTACCCGATCATCATTTCGTCGCGGGACGGCCTCGAACTCGTGAGCTATCTCACCCTCCCCCCGTGGGAGCAGGCGGGAGACAGCCCCCGGCCGGCGCGACCCTTGCCGCTCGTTCTCGAGGTTCACGGCGGGCCGTGGTCCCGTGACGTCTGGGGCTTCAATCCCACGCACCAGTGGCTCGCGAACCGGGGATATGCGGTGCTCAGCGTCAACTTCCGCGGCTCGACCGGATTCGGCAAAGCATTTTTGAACGCCGGCAATCGCGAATGGGGCGCCAAGATGCACGACGACCTCCTTGACGCCGTGCAGTGGGCGGTGGAGAACGGCATCGCCGACCCCGGCAAGGTTTGCATCAGCGGCGGCAGCTACGGCGGGTACGCCGCCTTGGCCGGTCTTACGATGACGCCGGAAGTATTTGCATGTGGGGTTTCGCTCGTCGGGCCGTCCAACCTGATTACTTTGCTCGAGTCGATTCCCCCGTATTGGGAGCCGCAAGTTGAGACGTTCGTCACCCGCGTCGGCGACCACCGGACGGAGGAGGGGCGGGAATTTTTGCGGCAGCGCTCTCCGCTCACCTACGCCGACCGGATCCAAAGCCCGCTCCTGATCGCGCATGGCGCGAACGACCCGCGTGTAAAACAGGCGGAGTCGGAGCAGGTCGTCGCCGCGATGCAGGCGGCGGGGATCCCCGTGACGTACCTGCTTTACCCTGACGAGGGCCACGGCTTCGGGGTGCCTCAAAACCGGCTTTCATTCTACGCCGTGCAGGAGGCCTTTCTCCACCAGCACCTCGGCGGACGCTACGAGCCGATCGGAGACGACTTTGCGGGATCGAGCATCACCGCGCCGGTAGGCGCCGAGCTCATCCCCGGCCTCGTGGAAGCGCTGGCCGAGTAGGGCGGGTCATTCGAACCCGCTCAAAGGAGGTTTGAACCGCGAGCGCTCGGGATCAGTGCTGCGTGCCGAGGCGCGACGCCAAGGCCGCGGGAAGCCGGCGGAGGGCGAACGTGTGGAAGGGGCGGGCGCCGATCGCTTTCAGGCGGCGCAGGGCCTCCGAAAGCAGCCGCGTTGCCGCGTCCGTCTCGCCTTTGGCTAGAGCGACGTGACCGAGGGCTTCGGTGCACAAGGCGCCGCCGAGTTTGTAGCCGTTCGACGTGGCGAGCTCCAGGCCGGCCCGGGCGACCTCCGCCGCGTCGGCGGGCCGGCCGTGTTTCACGAGAGCCATGGCCTTATAGGCGTGCACACAGTCGACCAGGTTGATCGTGTGCGCCTTGGCGGCTAGTGCGAAACAGGCGTCGAAGTCAGCCAGCGCGCGCCCGATTTCGCCGAGCTCGAGGCGGGCCGCGCCGAG
>NICF_comb_assmDRAFT_10003322_pt1 | contig 11693 bp, 2 predicted proteins | sample NewIslPassag4_SG_FD_11279 | JGI IMG/M metagenome (IMG submission 11279) | reverse complement strand
GAGCCTGCGCCCAAGCTCGCGCTGCGGCGGGCGTGGATGACGGCCGAGAAGCTGGAGGAGGACTTCCGGCGGGAGCTGGCCGCGGACTGGGGCGTGGCCGCCTACCAGGGCTACGGCACCGCGGAACTAGGCATCGTCGCCTACGAGTGTGAGGTGCAGCACGGCTTCCACCTGGGCAACCGGGTCATCGTGGAAGTGCTGGATCCCGAAACCCGCCAGCCGGTGCCCGAAGGGGAAGTGGGCGAGCTCGTGGTGACGGCGCTGCGCCCGGCCTACCCCCTCCTCCGCCTGGCCACGGGGGACCTCTCCCGGGTGCTGCCCGAGCCGTGTTCGTGCGGCCGCAAGACGCCGCGGCTGGCGGGGGTGCTGGGCCGGGTGGGCGCCGGCGTCAAGGTGCGGGGGATGTTCATCTACCCCCACCAAGTGGAGGCGCTGGCCCGGGTGTTGCCAGGAGTGGTCCGCGTTGTTGCCCGGGTGGACCAGGAGGAGCATCGGGACCGCCTAACCCTACAGGTGGAGTACGGCGACCCCAGTGCGCCGCCGGCGGTGGACGCCGTGGTGGAGGCCGCGCGGGACCGGTTGCGGGTGCGGCCCGACGCGGTGCAGCTCCATCACGCGGGCACCCTGCCGGAAGGGCCGGCGCTTGTGGATGCCCGTCAGAAGGATTCCGCCGGCAGTTGAGGCGACCGGCGTTTGGGGTGCCGGCCACCGGGGCAGCCGCCGTTGGACGCTCCAGCATTCCCTGCCAAGCATCGCACAGGAGGTGGGCCCATGCCGGTGACGCCCAGCCGCATCGTTTCGCTGTTGCCCAGCGCCACCGAGATCCTGTACGCCCTGGGGTTGGGAGACCGCGTGTGCGGGGTGACCCACGAGTGCGACTATCCGCCGGACGCCCGCACCAAGCGGGTTCTGGTGCAGCCGGCTTTTGATCCGATCCGGATGACTCCCGCCGAGATCGATGCCGTCGTTGCCCGCCTGGCGCGGGAGGGCAAGAGCACCTACGTAGTGGACGAAGCGGGCCTACAGGAGTTGCAGCCGGACATGATCGTCACGCAGAGCCTGTGCGAGGTGTGCGCCGTTGCCGGCAACCACCTGGCCGGTGTGCTTCCCCGACTGGCCCGCCGGCCGGAGGTGGTGACCCTGCACCCGCATACGCTGGGCGACATCTTGGACGACATCCGCACGGTCGGCGCGGCCGCCGGAATGCCGGAGGCGGCGGAGGCGCTGGTGGCGGAGCTCCGCCGCCGCATCGACGCGGTGCGCACCCTGGCGGCGAGCACGGCGGAACGCCCGCGTGTCGCCTGCATCGAATGGTACGAGCCGCCGTACACCGGCGGTCACTGGGTTCCGGAGATGGTGGAGCTGGCCGGGGGCACGCCCGTGTTGTCGCAGGTGGGGCAGCCTTCCCGCCGCGTGCGGTGGGACGAGGTGGTCGAGGCGGCGCCCGAAGTACTGGTGCTCATGCCCTGTGGCTACGATNCCCGCCGCGCGGTGGCGGAGGCGGGCGCGCTGGCCGGCCTACCAGGCTGGCGGGATTTGCCCGCCGTCCGCAGCGGCCGGGTGTACGCGGTCAACGCCCACGCTTACTTCAACCGGCCCGGCCCGCGCCTCGTCTACGGGCTGGAGATCCTGGCTTTCATCCTCCACCCAGATCGCTTCCCCAAACCCGCGGCCTCCGACTGCACTAGAGTGGTGGAAACGGCGGGCAGCACCGGCCCGGATGCCGCCGAGGTCGGAGTGTAAGTCCGTCTCAGCCCGGGTCCTGGCACTCGCTCCGACGGCGCAAGGCAGGTGCGGCCTGCCGGGGCGCGCCCAACGCAAGGCCGCCGCGACGGCTTCGATGGGCGCGCCCCGCTCGTACCTAGAACATCCTGCCAGGCCCCCGCGCAGGCATCTCCCCCCGCACGAACCTTTCAGGGCCGGAGGACGTGGTGGTGAGGACGCGGGGGACGAGGCGGATCAAGACGCGGGAGAGGAGAAATTGAGGGGAAAACACCCTAGCGCAGCCCCCACAGCCGCAGTTACGTTACGAAGGGGAACTCCGCGTCCCCGCAGCCTGTGTCCAATTGCTACGATGCCGCCGGGGAACGGGGTCTTGCGGGACACCGGGCCGAGGCCTTCGTGCCCGTCGTCCCCACCGCGCGGGTAGCACCGGTCGGGCAAATGAACGTGCTCAGGGGGGCGAGGGGCTTGCGCTGGTCCTTATCGGAGCAACGGCCATGGGTGCCGGTGCTGGTTTGCGCCTTGATCCTACCGGGATGGCTGGCCTTGACACCGGTGGCAGGAGCCCAGGAACCGACAGGGCCGCAAGGAGCTACCGGCGCTGAGCCGACGGTGGTCATCCAGCGGTTGGAAGTCAGCCCGTCGGTGATTTTGTCCGAGGAAGAAATCTCCGCCATCCGGGCCAAGTATGAAGGAAGGGCCGTGACGGGCGATGAGCTGTTGGCCATCGAGAACGACTTCGACGCCCTGTACGCCGAGAAGGGGTATCTCGCCAAAGCCCTCCTCCCCGAACAGACCCTTGAGGACGGCGTGCTTCGCATCCAGTTGGTCGAGGCACGCATCGGACGGCTTCTCCTGCAGGGAAACCAGTGGACCAGGGATGAGTACATCCTGGCGCGCGTCGGTGCGCGCCAGGGAGACCTGGTCGATCTCAATCGTCTGGGCTCGGCGCTGACCTTTTTCAATCGCACCAACGATGTCAAGCTACATGCCCATCTGTCGCCGGGCGAGGAGTTCGGCACGTCCGACGTAGTGGTCCTGGTGCAGGAGCCTGCCCGTGACCAGTGGCATCTGGTCCTGGTGCCGCCCCTGGTCACGGAAAAGCGTTGGAGCACCTCCGTGACCTGGCGGCGGAGCAGCCTGACCGGCCGCCGCGACCCCCTCAGCCTCAAGGTGGTCCATGGTCCCGGTACTTGGTCCGGAACCGCCGAATACCACGTGCCGGTGACCCTCGACGGGCTCCGGCTCGGGCTGGTGCACCACGCCAACTGGTCGGACGTATTGGACAAGGACGGCACACCAACGCCCATCCAGCGGCGCACCGACCATACCACTCTCAGCTTGAGCCAACCGTGGATGTTGTCGGACACGCTGTACAGCATGACCAGCCTGGAGCTGCAGCGCCGGGAAGTGGAACTGCTGGTGGCTGAGGTGCCCCAATCCCGGCTCCACGGCTTCGCGGTCACGGTGGGGTACACCCTCGAGGCGCATTTGCCCTACCGGATGTGGAGGATGCACCACGCCTTGCGCGGCGGCGTGGTGCATGTGGACGGCGCGCCCGAGCCGCCTGAGCCGGATCCCTATTATAGATACAATTTTTCAGGCGAAACCGTGTGGCCCGCGGCGCCTGCCGCCTATTGGCTTGTGCGGGGCGCGTTCCAATACGGTTTCGAGCCCAGCATGCCCGACGACGAGCGCTTCACGCTGGGCGGACCGTCGACGGTGCGGGGCATCCGCGAAGCGGCGGCCGCGGATCAGCGGGGCTACGCCGTGTCCTTGGAGTACCGTCACACCGCCAGCCATCGGCTGGAGATCGTAGGGTTTGTGGACCACGGCCGGGTCTGGTCGGCGAGCCCAAGTATTCCCAACTCCCCTTCGTTTACGTCTATGGGTGCGGATATCCGCTGGCGCCCTTGGCCCAATGCGCTCATCACCATCACGCTGGCCGTGCCCCTAAACAAGGTGGAGCCGGATCACCGGGAGCCGGTGCATGTGAGCGTGGAGTTCGCTTGGTGAGCCCTTCGGTCCATGATACGACGGTACTTGGGGACGGCTTTGTTGATGCAGGCGGATCGCTGCTCGCGCACCGGGTCTGCATGGTGAGATTGGATTGAGGTGTTAACACCCTATCGCGGCACGCTTGATGCGTGGTAGGTTTAGACAGACGACGCTCCTTACCAGTACAACACCTTTTGCAGACGACACCATCTCCGTCGCCCCGGCAGGGGAGAAAGGCCCGGATCCCCGCGCCGCAGCCGAACACGCCTCCGAGACGGCAGTTTTCTAGCCGCGGTGCGAGGGCAGTGGGGATGGGTAGCATCAGGGGGGCCCGTAGGTGCTGCGGCGCGTCATCGTGTGGACACTGATTGGGTTGCTGATCTGCGGCCAGGCGGGGGATCTGGCCTTCGCCCAGGTAGTGGCCGACGGGCGTACGGAAACGACGGTGACCACGTCGGGCTCGGTGACCAACGTCACGACCGAGACCATCATCGGAGGGACCGGCGTCAACTCGTTCTCTCAGTTTGATGTGGAAACGGGCCACACCGTCAACCTGCACCTTCCCTCAGGCACCAGCGCATTGGTCAACTTGATTACCGGCCGGACCGCCTCGCAGATCGAAGGGACGGTCAACGCCATCAAGGGCTCGACCATTGGCGGCCGGGTATATTTCGTCAACCCCTTTGGCATCACCGTCGGGCCGTCGGGCGTGATCAACGCGGGCGCCGTGGCGCTCATGGCACCGTCGCAAGGCTTCCTCTTTTATGAGAGCGGCGGCCTGCGGCCTCTCTCCGCGGACCAGGTGAACGCCGTCTTGTCGGGAGATATCCCGCTTGTGCCGGGCGGGAACATCTCGGTCCAGGGCACCATAAACGCGGCGGGCGATATCCATCTAGCCGGCGTCAACGTCAACGTGCCGGGACAACTGGTGTCCGGCGCCGTTTTCGAGCATGAGAAACCGGATTTCTCCGACGTCGTCAACATCAACGGCGTGAACCGGGGGAAAGTCGTAGAATTCGAGAACGGCGTGGTGCGCATCCGGGCGACGGACACGGTCACGGTGGGCGGCACCATTGCGGTCCACGGGGCCGGCGATGTGGACGCGGGCGATATCGAGATCGTGTCCGGAAACTCCATCCGGCTGACCCCGGGTGCGCAGCTGCTGGCCCACGTAGTGCCGGCGCAAGGCGCGCAGCAAGGCGGGGGGACGGGGCAAGGCGCGCAGCAAGGTGGGGGGACGGGCACAGGAGACAGCACACAGGAAGAGCCCAAGGTCAAGGCGGGATCGGTGACATTGAAGGTAGCCCAGTCGACCGACGATAAGACGCCGATCGTCTCGTTGTTGTCGGCGGCTGCCAGCATCGAGGTGGACTCGGCCACCATCCGGGCAGGCGAAATTGCCTTGACCGCTCAGGTGAAGGTGGACAACCTGTGGAGCGTCACGGATCCGGTGGACCTGGCTCGGGAGACGGTGACGCTGGCGGAGAGCTTGGTTTTCGAGAACGTCAACGTGGTCCGCTCCACGGCCGAGGCGCAAATCACGTTGAAGGGCTCGACTACGCTGCACGCGGACGGGAAGGTGACGCTGTCGGCCAGCAGCGAGGCGTCGGCGGGGATGTTCTCCATCGGTGGGTCCTCGCAGAACGTTACCGTGGCTGACATCGGGGTGGTGTACGGCGAACTGCAATCCCACTCCACCGTGCAGGTGGGGCAAGGGGTGTCGGTGGTCGCCGAGGAGCTGGACCTGTCCGCCTCCAATAAGGCGACGATGGACTTCAGCGTGTACACCGTTTCCCAAGACCGCGATTGGGACATGGCCATCGCCGTGACAAGAGCCGACGTGGCGGCGGAGGCCACGGTGGCCAAGGGTGCGAGCCTGAAGGTAGGGAAACTGCTGGTTCAGGCCGTCAACCAAAGCGCGTTTACCACCGGGGCGACCGTGCTTTCGCTGTCCGAGGGCAAGGGGGGCGTGGCGTTTGCGTACTCGCGTCCGCAGACGCGGGCGGTGGCGTCGCTGGGAGCGGACACCAGCGCTGAGTCCGTGGTGGTGGATGCGTGGGACATCATCACGCGGGATCGCACCACCGCGTCCACGACGGCGGGAACCTACGGCACACTGTACACCATCCAGCGGTACACGGAGAAGTGGGAATTGAACAGACTTCACGCCTTAGCACAAGGTGTAATAGGCCTCATGGACAAAGTGCGGTTGGACCAACGCAGCGGCGTGACCGAGCAGCCGCGGTTTGCTGGGGCGATGACGTTGACGGAAAGCAGTCATGAGGCGTTGGCCAATATCGCCGAGGGGGCGAGGGTGACCGCGGACGAAGTGGCTGTGGTGGCCGAGGTGGAGCATGGGGCGCTTCAGGTACAAACCGAGTCCTCGGTGAACAGCCCGGGAGCCAGTGACCCGCGAAATCCGGACACCAGCAAGGGCTTTAGCACCGCCATCGCCTACGGGAACTACCGGCAAACCGCGCAGGCCTGGATCGGTGCCGGTGCGGAAGTGACCGCGCAGAGAGTGGGCGTCGGGTCGCGGGCTCTGGTGCCTTACCAGATCACGTGGCACCACATAGAGCACGTGGGGGACATCACCGCGAAGATCAACGGCAACCTGGGGTTGGCGAATGGTTTCCTGACGGGGTTTGTGAACTCCACCAGCGAGGCCCAAGACCTCAGCGCGGCCGGTTCCATCAGCATACTGGAGTTTGACACGACCTCCCAGGCTTACGTAGACCGGGGGGCGACGGTGAACCTGGTCACGGGTTCCTCCGGTTCGGGCGGTTCGTGGAGCGTGGAACGGTCCCGGGCAAAGTCGCTGGGTAAGCCGGAGTTGCTGGAGTGGGACGCGCCGGTGAGCATCTCGGCGGTGTCCGATGTGGAGGCTGTTTCCGGTGTAGGGCATTTGACCCTGACGTTCAACGCCTTGGGGGGCGGTTCCGACACCACGGCGGTGGGAGCCAACTACGGTCAAGTGAACATGTCCACGACGACGAAAGCGTACGTGGCCGCGGGGGCCAAGATCGCGCCCGCAGCGGAGACCAAGGGGCAACTGGCGGGAAAGGTGTCGGTCAACGCGGCTTCGAAGGAGCGGCTGTACCTGATCGTGCCCACGGCCGGGCGTGCGATGGGGCGCTGGGGCATCGCCGGCAACTTCGCACTGGGGCGGCTGAATGTGAACACGGAGGCGTCGGTGGACCGGACCGCGAGCGTCACGGCGGAAGCCTTGAGGCTGTCGGCGGGTGACAACATCGCCAGCCTGCTCATCGCGGGTGGCCTCGGCCGGGCGCAGCAGGGGGGCTTCGACGCGGGCATCGCGATCCAGGAAGTGGACAACCGGGTGCGAGCGTTCATCGGGGACAACGGCACCCGGGGGGACAAGGAGTATGCCCAGGGCACCGTGCGGGTGCATGAGTTGAGCGTGGACGCGCGCCGGGACGGGAACATCCAAACGGTGTCGATTGCCGCCGCCATGTCCGGGTCCCTGAACCGCCGGATCGAGAACATCGGCAAGAAGCTCCGGCAGGAGCGGCTGGAGGAAGGCATAGAGCTCATGGAGTTCCGGGCGGCCGACGGCGCGAAGAAGCTGGAAGAGGCCGCGGATGCGGTGCAGCTGGAGGAAGAGAGCAAACTGCCCGAGGCCCAGCCGGCAAGCGGGGGTCAGCAGGCAATACCGCAGTTTGGGTTCGGGATCTCGGGGAGCGTGTCGTACAACGACGTCACGCTGACGACGGAAGCGCTGCTCAAAGAGGCGCACGTGGCCATCGTCAAGCGGGAGAACCAAGCACCGTCCCAGGCGCAGGCGGGCAAGTTGACACTCACGGCCGTCAGCGACACCCACGTGGTGGCGGGCAGCGGCGGCGGGTGGCTGATTCTCGGCGGCAGCGCCGAAGCGGCGCAGGTAGCCTTGGCGGGAGCCGCGGCCGTGAACGAGATCACCAACACGGTGCAGGCGCTGGTGACCGGGTCGCACGTGAGCGGAGCGCCGGACCTGACGCTGACGGCCGAGTCCAGCGGCGACCAGGTGGCGGTAGGCATCGGCCTGGCCGTCAACCGGGGCATGGGTGCTGACACCACCGCGACCGTGGCAGGGTCGGTGTCCGTCAGCATCGCCAGCAATGAGGTGCGGGCAGTCGTGGAGGACCTGGACACCAGCGCCGAGCAAAGCAGCCCGGACGGCGCCGGCGGCGGAAGCGGCACCGGCGGTCAGGGTTCAGGCGGCGGCAGCGGCGAAAGCGGCGGCAGTGGCGGTGGCGCCAGCGGCAGCGGGAGCGGCGGCTCGAGCGGAGATGGCAGCGGCGGTGGCACCAGCGGCAGCGGCGAGACCGGCTCAGGCCAAGAAGCGGCGGCGCGCATCGGCCAGGTGAATGTGACGGCGACCAACCGCATCCGCGTCCAGTCGGGCGGCGGTTCGCTGGCGGCGGGCCTCGAGGGCGGGTCCGTGGGTGCCGGTGTCAGCTACAACGAGGTGAGCCACAAGACCGAGGCCGCCATCCGCAAAGCGGACCTGAGCGGTGCGCGCGGCGTGAACGTGGAGGCGCTGACGGGTACCCGGATCGCGACGGGCGGCGGCATGGCGTCGTACATTGGACAGGACGGTAGGGGCACGGGTGTCGGGGCGTTCATCCTGACCTTTGTGGACAGCGACACCACGGCGGTGATCGAGGATGCGACCATCAAGAACGCCGGGGCCGTGACGGTGGCGGCGGCGGACGTGGGTGCGCTGCCGGGATCGGATGATGGGCTCTTCGATTTCGTCGGGGCTGGGGTGCGGGATCCGGCGACGCTGCCGGGCCAGAGCAGCTCCGTCACGGTGGTCGCGGGGACGGTGGGAGTCGGCCGCACCAACGTGGAGCTGTCCTTTGCGTACAGCGAGATCAATCATGCGGTGAGGGCGGCCGTGCGCGATTCGGAGGTTGAAAGCAACGGCGATGTGGTGGTGCGGGCGTACTCGGCGGCCAACATCTTCTCGCTGAGCGCGGGCTTCGGCTCCTCCCTGGGGAAGTCGGGGAAGTTCTCGGGCGCCGGGTCCGTCACGGTGAACAAGATCACGACCACGACGGAGGCGGCGGTGGAGAGCCAGGGGAACAAGACGGTGGCGGGCAAGAGCCTGACGGTGGAAGCCATCGACGAGGCCAAGGGCTGGACGCTGGCGGGCCAGGCGGCGTACACGCAGGAGAGTGCCGCGGCGGTGGGGCTGACCATTGCCCATCAGGAAGTGGCCAAGCACACCAGCGCCCGGGTACAGAACGTGACGGTGAAGGCGATGGGAGCCGTCAGCGTGAACGCGGCCAGCGGGGTGCAGCTGACGACGGTCTCGGTGTCCGGGCAGTGGTCGGGCGGCGGGGCCCTCGCCGGGTCGTCGGCGTCGGCGGTGGTGCGCAACACGACGACGGCGGAGGTGTCGTGGACGGCGGAGACGGCCGAGGGGACCGGAGGCGGGGGCTCCGGGACGGGCCCGGGCGGCGGGGACACCTCGGGGAGCGCGGCCAGGAACACGGTGACGGCGGGTTCCCTGACGGTGCAGGCGACGGACGGGAGTTCGTCGCTGGTGCTGGCCGGGCAGCTGGCTTACCCCGGCGCCGGGATCGCGGCAGGCGGTGCGGTGACGGTGCACCTGCTGGGCAACACCGCGGGTGCGTACGTGCGGAACATGACGGTGGATGCGGGCACGGGTGCGGTGACGGTGAGCGCCGCGAACAAGTCCACCCTCCAGACCGTCGGCGTCGCCGGCGAGTTTGTGGGCGACCATTCGGGCTCGGGGTCGGTGTCGTGGGCGGAGATCGGCAACACGACGGAGGCCGAGCTGTGGCTGGGCAAGCGCCAGAAAGTCACGGCGGGGTCGGTCACCGTACGGGCCGAGGACGCGTCTACCATCGACAGCCTCGCGGGTGCCATCGAGTGGACCCGCAGCCTGAACTCGTCGGCGGGCGGGGCGGCGGTCAGCTACAACAAGATCGGTAACAAGACCCGCGCGGCGCTGCGGAGCGAGGACGGCACGGCCAGCGTCAACGTAAGCGGCAGCCAGGCAGATGTGAATGTGAGTGCGGCCAACCGGTCGACGGTGCAGGCGCTGAGCGCGGCGGGCGAGTCCGGCAACTGGGCGGTAGGTTTCGCGGTGACGGTGGCCCGGGTGCACAACGAGACGACGGCCGCGGTGGAGAAGGCGACGCTGACGGTGGGCAAGCTGCAGGTGACGGCCAATGACGCGGCGGACCTCAAGGCGGGGGCGTTCCAGCTGCAGCGGGCGGACCGCGGAGACGTGGGCGGCGGGGTCGCGTATGCGGAAGTGGGCAACGCGACCCGGGCCCGGCTGTGGAACGCGGACGTGACCGCCTGGGACAGCGTGACGGTGTCGGCCAGCGGCAAAAGCAGCTTCAACGTGTCGGCTGTGGGCTTGGGAGTTGCGGCCAAGGGCGTGTTGGCGGGCTCGGCGGTGGCTGTGACGGTGGGCAACACGATTGAGGCGGTGGCGGGGGCCGATGCGGGTGGCCAGCTCTGGCTGCGGCCGCATCAACCCGGGACCAACGGGCAGTCCGGCACAGGCACGGGGAGCCCGTCTGGCGCGGGTCAGGAGCCGGAGAAGTATGCCGACATGACCATCACAGCCCGCGACGAGACCAGCGTGGGCAGCCATACGGGTGAGGCGGCGCTGGGGCAAAGCGGCTCGGTGGCCAGCGGGGCGGTGAGCGTCAACCGCGTCACCAACACGGTGCGGGCGCGCCTGGCGGGCACGGGGAGCGGGTCCATCGGGGCCGGCTCGCTGGTGGTCAAGGCCACGTCGGTGCCGAGTTTCGAGGTCGTGGCGGTGGGTGTTTCAATCACGGACGGCTCGAGCTACAGCGGATCCAGTGCCACCAACTTCATCGACTACCGGACGGAGGGCCTGATTGACGGCGGTGCGAAGGTGGTGGCGCAAAACGACGTGAGCGTGAGCGCCGAGAACCACAACGTGATCACCAACTTGTCCGGTGTGGGGGCCCTCGGGGGAGTCGGCCGGGGTGTCGGCCTGTCCATCAGCGTGAACCAGATCGATGGGCACACGCTGGCGGCCATCCAAGGGGAAGGGACGTCGGTCACCGCGCTGGCCAAAGGCGGAAGCGGGGTAGAGGTGGCCAGCGGCCGGCTGCGGGAAGAGATGGATGTGGACGCGACAACCGTGGTCACCAGGGGGCTTGACCCGACGTGGCGGCCGGACGTGAAGGGCTTGGTGACCACGGAGCGGGTGCGGGGCGTGTCGGTCCATGCGGTGTCGACCCACGGGATCCGCGTCGTCACGGTGAACGCGGGTACAGCCACGGGAGCCTCGATATCGGGCACGGGCAATACCACCACCAACATCGTGGCGGGCGATACAAAGGCGCTGATATCGGGCGGGGCGCAGGTCAACCCGGCCGGGAACCAGACGGGTGCCGGGGCTGAGCAGGCGGTGAGTGTGAAGGCGGGCGACCACGCGTACACCTACTCGCTGGTTGGAGCTGCGACGGGCGCCGTGAAAGGGATCGGGGTGGCGGTGCTGGTGAACGCGTTTTCCCGGGGCGTGGAGGCGGGCATCAGCGGGTCGCAGGATGTGGGCGCCCAGAAGGCGGTGACGGTGGACGCCCAGGCCACACAGGGCGTGTCCGCCGTGGCGGTGGGGGTCGATGTCGGTATCGGGGGCTTCGCGGTAGCGGCGACGGTGAACGTGGCGACGTTCACGGGCAACACCCAGGCATACATCGCGAACTCCCGGGTGAAGACGGGCGCGGTGACGGTAGACGCGAACCAGGTGAACCGTTTGTCCTACGTCACGCCGTCCGTGGGTGTCGACCTCGAAGGCGGAGGCGGAGGGGCCGGGGCCGTCAGCGTGGGCGTCATGACGGGGAAGACAGCGGCGTACGTGACGGGTTCGACGCTGGAGGCTTCCGGGCGCGTGGCGGTAACGGCCGCGAGCCGCTCCGAGGTGGATAACCTGAGCATCAGTGTGGCGGGGG